>Ga0209759_1000252_pt1 | contig 79418 bp, 67 predicted proteins | sample AraplaCL_Col_mMS_FD_184261 | JGI IMG/M metagenome (GOLD analysis project Ga0209759, IMG submission 184261) | Arabidopsis root microbial communities from the University of North Carolina, USA - plate scrape CL_Col_mMS (SPAdes) (version 2) | ecosystem: Host-associated > Plants > Roots >...
CGAGTTGTTCGGTGATGGACAGGTCTTTGATCATCAGTGCGTTCATGGTGAGTCTCCGGAAGGTAAAGGTCGGGGTGTTGCGATCGGGTGCGAGCAACTTGTCTGCTCGGGTATCACTAATGCACAGCCCGTGCCAGTTTTATTCAAGGTTCCTAAGAAAGTTGGAGAAGACCTGTGGCGCAAGGGTTTCGCGTTGTCGTGCGGGCCGCGCACCGGCGCATTGCCACGTGGAAGCGATGCGCGACTGACGGCACACGCCCGACAGACCGCCGCAAGCTGTTGGATAACGCACGACACGGGCAGCGGCGAAGGCGCTCGGTCTCGAAAGGATGCAGAAGGTGTTCTTGATCCGGAATAGAAGAGCGCGTGCGCGAGGTTCGCAGCACAGCGCGCACGGCTGTGACGCTCTCGCCGGCTTTGATCGCGTCAACGATTGTCCGATGCTGTCGTGGCCCGGATGACGTCGTGCGGGGAATTCGATGGATTGGTTGGCTTGGACGAAGCGCGATGGCCGAAGAGATCTCGTTCGCGTCGGGGCGACGACGTTCGATATGAGTCGCGAGGCAAAGAGCAAGCGTCGATGGGAACACGACAAGCGGGCATTCATCCCATCAATGAACAGGCCTCCTCCAACGGCAAAGATGTGAAGGAGGCCTGTTTCTAATTGCGGACACCTCGCGCGTCCTATAAGTAAGGCCCTTTGATACGCCCTTCGAAGATGGCGGTGTTGATTCCGAAGTCGTCGACCTGGCCGAGAGGGCCATGATCGACGGTGACAATGACGGAACGGCCGCCCCGCAGCGCCTTCATCTGCGCGGCGGTGAGTGTCGTTTCGTCATGTGGACGATCTGCGGAACGTGGCAAGTCCCTGATGATGAGGCTGGATTTCATGGCAGTACTCCTGAAGGTAGATGAGTGAGCACGATGCGGTGCTCAGCCATGGTTCTGCAAGTCGTATGCCAATTTATGAGCAATGAACGAGGAACAGAATGCGAGGCGGCAACGCAAGACCAGCAGGCAATAGACGCTATGCATTCTTCGACTATGGCACTCAGTGAGCTTGAAATTCGACGGAACTGTTCGGCGAGTTCCCACCAATCGACGGTGGGATGTCGGATCATGGCGCTCTGTCGACAACAAAAGCAAACGGCACGCGTGTGTGACGCGTGCCGTTGTCGTGACTGTGCAACGCCGAAGCGAGGCGCGTTAGGGTTTGCGCTGCATGGCCGCTTTGGCAATCGTCTGATGCGCGGCGGGGAAGCCCGGCGGATATTCGACCACGCGTGCCGAAGCCGGCACCAGCGGCACGGCCGCGTTCAGCCGCGCGCCGATACGCGCGCCGCCGACGATAGCCGTCATGGCCTGACGATCGAGTTCGACGCTATCGGTGAGGTCCCTGATGATCAGCCTGGTCATGGTGGCTCCGGAAATGAAATCGAGCGGCGCGCCGGTGCGATGCGCCGGCCGCCGCTCGGGTGTGTCGTGAAATGTGCTGAGGTCTCCCCGCACAATCAGTATAGGAAATCTCGCTGCAACTCGCCGGCCGGCGACGACATGCCGGCATTCGCGAGGCCCCCCGGCCCTCGCGACGGCAAGCCGTCACACGGTGGCGTTGTTGGCGCCCCACAGCGACGGGCTGACGTTCAGGTGCAGCGGCACGAAGCCCGCGCCGATCACGCCGACGTTGTTGAGTGCGGCGACGTTGACGTACTGCATCTGGTTGAGGTTCTGGTTGATCGAGACGTTGACGTTGGCAATGCCGCCAAGGCCGGCGACCGAGGGCAGGCCGGGCACGCTGCTGCCGGTGCCGCCGGCCACCGCCGACATGGCGCGGCGGTCGAGCTCGCGGGTGCCGGACAGATCGCGAATCATGAGGGATGACATGGTGCTTCTCCAAAGGTGCGCGGAAGACGGGGGTAACCGTCGGCAGGCGAAGCGCGCGGGCGAGCCGGGCGCCTCTCCTCGCCGCGTATTACACGTGGATGTTGTTGCTCGTCGTGACGTACGGGTTGACCGTCGAGCTGATGCCGGTGGCGAACGCGACGTTGTTGCCGTTGGCGTTCTGCAGGTTCAGCTGGTTGTTGATCAGCTGGGTGGCGTCGACCTTCTTGCTGTCGTTCGGGGCAAAGACGGGGCTGAAGTTGAAGTACGAGGACGACGGATAGTAGCCGGTGCCGCCGCGCACGGCGCTCATGGCGCGGCTGTCGAGTTGTTCGGTGATGGACAGGTCTTTGATCATCAGTGCGTTCATGGTGAGTCTCCGGAAGGTAAAGGTCGGGGTGTTGCGATCGGGTGCGAGCAACTTGTCTGCTCGGGTATCACTAATGCACAGGCTGTGCCAGTTTTATTCAAGGTTCCTAAGAAAGTTGGAGAAGGCTTGCTACGCAGGGGTTTCGCGTCGCCGTGGCGGACACACGCCGGCGCATTGCCGCGTGGAAGCGATGCACGACTGACGGCACACGTCCGACAGACCGCCGCATGCTGTTGGATCACGAACGACACGGACGCCCGGCGCAGGCAGCGGGGCAATCCTGGTTTGCGAAAGGACGGAGCGGGAGCTAGTATCGAAGCGGCACATGTAACTGGTTACGAAAGGTTCTCTATCAGCCCGACAGGCTTGGATCGTACGCGACCCGGCCCGACGGCAGCGGCGGCGCTTCGCACATATGGCTAGCCTTGCGCGTGTGATTCACGACTTTCAGAACGGCGAGCTGTCCCGTGACGAGTTCGTGGCTCAACTCGACAGCACGCTGACGACCGAAGGGCTCGGCCCCACGCAGCTGCTGGACATGCTTGGCGCGGCACATCGCAAGGCGCCGCTCCCCGACGATCTTTACGTGGAGGTGCGGCGGCGCATCGAGCAGTTGCGCGTCTCGAATGTGGCGGCGGGCGGCGACGAAACCGGCATCCAGACCACTGTCGAGATTCCGTCGATACGGTCGGCAAGCGCCGGGAGCGCAGCCAACGCAGCGGGCGCCGGCAGCACCACGGGACACGACCAGATCAAAGGCACCGGCGACACGCTCAACAACCGTTTCGTGCTGGAGGAATGCCTCGGCGTCGGCGGCATGGGCACGGTGTATAAGGCGCTCGATCTGCGCAAGCTCGAGGCTTCGGATCGCAAACCGTATCTCGCGATCAAGGTGCTCAACGTCCAGTTCCGCGGCAATCCGAATTCGCTCGTCGCGCTGCAGCGCGAGGCGCGCAAGGCGCAAGTGCTCGCGCATCGCAACATCATCACGGTGTACGACTTCGATCGCGACGGACCGATCGTCTATCTGACGATGGAGTATCTCTCCGGCAAGCCGCTCAGCCAGCTGCTGCGCACGCCGGGCTATCAGGGCATGCCGGTGCGCGCGGCACTGCCGATCGTGCGCGGCATGTGCAGCGCGCTCGCCTATGCGCACGAACGCGGCTTCGTGCATTGCGACTTCAAACCCGCCAACGTGTTTCTCACGACGAACGCCGAAGTGAAAGTGATCGACTTCGGCATTGCCCGTGTTTTCCAGCGTCCGGAAGAAGAGAGCGATGCAACCGTCTTCGATCCGGGGAGCCTCGGCGCGTTGACGCCCGCGTATGCCAGCCCGGAAATGATCGAACACCGCGAGCCGGATCCGCGCGATGACATTTACGCGCTCGGCTGCATCACGTATGAGTTGCTGACTGGCCACCATCCGTTCGACCGCTTGTCCGCCACACAAGCCCGCAACGCCGATTTCAAACCGCAGCGGCCGGCCAATCTCGACTCAAAACAATGGCGGGCGCTGCGCGCCGCGCTGTCGTTCGATCGCAATACGCGCATGCCGAGCGTGGCGCGCTTCATCGCGGAGTTCGATAACGAAGCTCGCGCGGAAAAATCGGGCACGCTGGCGAAGGTGGGGCTCGCGAGTTTCGCGGTGGTTTGCGCCGCGGCCGTCGGCGTGTTCGCGTTCCGCTCGGGCGCGAACCGGCATAACGGAGCACAGACGCAGGCAGGCGCATCGCAGGCCTTGATCGGGCAGACGGCTTCGTCGATTTCGGAAGGGGCGGTGACCGCACCGCCTGCTGCGCCGCCGGCAAGTCCGGTCGCGGCAGCGCCCGCTACGCCGCCGGCGGTGTCCGCAGCAAAGCCCGCGCCGAAGCCGGCACTGACTCTCGCCGCCGTCACCCCGGCGCTGGCGCAAGTGCCTTGTTCGGCGCTATCCGCCTCAGTCCAGGATCACTCGTTGACGGTGCGGGGTTACGTCTCGCAACGCTATGGCGCGGCGCATCTGAAGGACACGCTGGCGGCGTTGCCGGGCGTCGATACGCTGACGCTCCAGGTCGAGCCGCTCGCCGACGACAAATGCGACACCATCAAGGCATTCGCGCCCTACTGGATTCACAACATGCAGGCCGGCCACGTCGCGGCCTTGCATGTGCGGCCGCCAGGTGGTCAGTTGAGCGACGGCGACCCGCTGGTGGTCGACGTCACCACGCCGGGCTACGACTCATATGTGAACCTCGACTACTACCAGCTCGACGGCAGCGTCGTGCACATGGTGCCGAGCCCCCGCGCAAAGGACAATCAAGCGCCGCCGCACTACGCCGCCACGGTCGGCAGCGCCGGTGACTGGATCATTTCAAAGCCGTTCGGATCGGAAATGGTGGTGCTGCTGATCACGCCGGCGCCGCTATTCGACAAGCCGCGCCCGGAGAGCGAATCGCGCGCCGATTATCTGCGTGCGCTCGATGCACGCCTCGCGCAGATCGGCGGCAAATACGGCCGCGATCATATCGTCGCCGATTTTGCGCCGATCACGACGAAACCGCGCTCGCCCTGAGCGGAGCGGGAGCGCGGTTTCTCTCGTGACGGGCTGTGAGTCCGATCGACACTCGAACGCGGCCCCGCCAAGTCACTTCAGATCTTTGACGACCCGGAAGCCATCCTGCGACTGACGCACGCCCGCGCTGTACTTGAAGCGTGTCGCGCTGAGCATGTAGCTGCCGCCTTCGCGCCACGAGCCGCCACGAATCACGCGCATGTCGCAGCCGGGGGTGTCCCATGCATGACCATCGGCGGGCGCGCCCTGGTAGGTGTTGTGCCAGCAGTCGGCGGTCCATTCCCAAACGCTGCCGTTCATGTCGTACAGGCCGAGCGGATTCGGTGCGAACGAGCCCGCGGCCTCAGGCCCTTCCTTGTGCCACGGGTCGCCGCAGTCCTTGCAATTGGCGTTGCCCTTGCGCATCTGGTCGCCCCACCAGTAGGCACTGGTGGTGCCGCCGCGATCCGCGTATTCCCATTCCGCTTCGGTGGGCAGGCGGTACGGTTTGCCGGTGGTCTTGCTCAGCCATTTCACGTACTGCTGCGCGTCGTCCCAACTCAGGTCGCGCGCCGGTGCCGCTTTGTTGGTGTTGCTTTCCGGCGTGAGTTTCTGGCACGCATTGGCGGCGACGCACGCGTTCCACTGGTCGACAGTTACCTCGTATTTGCCAATCGCGAACGGCGCGCCGATGGTCACGTGATGAACGGGTTTCTCGGACGGGTCGTCGGTACTGCTGCCCATCGAGAACGAACCTGCGGGTACGGTGATCATGATCGGACAGGTCGCGCAATCGCGGCTTTCGCCGGCAACCGGTGCATGCGTGACGGGCTTTTGCGCGACCGCCGCGGGTGGCGCGGCGGGCGGGGCGACACTCGGAGCGGGTTTGGGCGGCGGGGTGCTAGCCGGTGGCGTTGGTCGCGCAACCTGCGGCGTGGGTGCTATTGAAGGCGCAGCGGGCGTGGTTGCGGACGGCCCATTCGACGTCGCCGCGGCACGCAAGCGCTCGATGCGCGCATGAGCGAGCGTGGCGAAGCGGCCGTTCGGATAGGCCTTCAAATAGGCCTCGTAGTCGCCCGGGTAGTTGCTGTCCTTGATCGAATTCCAGAACGTGATTTCGTATTGTTCGCTGCTGTCTTTCGGCAGGATGCCTCTGCTGTGCAGCGTGACGACGGGATTGTCCCGCGCCGTGAATGCGGCATCCGCCGTCAGCCAGGGCCGAGGAAGCGAAGCGGCAACCCACGGCGTTTGCTCGCCGCCGGTGGCGTCGCGAACCTGCGCTGCGACGCGTTGCAACAGATCCGCCAGCGTTAGCGATGGAGCGCTATCGAGCGCGTGCAGCCATGCATTCGTATAGACGCCGTGCCGCGTGCCGTCTGCGGCAAAACCGCCGGGCGCGGTTGCGTAGGCAACCACTGTATTGTGGGGAAGCGCGGATGTATCGTCTGTGGAGGTCGTCGAGAACGGATCGTTCAGACACGTATCGAGGATCACGAGATTGAGCCGGGCGTCACGCGGCCCGTGCATCGCTTGCAAAACGGTGTGCAGATCGACACCGTTGCGCACGACCGCAGCCGGCGAGCGGGCATCGAGTCCTGCGGGAATGAGCAGTGTTTGCGGGCCGATCCGCATGCCGTGTCCGGCAAAATAGAACAGGCCGACACCGCCCGCCTGCAAGCGTTGATGAAATTCGCCGATGGCCTCGCGCATTTGCTGCGGCGTCACATCCGTGCGCAGGATGACGTCGAAGCCGAGCGTCTGGAGCTTGTCGCGCATGGCCATAGCGTCGCGGGGCGCATTCTCCCGCAGTGCATTCCCTTGCGGTCCATCGTGACCCGCATCGCCCACACCGTCCGCACCATACGCGCCGTTACCGATCACAAGCGCAATCCGTGGAGCAAGCGCATTGCTGGGTTGTGGCGCGAACGGAGCAACCCGCGTGAGCGGCAAGCTCGCCTCACTCGCACTGCGCTCGGCGCCCTCACGTTGCGGCGCCGCAAAAGCATCGCCCCAATGCCCCTGCATTGCCCCGGCCATGCACACCAGCATGAATATTCGCCACATCTTCACATCCTGTTTGTTCCGGACAGAACATAGGCAATCGAGGACCGCACAACTCGCAGCCGCCGCCGGCGTGAATCGCGCGGAACATCGACGCCGCTATCGACCATCCGTCTGCAACCTCTTAATAACGATAGCACGCGCTTTGCGCGCCACAACTGTCCGCGTGCCCCGAATGCGTCATACGGTTAACGAGCGTGGCGTATCTTTTTGGCAAGTTACGTCCTAAGCTAATTTCACAAAGTAGGGCGGCAAGCTCGTTTTAACCAGGTGGCCGTCCAATCGCGCGTACGCCCGCGACTTCCAGCCGGAACGCCCGGCTTTGGCCATGACCCCTCTTCGGGAGAGTGCGCTATGCGAAGAACCGTTACCCCCGTTGTTCTCGACGTGCGTCATGGATCGCATGCGCGTCGCGAGGTATTGCGCCGAACGTTACGCGCGACGCTCCTGCTTATGTTCGGCAACATGGTGCCGAGCGTCTTCGCGGCCGCCGAGCAAACGCCATCGCCGCCAGGTGCCGAGGAATACATCATCTGGCCATCTGACGGCACGGTGATTCACGGCGGCAAGTTGTGGGTGCGCATGGGACTGCGGAACATGGGTGTGTGCCCGAAGGGCGTCGTGTTTCCGAACACTGGCCATCACCATTTGCTGATCGACACCGACCTGCCGCCGCTCGATCAGGAGATCCCGTCGGATCGCAATCACCTGCACTTCGGTGCGGGCGAGACGGACGCGCGTATCGAGTTGCCGCCGGGCAAGCACACGTTGCAGCTCATTCTCGGCGACCACAACCACGTGCCGCATGTGCCGCCGGTGTATTCGAAAAAGATCACCATCACCGTGCTAAAAGACTAGCGCGATCCGTTCGTTCAAAGCGAATCCGTCAGGACGGAGAGACCTTCATGTACAAGATCATTGCGGTCGCGGCGCTCGTCATGTCGGCGGCATTGGCTTCGCCGAATGCCGCCATTGCAGGTACGACACCCGCGCCGGCCGGCGCGCACGAGTATATCGGCTATCCCAACGACGGCCAGGTGGTGCCTGCCAACAAACCGTTCAAGGTGTGGTTCGGCCTGCGCTACATGGGCGTGGCGCCGAAGGGCGTCAAGTATCCGAATACCGGCCACCATCATCTGCTGATCGACACGGACTTGCCGCCTATGGATCAGGAGATTCCGTCGGATCGCAATCATCTGCACTTCGGCGCGGGTGAAACGGAGACCATGATTCAACTCCCGCCAGGCAAGCACACGTTGCAGTTGCTGATGGGCGACGACATGCATGTGCCACACAATCCGCCGGTGTATTCGAAGAAGATCACCGTCATAGCGCGGTGACGCGCGTTTATGCATTGCGCGGCGTGACGCGGCACGCGCGGGCCAGAGCCTCAGTGTCACGCCGCAACCAACAATTTCGCATGGGTTGTTGGCTATGATCCACCATCCTCCGTGCGTCGCTTCATCGCTCTATTCCGCGTTCTCTGTTCAGCCAGCCCCGCAACCCTTTATCCACGGCATTCCGGCACATTTCTTAGGATAGGAAAGCAGTCCTGGCACAGCCCATGCATTAGTGACACTCGAGCAGACAAGTTGCTCGAACCCAACCGCAAACTGTGCTGTATCCCTTCCAGGAGATTTACCATGAACACGCTGATGATCAAAGACCTGTCCATCACCGAACAACTCGACAGCCGTGCCATGAGCGCCGTGCGCGGCGGTACCGGATACTATCCGTCCTCGTCGTACTTCAACTTCATGCCGGTGTATGCGCCGAACAACAGCAAGACTGTCGACGCCACCCAACTGATCAACACGACGATGAACATCCAGAGCGCCAACGGCAACAATGCAGCGTTCGTCGCTGGCATCTCGAGCACAATCGATCCGCACGTGACCGCGAGCAACAACATCAACGTGCACTAAACGGCGCAGGCCGCCGCGGAGGCGCCACAGCCTCCGCGGACTCATACCGGCCGCTCCTCAAAAAGATTTCGCAGCCAATCGTTCTTTTCAAGCCACTCCCGTTTCACTGCCCGATTCCCGCGCCGATCTTCCTGCATCGCTTCGATGGTGAAGCTGAGCTGGAGATGCTTTACTTAAAGGGCGCGTGCTTCTCGTGCAACGAAGCGGGCGCTATCGGAGACCATCGTGTCAGCGTTGCTTTCATCAGCTCGTCAGCGCTTTTTCCGCGGCACATCCGCACTGCGCTGCGTTTGCGCGGCGACGGTATGCGCGCTCTCGCTGTCGGCCTGTATCGATGTCAGCATGCCGGACTACAAGCGTCCCGACACGCCCGCCAAAGCCTCGTGGTCGGATCAGAAAGGCTCGCCCGTCTCGGCCGCCGCGACGATCGAACCCGACTGGTGGAAAGGCTTCCACGACCCTTATCTCGACACGCTGATCGCAAAGGCGATTGCCGGCAACTTCGATATCAAGGTGCTGGCCGCGCGTATCGACGTGGCCGGCACGCAGATCGGCGAAGCCAAAGCCGGCGCTTTGCCGACCATGGATCTCGGCGCCGGCGCCGATTTCGAAAAGACCACGCATCAGACCTTCTCCAGGCAGTACAACCTCGCGACGCAGGTGAACTGGGACATCGATATCTGGGGCAAAGTCGAAAAAGGCGTGCAGGCGCAGAAGGCGGAATTTCACGCCAGCGAGGCCGACTGGCGAGCCGGGTATCTCGAACTGGTGTCGAACGTATCCAGCACCTACTTCCAGATCCTGCAATTCGACGACCAGATCGAACAGCAACAGAAAACGCTCGAAACGAACCGGCAGATCCTTGCCATATACGACGGTCAGCGCCGCAACGGACTTATCCCGCAGACTCAGGTGTTGCGCCAGCAGGCGGAGATCAACCGCCTGACCAATCAACTGCTTGATCTGCGCCGTTCGCGCGCGCTCGCCAACAACGCGCTCTGTACGCTGATCGGCGTGCCGGCCGGCGAATTCCAGATGCCCAAGGGGCATTTGCAGCAGCGTGTGCAACTGCCGCCGGTGCCGGACGGCTTGCCCGCGCAACTGCTCGCGCGCCGTCCCGACGTGGTGGCCGCCGAGTTCAGAGTGCTGGAAGCGTACGACCTCGTCGGCCAGGCCAAGCTTGCGCAACTGCCGACCATCAGCCTGACCGGGCACGGCGGCACAGCGAGTTTCGCGTTGACCGATCTGCTGAAATCGTTCACGTACGGCTTCATGCCAAGCATCAACATTCCGCTGCTCGACCCCGGCGTGCGGGCGCATGTCAAAGTCACGCAAGCGCAATCGACGGTGGCCGAACAGCAGTATCGCGTGGCGGTAATGGGCGCGTTCGAGGAAGTGGAAAACGCGCTGGTCAACGTAAATTCGCACAAGGAACAGCGCGTGGAGTTGCAGCAGGAGGTATCGCGGCTGCAGATCGTGGCGGACCAGATCCAGTCGCAATTGCGCCTCGGCGTGGTGTCGCAGCTGGAGGTATTCGAAACCGAGAGGACCTTGCTGGAGGCGCAGCAGGGACTGCTCGCCAACCATCAACAGATTTTGTCCGACACGGTGTTGCTTTATAAAGCGCTGGGCGGCGGCTGGCCGAGCGTAGACGTGCAGGCACAAGTAAAGGAACACTGAGCTAATCCGCAATGTGGCGCGCGGCGTGGGGTATTTCGGCTGTATTCGACGCGCTCGTTTCCCTCATAACCGACGATCGGAAAATTGACACTCGCCATGTGTGACTTACAATCATTAAGGAGTCGGCTTTTGCACGACTCACACGAACAATATCTTTTCGCCGTAGTCCTTCGTCCCGTTTCCGTTGCGATCTCGCCGCAACGGGTAAACGCTTAGTGATCCAGATAAAATGGCCGCCGGCGAAGCTCCGATTGCTGAGATGCGCGCGACAGAAGACGCCGCGTTCGACGTGGTGTTGTCGCCGATTGCGTCCGCGCAACGTCCCGCGCTCGACGCGATCCGTATCGTCGACAACCTGTTTGCAATCGGGCGCAGCGAAGCACCTTTTACCGACTATCCCGCCGAGCGGATTACGCGCCTGTCGCGCCGTCATGCGCGGGTTTTCACGGAACACGGCGCGGTCTACGTCGCCGACCTGGGCAGCAAGAACGGCACGACGGTGAACGGCGTCGCGGTGCGGCAGACGCCGGCCCGTGTGCGCGCCGGCGACGAATTGTGCTTTGGCGGCGAGCTCTGCTACCGCGTCAGCATCGAACCGCGCGCGCGTATCGTGGCGGCCGCCAGTCCATCCGCCGCGCCGGGATTGCTGCTGGTGCCGCAGCGCGACGACCTCGGCCTGCAACCTATCGAGGTGCAGGCGTTTCCGTTTCTGGTCAGCAAAGCCGATGAAGTCTTCTCGCGCTACAAAGACCGCTATCCGCATCAGGTCAACTACATCTCGCGCCGTCACGCGCACATCTTTCTGAAGGGCGGCGAACTCTATGTCGAGGATCTCGGCAGCACCAACGGCACATTCGTCGGTGGAAAGCGGTTGGATGAATCCGCGCTGCCGCTGGTAGAGGGAGACCTCGTTGCATTTGGCGGAGACCACTTCGTCTACAGGGTGTCGCTGCAGAAACCCCCTGAAGTCGAGCCCACCGTGACACAACTATTCGTCAATCCGGCCGCCAACGAAGCGGTGGATCCCGACAAGACCACCTTCGTCGGCGCCGCGCATTCATTCCTCGATATCTTTTGCGTCGACCCCGGCCTTCAGCGTGAAGACGAGGTCAACGAGGCGGCACAGGCCGCGTCCGCGCATGCGAAGCGCGATGCGCCGACGGGCACGGCAAAAGCGGCGAGTGGCACGAACGGCGCCAACGGTGCGAATGGCGCTGCCAACGCGGCTGCCGCGAAAAGCCGGCCGCGCCGTTGGCGGTTGGTCGCGGGCGAACTCGGCAAGGCGTTTGCGATCGACGACCGCGCGAGCGTGCGGCGCATGGCGACATGGGGCGGCGTGGGCGTCGTGGTGTTGGCGGCGATAGCAACGACGCTATATATGCGCGGTTCTTCGGAACGCGAGTTGAAGAATCTGCTGGCGAACGGCGATTACACGAGCGCGGTCACGGCGGCATCGGGCTATCTGGCGAGCCATCCCGCGGACACGAAAGTCAAGGCACTCGCTAGCGAAGCGTTGTTGAAGGCAAAGCTCCCTAGTTGGCTGAATGCGCTGCAAAAGGCGCAGTTCGATCAAGCCGACGCGTTGCTCAAGGAGATGCGTTCGTTGAGCGCGAACAACGCGGACGCGGCGTCGCTGGTCAACGAATTGCAATGGGTAGGCGATCTGGAGCGTTTCGTCGCGGCGCGCGGCGGCATGGACGCGCCTATTCGCATGTACGCGGACGAAGGCACGATCAACAATCTGCTGCAACGCTGGGAAGACGACGCGAGGAGCCATCAGCGCGCGCTCGACCGCATTGCCTCCTATGTGCCCGTGTTCGCCGATCCCTATGCACAGGCGCTGAGTCATCTGCGCAAACTGGAAAGCGACGATTCGGTGTACCTCGCCGCCATCGACCGTCTGAACGGGACGATCCGCACCGAACTGGCGCGCGATAAACCCGACGCGCTGCCTCCCGTGCTCGACGATTACGCGCAGCGTTATCCGCGTCTCGCGGGCATTGACCGGGTGCGTCAGGATCTGCGCCAATACACCGATTTATTGAACGCCGCGCTGAGCCGGCAACTGGTGCCGTTGCTCGCGATGCTGAAAACGGCGCGCTTCAGCACGCCGCCTTTTCAGACGCAGTTTCAACAATTGGCGGCGAGCCGTTTGCCTTCGCCTGACGTGATTGCTCGCCACGATGCGGTGACGGCGGCATGGCAGCACGGCGACGCACAACAGGCGCTCGCCGGTCTGCAGGCCATGCCCGCGGGGTCGTGGTCTGACGTGCTCGCGGCGGAACTCGCCCACAAGAAAGCGCTGCTCGACCAATACGCGCAACTGCAGAAAACGCGCGGCGACAAGGACTACGACCAGCGTCTCCTGTCGTTTTACGCAAGCCTCGATCCGGCAACGGACGTGTGGTTCCTGCAGTCTATCCAGAAAGACGTCGCCGCGTTGCACGACAAAGCGCTGGCGCGTGCGCAAGACCTGTTGCTGCGCGCTCAGAGTCTGTGGAAACAGTATCGCGCGGGCGGATCGATCGGCGGCACGCAGCGTCTCGAAGCCGGCATTTCACCGGGATTTCGCAGTGAGGCGCGTCTGCTTTCGGATGCGCAAACGTCGGCGCAACAAGGCATGCGCATCTATACGCAACTGAAGGCCGATCATCCGGCCGACTTCGACCGCCTGCTGGCGGACATCGAAGCCGAAGCCAATTTGCAGCGCCGTTCGCTAACGGAGTTGCGCATGGTGCTGGATCCTGGTCTTCTAAAAGCGAAACTGGCATTGATCGGAGGCGAGCAGAGTGAAACGCGACAGTCACCCTAGGTCGTTGTCGGAGGCGCTGGAAGATCACAGCGTCGAGGGCATCGCGATCCTGATGGCGGAGCCGGTGCGGCTCGCGCGCGCGCTGATCTGGGCGATGGTCGCGCTGGTCGTGGTCGGGCTGTTGTGGTCGTTCGTGGGGCGTGCCGACGTGATCGTCAGCGCGCAGGGCACCTTGTCGCCGGAGTCCGAGGTGCGCCGGATCTATGCACCGATCGACGGCGAACTCGCCGATCTGTATATCGCCGAAGGGCAACCCGTACAGAAAGGCGACGTACTGGCGCGCCTGAACGCGCGCGGCGCAATCGAGGCCGCCAGCAATGCGTTGCAAGCACAACTCAAACTGGAAGACGCCGAGCGCGACTGGAAGCAGTTTCCCGAGAAGAAAGCGCTGATGGAGCGCAAGGCCGCCGCACTCAAAACGCAGATGGAAGTGGAAGCGCGCCAGCACGAAACTCGCGTCTCCGAAGGCACGACTAAACTCGCGGAAGGGCAGAAGGCCGAACTCGACGAAGCGCGCAGTATTCTCGACAACGCCCGGCGCACGCGTGAAGCGGCGCGTCAGGAACTGGACCGCTACTCGCGGCTCTTCGCGCAGCCGGGTGGCGGCGGCATCGCCGAATTGCAGGTGGAGCAAAAACGCACGGCGGCAATGGAGGCGGATAACGCGTACCGTGTCGCCCAATCGAAACTCGCGGAACTGGATTTCCGCTTGAGCCACGAATATACGCAGGCGAATGCGCAACTGGAAACCAGCGGCCAGCAGACCACAGACCTGCAGCTTCAATACGATTCGGCGGTGCGCGACATTACCGACGCGGAAGACAAGTTGCGCCTGCAACTGCAAAGCGCGCGATTGGTGTCCGAGGCGGCTGCGCGGATTCGCTTCGAGAACATCGACAAAGATAATTTCCTGCTGATTCTCGCGCCGGTTTCGGGCGTCATCACCGACGTGACGTCAACTCAGCGCGGCGACAAGATTCAGGCAAACGCGCCGCTCGGCGGCATTGCGCCCAAAGACGCGCGGCCCGTGCTGAAGATTGAAATCGCCGAACACGATCGTGCGTTTCTGCACGAGGGTCTGCCGGTCAAACTGAAATTCAACGCTTTTCCGTATCAACGCTATGGGCTGATCAGCGGCACGCTGGCCTATATTTCACCGGCCACTAAACCGTCGTTGACGGACAAGCAGCCGGTCTACGAAGGCCGTGTCACGCTCGACAAAAATTACTACCAGATTGCCGACACGCGTTATCCGTTGCGCTACGGCATGACGGCAAGCGCTGAGATCGTGGTGCGCGAGCGGCGCCTGATCGATCTGGGTCTCGATCCGTTCAGGCAGGTGGCGGGTTGACCGCACGGATCACACGTCAATTAAAGGAGCGGAACAAATGACCGCGATAGTGCGAATCGATGACGAAGTCGTGGACGTGGCCGAGTTCATTCGTCTTCTGAAACTGACCGGCCAGTTCGAGAGCCTGATCGAACAGATCGTGCGCGACAAGCTCACGGTTCACGCGGCGAAGAAGCAGGGCATTACCGTGACCGCCGATGAAATCCAGCAACGCGCCGATCAGTTCCGCCGCGTGCGCGGCCTGCATCGTGCGACGGATATGAATCAGTATCTCGACGCGCTCAATGTCAGTCTCGACGAGTTCGAAGCCTTCATTACCGACGGGCTGTATCAGGAGAAGATGCTCGACGAGATCGGCAACGAGGCCGCGATCAAGGATTACTTCGCGCTGAATTCGCCGAAGTTCGACGCCATCGAAGTGAGCCATATCGTGCTGGACAGCGAGGGGAAGGCGAAGGAAATGATCTCGTACCTGCACGACGATCCCGACAGTTTCGCCGACATGGCGCGCGAGCATTCCATCGCCGATACGCGCGAAGCGGGCGGCGTAATCGGCAAGGTGCTGCGCGGCTCGTTGAAACCGGATATCGAAGCGAAGATTTTCAACGCGGCGGTGGGCGATCTGCTGGGACCGTTTCCGTCGGCGGACCGCTCGTGCTTCGAGATTTTCGCCGTGACGGCCAAATATCCCGCGACGCTCGACGCCGACGTGGCCTCCGAAGTCCGGCGCCTGCTTCGCGAAGGCTGGTTGATCTCACGCGCCCAGGAGCACGTGATCGAAGCGCGCTAACCGGTTCGAAGCCGCACGCCGTATTGAAACAACGCAACCACACGCCGATTCGAGGTCCGTAAGCACATGGATGCACCCCAGACCGCGCCCTCCGCAGCCGAGTTTCTCACCTCGGTGGAAATTTTCTCGCCGTTTTCGCGCGACGAGATCGAGCGTCTTGCCGAATATGCGCAAGCGCGCTTCTACTCGTTCGGAGAAACGGTTTGCTCGGCGGGCGAGACGGCTGACGGTCTGTACGTGATTCGTTCGGGTTCCGTGCGGATCTTCTCGGAGGAGCACGGCAAGGAAACCAGCCTGGGCGTGCGCAAGTCCGGCGAGATCTTCGCCGATATTGCGATGTTGCGGACCTATGTCCACGAAGCATCGGTGCGGTCGTCGGCAAAAACCGAGTTGCTGTTTATTCCGCGCGCCGCGATCGAGCCTGTGATTGCGGGCAATCAGGCCGCGTTGGCGTTCGTTGCCAGCTATGTGGCGATCAATTCGGCGGGCGGTTTCGTCGCGCAGTTATTCGATCTGCGCGGCAAACTGAATAAGGCCGAACTCGAAGAGTATGTGCGCAGCGTCGGCGTGAAACGGGTGGCCGCGGGCAAGGAAATCCTCAAGCAGGACGGACGCGAGGACCGGCGCCTTTACGTGGTGCGCCATGGTGAAGTGCGTATCGTGCGGCACGAGGAGGGGCACGACTACACGCTCGCCACGCTCGGAGAAGGCGAGATATTCGGCGAAAAAGCGTGTTTGATGCGCCAGGAGCAGATGGCGTCGGTGGTCGCGACGACCGATACGCGGCTGCTGGTGATTCCGGAGCGCACCGTTCACTTCATTCTCGAACGCAATCCGAAACTGCGCGAAGTGCTCGACGAGCGCGTTCGCTACGGCGACCGCGAATTGCAGCGGCAAAAGCGGGTCGAACAGCGCCGCAAGCTGCCGCTGATGCTCGATTTGCAAAGCAAGCCCGAGTTCGGCGAGAAAGTCATCAAACGCTTCGCGCTGGTCGAGCAGGCCGAAGAAATGGATTGCGGTGCGGCGTGCCTTGCCATGGTATGCCGCCACTACAGCATTCCAATGACGCTCGGAAAATTGCGCGAACTCGCCAACGTCACAACCCAGGGCGCGACGCTCGACAGTCTCGCGCGCGCCGGCGAATCGCTCGGCTTTACAGCGCGCGGCGTGCAATGCACGTTCGATTCGTTGCGCGGTTTCGATCTGCCGTTTATCGTGCATTGGGAGGGCTATCACTACGTCGTGGTGTACGGGCTCTCCAAAGATTACGTGTGGGTCGCGGATCCGGCGGTCGGCTTCAAGAAAATGACGGTCGAAGATTTCGAGCGCGGCTGGAGCGGCACCTGTCTGCTGTTTACCGGCGGCCCGCATCTGCTGCAAATGTCCGCCGCGCGTTCGCCATGGATACGCTTTGTCGGCTACCTCAAGCCGTACAAGAAGATTCTCGGCCACCTGTTTCTCGCCACCTTCGTGATTCAGGTACTGGGCGTAATTCCGCCGCTGATTATCCAGAACATTCTGGACGGCGTGATCGTTCATCAGAATGTCAGCCTGCTGCATCTGCTGATTGGCGGCCTGATCATTTCCAATGTCTTTTCGCAATTGATGTCGTCGATTCGTGCGTATCTGGCGAATTTCATGGTGCGAAACATGGACTTCGCGATGATGTCGCAGTTCTTCAAGCACACCATGTCGCTGCCGTTTTCGTTCTTTGCCAAGCGCAAGACCGGCGACATTTTCGCGCGCTTCCAGGAGAACCAGACGATCCGCGCGTTCCTCACCGAATCCACCGTTACCACGGCGTTGAACCTGCTGATGGTCTTCATCTACTTCACGATCATGTTCGTCTACAACGTGAAGATGACGCTGGTGCTGATCGCGTTCGTCATTCCGATCATGGCGCTGACCGCGATCGCCACGCCCAAGATCAAAGGCTATGCGCGCGAAGTGTTCACCGCATCGACCGAGTCGAAGTCGTTTCTGATGGAAGCGCTCGCTGGTGTGGAGACCATCAAGGGCATGGGCATCGAGCGGCCGGTGCGCTTGCGCTGGGAGAAGAAGTACGCCAAGGCGCTCGAAGTGCAGTATCGCGCGCACGCGTTCAATATTCTCGTGGGACTCGGCAGCCAGTTGCTGAACTCGGCGACGACGATTGCGATTCTGTGGGTCGGCGCGAATCTCGTGCTGGCGCGCGAAATGACGATTGGTCAGTTGATCGCGTTCAATGCGTTCATGGGGAGCGTCCTGGGTCCGCTCATGGGCCTGGTCGGTTTGTGGAGCATGTTGAACGACGCGGGCGTGGCGATGGAACGCCTCGGCGATGTGCTCGATATCGAACCCGAGCAGAAGCCCCAGGATTTGCCTTCGCGCGTGATGTTGCCCGAACTGCAAGGCGAGATCAGCCTGAGCGGCGTGTATTTTCGCTATGGCGAAAACGACTCGGCATATGTGCTGGAAAACATCAGCTTCGATATCAAGCCCGGCGAACTGGTGGCGATTGTCGGACGCAGCGGGTCGGGCAAGACGACGCTCGCCAAATTGCTGGTCGGCTTCTACACGCCGACCGAGGGCAAGATGACGATCGACGGCTACGATCTCGGCGTGGTCGACAAAGCCTATTACCGTGCGCAGATCGGCTATGTGATGCAGAGCAATTTGCTGTTCTCCGGCACGATTTCGGAGAACATCGCGAGTGGCGACGATGCGCCCGATCGGCGCCGCATCGAGGAAGTCGCGAAGATGGCCGACGCGCACGGATTCATCAGCAAGATGCCGCTCGGCTACGAGCAGATTGTCGGCGAGCGCGGAATTGGCTTGTCGGGCGGGCAGATCCAGCGGCTGTGCATCGCGCGGGCGCTGTATCACGATCCGCGTCTGCTCGTATTCGACGAAGCGACCTCGGCATTGGACTCGCAATCGGAGAGCAATATTCTCGGCAATATGCATGACATTCTGAAGGGCCGCACGGCGGTGATCATCGCGCACCGGCTCAGCACGATCATGCGTGCGGACAAGATTCTCGTGCTGTATGAAGGGGCGATTGTCGAACAGGGCCGTCACGATGAGCTGATCCAGCGCGGCGGCATGTATTACCAGCTGGTCCAGAAACAGTTGAGTGCATGATGATGAAAATACTCGACCAGATTGAAGAGGCCAGTCCCGCGATTTCATACGCGGGGCTGATCGAGCGGATCGAGATTCTGCGCTCCACGTTGCGCTGGTCGTCGCGGCTGGAGCGCGCGGACATCGACAAACTGCTCCGGCAAGCCACCTCGCTGCGCGACGAAGTGATGCAGCTCTCGCACAAGGAGCGTTTCGTGCAAGCGGCGGTGGCCGCCGAGCCGCAGGAGCGCGCCGATCTGTCGCGCGGCGCGCGCCGCAAAGCGCTGCTCGAACGCAGTTTCATTTTCGAAGGCACGTTCGGCGACAATCCGCGCCTGCTCGAATCGCTCGAAATCGCCGAGAAAGCCGCGCCGACCGATTTGCCCGTGTTGATCGACGGCGAAAGCGGCACCGGCAAGGAGTTGATGGCGAAGGTGATTCACGCCAACGGCTCGCGAGCCGACAAGCCGTTCATTTCCGTGAACTGCGGCGCGATTCCCGACAATCTGCTGGAGTCGGAATTGTTCGGGCATCGCAAGGGCGCGTTCACGGGGGCTTCTAACGACCGCAAGGGCAAATTCGAAAGCGCGCATACAGGTACGATCTTTCTCGACGAAATCGGCGAGTTGCCGCTCGCCGGCCAGGTGAAACTGTTGCGTGTACTGGAAGCGCATGAGATTCAACGCGTCGGGTCCGATGAAACGATCGCGGTGGACACGCGCATCGTCGCGGCGACCAATCGCAATCTGCGGCAGCTCAGCGAAGAGGGCAAATTCCGCGAGGATCTGTTCTACCGGCTGAGCGTCATTCATGTGACGTTGCCGCCGCTGCGCGAGCGTCGCGACGAAATTCCTCTGCTGATTTCGTGGTTCGGCGACGAAGCCGCCGGCACGTTAAAGCGCAGGCCGGTGCGATTGACGCCGCGTTTGCGGGACTTTCTGCTGAACTATGCGTATCTAGGCAATATCCGCGAGTTGCGCAACGTGATGTATCGCGTGTCGTGTCTGGCCGGCGATATGGCCGATGTCGATCATTTACCGGTGGACATGCGGCCGGCGGCGCCAGGAACCGCGGCGGCTTCCAACGCCGCGACCGCAACGGGGCAGGAGCCGATCAGTGTAGCCAACCTGATGTCGCTGAGCGACGCAAAGCGCGCCGCCAGTGACGACGCCGAAAAGGCCTTCCTCGAGCGCGGCCTTCGCGAAGTGAGCGGCACGGTCGCGGAACTGGCGCGTCGTATCGACATGAACCGTTCGCATCTGCAGATGCTTCTGAAGAAACACGGCCTGCACTCGAAGGATTTCCGCAATCGCAATCAGCCTGCCGCGAACAAGAACGGCGCTGAGGATCGCGACGATGAAGACAACGACACGTGAGACCGCGTCGCGAACGCAATAGGCTCAAGGCGACGGATTCAGCAGCGTTTTGTCTGCCGCATTAGGATCTTCAGCGCGCACGACCACGGCGGTGATGTTGTCGCGGCCGCCGCGCGCGAGCGCCATATCGACAAGTTCTTCACACGCGTTCGCGCATGCTGCATTGCTCAGCACAGCGAGCATGTCGTCTTCGCTGACTTCGTTGCTCAGGCCGTCGCTGCAGAGAAGGAAGACGTCGCCATCCGCGACCTCGATCACATCGTCGTCTAGTTCGAGCACGTCGGTGGCGCCCACGGCGCGCGTGATCATGTGTTGCGCTGGATGATGCCGCGCCTCTTCTTCAGTAAGCACGCCGAGCGACTTCAACGCTTCCACCTGACTGTGGTCGCGCGTGAGTTGCCGCAGGCTGCCTTCGCGCAGCAGGTAGAGGCGGCTGTCGCCGGCCCAGATGTAGCCGCAAAAGCGATCGCAGGCGAGCAGCGCGACGACCGTGCTGCCGATACGCTGTACCTGGCGGCGCGCGGCTTCTTCCCTTAGCTGACGATTGGCGGTCTGCAGACGCGCGCGCGCATCGGCGACGAAGGACTTCATGCTGACGGGCGGCGTGAGCCGGCTGAGCGCGTCGATTACCAGACGGCTCGCCAGATCGCCGACCGCGTGTCCACCCATGCCGTCGGCGACGGCCCAGCGTCCGAGCGCGGACTGGTCGAGACAGGAATCTTCGTTGATTTCGCGGACCCGCCCGGCGTCGGAACGCGCGGACGACGTCCAGCGAAATTGGCTCGCACAGGTCACAACGGTTACACCATATCGTTTCTGCTGCGTGCGTCGGGAGAGACACTGATGTTCGAGTTCGCGCCGGTGTTGCGTACATCGACCGACTGGAACGTGTTGATCATCTGGTTAGCATAGAAGTTGTTGGTCACGTCGTACAGGTTCACGACGGGCCCAATGCTCGGCGTATCGCGCACGTAAGGCTGAATCCAGCCGTACACCCACGGGGCGCCGCCGCCGCCGCGGATCGCTGTCATCGCTTTACGGTCTAGCGCGAGGTTCAGCGAGAGGTCGCTTACTGTAATAGAAGCCATGTCGTTTCTCCGGTTGGCCGCGTGTGTAACGCGCGCGGTGACGCGCGGTTAAGAAGTATGTGGCGGTTATATTGCAAGTGCTATGCCAATTTGCGGGTGATTTGCGCAGTCTGTCTTCGCGCTTTGATTGCCGGGCGATTCCGCGCGTTTGCGGATGCAGCGCACGGACGTACATGAATTCATCGGTCGGCTGGCAGCCAACATGCCCTGACTCGAATCGGTGCGCGACCCAACACATTCCTGCAGCTTGCCGCATCTCTTCACTCCAAATACTTCCCTCTTCACGGCAGCTAAAAATGAGCGCCGCTCGCCGACACTTCGGCGGAATTTCTGTCGGCTCGCAACACACACTCATGGCCTCCGAATTTCCGCATTTTCCCGCGAAGCCCTTTAAATAAAGGTTTTCAAGCACATGGCCCGGATGATGCAAAAGATCTCGCAACAGTGTTGGAAATCGAAGCGAGACAGCCATGAACACGAACCAAACCAGCAGCGAACACAGCGCAGACCGCTGCGACGCCGCGTCCACCATCGACCTGCCGATCGGCGCGCATCTCGTCACGCAACGTCGCGGTTACGAACACCACGGCATTTATGTGGGCAACGGACGCGTGGTTCATTACTCGGGCTTTGCCGGTTCAGCGCATCGCGGCCCCGTTGAAGAGGTGGAACTGGAACGCTTCGCCGCCGGCCATCCGCTGTCGATCCGGCCGACCCCGGCCGCCCGTTACGTCGGCGACGAAGCCGTGCGCCGCGCTCGCTCCCGTCTCGGCGAAAACCATTATCGGCTGCTCACGAACAACTGCGAGCACTTCTGCGCATGGTGCCTGCTCGGCGAAAGCCGTAGCGAACAAGTGCATTGCTGCCTGCGCCATCCGCGTACCGGCATGCATGCGCTGGTGTGCCTCGTAAAGGCTTTTGTGGAAAGCGGCGCGAAGGGCGCTCACGGTTCCGCGCAGTTTGCGTGAACCAGCGACACCGAATTTCAGTGACTCATTTCAACGTTTCAACCGTTCAAGGACTCAAGGAGAACATCATGGCTGCCGCGGAAAAGACCTTGCATTGGGCCGTAGACAAATGGCTTGCCCCGACCCCGTCGATGCCCGCACGCGTCGTGCAGTTCTGCCACCGTGCGTCGCAACATCAGCGCTATGTGTGCGTGGAAGCCTTGCGCCCGGGCGGCATGCTATCGATCTTCTTCTTCCGTCACGACGACGGCTCGTGGAACGTGTTTCCGCCGCAAGCCGAGCGGCCGGCCATGAACGGACATCGCCGCGCATTGCTGGCTGCCTAGTTCTGCGTCTGTGCCGACGCTTCCTTGATGATCCACTGATTGAACAGCAGCATCGCCGGCGTCATGGGTTTGCCCTTCAGCCATGTCAGCCAGTAACTGCCGGCGTGAACCTCCACTTCGAACGGGCGCACCAGCCTGCCTGTGTTGATCTCATGATCGAACATCAGCGCGGGCGCGAGCGCGATACCCGCACCCTGCATCGCCGCTTCCACCATCAGCCGCGACGAATCGAACACCGGCCCGCGAATCGGCCGCGGCGGAATGCCCGCGGCGCTGAACCAGCTCATCCAGTCGTCGGTGCGATAGGAGCGCAGCAAGGTTTCGTCGACGAGATCCTCCGGCTTCGACAGACGCGCGGCAATCTCCGGTGTGCAGAGCAGCGCGAGCGGCGCGTCGAGCAGGCGGGTCGCGAGCGAACCGGGCCAAGTGCCGTCGCCGAAACGGATCGCGAAATCGAGGCCTTCGGTGGCGAGATCGACCAGGTTGTTGTTCGTCAGCAGCCGCAATTCCACGAACGGATGCGCGTCGCGAAACGACTTGAGGCGCGGCATCAGCCAGCCCACCGCAAACGTACCGACCACGCCCACCGTCAGCACCTCGTGAAAGTGGCCGCCTTCAAATTGTTTAAGCACGGCTTCAATGCGATCGAATGCGTCGGTCAGCACCGGACGTAGTGCGAGGCCCTCGTCGGTCATGGCGAGACCGCGCGGCAGACGCTTGAAGAGCGCGGTGCCCAGTCGTTCTTCTAGCGTTCTGACCTGCTGGCTGACGGCGGCCTGCGTGACGTTCAGTTCGAGTGCCGCGCGCGTGAAGCTCAGATGCCGGGCGGACGATTCGAAGGCGCGCAAGGCGTTCAATGGAAGGTACGGTCTCATGGCAGAGGCATAAGATTTTCTTGTGAGTTGGCTAACTTATCATCGTTTGTCAGCGGCGGGCGGAAAACCGATAGTTGCGGCTTCACACAAAGGAGCGGCGATGATCACAAGACGGAAGTTTGCGGGTGCGATGCTGGGCGTGTCGATAGCTGGGGTTGCGGTTGGCAGTGCCGGCGCGTTCGGCAACGCATCCGGCAAGACGGTGAAAACGGGTGCGGTGACGCAAGGGCGCGAGTTGGCGAAGGCGGATGCGATCCGTCTGCGGCTTGCTGAAATCGAAGCGGCGAGCGGCGGCCGGCTGGGTGTGTCGATTGTCGATACGATGTCGGGCTTGCACGCCGGCTTGCGGACCGACGAGCGCTTTCCCATGTGCAGCACCTTCAAGATGCTGGTGGCGGGCGCCGTACTCGCGCACACGGATCGTGGCGAGGAAAGCTTGCAACGGCGCGTGGTGTTCTCACTGAGCGACGTGGTGTCGAATTCGCCGGCCACGAGCAAGCACACGCGCGAGCTGACCGGCAATGCGGGCATGAGTGTCGCCGAGTTGTGCAAGGCGGCGATCACGCTCAGCGACAACACGGCGGCGAATCTGTTGTTAGCGACCTTCGGCGGCGCGGCGGGATTGACCGCGTTCGCTCGCAGTCTCGGCGACGGCGTCACGCGTCTGGATCGCATCGAGCCGGCGCTGAACGAGGGCACGCCCGGCGACCTGCGCGACACCACCACGCCGAACGCCATGCTCGGCAATCTGCGCGAGTTGCTGCTCGGCGAGCGGTTGTCGTCATCGTCGCGGGCGCAACTGCTGGCGTGGCTCGCCGCCAACGAGACCGGCGGCGCACGGATTCGCGCGAAGCTGCCGAAGGACTGGGGCGTGGGCGACAAGACCGGCACCGGCGATCACGGCACGGCCAACGACGTGGCGATTCTGTGGCCGCCCGGACGCGGTCCGGTGCTGGTGACCGTGTACCTGACCGAGACGGATGGCGACGCGGCGCGCAGCAATGCGGCCATCGCGGACGTGGGCGCGTTGGTGGTGGCGTCTATCTGATTGCGGTGCGGACAGGGGCCATTCGACGCGGCGCGATGCCGATGCGCCGATGCGCCGATGCGCCGATGCGCCGATCGAAGTATGCGACGACACACCGCTGGCATTGCTCGGCTTCACCGCCACGCCGCATATCTTCACGGTGCTGACCACCGTCGAACTGATCGCCACTCAGTTGCCCAAACCCCTAGCCATACCGTGCCGATGCAACTCGGCGCGCGTCTCGTGCTTGGCGGCTTCAGGGGTGACGCGTCGGCGCGGTGCCGATCGTCATTGCGTTGCGTTGATGTATTTCAGAAAGATGTGACGGGACGCATCTCATCTCGTTGCGTCCCGTCTCACTGAAGCGAAGCAGTTCGACCGACTTAGCTAGCCCGTGCGATGCGCGAACCGGCGGGCGTCTGCGGTGCAGGCAGGGCGCCCGTAACCGCAGTGGCGGGAATCAGCTTGCCGCGCATCAGCAAGCTCAACGTCTTCACCGCCAGAATCGCGATGATCACGTTCGCCGCGATGAACAGAACCGGCGCGGCGTACTCAACCGGACCCGTCGCGCCTCGTTCGACCATCCGGAGCGCCATCGTCGGCAGGGCGGCGACGCCAAAGCTGAAGGCCCAGTAAGCCGGCGTGAAGGCCTTTTGGCGAATCCACGGCAGCAAACGCAGGAGCAGCAAAGCCTGGTACAAGCCATAACCAAGCAGAATCATGGCGAACAGGTCAGGCGTGCCGCTGCTCAGACTGAGATAAGTCACCCCGCCCACCACCGGCGGCGCAAGCTGGATGCCCAGCACCGGGCGCAATGCGTCGGGCAGCGGTTCATGCACGGCGGCGCGATGCAGGACCAACGATTCAATCGCGAGCCAGGACAGCAAACCTACGCCGAAAAAGAGTTCGCCCAGTTGGTGAAAGCCGAAGGCGGCCGAAGCGGTGCCCGCCACGAAGCTCGCGCCCACCGTCGGCAGATAGATGGCGGGCGTCACCAGTTCGGGCTTACGGCCGCCTTGCCAGAGCCGTCCATGCAAATACGCGCCGAGAGCGAGTTGCGCGACCACGGCGACGCCGTACAGCGCGAGCGCCAAGGTGTGCGCGTAAGGTTGCAGAAGCTGGGCAGCGAGCAGGCTCGAAATAGGAGCCAGCGCCACGAACGACGATTGCACCGGATGCTGCATTTCCGCGCGGGCTTCGTCGGCACGCGTCAGCCATTTTTGCCCGTAGGCCACCAGAATCACGAGCCAAACGGCGAGCGCGGCTACCGTTATCGCGTCGCCTGCCAGGGCGGGCAAATGCCAGAGCCTGATCGCCACGCGCCACAAATTGGCGAACGCCAGCGCGCCCACCGCGATCCCGAAGAAAGCAACTGGAATCGTGCCACGATTGCTGTTCATCACCGACCCTCCGAAAGTTGCGTCGCGCTCCGTTGTTCCGGCTCCGCGCGATCGATGACGTACTTTAAAAGGCAGCGGCCAAACGCTGAATGCTGGGCGCGCTCAACAAATCGCGCGATCGTCTCAAGATGCGGTGTGCCGCATTCGGCGGGCGTGTGCGCCGGGGTTGTCACGCGAGTTTGGGATTCCGCGCGGAATCAGCGGTAAAGCGCCCGCGGCGGGTATGACAGCCGGGCGTCATGGCGTAAAATTTCCGCTTCCCTATGAAGTAACGCCATCCATGCCAACGCCCGCGGACAAATCGAACACGAAGGAAAGCGAAGGTGTTGCCGTCATCGATCGTGCTTGCGCCATCCTGTTCGCCTTCCGGCCGGACGATTACGCGCTCACGCTCGCCGAACTGGCGGCGCGCACGGGGCTTTACAAGAGCACGTTGCTGCGGCTCGCGGGTTCGTTGATCCAGCATCGCCTGCTGCTGCGTCTCGACGACGGCCGCTATCAGCTCGGCTCCGCCACCTTCATGCTGGGCGCGTTGTACCAACGCAGCCTGAATCTCGGCGATATTGTCGTGCCGCTCATGCGCGAGCTCGCGGAAACCAGTGGCGAAAGCGTGTCGTTCTACGTGCGTGACGAGGCGGTGCGGGTGTGTCTGCATCGGGTGGATTCGAGGCATGCGGTGCGTTTTCACGTGCGCGAGGGCGACGTGCTGCCGCTGGAAAGCGGCTCAGGCGGCCTTGCATTGCTCGCCTTCGGCGGCATGCCGGGCGCACCGTACGAGAAGATTCGCGAGGACTTCTACTGTGTGTCGATCGGCGAACGCGACCGGGAGACGGCGGGTATTTCCATGCCGGTATTCGGCGTGCGCCAGAGCCTGCGTGGCGTGCTGACGCTGGCCGGTCCGAGCTCGCGGATCGACCAGGCGTTTCTCGAACGCAATCTCGGCGCGCTATTCGATTGCGCGGCACGCGCCACCGACGCCTTGGGCGGCGATTCGCGCGCCATGCGCAACGCGCAGCGGCGCGCGGCCGAAGTTCAGGACAAGTAGTTCGGGGCCTGCCGTTCAGCGCAAGCGGCTCAAGGCAAATGCCGCTCGGGTTTGCCGGTGTACGTGTAGGCCATCTGGCGCGGCATCGGCCCTTTGTTGCGCTCCTTGCGTCCGCGCTGTTCCCATGCGTGCGACAGAATGCCGACCGCGCGCGACAGGCAGAACACGCCGCGCGCCAGCTCGGGCGCAAAACCGAGTTCGGCGTAGATCACGGCGGTGGCGCCGTCGATATTCATCGGTACAGGCTTGCTCTTGCGGCTCATCAGCAGCGCTTCTATGCTGCGCGCGATCGCGGCATAGCGTCCGCTTATACGCTCCGCACGCACGTTCTCGTCCACCAGCGCCAGGAGCCGCGGCGCACGCGGATCGACCGGATGAAACCGATGCCCGAAGCCCGGCAGATATTTGCCGTGCGCCGCGATGAACGCATCCACCCCTTGTTCGACGGCGTGTTCCAACGTGGCGCCCGCTTGCATGCGGACGTCGATCGCGTCATACAGTTCGACCGCCTGCTGGCCCGCGCCGCCGTGCACGTCGTCTAACGCGTTGATTGCCGAGGCCATCGCGCCGTTCAGCGGCAAGCCGCAACTGGTCGCCATCCGCGAGATGGCAATCGACGGCGCATGCGGCCCATGATCCACCGACGACACCAACGCCGCTTCGAACAACCGCGCCTGCTCGGCGTCGGGCAATTCGCCGCGCAGCATCAGCCAGATCATCTGCGGAAAGCTGATGTTGCCGATCAACTCCTGAATCGGGAAACCGCGCACGTTGATCGAGCCCGGATGAATGTCGATGATCGAGGTGCTCCAGTAGTCGGCAGCGAGCTTCGCTGCATCGAATGCTTGCGTCATGTTCAGACCACTCCTTCGGCGCGTAGTTGATCGATGTGTGCGTCGTCGTAACCGAGCGCGGCGAGTTGTTCGCGTGTGTGGGCCGAGAGAACCGGTGCGGGCGTGCCCGGTGCCGTGTCCGCGTCGTGCAGACGAAAACCGGCGCGGGTCACGCGCTGGCGTTCCGTGGTGCCATCCGCGGCGAATTCGCGGATGAAGCCGCGCGACTCCAGATGCGGATGCGCGAGAATCTCCGGCACCGACATCACGCGGCCGGCCGGTACGCCGGCTTCAAAGAAACGCGCTTCCCAGTTCGCGGCGCTATCGCGCGCGAGTGCCGCTTCGATTTCCGCTTTCAACGCGGCGCGATTCATCTTGCGCGCGTTGCGCTCGGAAAAACGCGGATCGTCGAGCAGATCCGCTCGGCCGATCAACTGACACAAGCTCACGAACTGTTTGTTTTCGTTAGCGGCGATATTGAGCGGGCCGTCGCCGGTTTTAAAAGTGCCCGACGGCGCGGCCGTGAAGTTTTCGTTGCCCATCGGCGTTGGCGTAACGCCTGCGTTCAGGAAGTTCGAAACGACCCAGCCCATGGTCGCGAGCGTGGCTTCGAGCATCGACACATCGAGCATGCGGCCATGTCCCGTGGCGCGCGCGTCGAGTAACGCGGCGCAAATACCGAACGCCGCCGTGAGACCGCCCACCGTGTCCGACACTGGATAGCCGACGCGCAACGGTGCGCTGTCGGCGTCGCCGGTCACGCTCATCACGCCGGAGATGCCCTGAATGATCTGATCGTAGGCAGGCCGTTTCGAAAACTCGCCGTCCATGCCGAAGCCGGAGATCGCGCAATACACGAGCTTCGGATTGACCTCGCGCAGCGCCTCGAAATCGAGTCCAAGCCGTGTCATCACACCGGGCCGGAAGTTTTCGACCAGCACGTCCGCGGTTTTGACGAGCTCGCGCAGAATCGCCTTGCCGCGCGGGTCTTTCAGATTGAGCGTGACCGACTGCTTACCCGCGTTCACGGCGACGAACGAGGCACCCATGTTGCGCGCCGACGCGTCCTTGTCGGCGCCAAGACGCCGCGCCAGATCGCCGCCTTCCGGATGCTCGACCTTGATCACTTCGGCGCCGAGCAGCGCGAGTTGATACGCGCAGAACGGCCCGGCCAATACATTCGATAAGTCCAGTACGCGGACTCCAGCCAACGGCAGCGTCATGTTCAAAACCTCTTGTTCAAAATGCGATTCGATGCAGTTCTTCAGTGCGAAATCTCGTCGAGATTGCGATGGTTGGTCCGTGGCCCGAAGATGCCGATCGCGCCCATCACCATCACCATCGACGCGCTGATCAACGCGAACACGCCGCTCACGCCGAAGTGACGCAGCGCGAACGCGATCATGAAGCCGGAGAACATCGCGGAGAGACGCGACATCGAGTAGACGAAGCCGACAGCGCGCGCCCGCAAACGCGTGGGGAAGAGTTCGGTTTGATACGCGTGATAGCCGACCGAAAGCAGCGTGCCGCTCAGCGTGATCAGCACGCCAAGCGTCATCAGCATGACGGGCGAGGTTTGCATCGCGAACAGGCTGCCGAACACGGCGATGCCGAGCGCCGACAGCACGATCAAGGTCTTCCGTTCGATGCGGTCCGCGATCGCCATGCCGATCAGCGGTCCGAACGGATTCGACGCGGCGATCACGAACGAGTACAGCAGACTGTGCGTGATCGTCACGCCTTTGGAGACCAGCAGCGTCGGCACCCATGAGGCGAAGCCGTAAAAGCCGATCGCCTGGAACAGATTGAAGACGAGCATCGTGATCGCGCGCTTGCGATACGGCGGCTGCCAGATCTCACGGAAGGCAGCCTTGGTGGTCGCCGGTTCGACGGTCGGCACGGCGGGCGGCAGAGGCTTGCCGTATTGCGCGGCGACTTTCGCTTCCAACGCCTGCAGCACCTGCTCGGCTTCGGCGGCGCGGCCTTGCTGCGCGAGCCAGCGCGGGCTTTCCGGCAAGCGCCGGCGAATCGCCCACACCACCACCGCGCCCAACGCGCCGATGATCACGACCCAGCGCCAGCCGTCGAGTCCGAACGGCGTGCGCGGCACCAGCCACCACGCGAGAAACGCAACCGACGGCACAGCGGTGTACTGCACCAGATGCACGAACGCAAAGGCACGGCCGCGCAGATGTTTAGGCACGAGTTCGCTGACGTACGTATCGATCGTCACCAGTTCGACGCCCACGCCGATGCCGGCGATCAGGCGCCACAGATTGATGGCGGGCGCCGTGCTTTGCAGCGCCATGATGAGCGTCGCGGCGGAATACCACAGCAGCGACACGGTGAACACGGTCTTGCGGCCGTAGCGGTCCGCCATGCCCGCCAGAAAGAACGTGCCGATGAAGAGCCCCGCAAACGACGCCGCCACGAACGCGCCGAGTCCGGACACGCCGAAGAACGACGCGGTGGTCGTCGAGTAAACCCCGCTTTTGACGAGGCCAGGGCCGACGTACGCGGTGAAAAACAAATCGTAGAACTCGAACCAGCCGCCGATCGACAGCAGGAACACCAGCATCCACACCGCGCGCGTCGCGGGCAGGCGGTCGATGCGCGCGTTGACGCCGGGCGTGAGCCCCGGCGCGCCGGCGCTTGAGTGGGGCGACGCGCCGGACGCGTCGATCGGCAGGCTTGCCATGAATTCCTCCTTCGGGTGTCTCTCGCTAACGTCGTTCTGTTAGATAGAACGACGTTCTGTTTAGTGGGTGTGCCGAGAGTAGTCGGTGTGGCAAGTACCAGGAATTCGGGGTTTTACCTAGAAAGACGAATGAGCGTTTGCGGATGGGCGCTCGCGCCGGTCCGCCGCACGGGCGTTCCGGCGCTCCTACTTCGCCTTATCTTTTTACGCGCCCATACGCTGAAGCATGGTCAGCAAGGCATCGAATGAAAGCGGCTTGCGCGCATATTCAATGCGGGGATTCGGCTGCACGGGGATATCCGCGGCTGCGCTGCACAGGATGATTGGAATGGCGCGCAGATCGGAATCGGCATTCAGCTCCGCGCACAATTGCAGCCCCGACATGACCGGCATCATGCAGTCCGACACGATGATGTCGGGCCGGGTATTGCGTATCTGTTCGAGCGCGGCGGCCCCGTTCGACGCCGTCAGCACGGTATAGCCGTGCCGCTCCAGCAGCAGCCGCCAGACTGTCAGGATGTCGAACTCATCGTCCACGACCAGAATGGTTTTCATGGTCGGCTAGGTATTTCGTCGCGGCTGAAGTGTGGCCGACAGGCCGGCCGGCGCATGCAGGCTGGCAGCACTCGCCGGATTTTCGATGACATCGAGGCCTTGAGACGAAATCACGAGCTCGCGCAAGGAAGTGTCGTGGGCGCTTTCACGCTGCTTGACCACGGAAATCATGCGTCGCAGACCCGTGTCCGTTTCGGCGTAACGCAGCAGCACCAGGTTTTCCGTCAGCGCCGAAACGCGCACGCTCCGCGCGTGGCCCGGATCGGCGTAAAGCGGCAGCTCTTCCGTCAGCAACGTGGTGATGCAGGCTTCGCGAAGCTGGTGCAGCAGCGCATTCAGGAACAGGCCGAAGCGTTCGGTACGCAACGCGGAATCGCGAAACCCTTCCACGCCGTCGATGACAATGCGCGACGCGCCGATCTTCTTGACCGTGGCGAGCGCGGTGGCCGCCAGCTCGTCGACTGCCAGTTCAATGGCCGGTTGCCATTGAATCACGAGCCGGCCGTCCTGATACGCGTTTGCGAGTCCGATCGACACGGCCTCGGCTTTGCCGATCAGCCGTTGCGGTCCTTCGTAAAAGCCGAGGTACAGGCAGCGCTCGCCGCGCGCGACGCCGGCCGCGAGAAACTGCAGACACAGGAGAGTCTTGCCGACGCCGGACGGCCCGACCAGCGTAGTCGTGGAGCCTTGCGCAAAGCCGCCGCCCAGCAGGCCGTCCAGATGCGGCAGGGCGAAGCCGAGCCGCGTTTTCAGATCCACTGGACCGGCTTGCGCGGCGCATTGCGCTTCCAGGCGCGGAAACATCAAGAGCCCGCTTTCGGCGATGCGGAAGAAATGCTTGCCCATCAGATGATTGCGCGCGCGCATCTTGTGGACTTCGATTTCGCGCGCGCGGCGCATGCCGTCGCTGTACCGGTTCAGTTCGATCAGGCCGTCGACGAGCGTATGTTCCGGATGCGGTTCGTTGCCGGACAGCGGCGCGAGCAGCAACGTCGTGCAATCCATGGCCGCGACCAGCGCATTCAACTCGTGGATGAACTTGGACAGCGACAGCTCGGTCTCGCTGAATTCACGCGCGCTCCGAAAGCCGTCGATGATCATCAGGCTCGGACGGTAATCGTAAATGCTCGAGGCAATCAGCTTGAGGAAGCCATCCAGACCGTCCTTCATCAGCTCGTGATAGCCGGACACGAACAGCATCTGCTGGGCGACCGCTTTCTCATCGAAGAAACTCAGACCCTTGAGATGACCCAGCAGCTTGTCGTGCGATTCGGCGATCAAGGTCATGTACAACACCTTCTCGCCCTGGCTTACACGATGAAAACCAATCTGGCTCGACAGGATCGTCTTGCCGGCGCCGGCCATGCCCTCCAGCAGATACACGCCGCCGCGGACCAAACCTCCGCCCAGGATCTCGTCGAGACCGGGGACACCCGTTTCCACGTTGGATCGGGAAGACGTCTGAGATTCGTGGTTAGTCATTGTCGAAGAGTCGTTCAAAGTGCGCAGAAGCGATGGCTCGCACAGGAGCCGTCTATTGCTCAAACTATCATTGCAGCAATTCGTGTTCCCGCTCCGGGCGGCGACGCTGCGCGTCGGCATGAGATGCAGGGGATTCTACCGGGGGGCGAGGCGCTTGGCGAACCGCAAATTGGACATGCGGTGCGAGACGCGCGGGCAGAGCGTTGCCGACCGCCGGATGGCGGTCAATTTTCAACGCAATGCAAGGAAGGGAGAGGAAAGAACGGGGCCGCGCCTCGTGCACGCGATAGTACAAAGGTACATTGCATGCGCGAGGCGGGTACGGCAAAGCGGGCCGGGAGCCCGCCCTTGACTCAGCTACAAGCGAAACTACTCGCGGCGTTGACGTCGCCGCCCTGATAGCGCGCCACCTTCGGATACGGGCAAAGCGGCCGCGTGCGTCCCGCGCCCCAGCCTGTGGGCACGTCGGAGTTCGGTGTGACATTGCTCGCGTCGCGCGCAGTGGCGACCACGCTGTCCGGCGCCTTGCCCTGTTCGACCCATGCGACGAGCGGCGTGAGCATGTCGAACTGGTCGGTGCTCGGACCGCCGCTGCAGTGGTTCATGCCGGCAATCGTGTAAAGGCGCGCGAAGTTCGACGCGTCGCCGCTATTGGCTGCCGTGAGCCGCTGATACCAGTCGGTCGTGTCGTTCGATGAAAACACCGGGTCGCTCGTGCCGTGATAGACCATCAGCTTTGCCCCGCGCTGCTTCAACGCGCTCAGATTGGTTTCGTCGGGCGGCGTCATGAACGACCAGGCAGACTCGCTGTACGCGCCGCTGGTCGCGAAGATTTTCGGCGCGTCGGTGTCCATGCTGAAGTTCAGCGCGTACGCGGACAACCGGCTCAACACGGCAGCGGTTTGCGGCGGCGCGGTGAACGTGAAGGCGGCCGCGGCCGGGTCGAGCGTGATCGAGTTGGCTTGCTTCCATGCGGACCAGCCGGGGCCGAGTCCGGCGTCGTAGGGGAAGCTTGCATAGAGGGCCGTGCCCGCGCTGTTGCGCGCGCCGGAGAACACATTGCCGACGGCGTCTTTCTGCGCGCTCGTCAGACACGTGCCGTCGCGGACGTTGTTCGTGCAGGTCGGCACGTCTGTAGCAAGGCTGAAGTTTGCCTGGCATGCCTTGATATCCTGAATGAGGCCGTCTGTCGCACCGTCGAGTGCGTCGCACTTTGACAGTATTTTCGACGCCACCATTTGCCGTTCCGCCGCGGTGAAGCCGGTCGTGATATCGGGCAGGCCGTTCGAGATCGTCGCGGTCGCCACTTTCGCGAGCTGCTGCGCGCTCCACATTTCGCCGACGGCCGCCTTCGGCAGATGAAAGCCCGGGTCGCCCGCAATGATGCCGTCATACTCCGCCGATGAGCGTGCCGCCGCGACCAGCGCATGACGTCCACCGTTGGAGCAGCCGTCGAAGTAGCTGCGATCCGGCGCCTTGCCGTACGCGAGCTTGATGACCTGCTTGGCCATCGGCGTGAGCGTGGCGACTGCGTTGTAGCCGTAGTCGATCCGTGCCTGCGGATCGAGACCGAACAGGGGATTTTGCGCCGAGCTGTGCCCCGCGTCCGAGCTGATGACCGCGAAGCCCATGTTGAGCGCGTCGCTGGTGGGACCGCCGCCGCCGATCTCGCCGGTGGCCGTGACCACATTGCCGTCGAGTCCGCCGTTGGCCTGATAGAAGAAACGCCCATTCCATGCAATCGGCAGGCGCATTTCGAAGCCGATCGCGTAGGTCTTGCCGTCCACGCTGCTGACCCGCTGATTCATGCTGCCTTGAATCAGGCAATGTTCGGCGATGGATTTTCCGGCGACTTTCAGCGTGCCTGCCGCGACGTCCGTCACCGTGGTGAAGACGGTGTTGGCGAACGAGAGCTTCGCAGCGAGTGCCGCGCAATTGCCCGCCAGCGTGCCGGGCGTGGCCGCACTCAGTTGCGGCAAGGCGGATGGATTGGCGCCGGTGTTGGCGGCGTTGCCGAGATCGTTGCCGCCGCACGCGGCGAGTGTGAGCGTAGCAGCCGCCGCGAGCGCGATAGAGGTGCACTTCATGCCATGTCTCCTAGAACGAATGACGAATGCCGACCATCGCGCCGGTCTGGCCGGTGCCTGCCGTGGGCGTCGTGCCGCCGCCGCCGGCGCTGACCGAGTAGTGCGCCTTCGCGCTATTGGCAAGGTACGAGCCTTGGGCGTAGACAGCGGTGCGCTTCGAAAGCAGATAGGTGGTGCGCAGCGTGCCCATCGTGGCGCGCGTGTCGTGCTCGCTATTGGTGATGTGATACACCTCGCCGTCGACGATGAAAGCGGGCGTCACGTTGTACGAAGCGGCCACGAAGAACAGATTGGAGCGCACGCTGGCAATCGTGTCCGCGCCCGGTTCGACGCGACGGTTGAGCCATCCCAGGCCGAGCTTGGCCTTGCCGAGGTTCGCGTAGGCGCTCACATGCGTGCGGATGTCCTTGTCGGCGGCGCGAGTGAGCGGAGTCGGCGCAATGCCGTCGAAGAAATTCGCCGCCGCGGTGCTGCCGCCACGCTGCTCTTCATACGATGCCGCGACGCCGAAGAGCGGCGCGTCGTACTTCAGCATGACGGACCATTCGCGGCATTGAGTGGACTGTCCGGCGACCGATCCCGTACACGTGCCTTGGCCCGGCGAATTGCCGGTGCCGGCCGAGTCGCGGCCGAACGAGTAGTTCGCGCCGAGCGTGACGCCCGCATAGCTGCCGAGGTAGACCACCGAATTGTCGGCGCGGGCATTCGGCACGTAGGCGTCGAGCGAGCCCAGACCGTAGATGTCCGGGCCGATCAGGTCCGCACCCATCAGCGCGAGGTACGTCATCGTGTATTGGCGGCCGAACGAGACGGTGCCGTACGGACTCTTGATGCCGACGAACGCCTGACGCCCGAACAGCCGTCCGCCCTGGCCGAGATCGCCGGCGCGCACGTTGAAGCCGCTTTCCAGCGTGAAGACCGCGCTATAGCCGCCGCCGAGGTCTTCATTGCCGCGCAGTCCCCAGCGCGAAGGCAGTTCGCCCGTGACCGACGGCATGCGGAACACGCTCTTGCCCGCGGCGTTCGCGTGCGAAACGTATTCGATGCCGGTATCGATAATGCCGTAGAGCGTCACGCTCGATTGAGCCGCTGCGGCGCCGCTGACAGCGCACAGTGCGCCGCAGAGTAATAGACGTGCGGATGCTTGCATGAAGGGTGTCTCCGAACCGTTGAATGAATCTGTGTGTTGTTGTTGGGTCTTCTTGTGCGGACGTTCAGTCGTCGGCGCGCGGGCGGCGCAGCAGGAGCAGCGCGGCGGCTGCCGCGATCAGCGTGACGGGAATGCTCGCGCCGATCACGGTCGACGAACTGCGGCCCATCGCCAGCAATTGACCTGCGGCGAGCGGCCCGACTACCGAGCCGATACGGCCCACCGCCACCGCCGCGCCGACACCAGTGCCGCGCATGGCGGTCGGATAGAACGCTGCGGAAAGCGCGTACAGCACCGATTGGCCGCCGATCACGAACATCCCCGCGAAGAAAGCAGAAGCCGCGAGCGCGCCGAAGCCGTGCGCCGTCGAAAGCGTCGCGAGCGAAGCGATGATCCCGACATACATGCCGGCCACCACCACGCCCGAGCGCATGCGATCCATCAACATGCCAATGCACAACGCGCCGATGCCGCCGCCGATGTTGAAAAAGATCTGCACGTAGCCGACTTGCGCGCGCGTCAGCCCGCTCGCGGCCATCAACGAGGGCAGCCAGTTGAGCAGAAAGTAGAGGACGATCAGCGTGCAGAAGTAGCTGACCCAGATCTGCACGGTGGAGAGACCACGCGTGCCGCCGAACAGGATTTCGCCGACGGGCGCGGGCTTGACTTGTCCATCGCGCGATGCTTTGGTGAACGCCTTCGAATCCGCTAGGAATACGAGCAGCAGCGGCACCAGCACGAGCGGTCCCGCACCGCCGACATAGAAAATGTGACGCCACTCGGTGTCGCCCGCACTCAACACGCCGATCACCGACGCGATCACGCCGCCGAACGGAATGCCGCAATACATCACGCTCACGGCGGTGCCACGCGAGCGCGGTTCGACCGCTTCCGACGACAACGCGATCAGATTCGGCAACGCACCGCCGAGTCCGATACCTGTCAGCACTCGCACGATCACGAGCGTGTAAAAGTCGCTCACCAGCGCGGTCATGATCGACAGCAGGCCGAACAGGCAAGCGGATATCACCAGCACGCGCTTGCGGCCGATGCGGTCGGCGAGCCGTCCGCCGAACATTGCGCCGGGCAGCAAGCCGAAGGTGCCGGCGCTGAACGCGAGTCCCATTTGCGCGACCGAAAGACCGAATTCGCGCGCCATACGCGGTGCGGCGACGCCGACCGACTGCAGATCGAGCCCTTCGAGCAGGGCGATGGCAAAGCACAATCCGAGGGTGACGAAGGCGCCTGTCCGGCTCGACGCTGCCGGGACCGTGGTGGCTTCGGTCGAGTTCAATGTTCCGGCTCTTTTCACGTTAGTGATCCTTATTAAATGGCGTGGTTTTCCGGTTTCGCTGAAAGGCGGCAGATGCCAGGCCGCCGTCCTGCACGACGGACGGATTCGGCAAGCGGGCGTCAGATCATCGTCGAGGCCGCGATGGAATGCCCGGCAGCAGCGCAGCGAACACCGCCGCGCGCGGCGCATCGTTTCGATGGCCAGACGACGGTGCATTTGCTTCGAGGCGATGCGGCGCGTCTCCACACGCTGCATCGTGGACTGGATTTAATATCAGGTAGGCTGATAACACAAGCGCAAATTGTTCGGTGAAAACACCTAGCAATCCTGCGGCGCGGCGCGAGTGGATCTAGCCGCGCAGATTACGAACGAAAGTTTCGAGGTGGCTTTGGACCGCGCCGGCGGCGTCGAGCTCGACGCCTTCCATCATTTGCTTTTCGATGGTCTTGACGGCCTGCTCGCATTCGCGCAACACGGCGCGCCCTTCGTCCGTGAGTTGCAGCAGCACGATGCGGCCGTGCGTCGGATCCGGTTCGCGGCTCACCCAGTTGCGGGCGGCCATCGCGTTCATCACTTCATTGGCCGATTGCGGCGTGATGAACGAGCGTTCGGCGACCTGCGCATTGGACGCTTGCCCTTTGGCTTCGAGCACGGAAAGCGCAGTGAATTGTGCGAGCGTCAGGCCGAGCGGCGCGAGCGCTTCGGTCATGCGGCGCCGCAGGATGCGATCGAGACTGCCGATCACATAGGTCAGGCGCAGGCTCGAACGGCGAGTGCGCGTGGCGGCGGGCTCGGCAGGCGTATTTTGATTTTTGCTCATCATGGACAGGAGGTTCGGTCTATCCCGCATCTTAGCGCGCCTCGACGCGATTTCCGCCGCTAGGGGTTTGCACCGAGCGCGTGAATTTTCACTTTACATATCAGGCAGCCTGATATTAAATGTGTTCATCAGGCCGCCGTCGCGGCCAACGTTCACGGAGAAAACAGATGAGTTATGAAGGCCGTTGGAAAACCGTCAAGGTCGATGTCGCGGAAGGAATCGCATGGGTTTCGTTCAATCGGCCCGAGAAGCGCAACGCCATGAGCCCGACGCTGAACAAGGAAATGATCGAGGTGCTCGAAGCCGTCGAACTCGACGCCGAAGCGCAGGTTCTGGTGCTCACGGGCGAAGGCGATGCGTGGACTGCCGGCATGGACCTGAAGGAATATTTCCGCGAAGTCGACGCCGGCCCCGAGATCCTGCAGGAAAAGATTCGCCGCGACGCGTGCCGCTGGCAATGGCAACTGCTGCGCATGTACTCGAAGCCGACCATCGCAATGGTCAACGGCTGGTGCTTCGGCGGCGGCTTCTCGCCGCTGGTGGCGTGCGACCTGGCGATCGCCGCCGACGAAGCCACCTTCGGCCTGTCCGAAATCAACTGGGGCATTCCGCCGGGCAATCTGGTGAGCAAGGCAATGGCCGATACCGTCGGGCATCGTCAGGCGCTGTATTACATCATGACGGGCGAGACCTTCACCGGTCAGGAAGCGGCGCAGATGGGCCTCGTCAACAAGAGCGTGCCGCGTGCCGAACTGCGCGAGGTGACGCGTGCGCTCGCCGGCAAACTGCTCGAAAAGAATCCGGTGGTGTTGCGCGCCGCCAAGCATGGATTCAAGCGTTGCCGCGAACTGACGTGGGATCAGAACGAAGACTACCTGTATGCCAAGCTCGATCAGGCGCAACTGCGCGATCCGGAAGGCGGCCGCGAACAGGGCCTCAAGCAGTTCCTCGACGACAAGGCGATCAAGCCGGGTCTGCAAACGTATAAGCGTTGATCGACCGCATCGGCGTGAATTTCAATTCGCGCAGACTACGGCGAGCGATGCAGCGAGACAGACAGCGAGGAGACGACAGACATGCATGAAGTGACTCTATTGATTGGCGGCGAAAGCCGTGGCGCAGCGGACGGCAAGACCTTCGAGCGGATCAATCCCGCGAGCGGTCAGGCTGCATCGCGTGCGGCAGCGGCCACGCTGGCCGACGCCGACGCCGCGGTCGAAGCGGCGTCGCGGGCCTTTCCCGCCTGGTCGGCGCTGGCGCCGACCGAGCGCCGCAAGCGGCTGCTGGCGGCAGCTGATCTGATGGACGCCCGCACCGCGCAGTTCATCGAAACCGGCGTCTCGGAAACCGGCGCGATGCCGAACTGGTACGGCTTCAACGTCATGCTGGCCGCCAACATGTTGCGCGAAGCCGCCGCCATGACCACGCAGATCGACGGCGATGTGATTCCGTCCGACGTGCCGGGCAGTCTCGCGATGGCGGTGCGTCAGCCATGCGGCGTAGTGCTCGGCATGGCGCCGTGGAACGCGCCGGTGATCCTCGGCACGCGGGCCATTGCCATGCCGCTCGCGTGCGGCAACACGGTCGTACTCAAGGCATCTGAGGGTTGTCCGGGCGTGCATCGGTTGATCGGCAGCGTGCTGCAGGAAGCCGGTCTCGGCGACGGCGTTGTCAACGTGATCACGCATTCCGCTGAAGATGCGCCGGCGATCGTCGAGCGGCTGATCGCGCATCCGGCGGTACGTCGCGTGAATTTCACGGGTTCGACGCGAGTGGGGCGCATTGTCGCGCAACATGCGGCGTCGCATCTGAAGCCGGCGCTGCTGGAACTCGGCGGCAAGGCGCCGGTGGTCGTGCTCGACGACGCCGATCTGGATGCGGCGGTTGCAGGCATCGCGTTCGGCGCGTTTTTCAACCAGGGGCAGATTTGCATGTCGACGGAGCGCGTGATCGTCGACCGGAAGATTGCGGATGCCTTGGTGGAAAAGCTCGCGGCAAAGGCGCGGACTTTGAAAGCGGGCGACCCTGCCGCGGCGGACTCAGTGCTCGGCGTGCTTGAAAGCGCAGCCGCGGCGCAACGCATCAAGGCGTTGATCGAAGATGCGCACGAGAAGGGCGCCAAATTGCCGGTCGGCTGTACGGTCGAAGGCGCTGCGATGCAGCCGGTGATCGTCGACGGCATCACGCCTGCCATGAAGCTGTATGCGGAAGAATCGTTCGGGCCGGTGGTCACGGTGCAGCGTGTGGACGGCGACGAAGAAGCGATTCGAATCGCCAACGACAGCGAGTACGGACTCTCGGCGGCGGTATTCAGCCGCGACGTGTCGCGAGCGTTGAACGTGGCGAAGCGTATCGAATCGGGTATCTGCCATATCAACGGTCCGACCGTGCACGACGAGGCGCAGATGCCGTTCGGCGGTGTGAAGAAAAGCGGTTACGGGCGATTCGGCAGTAAGGCGTCGATTGCAGAGTTCACGGATCTGCGTTGGATCACGATTCAAACCGGACCCCGGCATTATCCGATCTGAGCGTTGCGATCGCGCTTTTCATACAGGAGACAGGCTTTGCATTCTGAGCCGATACAACCGAACACCCCCGATGCGCCAATGCGCTACCGGGCGACGACGATCGGCGCTTCATCGTTGCGCACGCAACGGCAAGGCGACACGTGGTATTTGCGCGCGGCCGAACCGCTCGGCGCGCATCCGCAACGTATGACCGACCGGCTCGTGGGCGGCGCGCGGACGCATCCCGAGCGATGGCTGGCGGCGCGTCGCGGCAGCGATGGTCAATGGATCGGCCTGAGCTACGCGAAGGCGTTGCAAAGCGCGCGCGCAATCGGCCAGGCGCTGCTCGCACGCGGTCTGTCCGCTGAGCGGCCCCTGGCGATTCTGTCGGGCAACGATCTCGAACATCTGCAACTCGCGCTCGGTGCGATGTGGGCGGGCGTTCCTTATGCCGCGATTTCGCCCGCCTATGCGCTTGCTTCCGGCGACTTCGGCAAGCTGCGCCATACGATCGATTTGCTGACACCTGGTCTCGTGTTTGCAAGCGTTTACGATTCGTTCGCCAAGGCAATCGACGCAACCGTATCCTTCGATGTCGAAGTGGTGGCCGCGAGATTGCCGCGAGAACAGCCGGCGGCACGCAACGTGACTGCGTTCGACGAACTGCTGAACACAACGCCCACCACGGTCGACACCGTTCACGCCACGGTGAGCCCGGACGCAATCGCCAAATTTCTTTTCACCTCCGGCTCGACCAAGTTGCCGAAGGCAGTGCCCACCACGCACCGCATGCTGTGCAGCAACCAGCAGATGCTGCTCGAAACGTTTCCCGAGTTCGCAAAGGAACCGCCGGTGCTGGTCGACTGGCTGCCCTGGAACCACACGTTCGGCGGCAGCCATAACGTGGGTATCGCGCTCTACAACGGCGGCACGCTCTATATCGACGACGGCAAACCGGTCAACGGCAAATTCGAGGAAACACTGCGCAATCTGCGTGAAATCGCGCCCACCATCTACTTCAACGTGCCGAAGGGTTGGGAGGAACTGGCGATTGCGCTGGAACGTGACGAGCAATTGCGCGAGACATTCTTCTCGCGGGTGAAGGTGTATTTCTTCGCAGGCGCCGGCTTGTCGCAAGCAGCATGGGACCGGCTCGAACGCGTCACCGAAACATATTGTGGCGAGCGCATACGCATCATGGCCGGACTCGGCATGACGGAGACGTCGCCTTCGTGTCTGTTCACCACGGGCCCGATCATGCGCGCGGGCTATGTGGGCTTGCCCGCGCCCGGCTGCGAAGTCAAGCTCGCGCCGGTCGGCGACAAGCTCGAGGCGCGTTATCGCGGGCCGCACGTCATGGCGGGATACTGGCGTGCCGACACAGCGGAGTTGCACAACGCGTTCGATGAAGAAGGCTACTTTCGCAGCGGCGACGCCTTGCGCTTTGTCGATGCGACGCGACCGGAACTCGGATTGCTGTTCGACGGGCGTATCGCGGAGGACTTCAAGCTGAGTTCGGGTACGTTCGTGAGCGTCGGTCCGATGCGGGCACGCGTGATTTCCGAAGGCGCGCCGTATGTGCAGGACGTGGTAGTCGCCGGCATGAATCGCGACGACGTGGGCCTGCTGATCTTTCCGCGTATCGACGATTGCAGGCGGCTAGCTCGCTTGCCCGCCTCGGCGAGCGCGCGAGAAGTCGTAGAAGCGCCCGCCGTGCGCGCGCACTTCAGCGCGTTGCTCGACACGCTCAATCGCAGCGCCACGGGCGGTGCCACGACCATCGCGCGTTTGCGGCTCATGGACGTTGCGCCGTCGCTCGATCTCGGCGAGATCACCGACAAAGGCTCGATCAATCAACGCGCTGTGTTGATGCATCGTGCGGCGCTCGTCGAGGCGATGTATGACGTGGCGCAGCGCGATCCCGCGGTGATTGTCGCGAGCGCATGCGGCGCGACGTGACGCAACGTGACGCGATATGCGCGCCGCGGAATCGCACAGGGAACAGCAGATGAATCTCGATCAACTTGTCGCAATCGACACTCACGTGCACGCGGAGGTTTCGTGCTGCCAGCCGCCGGATCTGTTCGGCAAGGAATTCGACGATGCCGCCGACAAGTACTTCGGCACCGTGCTGAAACTCGGCCGGCGGCCGACGATTCCCGAGACCATTGAACACTACCGCGAGCGCAAGATCGGCTTCGTGATGTTCACCGTGGACTGCGAAGCGAACCTCGGGCGGCGCCGCATTCCGAACGAAGAGATCGCTGAATTCGCGCAGAAAAACAGCGACATCATGATCGCTTTTGCTAGCATCGATCCGCACAAGGGCAAGATGGGCGTGCGCGAAGCGCGCAAGCTGATCGAGAAGCACGGCGTGCGTGGTTTCAAGTTTCACCCCACGATGCAGGCCTTTTTTGCCAACGACCGGCTGGCTTACCCGCTGTATGAGCTGATCGCTGAACATCGGCTCACGGCGGTTTTTCATAGCGGCCATTCCGGCATGGGATCGGGCATGCGAGGCGGCGGCGGGCTGCGCCTGAAGTACTCGGAGCCGATTCATCTCGACGACGTCGCGGCGGATTTCCCCGACATGAACATCCTGATCGCGCATCCGTCGTGGCCGTGGCAGGAGCAGGCGTTATCGATCGCCTTGCATAAGCCCAATGTCTATATCGACCTGTCCGGCTGGTCGCCGAAGTATTTCTCGCCCGAGTTGATTCGCCACGCCGACACGGTGCTGAAGCGCAAGATGCTGTTCGGTTCGGACTTTCCATTGATTCAACCGGACCGCTGGCTGGAGGATTTCAAGCAGGTGGGTTTCAGGGAAGAGGTGCAGCCATTGATTCTCAAGCAGAACGCCATCGGCCTGCTGGGACTTCAACAAGCCGCCTGAGCGGCGCGGGAGCGGTGATAGGGCTGATGGGGCGGGACAGGTCCAACGCGCACGGCTGAGGCGCTTCGCCGTATACAATTCGGCAGCGCCTGACTTTTTGCTGTCTTTTGCCGGCTTCCTGCACAACTCCGACCTGATCCCATCCATGCCGAATCCGACCCGGGCCTTCCTTCTCGGCCCGCTCCTGAAAGGCGTTTCACGCTCCTTCTATCTCACCCTGCGCGTGCTGCCCGTCGGGATGCGCGATCCGATCGGACTCGCTTACCTGCTGGCGCGCGCGGCCGACACGATTGCCGACACCTCGCTGATCTCGCCGGAACAACGCCTTGCCTTGCTGTTGTCACTGCGCGCTCAGGTGAACGGCGCAACGGACGACGTCGCGCTATTCCAGCGCATGGCCGCGGAAGTGGCGGGGCAGCAGGACCAGTCGGACGAGAAAGTGCTGCTCGAATCGCTCGGCCCCGCGCTCGATGTGTTGTCGCAACTGAGCGAATCGGATCGTAAGGCCGTGCGCGAGATCGTTTCGACGCTGACCGAAGGCATGGAGTTCGATCTTTGCACCTTCCCCGACGAACGTTCCGGTCAGATCGCGGCGCTACGCGACTACGACGAACTCGACCGCTACACGTACCTCGTGGCGGGCTGCGTCGGCGAATTCTGGACCACGATGACTTACGCGCACATGCCCGGCACGCTGAAGGAGCGGCCCGAGACGATGGCACGGCGCGGGGTTCGCTTCGGCAAGGCGTTGCAGATGACCAACGTGCTGCGCGATTGCGGCAAGGATCTGCGGATCGGCCGCTGTTATCTGCCGCAGACCTTGCTCGACCGATATGGTCTAAGCGCGCGGGATTTGCTGGTGCCGGCCAATTCAATGCGTGCCCGGCCGTTGATGGTCGAGCTTTTGCGCACGACCCTCGACCATTTCCGTGAAGCCCTCGATTACACGTTGGCGATTCCTGCGTTCTCCGTGCGTTTGCGGCTCGCCTGTTTGTGGCCGATTCTGATCGGTCTGGAGACGCTGCTCCTGCTCGTGGACAACGCTGCCTGGCTCGATCCGCAGAAAGTGTCGAAAGTGCGGCGTAATAGGGTGTATCAGATCATCGCGTCGTCGCTGCTTCTGGTGCCTTCGAACGGACTGGTGCGCAACGCCATTGAACAGCGAATCAGGCAAATCGAAGCCCGCCTTTGAGCGTCATGAGCAAGCAGAGCTGATTTAATCTGCATCATGGAATAGCCATCGATCGGGAAACCCCTAGGACCGTGTATTCATGGTTCGCGTTAGTCTCTTCCAAAGAGGAGGCGAACCATGAGACAAGCGTTCAATATTGCCGTAGTGCTGTTGCTCGGCTATCTGATGGCAGATAGAGCGCTGATGCGCGCGCAAGCAGGCGAGATGGGGACAATAACGTGTCATCAGGGCGCGGAGATGGTCAAATCGAACGCGCTGAAAAAAGGCTTCGGAGACATCGGGGCAAGCAGCCAAGGCGAGAATTTTCTATCGAGCTGTCTCGTCACCGGGCGCGGTCAAGTGGGCGATCTCATCGCGCGAGACTGACGCGCGTCGCCGGCCCATTATCTGAAATCGGCCTTGGTCTGCCAATGCGGGCCCCGTTCCGATGCTGACAAAGGCGTTGCAGAACGGCGGCGCCAATAAAAAGCGCCCGGACCGTTGAGGGTCCAGGCGAAGCCATCGGGAGCCCGATGACGGAGGTAACCAATGGACAACTGGCCCGCGATCGGAGATACCGGTCGCGGGCCAGTTTGTTTTGAATCATCGCGCACCGGTTACTGGTGCGCAGGCGGTTGATCGTCACACAAGAAGGCTTCGTACGAGTGCCGCTCAACTCGCCGGACAACTGGTTACGGTCGGGTTACGCGCTGATTACCGCGCGGCTATTGCTTAGTGACCGAAATAAACCGACTGCGGACCATTCGCGGGAACCGGGCGGCCTGCTTGAGAAGCGCCGCTCACCGTGCCACCGTAACCACTTTCCGCTGCCTGTGCGGTGCCGTTTTCACGAGCGACGCGAGCTTGCGCGGCCTGAATGTCGGCTGGGTAGTACGGATCGGCGAGGCCGGGTTGATAGCCTGCTTTTTCGAGTTGAATCAGTTCGGCGCGCACTTGGGCGCGGGTCACGGGCTGGTTGGACTGCGCAAACGAAGCAACAGGAGCGGCCAGCACAGCAGCGATGACAACAGCTTGAATGAGCGATTTCATGATGAACTACCTCCAATTCGGTTTTTATCTTGCTACGAACGTTGTTGTTCGTATTCAGTGATTGCATTGTAGTTTTGCGACCTGGAGAGAGTAACCACCGTTTGAGGTAATGTTTGTTGCCGATTTTGAGACAAACAACGGATTCCGGAGGCGAGATGCGCGCGACGCAGCACGCGTCGAGCCGTTGTCTCGTCGCGTGCTGCGTCTCGTCAATGAACGAATCGTCATCAACTGCCCGAGAAAATCGGACCTTGTCCACCCGGTGTGAATTGCTGGAATGCCTCGCTGTGCGACGGAGCCGGCGCCGCTTGTTGCCGCGCCGCTGAAGCCGTGGCTGGCTCGCGTAGCGTGAGCGCGCTGTCCGGGGTGATGGGCACGCTGGGCTTGGCGAGCAGTTCGGTCTTTCGCATCGATCCCACCGACGTGCCGAAGTAATAGCCGATGATGCTGATCCACGCCGTACCCAAAGCACCGACGATGACGTTGACGAGATCCTTGTTCGTGCCCGGCAGCGGCTGGAAGGCCATGAGCAGCAGAATGCCGAAGAAGCCGGCGGTGACCGCCATCGCAAGGACTTTGGGTACCCAGTCCTTATTGCTGATTCCCATTGCGCGCGCGTCGGCCCGATCGGCGGCCTGGATGCGCGCCATATCGCTTTCATGCGCGAGGCTCGCCTGGGCGGCCGTGACCATCAACTGTTGCAACTGCAACGAGTTCGCACTCTCGGCTTGCCGCACCTTCTCGAGTGCGCTGGGATCGTTCAACGCAAGTTCCACGACGCCCGGATCGCTTGGCGTGCCGAGCGCATGCGAAATGATCGCGGCGGCGGCGGTCACGCCCACGCCGATCGGACCACCCACGAGGCCGGCGAGAAGCGGTGCGCTGCTGCCGATGTTCGAGGCTACTTTAGACCAGTCCATCATGCTGCTCCCAGGAGAAGATTAGCGGCCATTCTTTCGGTCCATCCACGACTGAAATTGGGCCATGCGTGCAGGTTGCGCAGGTAACGCAAGCGATAAGCGGCGAAGCGCATGACAAACTTCAGCGCGTCCGCGTTTTTCACCGCATCGAGTGTGTCCGGGCCGAACTTGCCGTCTTCTTTCGCACCGGAAGCTTTTTGCATCCACAACACCACCAGGCCGCCGTTGTAATTGGCGTCAAAGATCTGGAAGGCAACGCGCGGGTCGAGTTCGTCCAGATGCAGCGGGTCCCAGTACTTCTGTTTGGCGATCTGTCTGGCGGTATCCAGCGGCAGGTCTTTCATGGCGCCGACATAGCCCGCGCTACGTGCCACGCGCGCCGTGACGCCCCACATGGTTTCACCGCCAGGGTCGTGCGGATTGAAGGAGTAACCGCCTTCACTGCCAATCAGAGCCCTGAACGCATCTTCGAAATTGTCCATCGAACATCTCCTCTTCAACCAGGTGTATTACTGCAACGGGTAAGTGCTGCGGGACCAAGCTATCTGCACGGCCGGTATTCGTTACGCGGTTTGCAACGCAAGCGGGGCGGGTGGATTCGAAACGGGCCTGACTCCGTCATCGGGCTTCGACGCGTCTGGGCGGTTGCCTCCCTGCGCCGCTCTGGCAAGCCGCGCCAGATGACTCTCGCGCACCGACAAAGTCCCCGCATCGAGTTGCAACGCCTGAGCGAATTTGCGCGAGGCGCCGGACCGATCGCCTTTGCGATCCAGTGCCCGGCCCCATTCCGCGTAAGAGGGCGCGAGATCCGGGCGTAGCGCGACGGCGCGCGAGAGCTTTTCGATCGCTTCGTCATAGCGGCCGACGGTGACGAGCGCTTCGCCCCAATCGTGCAGGTTGTCGACCGAGTCGGGCTTCATCTTGTCGGCCTGCTTGAATGCATCGAGCGCTTCGGAATAGCGGTTCGCGTGCAACAGCACGTCGCCGAGAAGCCGCAGATTTTCCGCCGTCTTCGATTTCTCACGTGCGCCGGCTCGCAAGGCATCGAGTGCGTCGTCGATGCGATGCTGCTGTTCGAGTGCAATGCCAAGGCTTGCGTGCAGCACCGCTGAATGCTGGTACACGGTCAGCGCTTCGCGAGTCTGCTGCTCGGCCTCTTTGGACAGCCCCTGATTGGCAAGCAGCCACGCTTTGCCGGCGAGCGCCCATTCGCCTTGCTCAGAGGCGGGCAGTGCGAGCACTTCGTCGTAGATCGCGACGATCTCGCCGTAGTCGCAGTGCGCGAGCGAACACTTGGTTTTCTGCACTTGCGAGTAGAGATGACTGGCGAGAATATTCGGCTCCGCAAGACGCATGGCTTTGACTGCAATGTCGTGCACGAACTTTTCCAGATCGCGTCCTTCGAACGACACCGTGCTTTCGCGGGAATTAAACGGGCCGCCTTCAATCTGCACATGCGCCACGTAGGAGTCCGCGCTGTCATTGACCTTCGTGATGCCGACATGAACGGCCACGTCAGTGCGTTTGATGACGCCTTTGATGAAGCGCACGGTGGTTGCATACGACATCTCCTGACCGGGGATCTGAATGTCCGGTTGTGCGTCGTTGTCCGTCAGGGTGTCGTGCGGAATCGACTCGGCATCCTGACCGATCGCTCGCATCGAAGACATGATGCGTTCCGCGAGAAAATTCGATGTATAACCGCGTTCCACCAGCGACTGCGGCGTTTCGACGGGCGGCACCAGCAATTGCCGCGTGAGTACGCCGCGCACGACGAGGCAGAAAAAACCGATGGTGAGCACCGCGAACACCCACGGCAAAACATACGGCCACAATTGTTTCGGGCCTCGTACGATGAAGCCGGCGGTCTGCAACCCGAACGGCACGAATCCCACCGGGAAGTCGCGCTTTGCCATACGACGCTTTGAACGGGCATCCGCGCAAAAAGGCCGGCTTTGCCAATTCACTGGCCGACGTCGGCTCTGCACACTCGACATGACGCACCTCGATTTCAACGGATGTTGGTAAGAGCACGACTGGGTGACGTCTATTACGCATCGACCGTGCCATTGCGCACAGTGCCTTATACGACGGGCGTGTAGAGGACCGCGGTGCAGGTGAGCGGGGAATTGTGTTGCGTGGAGGCCAACGAATGTTGTGCGTGAGTTTGCCGGCGGGAGACAGGCGGCGGGGAGAAGGCGGGAAATGAGGTGTTTCGATCGGACACCGTATCTGTCCTGTCGAGCGACGGGACAGATACGGCGTCATGCATGCAACAAAACCCGGCAGCGAATTATTTAATTACGCGCCGGCTTCCGTGCCACGGCGCAGTTCAGTTGCCTCCCTTGAATAGCTCTTGCAAGCGCGCTGATTCGCCGCTTTTCTGCGATTGAACGAGCTGCTGGTAGACGTCCGCACGCGTGAGTCCTTGTGCTTTTAACGGGCCGCCGGACATCGATGTTGTGGAGGGTTGGCCGCCCACCGCGTCGGCCGCTGTCGGCTGAGCTTGCGCCGTACTCTCCGTGGCGGCGTCCTGAGCGTGCGCTTGCCATGTGAACGCGCAAAGCAGTCCGCCTGCGATGATCAGAGCCTTCTTCATGTCCCTCTCCTTCAAACTCCTGGCGCCGCCCTCGCGGCGCCACATTGCGGAAGTTCCGCCAGGATTGCACGCGAGACATGCGGACAATCAGGCGGGACACAGGGCGGAGACGATTACCGGCTTCCTTGTCGAATTCCACGCAGCGCACCAGAGAGGTGCGTTATCGAAATACTTCGTGTTGCAAGGAAAGGTGCGCGCTGAGGCTTTATTGTTCGGCGACGATTCAGAGAGTCGTACTTGCCTCCACCATGTCAAGGAGACGGACGGGTTGCATTCAAATTCAAGTGTTAATCAGCCATCCTGAATGCGCGGAGGGCTCGTTGTTTAAAAAAATCCAACCGGGTTAATTTGGCCTTACTGGTGTCTTTCATTTGGCCGAAAAAGAAAATGCCGTTCAGTCTGTGACTGAACGGCATTCTTTTCAACGTGACCTGCTACGCGGCTAATGGAGCTTGCTCAAACCGCAGCCGGCCGCCACTTCAACAGCCGCTGTTCGACCGCGGTCAACAGATAGTCCGCTGCCAGTGCGACGACGGCCAACACAATCATCGCGGCGAACACCCCGCTTGCGTTAAACGCGCCTTGCGCAGTCGAGATCAACAGTCCGATACCTTGCTTCGAGCCGAGGAACTCGCCCACCACCGCACCAACCAGCGCGAATCCGAAGCTCACGTGCAAGCTCGCGAGAATCCAGCTCAATGCCGACGGGATCACCACCGAGGTCGTCACCTGACGGCGCGACGCGCCGAGAATTTGCGCATTCGCGATCATGAAGCGATCGGCTTCACGCACGCCCTGGAAAGCGTTGGCGAACACGACGAAGAACACCATCACCACCGCCAGCGCCACCTTCGACGCCATGCCCAAACCCAGCGCAATCACGAACACCGAACCGAGCACGACACGCGGAATCGAGTTGGCGATTTTGATGTAGAGACTGAAGACGTCGGAGAGCAGCTTGTTGCGGCCCAGCACGATGCCGCAGAACACACCGGCGACCGAACCGATAATGAAGCCGAGCCCGGTTTCTTCGAGCGTGACCCAGACTTGTGTAAGCAGCGGACCTTGCGAGGTGCCGTTCACGAACCAGTCGATGATCTGGTCGAAAATCGCGCTCGGCATCGAGAAGAAGAACGGGTCGATCCACTTCAGGCGCGCGGACAGTTCCCACCCGCCGAGTACGACCACCAGCACGACGATACGCAGCGAGATCACTAGCGCGTGACGCTGCCGGATGCGTTTTTGCGCTACACGTTCGACATGCGCGAGCGATGCGGCGTCGATGCCCGATGGCATCATCTGTTGAGGGGTAGTAGACATATTTGCCGTTCCTTGATTAACCGATCTGAACTTCTTCGCGCAGGTCGTGCCAGATGTCGTGCGAAATTTCAATGAAACGCGGCTCGTAGCGAATCTCCGAGGTGACCCGCGGACGCGGCAGATCGATTTCGTACACTTTCTTCAGCGTCGCCGGGCGCGCGGTCAGCACGAATACGCGGTCGGCGAGCGCAATCGCTTCTTCCAGATCGTGCGTGACGAATACCACCGAGCCCGCGCCGCCCCACAGTTGCAGCAGTTCGTCCTGCATCAGCGTGCGGGTTTGCATGTCGAGCGCCGAGAACGGCTCGTCCATCAGCAGGATTTCCGGCTTGTTGATGAAGGTCTGCGCGAGCGCCACGCGCTTTCTCATGCCGCCGGACAGTTGATGCGGATAGTGCTTGCCGAATTTGTCGAGGCCCACACGGCGCAGCCATTCGTTGGCCTCGTCGTACGCGGCGGATTTGGAACGTCCGCGATACAGCGGACCCGCCGCTACGTTGTCGAGAACCGAACGCCACGGGAACACGGCGTCGGCCTGAAATACGAAACCGATACGCGGATCGATGCCGTCTACCGGCGCGCCCATCACGCGTACTTCGCCCGTGGTGGGCTTCAGCAAGCCGGTAATCATGCTGAGCGTGGTGGATTTGCCGCAACCCGTGGGCCCGACCACTGCGACGAATTCGCCGCGCGCCACCGACATGCTGAAGTCGCGTAACGCAATGGTCGCCTTGCCATCAGGAGAAATGAAACGGCACGAGACGTTGCGCATTTCGATCGCTGGCGTATCGCGTGACAAAGGTTGATTCATCGGCTGGGGCCTCGCTGTTCTCGTGATAGTGATAAGGGCGTTACTTCGCGGCCGTCTTGACCGGTGCCGACACGTAGTCGTTGGTGTACGTCTTGGCGAGGTCGATATGCTTACCCTTCACCGAAGGATTGAACGCCGACAGCACTTTCAGCACGGTATCCGGGCCGTCGGCGGGCATCTTGCCGTCCTTCGTGAACATGGGCAGCGACGCCTTCAGCGCGCCGACGTACAGGTCTTTGTTGTTGCCGTAGTAGTCCTTCGGCATCTTCGCGGCGATCTCTTCGGCGCTATGCGTCGCGATGAAATTCAGCGTCTTCGCGAAAGCGTGCGAGAGCTTCGCGGCGTCGTCCTTGTGCGATTCCGCCCAGGCGCGCTGAACGTAGAAGCTCGAAGCCGGATAGGTGCCGCCGAGCGCGGCGCGCGTGCCTTCCAGCGTGCGCATGTCGACCAGCACCTTGGCGTCGCCGGTCTTAAGCAACTGCGAGACGGTCGGCTCGGTGGTCATGCCCGCGTCGATGCGGCTCTGCTTGATGGCCGCGATAAAGCTGTTGTCCGCGCCAACCGGCAGCAGCGTGTATTGCGTGGACGGCACGCCCGCACGTTGCGCGAGGTATTGCGTGAGGAAGCTGGTCGACGAACCGAGACCCGTCACGCCGAGCGTTTTGCCCTTCGAGTCGGCCATGCTCTTGAAGCTATCCGCGGCCTTGGTGGAGACCATTTCCACCTCACCCGGCACCTGGCCGAAGATCACCAGCGCCTGGACCTCCTTGCCCTTGCTTTGCAGGTCGATGGTGTGGTCGTAGAAGCCCACCACGCCTTGCACCGCGCCCGCGAGCAGTTCGTTTTCCGCATCGACGCCGGCCGGCTGCGAGAGGATTTCGACGTCGAGGCCTTCGTCCTTGAAGTAGCCGAGTTGCTCCGTCAGCTTGGCGGGCAAATAGATGATCTTGGTGGCGCCGCCCACCATGATCGTGAGCTTTTCCGCGTGAGCGGCGGCCGAAGCGGCGGCAAGGGTAAACGCAACACCTGACACAGCGGCAATCTGGCGCAAGGTACGCATGAAGCAGTCTCCTTAGGTTTGGTCGCCGCTGGGTGTTCATGCGGCGCTTTCTGGGTGAATGACGGCGATTATAGAAATCGGAAACCTTCTGGCAGCTTTCGGGGGGATCGCCAAATCATGGGTGTTAACCCGCAACGCTCCCGCGACCCCGCAGAAAACGTCGCGACGTATCCAGCACACCACACGGCACGCGCGCAAAGCCCTTGTTTTACGGCACAATCGACGGCCTGACTTTTGCCGTTCCCGCCATGAAGCTGCTGCTCATCGAAGACAACCCCACGCTGGCGCACTGGCTCGCGAAGATGCTGGAGCAGGAGGCGTTCGCGCTCGACACCGTGCAGGACGGCGACGCCGCCGACCAGCTGCTGCGCACCAATCACTACGACGTGATCCTGCTCGACCTGAATCTGCCCAAGCTGTCGGGCAAGAACGTGCTGCGGCGACTGCGTCAGCGTGGCGACGCGACGCCGGTGCTGATTCTGACGGCGAGCGGTTCGATCGACGAAAAAGTGGAGTTGCTCGGCGCCGGCGCGGACGATTACCTGGTCAAGCCGTTCGAAGTGCGCGAGTTGATCGCGCGGATCAAGGTGGCGATCCGCAGGCAGTCGCCCTCCAAGGCGAGCGAAGTGATATGCGGCGATCTCACGTTCGACATCGACACGCGGCAGTTCACGCTGAAGGGCGCGCCGCTGAACGTCACGCCGCGCGAGCGCTCGGTACTTGAAACGTTGATCCTGCGTCTAGGCAAAACCGTGACGAAGCCGGCGCTGGTCGACGCGATCTTCACGCTCGCCGACGAGCCGAGTGAAGACGCCGTCGAAATCTACATTTCGCGTCTGCGCAAGAAACTCGACGGCAGTTCGGCGGCGATCGTCACGCTGCGCGGACTCGGTTATCTGCTGCGCAAGAAAGAAGATGACCAATAGTCTGCGCATGCGACTGTTGTGGTGGCTGCTGGTGCCACTCGCGTTGTACGTATTCGTGACCGGCAAGGCCGAATACGACAATGCGCGGCGCACGGCGGATCTGGTGCAGGACAATCAGTTGATTTCGTCGGCGCGTATGATCGCGGGCGAAGTGGAATGGGTGGACGGCTTCCTGCGCGTGGATGTGCCGCCCGCCGCGCTCGAAGTATTCGTGTCGCCTTATCGCGATCAGGTGTTCTACAGCGTGCAGGTCGACGATGGACGCCTGCTCGCCGGAATACCCGATTTCCCGGCGCGTCCGGTGCAGACGCCCGATACGCCGGATCACTACGACACCCGTTTGCAAGGCCACGATGTGCGGGCGGTCGGCCTCGTGCGTCTCATGTACGACAACGGTGCGACGCGCCGCGTGCGCGTGACGGTCGGCAAAACCGTGCGTTCGCGTGACGCCATGGCGCAGCAGTTGTGGCAACCGCAACTCGTGCGGCAGATCGAGATGATCGTGTTGGCGGTCGCGTTGGTGTGTATCGGCCTCACGTTCGAGTTACGGCCGCTGATGAAAGTGAAAGAGGAGGTCGCGGATCGCGATCCCATGCAACTGGAGCCGATTCGTGTCGAGCGTCTGCATACCGAGTTGCGGCCGATCGTGGAAGCCATCAATCAATGCATTGCGCGGCTCGGTGTGCAGGTGGCCGCGCAACGCCGCTTTATCGCCGATGCCGCGCATCAGTTGCGCACGCCGCTCACTTTGCTCGGCACGCAATTGCAGTTCGCGCGGCAACAGGACGGCTTGAACCCGGCGCTCGACGAAGCATTGGCCGCCATGCATCGCAGTAATCGTTCGATGGTGGGCCTCACGAACAAGCTGCTTCTGCTCGCGCAAGCCGAGGCCGCCGACAACAAACAACTCGCCGTCGAAACGGTGGACCTGGTGCCGCTCGCATTGGAAGTCGTTGAGGACCTCGCGTTGCTCGCACAGGCCAGGGATATCGATCTTGGTGCCGAGTTGAACGGCGCCGCGCCGGTGGCGGGGCACCGCGGGCTATTGCAGGCGTTGATTGCCAATCTCGCGGAGAACGCAATCCGCTATACGGGCAGCGGCGGTCACGTCACCGTGGGCGTGAGCGCCGACGCCGATACGGTCACCGTGAGCGTGCTGGACGATGGTCCCGGCATCCCGGCCGAGTCGCGCGGCCGCGTGTTCGAGCCGTTCTTCCGGGCGTCGGCGGATACGGAGGGCACCGGCTTGGGCCTCGCCATCGTGCGTGAAATCGCGGACGCCCATCACGGCGAGATCGCGCTCAAGCCGGGCGATGGCGGCAAGGGCGTCCACATCAGCGTGGTGTTTCCGCGAGCCGCGGCAGAGCGTTTTAAGGCCGGTTGAAGCCGCTGTTTCATCGCGACTCAGGACAAACCCGCGATCAGGACCGCAAAGGCGTTGGCGAAAGCTTTGAGAAGGATTCGCGCGCCTAGAATTTTTGCAGGCGATCCTTCAGGCGCCGACCGCGAATGCGGAAAAAACAACGGAGACATCCTCACCATGCCTCATGCTGTGACGCGCGTTGCGCGCGCCCTCCATGCCGCCGTCGCGGCGACGCTCACGATCTTCCTGCTCGCGCAGCCGGCTGCGGCCACGCGGGCCGACTCGCCCGAAAAAATCGTCATCATGGTGGGCGGCATTACCAAGCTCATCTATCTGCCCGCACGCCTGACCGAACAGCTTGGCTACTTCAAGGCGGAAGGACTCGACGTCGAACTGCAATCGCAGCCGGCGGGCGTCGATGCGGAAAACGAACTGCTCGCGGGCGGCGTGCAGGCCGTGGTCGGCTTCTACGATCACGCGATCGATCTGCAAGCCAAGGGTAAGGAAATCAAGACGATCGTCGTGTTTGGCCAGGTGCCCGGCGAAGTGGAGATGGTCGCGACCAGGGCGGCCGGTTCGATCAGAAGCATGGCCGACGTGAAGGGTAAAACGCTCGGCGTGACGGGGCTCGGTTCTTCGACCAACTTTCTCACGCAGTACCTCGCCAGCCTCAAAGGCGTGCCGCGTTCACAGTACACGGTGCTGCCGGTGGGCGCGGACAACAGCTTTATCGCGGCGATCCGGCAAGCGCGTATCGATGCGGGCATGACTACCGAGCCGACTGTCTCGCAACTGCTGAAATCCGGCGACGCCAGGGTACTGGTGGACATGCGTAATGTCGAAGGTACACGCGCCGCGCTCGGTGGAACTTATCCGGCCTCAAGCCTGTATGTGCAGAGCGCGTGGCTCGACACGCACCCGCAAGAGGCGGCCAACCTGGCGCGCGCATTGGTGAAGACGTTGCGATATATGAATACACATAGCGCCGAAGAGATCGCCGCGCAGATGCCGAAAGACTACATCGGCAATGACAAGGCGCTTTATGTGAGCGCGTTGAAGGCCTCGCTGCCGATGTTCACCACCGACGGCAAGATGCCCGCCGACGGGCCGGAAACGGTGCTCAAGGTGCTGGCGGGTTTCAACCCTTCGGTGAAGGGTCGTCATATCGATCTGTCGAGAACCTTCACCAATCGGTTCGTCAATGAAGTGAAACCGTAGTACGGAAGCCGGCCGCTTCTCTTTCGACGAGGCGCGCCGGCATCCTTTAGAGAGGGACGACGCATCGTGTTTTCTGGCAGCTTGCGCGGACGCTTGCTGTGGTGGCTACTGCTGCCACTGGCGGCGTTCGTTTCCATTTCCGGCGTGATTTCGTATCGCAACGCGCAGACCACGGCGGACCTCGTGCAGGACAATGCGTTGCTCTCGTCGATGCGCATCATCAGCGAGGATATCGATTGGGATAGCGGCAATGTCTCGATCCAGATTCCGCCGGCTGCGCTTGAACTGTTCGAATCGCCGGAACAGGACAGCGTGTTCTATCGCGTTGAGGCAAGCGGCCACCGCCTTGTGGAGGGCAGTCTGGAGTTGCCATTGCCGCCGCAAACCGGTGACAAACCAACGCTCTACATGACCCGTCTTGAGGACGGCCGCGCCGTGCGCGCAGTCGCCTACGTCCGGCAGCTTTATGACACGGGACGCACGGAAGAAGTCATCGTCGCGGTTGCGAAAACCGAGGGCTCGCGAGATGCGATGGTGTGGCGCCTGCTGCGTCCGCAGCTATTCGGCGAGGTTCTCACGCTCGTGCTCGCGATGGTGTTCGTCTACCTCGGATTGACATTCGAGCTGCGTCCGCTGATGAAAGTGAAAGACGACGTCGCCGATCGTAATCCGTCGCAGCTACAGCCAATACGTGTGGCGCGCTTGCATGTCGAACTGAGGCCGATCGTCGATGCAATCAACCAGTGCATCGCGCGCATGGGTCAGCAGGCAGCGACTCAGCGGCAATTCATTTCCGACGCCGCGCATCAGATGCGCACGCCGCTCACGCTGCTGGTGGCGCAAATCCAGTTTGCGAGGCAACGGGAAAACCGCGACGCACCGCTCGCAGAAGCCCTAGCAGGCATGCACAAGAGCAGCCGCAAGCTGACCACCTTGACCGACAAACTTCTGCTGCTCGCGCAGGCGGAGTCCGCCGCGCCCGTCAGTGCCTGCGAACGCGTCGATCTCAGTGCATTGATCGCGGGTGTGCTGGAGGAGTTGATCGCATTCGCGCAGTCTCGTGAAATCGATCTGGGTGCCGAACTGGAAGACGGAATGGTCGTGACCGGCGACGAGGCGTTGACCGCGGCGCTCGTCACCAATCTTGTCGACAACGCGCTGCGTTATACCCAGGCTGGCGGTCGCGTCACCGTGCAGACCACCCGTCTTAATGACGTCGCCATCGTGCGTGTGATCGACAATGGACCGGGTATCAAGCCCGATGCGCGGGCGCGAGTGTTCGAACGCTTCTATCGCGCGTCGAGTCATGCAGACGGCACTGGCCTCGGCCTGCCGATTGTGCGCGAGATTGCTCATCGGCAGGGCGGTACCGTCACGCTCGAATCCGGCGAGGATGGTATTGGGCTCGTCGCCACGGTGGGAATGCGAATCTGGACCGCCGCGACATGATGCGCGACTAAACAAAGGAAGAGCGATGAAACTGCTGCTCGTAGAAGACGATGCGGACCTTGCGCGGTGGGTGATGAACCTGATGCAGGTGGAGCACTTTGTGATCGACTGGGCACAGAACGGCGAACAGGCCGAGACGCTGCTTGGCCTGCAATGCTACGACGCAGTGTTGCTCGATTTGCGCTTGCCCGGCATCGGCGGCAAGGACGTGCTCGCGCGATTGCGCCGCAAACGCGACAATGTGCCGGTGCTGATGCTCACCGCGAATGGCTCGACCGACGACAAGGTGGCCTGCTTCTCCGCCGGCGCCGACGACTACGTCGTCAAGCCCTTCGACGCACGCGAACTCGTAGCGCGCATCAAAGCGTTGATCCGCCGACAGGCAGCCGGCGACAAAGGCCAGTCGATCGAGTGCGGCGACTTGCGTTATCTGTTCGACTCGCGTGAATTCATGCTGCAAAGCGAGCCTTTGCCATTGCGCCGCCGCGAACATGCCATTCTCGAGACGCTGATGCTGAAACAGGGCAAGACAGTCTCCAAGTCGACGCTGATGGACAAAGTCTTCACACTCGACGACGAACCCAGCGCGGACGCAATCGATATCTATATCCACCGTCTGCGCAAACATCTCGCGGCGTCGAGCGCGAAGATCATGACGCTGCGCGGACTCGGCTATATCCTGCGTGAAGAAGAGCCTCGTGAAGCGTTTGCTGCCGCAGTGTAGTGGCTCAAGGGCGAATCGAATCGCCTGACTGTACGTTGTCAATCCCGTTGCGTTTAGTGTTTTCACTGACGTTTGCCGCGCGCCCGCGAAAGAGGCGTGAAGGGTTGGTCTGACTATCCTCGGTTCTGCTACTCAAGTGGAAATCAGATCAATTCAACGCAGCAGGTTCGGAGGAGACATCGATGAAAAAGTCCAGGTTGTTGCTGGTGGCAAGCGCTGGCGCATTGGCAATGGGGAGCGCTCACGCGCAATCGAACGTACAGCTTTACGGCTTGATGGATCTGAGCGCGGTGTCCTATCAGACCAATGCTAATGCAGACGGCAAGCATGTAGTTTCGATGGGCATCAACGGCGAGCCGTGGTTCAGCGGAAGCCGGTTCGGTATGAAAGGCGCGGAAGATCTGGGCGGCGGCCTCCGGGCGATCTTCAAGCTCGAAGCGGAGTATCGCGTGAGCGACGGCGCGATGGAAGATCCCGGTCAACTCTTCGACCGCGATGCCTGGGTGGGCGTGGAGAGCGACACGTTCGGCAAGTTCACGGCCGGCTTCCAGAACACGGTGGCGCGCGACGCCGCGGCGATTTACGGCGACCCGTACACCAGCGCTTCGCTGAACACGGAAGAAGGCGGTTGGACCAATACCAACAACTTCAAACAAATGATTTTCTACGCGGGCAGTGCGACCGGCACACGTTACGAAAACGGCCTGGTCTGGAAGAAGCTCTTCTACAACGGGCTTTTTGCAGCGGCCGGATACGCGTTCGGCAACAAGACGAGCTTTGGCAACAACGCGACCTACACTGGCGCGCTGGGCTATAACGGCGGTCCGTTCAATGTTTCCGCGTTTTACAACCACGTGAACAACAACGGCTTCACCAACAAGGCGTACTCGATTGGCGGCAACTACACGTACAGCATCTTTCGCGTGAACGCCGGCTATTTTCACTACACCGGTGATCAGGGTGCGTTGGGCGAACGCCGTGACAATGCGTGGACGGTCTCGTTCAGGCTGGCGCCGAAGGGGCCGCTCGACTACGAAATCGGCTATCAGCAGATGCATGCCTCGAATGCCGCATTCGACGACAACGGCAGCATCGCCAATGCCAATCTCGGCTTCAATCCGGATACGGGAACCGGCAGCGGCTATAAGGAAACGTTGTACGGCTCGGTCTTTTATCACTTTTCCAAGCGCACGGAAGTGTACGTGGCCGGCGACTACATGAAGCTGCACCGGGGCTATGTCATCGCATCGACGTTCGGCGCGAAGAACCAGTTGGAACTGACGACGGGCATTCGCACGCGTTTCTAAGGGTTGTTTCCGATAACCGCCGCCGATGTCGTGCGGCGGTTTCGTTTCCACAGGCAACTCACGTAAGGCTTCCCTAAGCTTCTCCATTGCATAGTCGGCGCACTGGCTGAGCAGTGATAGCCGTGCTGTTCGTGCAACTCCGCATGAACAAATACGTACCGTGGATCTACTGGCTGACGGCGGTTCTGATCAGCGTGGCCGGCACGCAAATCACCGATGCGCTAACGGACAAGCTCGGTGTCAGTCTCTACGCCAGCACGACTGTGTTCGGCCTGACTCTCATTCTGGTTTTCGCGCTCTGGTATATCAGCGAACGAACGCTCTCCATTCACACCATTTATACGACACGCAGAAAGCTTTTTTATTGGGCTGCGGTATTGGTTGCGTTCGCATTGGGCACAGCGGCTGGCGATCTCGCAACCGAAGCGCTGGGACTTGGCTTTGTCATCGGCGCGATTGCATTCGGTACGCTGATTGTTCTGGTGAGTTCGATCTATTATGCCGGCGGCAAGGCGCACATCAAGAACCTCGAACTCGCGTGGGACGACGCCGAGCCGTCGCTGAAGCCGCGCGCCGCTGCGGACTGGCATACGGTTGATAAAGCAATCGATCGCGCGCTGAGCGCGTTGCGTGCGAGTGTGCCGAGTGCAGTGGAATGCAAACATTCGCTCGCCGATCTCATGGCGGTCATGGATCGCATGAGCGGTGAAGTCTGATGCGGGAACGCTGCGTGATTGCGGAGTTGGGCCGTTAGAAAGCGCGGCACTTACCCGTCGTTACGGGACTCGAACGAATTAAACCGTATTAATCAAACGTTCGAAATCTCAGGTTCATGCAGAGGAAGGCGCTCGTTCACCAGTTCCAGGACGCCCGTCTTCTTCCACGCCATGTACCGAAGATAGCAAGTCTGTTGCGGCGGGAAAGTCGCTGGAAGTCTGTGCCATTTTTCTTCTCGTTGCTGTAGCCAGAGTATCGCGTTGAGGATGTCGCGATCGCTGCGGCGAGGCCGTCCGCGTGTCGACGAAAGCACGGGGAAAAGACTTTGGACGCGGGCCCAATCGGCGTCTGAAAGCGGGATTTCTAGCATCGATCTGGTCTGAGTACTGTGTGGGTGTTGGTAGTCTTTACGTGCTGCGGTTGGCATTGATACTAGTCAATCTATTCGGCTCGGTCAAATTTTCCTGCTGGACGTCTTCGCGCGCAATTGCGTGGCGAGCGAAGCAGCGTAACGTCACGTGGAATGCTACGTTACGCTCGCATTCGCGCAAACGTTTGGCAACGCAATTCGCGCCTCCGCGCGGTTTTTTCTTTTTATCGAGAATGCCCGTGCGGCGTGGTTCTCTCATCTTTAATCCACTCTCTTTATGCATTTGGCGGTGTACATGGCATGACATGTGCATACGTTGGCGGGGTTTGAATATCATGTTTCCGCCATGTACACGCTCGACTATGCACAACCCAAATCGCTTGCAAACGCGTTGGACTCACGCGTCGACTTTGTTGCGCAGAATGACGCGGAGACTTCCGGCGATGCTTCCTTGCGCCTGAGCGAACTCGAACGCCGTGTTTGCGATGGACTGCATGCGGGCGAATTCCATCTTGTGTTTCAAGGCGCGTATCGCGCCGCGAGTGGCGTATTGGCGCGCCTTGAAGCGCAAGTTCGATGGATGCATCCGGATTACGGCTTGCTGTTGCCGGGCATTTTTATGATGCCGCTCGACCATCCGATAGTTGCGCGCGAGATGGTTTCATTCGTCGTGGACAGCGTTTGCCGTGAATTGCGCGACGCTCTCCGCGCGAAGTTGCCGTTGCAGCCCATTGCGATTACGGTGCCCGCTCAAGTGGCGTTGCTCGATTCGTTCGCAGAAGAACTTGTGCGAGTGGCCGGTTCGTATAGCGTGCCGGCGTCTCTGCTTGAAATTGAAGTTACCGATAGCGTAGAAGCAGCAAAGCTATTGTCTTTGCGTACGTTGACCGAGGGTCTTTGCGCAGCAGGTATTGGTCTTTCGATAGGCAAGTGGGGTAATGGCGCGTCGTCGCTGGCCTCGCTCGGGTCGCTCGATGTCGACACCGTCGTTGTCGCGCGCGAGTTGATGGCGGCAGTTCCGGGCGACAAGCGTGGCGCCGCGGTGATGACCGCGATCATGGACCTGCTGCACGCACTCGATGTGCGAGTGGTGGTGAGCGGCGTCGATACACGAGAACAGTTTCAGTGGATGTGCCGATGGCCGGAAGCGCTCGTGCAGGGGGTGTTGTTCGGGCGTCCGAAGGTGGGGTTGGCGCGGGTGTTGGAGCTAAGGTGGGAGGCGTGACGGACCGAGTTACGGTACGAACTGCTTCTAGATGCCCAGAAGGTTAGCCGCGGTGGCGTCTGCAAAACAAGCGGCTGTCCGACGGCACCACTCCTTGGTTTCGCTTCGAAGAGATTGGCCTGCTACTTAGTCGATCTGCGGGTGCGTTTAAAACAGCGCTCACTAGGAGCGCTGCGGCCACATTCCATGGTGAGTGTCAGTGTTCGCCTGCCATCCGCTTGAACGCGGAGGCGAGTCGTGCCCTCAACAACATCACCGCGAACCTGTTGTTGGTGACGAAATAGCGCTTCCACATACGCCTTGGCTCCTGAATGACCCGGTAAGCCCATTCCAGACCGTGCCGTTGCATCCACTGCGGAGCCCGGCGTACTTTGCCCGCGACGACGTCGAAAGTGCCGCCGACACCCATTACGAAGTCGACGCCGAGACGATCTTGCCATCGATTGATAAAGCTTTCTTTCTTCGGCGATGTGATCGCGACGAAGAGGAGTTTGGCGCCAGATTTCCGAATCGTCTCGACCATACCCCCTTCGTCATCCCAGAAGTACCCGTGATGGTGGCCAGCGATTCTCAGCTCGGGGTATCGCAGCGTTACGACTGCCGCAGTCCGTGCCACCACCTCATCAGTTGCGCCAAGGAGGAAGACGGGCAACTCGCGTGCCGCCGCCATCTGCAAGAGACGGTCGAATAGATCGACTCCCGCTACTCGTTCCGGCACGGCGTGACCCAACAGCCGTGCGCCCCAAACTACACCCATGCCGTCGATGTTTACAATGTCGCAAGCACGGATTGATGAATGAAGCACGCTGTCTGTCTGCATGTTGACGAGCTTCGCAACATTAACCACAACGTGCTGCGTAAACTGCCGGGCCTCGATGCGATCGCCAATGATGTTTACTGTCTCCTGCATGGTGGCAATGTCCATCGGGCATCCAAATAGCTCGATTCTTTTCACTGTCTTCCCCTAGTATTAATTGATCTTTTTATTTCTCTCACTTGAATCGGGCGCTGTTTGCATAGGCGCCGATGGCGTAGAAGGCCCACGCCTGCGTCCATCGTAAATAGTTGATTCGATTCTTTGTCAGTCTTCCTATCTGGTACATGAAACGGCGCTCACGCGGCATGTAGAGCGTGTTGAGCGCTCGCTTGAAAACTCGATCCGCCAACCTGTGATCTTCATCGGACGCGCCAACGTTCAGCAGCGTAAGCAATGCCTGAGCTACCGAATGCGTATCGAGCGGCCAGATAGCGTTGTCGTAGTATTTAACAGTGCCATCTGGCAAAAAGAAATTCTGTCGGTAGTAGGCCATTCCGCGATCGATGGCGTCGCTAAACTCATCAGTTCCGGCCGATCGTTGTAGTGCCGACAGTGCTTCGAGGTTGTAGCCGGTGTGAAAGCCATCCACGAAAGAGTGATGGTCGCGAGTGCCGTAGCGCCAGGCGCCGTCCTCACGTTGCATTGCTGCTGAGCGGCGGGCAGCGCCGAGCGCGCGCTGCATCAGCGCACCATTACCCACGCGACTCGCGGTTTCGCCGACAACCGCAGCCGCCCACAAGTTTGCGTTGTGTACGAAGGCGGATTCACCGGGGATGTATGCGTAATAGCCATCCCCCTCCCGGTAGAGTGAATCGATAAAGAATCCGGCGTCTGTCGCCGCATCTGTAAATCGCCGCTCACCGGTCTCATCTCCGAGTGCGGTCAGTGCCCGGGCTATGTAACATGTCGTGATTGCATTGGGCGTGCCGCGAGGCACGAAGAAAGCGCGCGCGGCCCAGTCAAAGTGGTAACCCCAGGCGCTGTGCGTCCATTTCTTCCGATCGCAACGCTGGTCCAGCAGCCAATCCGCGAGCCCAACAGCTTCTTCAATTGACCATCCGTCGCCCACCCTTCGTTCACGTTCAAGAAGTCCAAGGATGATCAATGCGATGCCTTTGGGGTTGCGGCGGCGCGCAACGCCGACAAGTGGGCGCAAGTTCGCGAGGCTGCGTTTGTGAAGCTGTAGCCACGCAATCTTTGCGAACGGCAGACAGCCAAGTCCTAGCTTCTCGAACAATATGCTATTGAGGCCGTCAAAAGGGTCGTAGCCGGCGTAGCCGGTCGCACGGCATTGCATAACCAGCGCGTCGGCGAGCGGGCCGGCGTCGAGATGGATAGTCATTCGCCGCCCTCCGCGCGCTCCGAGATAGAGACAGGTCCATAAAACAATCCAGTCTCACTAGTCCGAGATTGAAAATTTTGCCAGCTTGGCTTATAGACTCCAAGCTTCAAATAGGCGTGGCGTTCGTGAGGATACGCATTCGGGAAACCGCGGGAAGCGAATACGGGCACCCCGTTTTTCCATAAATCCGTCACTGCACGCTTGCCAGTCGCGTCGGGTTGATAACGCAGAATCCAATGAACCCATTTCCCGCGGTCCGCGCTCGCGTCTGGCAGAAGAATGTCATGACCGTGCTTGGTGTCAGTCCCACCGCGTTCTGAGAACAGGTAATCGCCCCCTTGCAGTTGCAACATGAGCGGTGGCGAACCGACCCACGTGTCCGTTTGGTGGACCTGCATTATGATTTGCATCTGTTCATCGTCGAACACAAAGTCGGCCGGTAGCAGCGTCGACCATTCAATACGGTACTCGTGCCCAGAAGCAATTTTCGCGGCCCGTGCGAACACCAATTCGCCGCGTGGCGTGCCATTGGCGACGTGAGAGAAATCCTCGCTGCGCCGGATGTTGACTTTGACTGCATGCCGATCTGGAGATAACGGATCTTTGACTACCATGAGGTCACGAGTATCGGGGCTTTGAATGTCGACCGTAGGATCGAAGCCGTGCGTCCAATTCGTGGCAAACAGCGTTTGAAAGCCGGCAAGCTGTCGCACTGGATCGTCAACCGTTTGAGCGATCGAGCAGGTTGCAAAGAACGTTAGCGTGACGGCTGTGACGTAGCGTCTTGGATTCATCGTTCGCTCCTCCCGCGTGTATCGACCCGCCTATAGCAATCAACATATCGATCAACGATCGATGCGGCCCGAAAGCAGGTTTGAGCGCGAACCAGTCCTACGCAACCCATACGCATTGCATGTTCCGGATCATCGACCAGTTTGCATATCGCCTCCGCTAGCCCACGCGAATCGTGCCCGTCGACCAGATATCCGCTGACACCGTCTTCAACGAGATCGAGAAATCCGCCGAGACGTGTGCCCACGACCGGCAGACCACAGAACATTGCTTCGAGTGTGGCAATGCCGAACGATTCGAAATGGCTTGGCATACAGAATAGACGTGCTCCGCGATAAAACGCCAACTTTGCATTGCCATCGAGCCATCCTTCGAAGACTACCCGCTCATCGAGTCCGTGCGCCGCAGCGATGCGCTGCCAGCGCAGCATGTCACCGGTTCCAGCCACCCGGACTTCGATATCCCGCCCTCTGCGGACCAGGTCAGCGACTGCTCGAATTAGTTCATCGAGTCCCTTCGCTTCGCTCAAGCGCCCGGCAAATGCAATGTACGGCCTCGAACAAGCAAGGGGAGTAGCCGTTGGCGCGCCGTGCTCTGCATCGAGCGCCATATTCCCAACGACCTGGACTGCATCGGTTCGACGCCAATGTTGAAGGCACTTTGCTATAGGCGTTGAAACGGCGATAACGCAGTCGGTCTTATCAATGAACAATCCCGCCAGTAGGCGCGTCACCCTGTCGGCATCTTGGATGAAGCGTTCGAAATTCCCGGAATGTAGATGAAATACAGTGCGTTTTCTGAGGAGCCTCGCGACAACGAAGAGCGCAAACTTCCGATAGAACGATCCGCGTTCGGAGACGTGGAAATGCACAACGTCAGCCCGGATAGTGGCCCGTACAAAGGACGGCATATCGATCAAGCCAAACGCCAGCAGACCACCCGGATTTCGAAACCCACGCGTTTCGAAGAACGAAACGGAAATGCCCGCCCGACCGAACTGCTCCCGACGCCTGGCTAACTGAGAAAGTACCGACGCTATACCTCCTTGTTGCCCACGCCCCGGCCCTACCTGCAATACTCGAATGCTCATCGCATGGCTCCGGCACGTTTCCCCGCAGCCGACGAGGGCCGCGAGATCAGGGACCCATTGTCAGAAAACAGATACATGAGCATGAGCGCTGAGAAGACGTAGGATGCTGAAACAAATGACATTGAGAAGATGTTGTCGAAGCAAAACGCACCGACCAAAAATAGCCAGACACGTCGACGCTTGCTAGCCTGTCCATACAGGAGCATAAATGCGAGCCACAAGATGGCGCCCAGTACACCAAGTTCAACAAAAAGATGTGGATAGAACGTGTCGGTAGTCGTCAGGGTATTTCCGAGCCCATACCAGTTGAAGTGATAGATGCTGTAAAGCGGTGAGTGGTACTTGACGGAGGCTGGTCCACCAAAGGAGCCGAGCCCTTCACCGAAAATGTTCCCTTTCATCAGCGACTGGAACATGACGCGATACGACTCCGCGCGCGCCGAATTCCCAGCTACGACGTAGAAGGAGATCTTGGTCATTGCGATCTTGATTAACGAATCAAGCAGCCCCGCCATCAGGGAAAACAGCACGAGGCCAATCGCGGATAACGCGGCGATGAAGGAGCGTACGGTCAGCTTTCTCGCGACGATGAAATACATTGCGATCGTGGCGAAGATTTTGAATGAGACTCCCAGGAGGGCAAATGTCAGAAAAATCCACGCCGCTCGCTGTGATCGCCGGGTCGGCCGGTAGTGGCGGCACACAAGAAACGCGCAGAAATTGATGAAACTGAATTCTGAGAAGAATCCGATCCATCCTTGTGCCCTCAGATACAAACCCGAATCAAACTTAACTGGCAAAAACAGCGGAAGTTTCAATCCATAAGCAAGGTAAAAGTAACATTGAAATAAATCGTTGCTCAATACGACGGCAAAGAACATGAAGAGGGCCGGCGCAAGCTTGCTTCTGTACGCGAATATCGCGACGGTGATCGCCATGGGTGCGAGAAACCGCAAAAACTCTTCCCCACCCGCATTGACGTTGAATGCTCGCCACATGGCTATATAGAGCGCCAACATGAAAGGGACGATCAATGCGATGAGCTTGTGAAATCTCGGGCGAAGCAAAATCGCGACGGCCAGCAAGACAAATGCACCGAGCTTGACGAGCTGGGACCCGTCCATTTCAAGTGATAGAAGCGTATCGCTGATGCAAAATAGCGGATAGGAGAAAGATATCGCCCACGCGCCCACGGAATGCCATCCGGTCAGCTGCGATTCGCGATAGGAAGGCACAAACGCAATGCTGGCGTTCATCGGGACGCTCCACAGGCTAGCGGTTGTACTTGGCATTTCACTTCGGAAACAGTGGCCGATCCGCAGAGATCGACGTATCGGCTATGAATCTGGCGGGCGCAGCATCTGATCAGCCAATTACGCCAGACTGTGACCGCTATCGCCGCACACAGAATCATCATGAGACCGCTTTGGCCTCCGTATGCATAGCAAGGAACAGCGAGCAATGCGAACGCCGACGTCGTGAAGATGTTTATTTTCGCCGCCGAGCCGCCTCGCTCGAACACCATCATGATGCTGCTGTTTGCGATACCCATCATGCCGACCGCGCATTGGATTGCAAGCAACAGGCCGGCAACGATGATGCCCGACTGATGCGCGGCACCGTGTACCGGCCTCGCGGCTAGCAGCAGAACCAGAATGACGTTGAAAACCAGCATCGCTCCGTTACACCAACCAATATTGCGGCTCATCGTATGAAGCGAATCGTCGAGAGAAAGCGAGGCTGCCTTGCGCTTGGCGAGGTCTGCCAACTGCGTCATTGATATCGCGCGCGGCAGTAGCATCCCGATCGCGGTAACTGACGAAAGTAGCGATAGCATCCCGGCAAACGCGGCGCCACACATGATTGTCGCCGCCGGCACGAAGACCAATTGAATTCCACCGGACAAGAAATTTGTAAGTCCGAACTGAAGTCCCTCGGTGTCCAGTCTCTTTGGCAACACGTCGAGCGCTGGTCGACCGATTCGGACGAACATCGCAATGGCAATTGCGCCAAGTGCCATTGCCACCGCGTTGTCGGCCGACAGTCCGCCACGATGGCAAAGGGCGAGCATGCCCCCGGAACTGGCGATCAGTGCGATATCGAAGGCAATCGCGATGCGGAAGCGTTTTAGAGCAACAAAGTAGTGGCGCGCGATCTGGTAAGCCGTCCAACCCCACAGCAACGCGACGAATGCGGGCAGATCAAACTGAACTGTTTTGAAGAAAGCGATGGTCAGTGCGAGAAGGGTGCACAAGACAGTCGTGGCAAGACTCATCGTCACGACTCGATAAAATACCGCGATCGCGCCTTGCTCGGTCGTGGCCGCAGGCACACGCACCAGTATCAATGTCGCCCATCCGATTGCAGTAAAGAACGCAGCCATCTGCGCGATCGACATGCTCGATGCGGTGCGTCCGAGTTCCGCCAGCGAATAGACATGCTGAACCGCGAAGAAAACAACCACGCGGTAAAGCCCTGGCGATCCGGTACAGATCAGGGCTTCGATGCGTTCAACGGACACGGCGCCGGCCAGCGCGTCGAACCTGAGACGCCGACGCACCGCGTTCGCGTTTCCTTGCTTCATCACGCGAAGATTCCCCGTGTATCCACAAGAAGCTTCGACTGCAAGCGGCGCCGGTTAATGTCCTTGAACTCGCGGTGATCGACCAGCAACAGAACAATATCAGCTGCCTCAATTGCGCTCGCCAGGCTGGTTAGCTCAACTTTGCAGCGAAGCGCGTCCGGAAGAACCGACACGTTGGGTTCGACAACAACGATGTCCGCCACATGCTCGTCCGCGAGTTGACTGACGATGTCTATCGCCGGGCTTTCACGCAAGTCGTCGATGTTGGCCTTGAATGCGAGTCCGAGACAGGCAATCACAGGTGTTTTGAAGCGCGCCGCCAAGCGCTTTGTCTGATCGATAACGTAGTGAGGTTTGCCGTCGTTCACGCCACGGGCTGCCCGAATCAGTTTGGCTTCTTCAGGTGCCGAGTCGACGATGAACCATGGGTCGACAGCGATGCAATGCCCGCCGACACCCGGCCCGGGCTGGAGAATACTTACGCGAGGGTGGCGATTGGCGAGGCGGATGAGTTCCCACACGTTGATATCGAGCCGATCGCAGATCATCGACAATTCATTCGCGTACGCAATGTTGACGTCACGAAACGCGTTTTCAGAAAGCTTGCACATTTCAGCGGTGCGCGCGTCCGTCAGGATACAGTCGCCCTGAACGAAGATCTGATAAAGCTCGCGAGCCAACTCGCCGCATCGATGGGTCATGCCGCCGATCACACGGTCGTTTTGTACGAGTTCGCGGATGACGTGTCCCGGGAGTACGCGTTCCGGACAGTGAGCAATGCGTATGTCGGACTGCTCGCCGGAATGCTGAGGGAAGGTCAGATCGGGACGGCACTCGGCCAGCCACGCCGACATCTTTTCGGTCGTTCCCACAGGTGAGGTCGATTCGAGGACGACGATATCGCCCTTTTTGAGTGCGGGAGCAATTGAGCGACTTGCTGCTTCTATATAACTCAGATCGGGCTTATTCCCGTCACAAAACGGCGTTGGGACGGCGATAAGAAATGCATCGGCCGGCTCTGGCGTCTGTGTTGCGCGCAAATATCCCTGTGTCACCGCAGCGTGAACCAGCATGTCCAACTCTGGTTCGACGATATGAATCTCACCTTTGTTAATCGTATCGACCGTGCGCTGCGATACATCGACGCCGATAACCTTCTTTCGGCGCGCGGCAAACGCCGCAGCGGTGGGCAAACCAATATAACCCAGGCCAATAATGGAAACGACATCGAATGACATAGCGTTGGTCTCGTCGCTTGATAAGTTTTTTAATGGAGAAAAGCTGCGGACTGTTACGCGGTCTGCGCGACGCCCGGTGTTACGGATAAAACGTTAGCGTTCCCCTTGTTTGTCGCGCTGTTACCGCAAAGTTTTCTAGCGCGTCCCATCGTGAACCGGTCGCTCATTTCACGTGTCCGACGCGTTACTCAAATACGCATAGCCGCCATAGTCCCCGTACTGTGCAGAGCGCAAACTTGGTTTGAAGCCGTTGAAGACGATGCCGGTAATCTTTGCTCCGACACGTTCGATTCGTTTTGCGGATTCGAGAAGCTCGCCACTGCTGGTCATGCCCGAGCGTGCCGCCAGAAGAACAATTCCGGCGAAAGGCGCGAAGACCGTCGCATCTGTGACCGGAAGCACCGGCGGTGCATCCAGGAGGACAATGTCGTATCGGCCGGACACGTCTGCCAGAATTTTGGCGATGCCGCCCGAAGACAGTAACTCGACCGGCTGCGCCGTCAACGGACCCGTAGCGAGGAAGTCCACGTTCGGAGACACATCTTTGATGATGGCCGCCTCCAGCGGCATGTCATCCCGGAGCACGTTGGAGAGTCCGACTTTGCCGGACACATCGAACTCAGCAGCCAGATGGCCCCGGCGAAGATCGACATCCATCAAGAGCACACGTTTCTTGGACATTCCCAGCAGAGCCGCGAGGTTTGCGGATGTGAATGACTTGCCAATACCGACCGAAGGTCCAGTCATTAAAATGACGTTATTCTTCGGGTTCTCCAGCAGCGCGAACTGCAACGCGGTGCAGAGGCTTCGAATGGCTTCGACTGCGGGTTCTTGTGGTCGCGCCAGTGCGAGAATCGACGGACCGCGACGGCCGCCTCGTTCCCTGACTCGCGTCAGTTGACGCTGGGTATCGCTCAGCGGGATAGTCGCAATGACGTCAAGAGACAGATCACGTTCGATATCCATCGGGTCAGTCAGGCCGCCAAACAGCGTTGAACGCGCCAAGGCGAAACCGATTCCGCCAAACAACCCGATGACGGCTGCCAAAGCAATAACGAGGGTTTTCTTCGGCTTTGTCGGTTTGTCGGCGACCAGTGCGTGATCGATTACGCGGACGTTTCCAATCTTGCTTGCGGTAGCAAGTTGCAGTTGTTGAACGCTATTGAGCAATCCGACATACAGGCTTGTTTGAACAGTCACGTCGCGATTTAGCCGGACGATATTTTGCTGATCGTCAGGAAGGCGCTGGATCGACTCGTTGAAGTTGTCGATATGCGCGCGCGCGGCGGCGATTTGTTGATCCAGTGCGAGCACGGCGGGATACTGAGCGCTGTAGATCGTTGCAAGTTCCTTACGTTTTTGCTCGAGTTGGAACAGGCTGGACTGCGCCTCGACGGCCTGGCCGAGCACGGCCTTCGCCTGCTCGCTGAGATCGACGACTTTGTGGCGGTTCTGATAGGCATTGAGACGGTCTTCAGCCAGCCTCAGGCTGCGCTCTACGTCCGGAAGTTGGCTTTTCAGGAAAACGAGGGACTTCTCCGCCGCCGCCGCCTTGCGGTCGGCATTTTGCGCGACGTAGTTTTCTGCGATCTTGTTCAATACTGCCGCTGCGCGGGCTGGGTCCTGATCGTCATAAGTCACGCCAATGACGCCGGATTGATCCTTGCCCATCTCTGTGATCACCAGATCCTTTCGCAACTGTTCGAGGACTTGAATTCGGGAAAAGCGTCGCAACTCGAATTGAGCGTTCTCTCTGCTGCTCAACCGCGACACCAGCAGCTTGATCGGCCCGGAAGAGGTGTTCGCCAACAAGGGAACGCCGACCACACCAACGACATCGGCGTTGAGATCGCTGCCCGAGAGCCGATATCGGTTGTTGTCCAGCGTGGTGATGGAGAACTTATCTTCTTCAAACTCACCAGGCACGTCGAATTGGTCGACTACTATGCTTTCCGAGCCCCACGCATAGCCGCCTACGCCGAGAATTCCCGGCTGAGATAGCGAAGTCCGATGCTTCGCAATGAATGCCCCAAGCAACGGAAAGTATTTGGGTCTGGCGTCGATGTAGAGGCGCAATTCGTCGACCATGTTTGTGGTGACAAGTCGCGAGTCGAGGATTTGCATTTCGCCGTCGTCTGTTGATTTGATGTCGAACAGGGACGTCAATCCGCTCATGAGGTTGCCGGCTGCCGCGCCTGCAAGGTCTGAGTTGTCTTCTACCTGAACCGTGATATCACCCCGGTAAATCGGCGTTGCCAGGAATGCGTACATGACCCCGATGAGCGTGCACACGATAGTGACCGCAATGATCAGCTTCTTATTCTTGAAAATGACATCTATGAGTGCACGGATGTCAATTTCGTCCTCGTCACGGGAAAATTGATTTTTCATTTTTTTGTAGGCTCGTATTTCAGCGGTTTATTGGCGCGATGCACCGGCTCATCGTGCTATGCACGCAAGCCCCGGGACAGATCCACAATGCGTCTTGTCCAATCCAGCACGCCGCGTTCAATCAAGGTCATAGCCTGATCGTAGATGCGCGCGGATCGGCCAAACGGATCTGGCACATCGACGTGATCGGCATCTGCCAGTCGATAGACCCGACCGCGTGCAGTCGGATAGAACTTTTCGATTGCCTGCTTCTGAGCCAACTCCATGACAAGAATCAGGTCCGCCGCGCCACACACTCGCTCGTTGAGACGTCTGGCTACGTGTGACGACATATCGATCCCCCGGTCCGCTAGCATCTCGCGCGCGAAGCGGTCCATTGGTGCGCCTTTGGCGGCGGAAAGGCCGGCTGACGTCACTTCGATGTCGGACAGTTCCCGCTGTAGAAGCCCTTGCGCCATCGGACTGCGACAGAGGTTACCCTCGCAGACTATGAGTACCGTATTGATCATTTGGTCACAATCGCTGTAGTTAGACCCGCATTGATGGCTGGGAGAAGCAGACTCAGCACGCGGCTAAAACGCACGAGGCCGTTGCCGTCGACGTACACCACATCTTTCGGTTGCAGTTCGAATTGATTCGCCAGGATCATCGATACCGGGGAGTGCGCGTCGAGATGGAAAACCTCTGCCTGCGAGTCTGTCGACCCACGTATCACGTAGAGTTGTGCCGCGTCCGCGCTGGCGGTATTCAGGCTACCGGCTTGCGAGAGAGCATCGCTCAATGTGAGCTTGCCGCTCTTCATTGGCAGTGCTGTTACGGGCTTATTAACTTCGCCCATGACAAATGCGCCGTTGTCGTCGCGCGACACGACTCTCAGCAGGTCGCCGTTCTTAAGCATGATCCCGGATGGGTTTTGGTCGCTCTCGAGCATTTTGGAGAGGTTGAGGCGATAAGAGACGCCGTTGCGTACCAGGATCATCCGGCTTTGATCAGCGGCCGTACTAAAGCCACCGGCGCGGTTGATCGCTTCATAGAGTGTCAACGGAATGTCGTTGACTGGCACAGCGCCTGGGGTTCTGACTTCGCCATCCACGTAAATCTGCTTGGCGCGAAATGATGTGACTCGAACGGTGAGCTGCGGTTTGATGAAGATTTTCGACAGCTCCGCATAGACCGCTTGTTGAGCCTGTTCGACGCGAAGACCAGCCACGTGGATTGAGCCTGCGTACGGAAACTGTATGTTTCCGTCGTTGTCGATCACAAAGCCTTGGGCCGGATCGAAAGGTCTTGAATTGTTCTGGTTCTGGTTGCCCAATGCGGCTGCCAATTCGGGATGGTCCCAGACGGTGATCTGCAGTACATCTCCCACGCCGAGCGTGTAGGGGCCAGTTTGTCCCGACAATTCGCGGGTTTGATCCGTGCTCGTCTGATCCGAGGCATCGCGCAGCTTCTTGATCAATGCCGTGTTGATGTCGATGATCGGAATCTGCAGATCCGCTTGCTGACCTTGTGCATTGCTGTTTCCCGTTGGCAAGCTTGCTGATGTGGGCATCCGCATACCGGGCGCGGCTGCGCATGCCACGAGTCCGTAACAGAATGCGACGCATAAAGCTCTGCGTAAACGCCGACGATATTGACGCCAGGCGCCGTATTCAAAAGTTCTCTTCGAATGGCCCATAGAATGAATCCTCGTATTGTTCAATTTTTTGGCGAGCTGGCTGGAGTCGTCGATGTAGCAACTAACTTCGTTAGAGAGACGTGCTAGCCATTGTTCTAGTTATTGCTGCGCCGGAATCGGTTCAAGCAGCCCTAGTACGCGTTTCTATGCGTAAATCCACGTACTACCGTAGCCAAAACGATTTTCATGTCTAGTCCGAAGGACCAATTCCGCAGGTAGTACAGGTCATGCTCGACTCGCTTTTGCATTTTTTCGACGCGGTCCGTTTCTCCGCGGTAGCCGTTCACTTGTGCCCATCCGGTGATCCCGGGTTTGATCCGGTACCGGTGGATGTATCCATCTACAATCGTCCGATAGAGTTCGTCGTGTTCAATGGCATGCGGACGCGGCCCGACTATCGACATATCGCCTCTTAGCACGTTCAGGAATTGGGGCAATTCGTCCAGACTCGTCCGCCGCAAGAAGGCCCCTACTGGCGTGATCCGTGGGTCGTTGCGTGACGCCTGCTTGACGACGCCGGGCTCGGAGGCGTGCATTCGCATCGTCCGAAACTTGTAGATACTGAAGACCTGTCCGTCGGCTCCCTTTCTCTTTTGTGCGAAAAAGACCGGTCCGGGTGACGACAGCTTGACCGCGACCGCAACGGAAACCATAAGGGGTGCCACGCAGAACAACGCCGCGATAGCAAATAGCCGATCGAAAATCTCTTTCTTTAATAACGCATGCGACGACAAAGGCGACGCAACGAGATTGATAGCCGGCACGCCGATCAGGTCAATGACACTGCTGTCGAACAGGGCCAGGCTACTTACGTCTGGAAGGAAGCGAATGTTGACCAGGTCGTCACGGAATTCCTGCAAGCAGCGCGAAATCATGCTTTCTTCCGACAGTGGGAGCGCAAGCCAGATTTCCTGAATGCTTTCAGTTCGAACGAAGTCTGAGAACTCAGTGAACTCATCGAAAAGCGGAGTGTTCGAGATAGAACGCTCAACACATGTAAACAGATCGAATGCCGCTGACACCCGGAAGCCACTCGCCCGTGCTGCCTGGATGCTGCGTACCACCTGCTGACAATGCGAGCCGCGCCCAACCACCGCGACACTGCGCAAATTCAGGCCTGCGTCACGCACGCGGCGCAACAGCGCATACGTCAATGATCTGGAAACGATGAGTGCCGCACCGGTCATGCCCGTCCAATAGGCGAACCAAAGTCGTGATATGAGATCCGTCCGATGCAGGGAGAACATTAGGATCAGCCCGCAACTCTGTGCGACTAGCCACGCGAGGGAGATCTGGCTAATGAGGCGGAGCATGGAACGGCCTCGCCACGATTGATACACGCCGAACACTGGAAACAGCGCCAAAGCGAAAGCTGCGGCAAATGCGATGAAACCTGTATCAACATGATTCCCTGTCAGATCCTCAAAGCGAATCTGTGAAGCTGCAACTGCACCTCCGACAATCAACGAGATGTCGAGGATCCGTGCGAGCAATCCTTGAAAGCCCGTTGACTTCCTGCTCTCATGTGCGGTTGAGATGGCGTTCATGCTATGGCCGTGTCCTATACGCTTTTCAGGCGCACGTGGTGCCCCAGAAACAATCCGTCTTGTGACAAGATGGATTATGTTTTTAGTATTCCTCTGTTCTCGGAAATCAGCGTACCGACGACATTGTGGTTTTGCTGAATCCTGAGGGGATGTTCGGCTGCTCGCTAATCGGCTACGAACAAACTTTCGTACTCCACTGCGAAGGCCCAGCGCGGTCACAAAAAATGCGGTTGCTTAGTGGTTGAAAGTGCGTTGCCGTGCTCGGTGCTTTCCTCTGGCGTGAGCTGCTAGAGAACTGGCCCACCCCGAGCCAGATCGAGCTATTGAAAGAGACACTCATTAACTTTCCCCGTTTTCTTTAGCTTGCGTCTTTTGCGCAGCGACAGGGTTAAAGCAGCAAGCATGCCAGGAAGCGATTTTGGTTGGGGAGGTTTGCTGTCCTGCTGCGGAGTCAAGCCTGGCGACGGCTTCGGGTTCGAGCGCCGGGATCGGTAACGGTCTGCGCCGTCGGTATCGGGGCGGCGTAACGTAACAGCGCGCCGTAACGTCCTGGTTTTGTGTCGGCTCGAGAACGGCTAAAAAAGCCGGCAGTATTGCTGGCGACCTGCGATCTGACTGTTGTTGCGGGGCGCCTTCTTGTGGGGTCCGCTGCGCTACTTCGTGGTTGTACCTGTGCCGCCCGTGCCGCCGGTCGCGCCGCTGTTGCCGTTGCCTGAAATCGGCGAAGCTGCGCCGACGGGAACAGCCGCCACGGCTAGAGACATTGCCGGCTGCCCGTCACTCGCAATCGCGCCGGGCGCCAGCAACGTATCGTAAGAGAGTAATGCCGTAAATTGTCTTCAGCAGTCCCGCAGCCCCGGCCTGAGCGTTCGCAATGACTCGTCACGTTACGTGGCGCGTAACGGCTCGCCCAAGCCGGGAACGGAAGACGGAAGGTGCTGAGCTTGACGTGCGTGGGGCATCGTTTTCGCTTGCGGCGCGCGGTAGTCATCGGCCCCAACCAGCGCTCACAGGAATGCTGTTGAATGCGAGCCGGAGTTTTTGCTGCTGTGGATTAACTGGAGTGAAGACGGATGTCGCCGATTTGGAATCTGATCAACATGACACATCCAGATGCCGCGGGTTGTGTTGAAAGAAAGCACGGAGCTGGATCCACCGCGGTGCGAATTCACTCTACATGAGGAAATTGCTTTCCATATCGCATCAATCCCTGCGCATCATCTCCACACTGCCGCGGTATCCAAGGAGCACGAATTTTAGTACCGAGTGGCGTTCTCCTGGTACTGCTTTCCGCCTCAAACCTATCCAGGTCCCCCAGCAAATGCTGGATCTGCGATGCTTGCGTTTCGGTCAACCGGAATTCGCTTTGTATCCGCTGAAGCCGCCTGCGCCAATAAGCCGGCTGCAATACGGGCTCACCGCGAAATGCGCTGAGCGACGGCACCATCACACGCGCCACGTGTGCGATATCTTCATCCATTGTCATGCCATAACCCCGATGACCTCACCATTCATTAGCAGTGGCCTTGTTCTTATGTTGCGGGTGGACTGGATCTATCCTGCCGTGTGAGCCGGTTGCGGCGGCCATCATCCTACAAAGCCGCAATCTTTCGGTCAAGGTTTCTAATGCTCGAGGACGCAAATGCATTTGCTGCGCTGCATGATCTGCTGTTTCTTACGCGCCGGCCAATACGAGCATCGTGTCAGTGAACTGCCTCCACAAAAAAATCGACTCGCTTACGGTTGTCTTGCAATGTGTCCGGTGTCGCCCCTCGCTCGATTGGCGTTAGCGATGAGCAACTCGTAGTTGAGTCGGTTATAGTCAGCAGGCCTTGTGAGGCGTCGACATTGTTTCATCTGAAAAGGTATTGGAACGCAGTCTTTCTCAGACTTCGTTACTCAATCAAACACTCGCGACAACCTCGCAAAGACGCCATTGCGCGCAATCCACGCCGCGTACTCCCGGTACTCCGAATCATTCATCAAATGCTTTTCTTCTGTCTTGGCGCGCAAGAAATAAAGCATATTCACAGCCAGTAGCGCCGCGCAATGCGTCACCGCCGCTCGCCATCCCAGCGGCTCGATAAACGGCACCGTCACCATCCAGTAAGACAGATTTTTCGCGATATAAGCGGGATGCTTGGTAAACCGATAGGGTCCCGAAGTAATGATCCCGCGATTCGTCAAATTCGAAAACCGCAAGCCGAACGAGATAGTCGTAAGCGCATAGCACAGCAGCAAAGCGACAATGACCGCGCCCCACACAACTCGTACAACCGGCATCGAAATAAGCCAGTTGTCCCAGAACACCGAGCCTTCGTAGTGAATGTACTGGTTCGAGATGAGCGACCAGAACGGCTGATAGCAGATCAGTGCGACGAGCCAACCCAACACCGTCGGCTCTGCGCTGCGCACGTGACTGTCGAGTATGCGCAACGTGCAGAGGTAACCCACGGTGCCGAACATCAAGTCCATCGCGAACGACAGGTCGTACATGAATCGGAATGTCGCGAGCGAAAACGGCGCGTTCAGCGCGGTCGTCAACGAGGCGTCGAGGTGATCCGCATTGGTGGACAGATAGACGATCATCAGCGGCAGGAAGAACGCCTTCACCGTCCAGCCCGCCAACATCTCGCGCACTGGACGCCAGTTCGCGGGACGCTCGCAGCGGAATAGGAAGCGCGCCCATAGCAGGTACGCGTCGTCGGTTTCGCGCTGATGCCGGTCCATCCACGCGAAGTAGAAGGGCGCCGCGATGAGCACATAAGGCGCGAGCGTGCCGAGCAGCGACCAGAACGGGTTATAGAAGGCGCCGTGATATTCGGGCAGCAGCCAGTAAAGCGCGCCGATACCCGCATACACCGAGGCCAGAGCCGCGAGGCGCAATTCGACGCGCACGATGCTCAGCGGCCGCACCGCGCGGCTTGCGAGGCCGGCGCTCGGGCGCAAATAGACGCGCGCGACGAACAGCTCGTAAGCGGCAATTGTCGCGATGATCGCCAGACAGGCAACGGTGCTGCGCGTCGCGCCATCGAACGAGCTGCTATCGCGCAGCAACCAGAGCGTGAGCAATCCGACGGCGATCCCGAGCAAGCCGATCGAAAAAGGTGTCGCCGAGCGCGGCCGCGGGTCGTGCACGCGCGCGACGGTATCGAAAGTGGAGTTCATGTCATCCCTCGTTGTCATGACATTGAGGGCGGCCGGGCTGTATTTTTTTTGGGTGCCTGGCCGCCGTGCTTGCGTAACGCTTATTTGCCGGCCGCCGCGACGCCGCCGAGCAGTCCGCCGACCAGGTTGGTCACCGGCGCGAGCGGATTCTTGTTACCCGAGCCGCTGCTGCCCGCGGCGCCGGCCGAGCCGCCGGTCAAGCCGCTGATGAGGCCCGTCACCGGATTGGCGGGAGCGCCGCCCGACGAACCGCCGGCGCTGACGCCGCCGGTCACGTTGACCGTCAACGAGCCGACCACGCTGGCGACGGGTGCCAGCGGACCGCCCGCACCCGATGTCCCGCCTAGTGAACCGACCTTGCCGAGAAGGCCGGTAAGCGGCGCGAGCAGGCCGGCGGCGCCGCCGGCGCCACCCGTGCCGCCCGCTGCGCCGCCCAGCGATCCGAGGTTGCCGATCAGGCCGGTCAGCGGCGGGATCGAGGCGCCACCCGAGCCGCCTGCGCCGCCGAGGCCGCCGAGCGGCCCAAGTAAGCCCGTGATCGGCGCGAGCGGATTGGTGGTCGCGCCGGTGAACAGCCCGCCCGTAGTCGTCACGGTTTTGCCCAACTGGCTCACGACGCCGCCGACGTCCTTGCCGACCTGATCGCCGGTGGCGCCCGACACTTTGAGGCCCGCCGCGTTGAGTCCGTTGCCGAGCGTGCCGAGCAGGGTGTTGAGCGGTGCGCCGAGACCTGTCGCGTTGCCGAGCGTCTGCGTCGTATTGGAGACGGTGGTGGTGATTGGGTTGATCGCCGAACTCAACTGGGTTTCGATCTGCTGGACTGGCGCGCTGGTGAGCGCGGTATTCAATCCCGAGCCCAATACCGTGACGCCGCTGCCCATGCCGCCGACGACGCTGCCGAGCGTCGACGTCACCGGGGAAAGCGGCTTCAGCGGGCCGCTGCCCAGACTGTTCACCACGCCGCCCAGCGCGGTCACGGCGGCACCGGTATTGGCGACGACGCCGGAAGTCGAAGTCAGCGTCGGGCCGAGCGGATTGGCCGCGCTGCCGACGGTGCCGAGGCCCGCGGCGGTACCGTTACCCAGCACCTTTACGCCGTTGCCGAGGTCGGTGATCGCGTTGCCGAGGTTCGAGGTCGTTGCGCCGTTGACGCCGGGAACCGAGGTGCCGGTGATCTTGGTGCCGGTATCGGCGGTGGTCGTGCCGACGGCGGTGATGAGATTGCTGGCCTGAGTGATGATGTTGCCGATGGGGGTGGAGGAGGTGCCCGAAGTACCGGAGGTGCCTGAAGTACCGGAGGTGCCTGAAGTACCCGAGGTACCCGAGGTACCCGAGGTACCCGAGGTACCCGAGGTACCCGAGGTACCCGAGGTACCCGAGGTACCCGAGGTGCCCGAGGTACCCGAGGTGCCCGAGGTGCCCGAGGTGCCCGAGGTGCCCGAGGTGCCCGAGGTGCCCGAGGTGCCCGAGGTGCCCGAGGTGCCCGAGGTGCCCGAGGTGCCCGAGGTGCCCGAAGTGCCCGAAGTGCCCGAAGTGCCCGAAGTGCCCGAAGTGCCCGAAGTGCCCGAAGTGCCCGAAGTGCCCGAAGTGCCCGAAGTGCCCGAAGTGCCCGAAG
>Ga0209759_1000253_pt1 | contig 79223 bp, 76 predicted proteins | sample AraplaCL_Col_mMS_FD_184261 | JGI IMG/M metagenome (GOLD analysis project Ga0209759, IMG submission 184261) | Arabidopsis root microbial communities from the University of North Carolina, USA - plate scrape CL_Col_mMS (SPAdes) (version 2) | ecosystem: Host-associated > Plants > Roots >...
GCGGCGAAAAAGTCTAACTAGCAGAGTAAAGGAAATCTATCATGGCTAAATCCGGCCGCGACAAAATCAAGCTGGAGTCGACCGCAGGTACAGGTCACTTCTACACCACGACAAAGAACAAGCGTACAACGCCTGAAAAGCTGGCGATCATGAAGTTCGATCCCAAGGCGCGCAAGCACGTCGAATACAAAGAAACCAAGATCAAGTAATTGATCCGTTCTTGTAGAAAAAAGCCCCGCGATGTTATCTGCGGGGCTTTTTTTATGCCTGTATGGCTGGGAAAATTTTCGTCCGGATTATATTGCACTCCTCCGCACGCATCGCCAGCGACACACGACGATCAAGCACTACCACTGCTCAATCTGCCGGCAATCCTTCAGGACCGGATCGGCATCCTCCCCTTGCGTTTCATCCGTCAGAAATCCCTCATGGCCCTTGGTCCACCAGGTGTAGTTGCCGGCAACATATTTCACGCCGGAAGCCGCCATCACGCTGACGAACAGAAGCTTCTTGCCTCCCGCCGGCAGATAGGCCATGGAGCCTGCGTCGGTGTTCAGGTAACGCACCGGCAGACGGACATCGCCCGCACAGCGATAAATCACGCGTTGCTGGCTTTGAAGTTTGACGCCGGGAAGAGTAAGCACGGAGGTTTTCGCCGACGAGGCGCCGGGAAACGCCGCCGAAGCGGCGACGACCGCGAGCAAAACCGAAGAAAAGATTTTACCCACAGCCGACCGTGACAAATTAAGCGTAGCTACGCAAGCGCTGCGCGAAGTCGCGCAAGGCATGGATGCCGGAGGCTTCGGCGCGCACGCACCAGTCTTGCAGCTGATGCAGCAGCTGTTCGCGCGTCGAGTTGGAGCGGCCCCAGATCGCACCCAGTTCCACACGCATTTCGTGCATGGTTTGCAGCGCCTTGCTGTGAGTGAAGAGTTCGGACAATTGTTGCTTCTGACCGTCTTCCAGCTTGGCCGGCTCGCGTTGCAGCAGCTTCTTGGAAGATTTGAGGAAACGCGATTCCAGCTTGGCCTTCTCGGCCAGGTGTTCCAGTTCGTCGGCCCAGGCGCGCTTCAGCGACTTGGCGTACTTGGACATGACGTCGTAGCGGTTGGCGATCACGGATTGCAGCGTGTCGAAGTCGGCGACCAGTTTCTGGCGATCGAACTTCGGCGCCGGAGCAATCTTCTTGACCTTGGCCAGACCCATCATTTCCAGAATGCGGATGTACATCCAGCCGATGTCGAACTCATACCACTTGGACGACAGCTTGGCCGATGTGCCGAAAGTGTGATGGTTGTTGTGCAGTTCTTCGCCGCCGATGATGATGCCCCATGGAAACACGTTGGTCGCAGCGTCGTTGCAATCGTAGTTGCGGTAGCCCCAGTAGTGACCGATGCCGTTGATGATGCCGGCGGCGGTGATCGGGATCCACAGCATCTGCACGGCCCACACGGTCAGACCGATGACGCCGAACAGCATGACGTTGATGATCAGCATCAGGCCGACGCCTTGCCAGCCGTATTTGCTGTAGATGTTGTGCTCGATCCAGTCGTCCGGCGTGCCATGGCCGTACTTTTCCATGGTTTCGGCGTTCTTGGACTCGGCGCGATACAGTTCGGCGCCTTCCAGCAGCACCTTCTTGATGCCGCGCACTTGCGGGCTGTGCGGATCTTCTTCGGTTTCGCACTTGGCGTGGTGCTTGCGGTGAATCGCAGCCCACTCCTTGGTGACCATGCCGGTGGTCATCCACAGCCAGAGGCGGAAGAAGTGGCTTGGAATGGCGTGCAGATCCAGCGCACGGTGCGCCTGGCAGCGATGCAGGTAAATGGTCACACCGGCGATCGTGATGTGGGTCATGATCAGGGTGTAAAAGAAAATCTGCCAACCGGTCGCATGCAGCAAACCGTTCGAAAGAAAGTCCAGGATCGAATCTACAGTCATTACCACTCCAAAAGAAATACTTCACGGCAATTGAACTTGCCAAGCTGAGTCGCCAGCGGAGAGGCGACCGGATTGAAACTTGAGTTGCAATCCGAAGTTGCAACTATCTACCACTTATATTCTTGTATTTTCCGGCATTGTACGCTGATTATGCATCCTTGTGCGCGGAAGATGCATGACTGACAACACTTTGTTCAAAACTGCGCTGATCCATCACGCGAATGTCGCGTTTTGGATGCGCCACCTGGATTCCCTGGGTTTTGAATACCCGCCAGATAGCCCTGTTAACGTCCGACAGCACATTCAGCCGACCGTTTTCGGGATCGGTGATCCAAAAACCTATTTCCAACTGCAAACCGTCCTCGCCGATCTTGAGCAGCAAGGCTTGCGGCAGGATCTGGTCGGAAACCCGCTCCACGGCAATCGTGGCCTGCTCCAGCATAGACAAGACCGTTTCGATATCGTCCTGATACAAAATGGTAACTTGTGTTGCCAGACGTATAATTTTTCGATTCAGCGAGTAGTTTTGCACCGGGCTGGACATGAACATTTCGTTCGGCAACACCGATTCGATGCCGTCCAGACCTTCGAGAATAGTGTAGCGCGTATTGATCTGCGTGACCTTGCCGAAATAGCGGTCGACGTTGACCATGTCGCCAATGGCCAGGCTGCGCTCCAGCAGGATCACGAAGCCCGATACATAGCTGCTGGCGATCTTTTGCAAACCCAAGCCGAGGCCAACGCCCAGGGCGCCGCCGAACACCGACAGCACCGTCAGATCAATGCCGACCAGCGACAAGCTGACCAGAATCGCCACCAGGATCAGGATCGCCCGCACCAGCCGCGCCATCACGGTGCGCAACGACGAGTGCATGGTGTTGAGCTTCATCAGCCGGTCTTCCAGCATGGCGCCGGCCCACATGGCGATGATCAATGTCACCAATACCGACGCCGTAGCCTGCAGAATGGTCAGCAACGAGGTCTTGTGGCGGCCCAGCGGCAGCATGGTCTCGTCGAGATAGTCGACCAGCTCGGGCCACAGACCGGTGATGTACAGCAGCACGCAGATCCAGACCAGCGCCGCGAAGACTTTTTCGAACAACTGGAGGAAGGCGCCGGCCGTCGCGTCCTTGATGAAAATCCGGCGCAGCACGTAAAACACGAAGCGCATCGCCACCTGCGAAATCATCAGCGGCAGCATGACCTGCCACAGCGTCACCGGCAGCTTCAGCCGGATCAGCACCAGCCGCGCCAGCACCAGCAGGATCAGGATCAGCAGCGGCGACAACACCCGCACGAAACTCTTGACGCCGATGTTGACGACGCTGTCCTCGCTGCCTGACAGCGTGAACAGCTTGCGCACCCAGCGCGACAAACCCAGGCCCGCCAGCACGCACAGGAGAATGACGATGAACTGGCGCGCCAGTTCCAGCGGAGCCAGATCGCCAAACAGGTATTCGTAAAAATCGGATAACAAAGTCGACATGGTTCTTGTAGCGAGACAGGCGCGCTATGTAGTCAATCTTATTGGGAGGCCTCTGCATCCTGGAAATGACGCATCCAGTTGGCGGCATATCTGGCGGCGAGAGGCGGATTTTTGCGAGCGACCAGGATATTTTCTGCGTTCTTGTTCTGCGCAGTCCAAGTGAAATTATAGCTGCCGGTAATCACCGTCGCGTCGGCATTGTCGGCGTCAATGACGATGACTTTATTGTGCGCGTTCTTGTATTTCGTTTCTTGACGGACCGTGATGCCGGCATGCAGCATTTCCGCAATGCGATCGCGGCCCGACTTGTTGAGCTGCGCTGCATCGACCAGCACGCGCACGTCGATGCCGCGTTTGCGCGCGGCGATCAATGCAGCGGTCAGCGGCTTGCTCGTCAGGATATACGCTTGCACCAACACCTGCTTGCGAGCCTGGTCGAGCGTCTCGGCAATCAGTCCTTCGATGTCGTCGCCCGGTGCAAACGCGACTTGCAGGGTGCCCTGCGCCGCCATCGGCTTCGCTTGCGACCCGGCATCGAAAGCCTGCGCTGCGCCGCCGACGGACAACAACGCCAGCGACAGCCAGACAGCCCGGCGCACGGGCGACATCCCTGTCCGCATTATTTCTTGCGTTCCAATACGGCAGCGAAGAAGCCGTCGGTCTGATGCAGATTCGGCAGCAGCTTCAGGTAGTCTCCCATTTCCAGCGCGATCTTTTGTTCTTCCAGCACGGCGCCCATCGGCACCAGCGCGAAGTCGGGATTGTTTTGCATGAACTCGGTCACGACGTCTTCGTTTTCTTCGTTGAGAAAACTGCAGGTGCCGTAGACCAGGCGACCGCCCGCCTTCACCAGGCGCGCTGCGCTGGTCAGGATGCTGACCTGCTTGGCATGCATCTCGGCGATGGTTTCCACCGTCTGCCGCCACTTCATGTCGGGATTGCGGCGCAAGGTGCCCAGACCGCTGCAAGGCGCATCGACCAGAACCCGGTCGATCTTGCCGGCCAGGCGCTTGACCTTGGCGTCGTTCTCGTGCGCGATCATGACCGGATGCACGTTGGACAGGCCGCTGCGCGCCAGGCGCGGCTTCAGCTTGGCCAGGCGCTTTTCGGACACGTCGAAGGCATACAGACGGCCGGTGTTGCGCATGCTGGCGCCGAGCGCCAATGTCTTGCCGCCCGCGCCCGCGCAGAAATCGGCGACCATCTCGCCGCGCTTGGCGCCGACGATCTGCGCCAGCAACTGGCTGCCTTCGTCCTGCACTTCGATCGCGCCATCCTTGAACAGGGGCAGATTCTGCAGCGCCGGTTTTTTGATGACGCGCAAACCCAGCGGCGAATAGGGCGTCGGCTCGCACAGAATCGGCGCTGCCGCCAGTTCCGCCGCGACGTCGTCGCGATTGGCCTTGATGGCGTTGACGCGCAGATCCAGCGGCGCTGGCTGATTCATTGCATCGGCCAGTTCCATCGCGGCAGCTTCGCCGTCGCGCGCGATCAGCTTGTCCAGCAGCCAGGGCGGCAAGTTGGCGCGCATGGCCAGCGGTAATTTATTGCGGTCGATTTGCGCGGTGCGCGTGAGCCATTCGACTTCTTCCGCCGACAAACCGGCGATCGATTCGATGCTGACGGTATCCGTCAGGCCCAGCAGCGCCATGCGACGCATCATCGGGCCGACGCCGGATTCGGCGAAATTGGTGTAGACCGACTTGTTGCGCAACAAGCCGTAGACCGCTTCCGCGATCACGCCGCGTTCACGACCGCCCAGCTTGGGATTCTCGCGGAAATAGCGCGACAGCGTCACGTCGGCAGGACCGGTAAAACGCAAAATTTCACGCAAGACTTCTTCCGTGTGGGGAACGATTGCGGGTGGCAATCTCATACTGCTTCCTTCAAAGTGATGATTCAGGCTTGCTCGGCGGACGGGTCGATATGAACACGACCATGGTCCAGGCGCAGCTTGCCTTCGACGAACCAGCGCACAGCGCGCGGGTAAATTAGATGTTCCTGTTGCAGCACGCGCTCGGCCAGCACTTCTTCGCTGTCGGTGCTCAGCACCGGCACCGCCGCCTGTATCACGATGGGACCGTGGTCCAGGTCGGGCGTGACGAAATGCACCGTTGCGCCATGCAACTTGACGCCCACTGCCAGCGCCTGCCGGTGCGTCGCCAATCCGGGAAAGGACGGCAGCAGCGATGGATGGATATTGAGCATCCGCCCGGCGTAGTGCTGGACAAAGGGCGCGGTCAGGATGCGCATGAAACCGGCCAGCACCACCAGATCGGGAGTAAAACCGTCGATGACTGCACGCAGGGCGGCATCGAACTGCTCGCGTGTCGGATAGTCCTTGTTGGCGACGACCGCGGTCGCAATACCATGCTGCCGGGCGAAATCGAGACCGGCCGAATCGGCCCGGTTGCTGATGACTGCTGCGATGGAAACAGGCCAGCTTTCAGCCTGTGCGGCCCGGACGATGGCTTCCATGTTGCTGCCGCGTCCGGAAATCAGGATAACAATGCTTCTCATGGTCGGCATTGTAACCGCTGCCCGGGACCAATTTGGCGAAAAATCCCCAAAAATGCGAGGACGGGCGGGTGGATGTTACTGAAATGAGTAAAAAACGCGGAAAGCAATTTTCTTGTCGGCCCAGAAGTCCGCGGCATCGCGAAATACGTCCAGCAAGGTTTCCCGGGCTTCCTTGTCGAATTTCTGCGTATTCGGCAATTGCTCCAGGACAACGATGAAGCCTGGCTGCGGACCGGACTTGTGCGTCAGGTCGGTCAGGCAATCACCCAGCGCATCGAAGTTCTTGCCGAAATGGCGGGGAAAATGAAAAGCGCCGGCAATGATCGCCAGGACCTGCTGCTTCGTCATTGCCTCGGCGCAATAGGCGTACAGGAAGTGCTGGCCAAGACGAGCAGCCTCTTCCTGCAAGTCGCTCACGCGAAAGGCGCGGATAGACTGCACAACATTTGGCGGCACCGTTTTAAATAAACTCATTTCTCCCTCAGATTTTGCAATGGATGCTGCAACCAGAATCTGCTTGTTCATTCCCTGATGCGCTGGAATGTCTGATAGTGATCCTTGGTGTAATAGTACTCACCCGACGTTTGCGGATTGCCGCCGGAGATGATCCGGCGGGCGCCGCGATTGCGCGCTTTCGGTGTTTTCACGGTGAATTCGTGATAATACCCGCGCTTCCGCCTGGGTAAAACCCCTTCATAGTTGCCGAACACGACGCCGTCCTTGGCATACGGATAAGGGCCGCCTTGCTTGATCAGGGCCAGCGTCTGCTGCGCTTCCTGCGGCAGACTGCCCGCTGCGACGTCGCCGACATCAGCGCCGGGCGAGCCTTTGGCGAATACGGAAAACGACAGCAACAGCGCTGCGAGGAATACACACCACTGTTTCAGAAAGGTTGTCTTCAAGAGCAGGCTCGCATTATTTTATGTTGCACAAGTATTAATTTTTCGCAATACCATTGCGTAGAGTAACGTTTTGCTTCAAACCAAGCAACCCGTATCTGCGTTCTGCAAAGCCGGAGCCGGAAGCTCAGGCTTGGAGCGCCAGCGCCCGATCTGGTTCAAAAAATGCAAGAACCTGGTCGCGCATGGCGTAGGTATCGCGTTCGCCGAGGCTGATCAACTCGCGCGTGAAGCTCTGCTCAAACAGGAGATAGGAAGCCAGCGCGGCGCCACGCACTTCGGTGGCGCCGATGCCGCCGAGCATCACCCGGACCGGGCGCGGCAGGCTGTTGACATGGCGGCTGGCGATCTCGTCGATGCGTTCGGACGGCGAAATGACCAGCACCTCGATCGGCCGCAAAGGCATCTTGGCGCGTTGCTCGGGAGTGAGTATGGACAAGGTTTGGTTGACGCGGTTGGTGCGCTCGATGTCGGCGGCCAGTCCGTCGAGGAAGATGCTCGACAAGGCGTGGCCCGCCACCTGGGCCAGGCTCGGATACTGCGCCAGCTCGGTAGGCGCTTCGGAGCGCTCGCCCATGCGGCCGGCGCCGATCACCAGGATCTTGCTGGAGCCCAGGTGAATTGCCGGAGAAATCGGCGCGATCTGGCGCATCGAACCATCGCCGAAATATTCGCGCCGGCCTTCGTAAAAAATCGGGATCGCCGGAAAGATGAAGGGAATCGCCGACGACGCCAGCAAATGCTCGACGCCGATCTGGTCGCGAATGGCTCCGCGCTGGGTGCGCCGCCACGGCTCGATTTCCTGCATCGATTGATAAAAGGTCAGATGCTGACCGCCGGTATAGGACGAAGCCGTCACCGCCAGCGCATGCAAGGTGCCGTTGGACAGCGCGTCGTCCAGCCGCGGCAAATCGAGCAGGCGATGCAACATGGTGACCAGCGGCGTGTTGTCCAACAGGGAATTGGGCGGATTGGCGCGCCATTTGCGCAGCAGCCAGCCGAAGGAAAACAGCGACAGCCAGCGCGCGCCCGAACGGATCACGCCGAGCGAATCGGCGCGGTAGACCTGCTCGACGCGGAAGTTCGACCAGACGCTCATCAGTTCGCGCACGCCTTCGCCGAAATCGTCGGCGCGGCACGCCAGCGCGGTCGCATTGATGGCGCCGGCCGAAGTGCCGCAGATGATCTGGAAAGGATTCCGATGAGCCGGCCAGCCGGACTCCATCAAAATCATGGACAAAGCGTTCAGCACGCCGACTTGATAAGCCGCGCGCGCGCCGCCGCCAGTCAGGATCAGTCCCGTTTTTTTATCTGTTGACTCCATGCCAACAGCTTAGCAGGGCGTACGCGCTTCAGGTGCAATTTAACCGGCAAAAATACGAGATGTTGCCAAAAATACGCAAAGAAAAATTACGTAACTATTCTATTTTGGCGGCATACGAATGGCGCCGTCGAGACGGATGGTTTCGCCGTTGAGCATGAGGTTCTCGATAATAGTTTTGGCCAGGTGGGCATACTCGGTCGCCTTGCCCAGGCGCGGTGGAAAAGGCACTGCGCCGCCGAGCGAATCCAGTACTTCCTGCGGCATGGACATCATCATCGGCGTCTCGAAAATCCCCGGCGCAATCGTCATCACACGGATGCCGCTGCGCGCCAGGTCGCGCGCCATCGGCAGCGTCATGCCGACGATCGCCGCCTTGGACGCCGAATACGCCGTCTGCCCGATCTGGCCGTCGAAGGCCGCCACCGAGGCGGTGTTGATGATCACGCCGCGCTCGCCCTGCTCCGCAGGCTCGAGTTTGCTCATGGCGTCGGCCGCCAGACGGGCCATGTTGAAGGTGCCGACCAGGTTGATGTTCAGCGTTTTCTGGAACAGGGCCATGGCGTGCGGACCATCCTTGCCGATCAGCTTGGCGCCCGGCGCGATGCCGGCGCAATTGACCAGGCCGCGCAGCGTGCCCAGTTGCTTTGCGGCTTCGATTGCCTTGAGGCCGTCTTCTTCCGTCGTCACGTCGCAGCGCACAAACTTGCCTTGCAACTCGGCCGCGAGCTTTGCGCCGGCGTCTTCCTGCAAATCGGCCAGCACCACTTTGCCGCCGTTTTCCGCCAGCATGCGCGCGGTTGCCGCGCCCAATCCCGATGCCGCGCCCGTTACTACAAACACCTGTCCAGCAATCTGCATGTCTCGTTCTCCAATAATAAAGACCGGCATGGAGTACCCATGCCGGTCACTTTTTGATCATCCTTATGGGATGGGGAGCGCTATTTTCCCACGGGGACGCTCACAACAACAGCAGTTGTCTCGGTTGCGGCGGTTGGAACAATCGCCGAGGCAGCAGTCAAGGCAGGCGCCGGCAATAGCGGCACCAGCAGCAAGGCCACGATATTGATGATCTTGATCAGCGGATTGACCGCGGGACCGGCCGTATCCTTGTAGGGATCGCCCACCGTATCCCCGGTGACGGCTGCCTTGTGCGCATCGGAACCCTTGCCGCCGTGATGACCGTCTTCGATGTATTTCTTGGCGTTGTCCCAGGCGCCGCCGCCGGTGGTCATCGAAATCGCGACAAACAAACCGGTCACGATGGTCCCCATCAGCAAACCGCCCAGCGCCGCCGGCCCGAGCAGCAAACCGACGATGATCGGCACGACTACCGGCAGCAAGGACGGGATGATCATTTCCTTGATCGCCGACGAAGTCAGCATGTCGACCGCCTTGTCGTATTCAGGCTTGCCGCTGCCATCCATGATGCCCTTGATTTCGCTGAACTGGCGGCGCACTTCGATCACCACCGCGCCGGCTGCACGCCCCACTGCTTCCATCGCCATGGCGCCGAACAGGTAGGGAATCAGGCCGCCGATGAACAGGCCGACGATCACCATCGGATTGGACAAATCGAAGGACGTGCTCTTGCCCACCGAATCCAGCGCATGCGTGTAATCGGCGAACAGCACCAACGCCGCCAGGCCGGCCGAACCGATGGCGTAGCCTTTGGTCACCGCCTTGGTGGTATTGCCGACGGCATCGAGCGGATCGGTAATGGCGCGCACCGATTCCGGCATGCCCGACATCTCGGCGATGCCGCCGGCATTGTCGGTGATCGGACCGTAGGCATCCAGCGCCACGATGATGCCGGCCATCGACAGCATCGAGGTTGCCGCAATCGCAATGCCGTACAAACCGGCCAGCCAGTACGACGCCAGGATCGCCGCGCACACCGCCAGCACCGGATACGCGGTCGACTTCATCGACACGCCGAGGCCGGCGATGATGTTGGTGCCATGACCGGTGGTGGAAGCTTCAGCGATATGCTTGACCGGTTTGAAGTCGGTGCCGGTGTAGTACTCGGTGATGTAGACCATGAGGCCGGTCAGCACGATGCCGATGACGGCGGAGCCCATCAGCGGCACGCGCAATTCCGGCGGCAACACGGTCCAGGTCACGATGGCAAAGCCAACGAGACTCAAGCCCGCCGACCACCACAAGCCGGTGTACAAGGCCGACATGATTTTCTTGCCGGGCGCGACCTTGACCATGGTGCAACCGATGATCGACGCCAGGATGGACACCCCGCCCAGCAGCAAGGGATAAAGCACCGCAAGAACCTCGGCGCCCTTGATCATCAGGCTGCCCAGCAACATCGTGGCAATCAGCGTAACCACGTAAGTCTCGAACAAGTCCGCCGCCATGCCGGCGCAGTCGCCGACGTTGTCGCCCACGTTATCGGCGATCACCGCGGGATTGCGCGGGTCGTCTTCGGGAATCCCGGCTTCGACCTTGCCCACCAGGTCGGCGCCGACGTCCGCGCCCTTGGTGAAGATGCCGCCGCCCAGACGCGCAAAGATGGAAATCAGCGAAGCGCCGAACGCCAGGCCGATCAAGGGTTGGATGGCGTCGTGCAGCGACGGCGCGTTGCCGACGCCGCGCAGGAACAGCCACCAGAAAAACAGCACCACGCCCAGCAAGCCCAGCCCCACCACCAGCATGCCGGTGATGGCGCCGCCGCGAAACGCCACGTTGAGCGCTTCGTTCATGCCTTTGGTCGCCGCCTGCGCGGTGCGCACATTGGCTCGCACCGAGACGTTCATGCCGATGAAACCGCACGCGCCCGACAACACCGCGCCGATCAGGAAACCGAGCGCCGTAATCCAGCCGAGGCCGGGAATCAATGCGATGACGATGAAGAGCACCACGCCGACCAGCGCGATGGTGCGATATTGACGCGCCAGGTAAGCCGCCGCGCCTTGCTGGATCGCCGTCGCGATGTCCTGCATGCGCTGGTTGCCTGGGTCTTGCTTGAGAATCCAACTGCGGGAAATGAGACCGTAGATCACTGCGACGACGCCGCATGCTACGGCAAACCATAAGGCTCCTGCCATCATGTCTCCTCCTTGTTATCACGACAAAGTAAACAATCACGACCTTCTGCACCGGTCTCGTCAACCGGTGCAGACACTGCGTACTGCAAAACTTTACGTCGCCCTTTTTCTTATGGATCTTTTATGTGATGCCGGGCTATACCCCTTCGCTGCCTTTCACCTGCCATTCCTGCCGATATTACCGCTGCGTCCGGATGACGGGCATAAAAAAAGCGGACACATGGTCCGCTTCATTTTATGACGACAGTGCCGCAAATGCACTCTCTCTGATTTGCTCCACCGGTCCGACCCCGGCGATCTTGCGATACTGCGGCGCACCCGGTTGACCCGACTCCGCCCATTTGCCGTAATAGCCGACCAGCACTTCGGTCTGTTCGTGATACACCGACAGACGCTTCTTGACGGTTTCTTCCTTGTCGTCGTCGCGCTGGATCAGCGCTTCGCCGGTGACGTCGTCCTTGCCTTCAACCTTCGGCGGATTGAACTTGACGTGGTAGGTGCGGCCCGAAGGCTGGTGCACGCGACGGCCGCTCATGCGCTCGATGATGGCGCTGTCGGGAACGTCGATTTCCAGTACGTAGTCGATCTTGACGCCGGCGTCCTTCATGGCGTCGGCCTGCGGCACGGTGCGCGGGAAACCGTCGAACAGGTAACCGTTGGCGCAATCAGCCTGCTTCAGGCGATCCTTGACCAGACCGATGATGATGTCGTCGGACACCAGGCCACCTGCGTCCATGACCTTCTTGGCGGCGATGCCCAGTTCCGTGCCGGCAGCGACGGCGGCGCGCAGCATGTCGCCGGTCGAAATCTGCGGAATATTGTATTTTTCCTTGATAAAAGTGGCTTGCGTACCTTTACCGGCACCAGGCGCTCCTAGAAGGATGAGGCGCATATTTTTTCCTAAATTGAAGTTTTGAATTCTGTTGCGATGGCCACTGAACGTACCAACTTATCCAATTATTGCCATCGAAGGCGATTGTCTCTGTTGACGCCGTGTATCTCTGCTCTGTACGAAACTTACCACAAAATCTTGCCGGATCATGACAAACGCCTATTTTTTAGGCAGCCCGGTTCACTGAATTATCGCTGGCGAGAATGACAGCAGACTTACAAAGCAGGCGCCGATGCCTATTCGATAACGATATGGTTCGCATCCGATCAGCATCTTCAGGAGTAAAAATTACAAAGCGGAAATTGCCGTGATCAGCGGACTGTCCGGCGGCGCCTCGAAATGCTTGCGCACGCGCTCCAGGTCTTCGGGCGTATCGACCCCGGCTTCCGGCAGCAGCGACGTCACGTGCACCGCAATCGAATAGCCGTGCCAAAGCACGCGCAATTGCTCGAGCGCCTCGATGCGCTCCAGCGGCGACGCCGTCAGCGTCGGGTAGATCTGCAGGAATTTGTTGGTGTAGGCGTACATGCCGATATGCCGCAGCGGTGCAAATTCATGGCTGTGCAGCTCGGACAGGCGTTCTTTGGACTGCGCAAAACCGTCGCGATGCCAGGGAATCGCCGCGCGCGAAAAATACATGGCGCGGCCTTCCTTGTTCAGCACCACCTTGACGACATTCGGATTGAACATCTCCGGCAGCAGCTCGATGCTGTGCGCAGCAGTCGCCATCGGTACGTCCGACTTGATATGACCCGCGGTGGCCGCGATCAGGCCCGGATCGATCAAAGGTTCGTCGCCCTGCACGTTCACCACCACGGCATCGTCGGCCAGATCCAGCGCGGCCGCCACTTCGGCGATGCGGTCGGTGCCGGAAGGATGATCGGCGCGCGTCATGGCGACATCGATGCCGTGCTGCTCGCAGGCGGCATAGATATCGCGGTGATCGGTCGCCACCACGATGCGCGCCGCGCCCGACAAGGCCGCCCGTTCGGCCACGCGCACGATCATCGGCTTGCCGCCGAGGTCGGCCAGAGGCTTGTTCGGCAAGCGGGTGGAAGCAAGACGGGCGGGAATGATGACGGTAAAGGACATGGCGGGTGCAATCAGACGGTCAGCAAAAACGGGAACGGGTCGATGACGGACGGAAGCTTATTCGGCCGCCGATGTACCGGGGGCCGCAGGCGCTGCCGGTGCAACGGCGAGATCGCGCGCTTCGTCGGCCCACATGATGGGAATGCCGTCGCGAATCGGATAAGCCAGCTTGTCGCCGTTGCAAATCAGTTCCTGGGCTTTTTTGTCGAACTCGAGCGGTCCCTTGCAAATCGGGCATACGAGAATATCAAGCAGTCGGGCGTTCACGGAGTTTCTCCACTATATGTTCAACCAGCGCGCCGTCTATGCGCGCCGTCACGGGCACGACCCAGATGCGCGGGTCGTTTTTGATGGCCTCAATTGCCCTGCATTTTACTGCATCCTTCTCGGTGATCAGGATCAGCGCGGCCGACAGGCCGGCGAAGGGGTTCTGCGCGAAATCATAATGGTCCGGCAACGCCACTGCTTCAAAGTTCAGGCCTGCCCGGCTCAGCGTCGCAAAAAAACGCGAGGGATTGCCGATGCCGGCGACGGCGGCGATACCCTCGGCCTGGCTCAGCGCCTCCAGCGGCTGTTTGCAGGCCCGGTCCTTCAACAGCTCCACCTGATCGGTTGTCAACTGCATGGCAACAGTGCCTGCGGGCGCAGCAGTCACGCTACCGTCGCTACCGACATTGCAGACCGTGAAATCGCGTCGGCGCGAAACAGGTTCGCGCAAGGGCCCTGCCGGCAACAACCAGCCGTTGCCGTTGCCGCGCGCATCCGACAAGACGATCTCGACGTCGCGCGCCATGGCGTAATGCTGCAGGCCGTCGTCCGACACGATCACGTCAACCTCGGGATGCGCCGCCAGCAAGGCCTGGCCGACGGCGACGCGCGCGCGTCCGACCATGACCGGGCATCCCGCGCGTTCGGCGATCAGCAAGGGTTCGTCGCCGACCTCCTGCGCCTGCGATGCCGCAGTCACTTCACGCATTTCGCCCAGCTTCGCGCCGTAACCACGCGAAATCACGCCGGGCGTATAGCCGGCCTGACGCAAGGCCTGCACCAGCCAGATCGTCAGCGGCGTCTTGCCGGTGCCGCCGACAAAGATGTTGCCGACCACGATGACAGGCACCGGCAAACGCGTCGCCTGTCTGATGCCGACGCGATACAAGACGCGCCGCGCGAGTGCAATCCCCCCGAACAGCAGCGACAGCGGCCACAGCAGGCACGCCAGCCAGCCGCGCCGCATCCAGGCGCGCGTCAATGCGGATTCAAGGGAAGCGTGATCGGACAAAAGTGGGCCTGGTCAGAGAAATGAAAACACATCCGCAATTGCTTGCCATTACTTGCTATTACTTGCCGCTGCTGCTTTGCGCAGCAAATGTCACCCGCGAAAAACCCGCCGTGCGCGCCGCTTCCAGCACATTGATCACGGTCTGATGCGCCGCCAGCGCATCGGCATTGATGATGACCACCGGATCGACTTTCGCGGTGCCGGCGGCAACGTCGGCCTCATGGGCCTGGACCGCGCTTTGCAATTCCCGGGCGATGCCGTTGACGTCGCGTGCGGCGATCTGCACGTTGTTGATGGCGTAATGCCCTTGCGCGTCGACGGCGACATTCAGTTCAAACGGCTGCTCCAGCGCCTTCTCCGCATCGGCGGTCGGCAGCGTGATCTGCAAGGCGGTGAACTTGCTGTAGGTCGTGGTCACCATCAGGAAGATCACGATCACCAGCAGGACGTCGATGAAGGGAATCAGGTTGATTTCCAGATCTTCCCGGGCGCGGCCTTTGCGAAAATTCATGGCATTCCCTTTTTTACTGACGCGCGCCGTGCACTACGTCGACGAACTTGACGGCCTGCTGCTCCATATCGACCACGAAACCGTCGACCAGCGCGCGGAAGTGGCGATAGAACACCAGCGCCGGCATCGCGATCGCCAGGCCGAAACCGGTGTTGTACAGGGCAATCGAAATACCGTGCGCCAGTTGCGCGGGATTGGTGCCGGCGGCGTTTTGCGAGGCGAAGATTTCGATCATGCCGATGACCGTGCCGAACAGGCCCATCAGCGGCGCCAGCGAAGCAATCGTGCCCAGCGTGGTGAGATAGCGCTCCAGACGGTGCGCGGCGGCCTGGCCGGCTTCTTCGATGGCTTCCTTCATGACTTCGCGCGGCGCGTCGACGTTGCGCAAACCGGCGGCGAGCACCTGGCCCAGCGGCGAATTCTGTTCCAGCTTGTCGATCACATCCTCGTTGACACGACCGCTTTCATAGACGCGCACCACTTCCGGCAGCAGGTCTTCGGGCAGGATGCGCGAGCGACGCAGGTACAAGAGTCTTTCGATGATCAGCGCAAGGCCGATGACGGAGGCGATCAACAACGGCCAGATCGGCCAGCCTGCGGCTTGGATGATTGCGAACAAGAGGGACTCCTTTGATGACTGATGGAACGAATATCGAACAAATACGGATTAATTTTCCGGTGCAGAATGTAACGCGTTGCCCCCTGCCCGGCAAGGCCAAGATGCATTTGACCGGACGTAGCCGCAAAACAGCTTTAAAATCGCGCCTTGCAAGCATGCCTGGCGACGTTGGCAAAGCCTGTGCACTTTACCCACATTTTCTGTGCATAACTTTGTGAACAACGGCCTCGGCAACAAACAAAACCTTTGATTTCAAAGCATTTTTCCTGTCTGAGCAGAAAACGTGCACAGAACGGGCAATCCCCTACGACCTTCACCAAGCTTCATCACAGACTCATGGCTCTCGACGATTTTTCCAGCCCGCCGCACTCTGCTGTGCCTTCCGGCCCACCGGTGCTTGCCGTCTCGGCGCTCAACCAGGCGGTCGCGCGCGTGCTGGAACGGACGTTTCCGCTAGTCTGGGTATCCGGTGAAATATCCAATTTTACCCGCGCGGCATCAGGCCATTGGTATTTCACGCTGAAAGACGATGCCGCCCAGGTGCGCGCCGTGATGTTCAAGGGCCGCGCCCAACATGCCGGCTTCTCGCCGCGCGAAGGCGACAAGGTCGAGGTGCGCACGCTGGTCACGCTCTATGCGCCGCGCGGCGACTATCAGCTCAATGTCGAAGCGATCCGCCGCGCCGGCGTCGGCAATCTCTACGAAGCCTTCCTGCGCCTGAAAGAAAAGCTGGAAAACGAAGGCCTGTTCGATCCCGACCGCAAGCGCCCCCTGCCGGTTTTCCCGCGCTGCATCGGCGTCGTCACCAGCCCGCAGGCAGCGGCGCTGCACGACATCCTGACCGCGCTGCGCCGCCGCGCTCCGCATGTGCGGGTGATCCTGTATCCGACGCCGGTGCAGGGCGAAGGCGCCGGCGCCAAGATTGCGCGCGCCATCCAGATTGCTTCACAGCGCGCCGAATGCGACGTGCTGCTGGTCGGCCGCGGCGGCGGCAGCATGGAAGACCTGTGGGCTTTCAATGACGAAGCCGTCGCGCGCGCCATCGTGGCTTGCCCGGTGCCGGTGATTGCCGGCGTGGGCCACGAGACCGATTTCACGATTGCCGATTTCGCCGCCGACCTGCGCGCGCCGACGCCGACCGCCGCCGCCGAACTGTGCGCCACGCCGCGCAACGAATGGCTGGCCGCACTGCACAGCCACGCGCTCGACCTGACGCGCGCCTTCAAGCGCCGGCTGACCGAACGCAGCCAGACCGTCGACTGGATGTCGCGCCGCCTGGTCAGCCCGACCGCCTACATCACGCACGAACGGGTCAAGCTCAATGCGCTGCAAGCCCGGCTGGAGCACGCCACCCGCACGCCGGTCACGAAGGCGCGCTACCAGCTCCAGCATTTGCAGATGCGCCTGCAAAACAGCCTGCCCGACACGCGCCCCGCGCGCCTCGTGCTGAACGACCGGCAGCGCCGTATCGGCAACGCCGTCGCCCTGCTGAGCCAGCACAAGCGCCAGTTGCTGGCGGCGCAGAACTCCCAGCTTGAACTGCTCAATCCGCAGCGTACGCTGGAGCGCGGTTACGCCATCGTCACCGACGGCAAAGGCAAAGTCTTGCGTGCGCCATCGGAGCTGCAACCGCGCAGCAATGTGACGCTGCGACTGGCCGAAGGCAGCGCCGAAGTCGGCATCGCCAGCGTGCAGCCGACGCTTGATTGAGAATCATCACGTTTTGCGTGCCGGGTGCGCGAATTTCCTACACGGGATTCAGACTTCCGACACCTCGGGAAGCCGCTTCCGGGAGTGCAAAGAATCGCTATCCGCTTTAGAATCACAGACTCAGAATAAAAACCTTGTTTTAATCAACAAACCCGAAAGGATTCACCATGGCACATACCCTCCCGGCACTGCCTTATGAACTGGACGCACTGGCGCCGACCATTTCCAAGGAAACGCTCGAATACCACTACGGCAAGCACCATCAGACCTATGTGACCAATTTGAACAACCTGATCCCCGGCACCGAATTCGAAAACCTGTCGCTCGAAGACATCATCAAGAAGTCCTCCGGCGGCGTGTTCAACAACGCAGCGCAAATCTGGAACCACACTTTCTACTGGAACGGCCTGACGCCAAAGGGCGCGGGCGCTCCAAGCGGCGCACTGGCTGACGCCATCAATGCCAAGTGGGGTACTTTCGACGCCTTCAAGGCTGAATTCACCAAGCAAGGCCTGGCCAACTTCGGTTCGGGCTGGACATGGCTGGTCAAGAAAGCCGACGGCACGCTGGACATCGTCAACACCACCGGCGCCGGCACACCGCTGACCACCGACAGCAAGGCATTGCTGACCATCGACGTCTGGGAACACGCCTACTACATCGACTATCGCAATGCACGCGCGAAGTATGCAGAAGCATTCTGGGGCATCGTGAACTGGGATTTCGTTGCGAAGAATTTCGCATAAGCAAATCCGCTTTTTGCTCTTGGAAAAAGCCTGCCTGCGCGCAGGCTTTTTTTACGCCGGGTGGAAACTTGAAAATGGAATGTGCAACAATCAGTCATCCTCATCCCTGCATTGAAGGAGAACATCATGGCGACCGTCCACCTGCACAACGACGCCGGCTACGCGCAGCGCATTCGCGCCCGCACCCATCAGCTGCAAGCGGATGAACCGGCCAACAACGGCGGCACCGATACCGGCGCGGCGCCATACGAGTTGCTGCTGGCGGCGCTGGCCGCATGCACTTCGCTGACGCTGCGCATGTATGCCGAGCGCAAGGGTTGGGACCTCGGCACCATCCACATCGACGCGCGCTTTTCCCGCGACGACTGCGGCCTGGAAAACATCGAGCGCACGGTCACCTTCGGCAATGCGCTGACGCCGGAACAGATCACGCGTCTCGGCGAAATCTGCGAAAAGACGCCGGTCACCAAAACCCTGCGCGAAGGCACGCCGATACGCACTGCCTTCGTATAGATCGCTTGCTGAGCATATTTTCGATTTTTACTAAAAATAAACATTAAAAATTCGTAAAAATTCACTACAAATTCATATTAAAAATAAAATAAGTATTTATTTATCAATGACTTAATTAAATCATCGAATAATTCGATGATAGACCGCAAATCTTTCCGTTTTTCTTTTCATTTCACCCCGCGCATACTCCGTTCTGTCCACTTAATCATGCAAACAAGAAGGCGGTTTTCCGAGGTGGAAAACGCCCTTGCCAGCACTAACCGACGGAGAAAATCATGCTTCAAATTCGCAAAAGCAACGAACGCGGTGTCGCCGATCACGGTTGGTTGAATTCGCACCATACATTTTCGTTCGGTCATTACTACGATCCGGAACACCTGGGCTTCGGTCCGCTGCAAGTCATCAATGAAGACCGCGTCACGCCGGGCATGGGTTTCGGCACGCACGGCCACAGCGACATGGAAATCATCTCCTATGTCCTCGACGGCGCGCTGGAACACAAGGACAGCATGGGCACGGGTTCGGTCCTGCACTACGGCGACGTCCAGCGCATGAGCGCCGGCAGCGGCGTGCGCCACAGCGAGTTCAACCACTCGAAGACGGAACCGGTGCACTTCCTGCAGATCTGGATCCAGCCGAACGTCAAGGGCATCCCGCCAAGCTACGAAGAGAAGAATTTCACTCCGGAGCAAAAGCAAGGCCAGCTGCGCCTGATCGCTTCGTCGGACGGCCGCGACAACTCGGTGCTGATCCACCAGGACGCGGCTATCTTTGCCTCGATCCTGAACGGCGACGCCACACTGGAGCACGCGCTGGGCGCCAAACGCCTGGGCTACGTGCACCTGATCCGCGGCCGGCTCACCGTCAACGGCAAGCAATTGTCCGGCGGCGATGCGATCAAGATCAGCGCAGAAAGCCTGATCACCTTCGAGAAGGCCGAAGCGGCTGAATTCCTGCTCTTCGATCTGCCTTACTAATCCATCAACGCAAACAAGTCATTGCACCGCCACTGCGGCGGTGCATGGCTTCTCACACCCAAACGCAACGAATACTCAAGGAAAAATCATGGCAAACATTCTCTTCATCAACAGCAGCGCACGCAGCACCGGCTCCATCTCGCGCCAGGTCGCCGGCGAATTCGTCGCCAAGCTGCAAGCTTCCCAGCCTGGCAGCGTCGTGGTCGAGCGCGACGTCGCCGCCAACCCGATTCCCCATCTGGACGAGCAAAAGCTGGGCGCCTTCTTCACGCCTGCCGACAAGCGCAGCGCCGAGCAACAGGCGCTGGTGAAGGTCTCCGAAGAACTGATCGCCGAAGTCAACGCCGCCGACATCATCGTCATCGGCGCACCGATGTACAACTTCTCGATCACCTCGACGCTGAAGACCTGGATCGACCACGTGGCGCGTGCCGGCGTGACGTTCAAGTACACCGAAACCGGTCCGGTCGGCCTGATCCAGGGCAAGAAGGTTTACGTCTTCACCTCGCGCGGCGGCGTCTACAGCGAAGGTCCGGCCAAGGTCATGGATTTCCATGAAACCTACCTGCGCGCCGTGCTGGGCTTCATCGGCATGACCGACGTCACCTTCGTGCACAGCGAAGGCCTGGGCATGGGCGAAGCGGCTGTTGAAAAAGCTGTCGCACAAACTCGCGAAACGATCGGCGCCTTGATTGCAGCCTGATTGCTTGTTGCCTGATCGATCCGACAGGCATCCATAAAAAAAGCGCAACAGCCACAAGCTGTCGCGCTTTTTTAACATGTGTTAAATGAAATCTACAAACCGCCGTCAGCGATCTGCGACAGCATCCGCTTGAGGATATCGGTTTCGCGCATGCGCTTGAGCCACCATGTCAGCGCAGCGCCATCTTCACCCACACGCCAGGCCAGCGAGAAGGTTTCTTCCGCACGCGGCTCTTCCACTTCCTTCACGATCAGCGCGCCGGATGCGATCGACTTTTGCACGCACGGCTCCGGCAAGAAGCCGAAGCCCACCCCGGCCAGCTGCAAAGCGTATTTGCTGCGCATGTCGGGCACGGTCAGCGTGTCCTGACCGAACAGCAAGCCGACGGTACGCGGCGGCATCTTGCGTGCCGAGTCCGCCACGCTGATGGCGCGATACGGGTGCAGGTCGGCCTTGCTCAGGACCTTGTTCATCTTCGCCAGAGGATGATGCGGCGCCACCACGAAAACGAATTTCACCGTCCCGATCTGCTCCGCGACATAACCGCCGCCCGCCGGACCTTCGCCTGGCGCCGCGATCAGCAGATCGACGCGGCGATCGAGCAAGGCTTCCCAGGTGCCGGCCAGCGACTCGCGTGCAATACGCAAGCGCGTGCGGTCGGCGACCTGATAAAAGGCGACGATGTCGGGTTCCAGCGATGCGGCGGAATACAACGAATCGAGACCGATCGTGAATTCGGTCTCCCAGCCCGAGGCGACACGGCGCACGCGATGTTCGAGATCTTCGGCGGCCTTGAGCAGATAGCGCCCTTCTTTCAGCAACTCTTCACCGGCGCGCGTGAGCACGACTTTCGGCCCTTGCCGCTCGAACACCTGCACGCCGAGGTCTTGCTCCAGCTTCGACACGGTGTAAGAGATCGTCGAAGGCACGCGATGCAATTCAAGACCGGCCGCCGAGAACGAACCGCGCCGGTCGATGGCATCAAGGATCAACAAAGCGTCGAGGCTGATTCTGAACATGGCGATGGACTAAAAAAGAATAAAAACCGTATCAGGCTTCGACGGAATAACCTGCGGCAACCCAGGCATCGATACCGCCGGTCAGCGGCCGCACGCGCTTGTAACCGCGCCGCATGAGCTGCTTGGCGACCAGCGCCGCCGAGGCCTCGTTGGGACAAGCGCAATAGACGATGACCTCATCCTCCATCGGCGCATCGAAGGCAAAGGTCTGAATCTCCTGATTGGAAATCGTCAGCGCGCCGGGAATGCGCCCGGCCTGTTGCGACGCCGGCGAGCGCACGTCGACGATGGTCGGACGCACGCCGCTCTTGAGCAGGCCGTCCAGTTCGCCGACGGAGATGCGCGCCATCTCCAGCGATTTGCGGAAGCGCCGGCGTTGCCACCACTTGCTGGCGACGAAGACGGCGAATCCGATCGCCACCAGCATCATGCCGTACTGACCGAGTTCGGCCAGCACGTTGAGCACGTCGTCGATGGCCGTATTGAACAGGCCGCCGAGGAAGATCGCCACGCCGGCCCACAAGGCGGCGCCGAGGCCGTCATACAAAACGAACTTGCCGCGCGAGGTGCCGACGGTGCCGGCCAGCGCGCTGGCAATCGATGCAAAACCGGGAATGAACTTGGCCACCAGCAGCGAGCGCGCACCCCAGCGTGAATAGATGGACTCGGTCTGGCGCACGCAGGAGTCGGGAGAAAGCGAAATGCGGCACAGCGTCGACATGATGCGGCGACCGTAGCGCCGGCCGGCGAGGTACCAGGCATAGTCGGCGATCAGTGCGGCCGCCACCGCCACCAGCAACAGCAGCGCAACGGGATACTGGCCGCGGTAGGCCAGCGCGCCGGTGATGACCAGCGTCGGGTAGGCAGGGATGGGCGCGCCGAGTTGTTCGGTCAGCACATTCAGAAATACGATGATCAGACCGTACTGTTCAATCAGGTGATACAAATAAGTCATCGCCGCACCGCTACCCTTGTCTGTCGATCTGCAGAGCGAGCTGCAGATCCCCTATTTTTTGCACGAATTCAGCCCAGGCGCTCATTATAGGGTTGAAGACGTTGCCGCTCCCGACTTTCGTCCCGGATATTCCGCCCGGATCATTGCCGCCAGGATCGCTGCCGGCAGCAGCAAGGCCAGAAACAAGGCATAGCGATAAGCAAACGCGCCGCCGATCGCTCCCACGCCAAAAGCGACGATGGGCCAGAAAAACTTGACGCAGCGCTGGCGCACGCTCTGATCTGCTGCGCCGCGCACGATATCCACGACGTCGATCACCAGTTGCGTGACGTTGCCGGTCATGACCGTACTTGGCGCCGATTGCGGCAAAATCAAGCGTGCGGCAGCGTTCTGCACACCCATTGCCGCCGCGCCGAACATGCCTGCCAGCAAGGCTGTCGTCGCTCTCGCATCGGCCACTCCGACGGGCGCAATACTTTGCCCCAACACCATGAATGCCAGCAGGAACAACAGTTGCAGCATCAGCACAGACGGCAGTACCGGTTTGTTGCTGCGTTCCAGCCAGATCACCGCCATCCGCGTCAGGATCACCGATCCGATGAAGGCGGGAAACGCCAGGAACTTGATCAGCACGCCATGCGAAGGATTCGCGAGCTCGCTGCCGATCAGCACGAAGTTGCCGGTGACGTGCGCCGTGAACAACCCGAACAAGGCGACAAAGCCCACCGTATCCACATAACCCGCCAGGAAACTCATGGCGATACCCTGGCAGGTCGCGCGAGGAATGCCGTTGATTGTGCTCATTTCAATCCTCGGCTTTTTGGCTCAGTGCGGCATCGATCGAAAAACGACCGGCGCCCATCAGCGCGATGCTGCCGAAGACGATCATCAGCAACCAGCCGAACTGACCTTCGGCGATGCTCCAGTCCGGATGCACCAGGAACATCGACACGCCCAGCAGAACCAGCACTGCGAGGCTGGCCAGACGCGTCAGGATGCCGGGCACGATCAGCACCGGACACAGGACTTCGGCAAAGATCGCAAAGCCCAGCGTGAACGTGCGGCCGACATGCAGCGGGTCGTCGATATGCTGCAGCTCGCCGGCAAAGTTGATGATCTTCGGCAGGCCATGCACATACAGCAACAGCAAGGCGCCGGAGAGACGCAGGAACAGCAGACCCAGATCCTGCGCAGGCGCCCACAACAGACGCGGCAGCCAGGCTTGTTTTACGGTGTGAAGCGTTTGCATGAAGATTCTCCTCAATTGAAATCAGAATTCAGAAATGACCGGCCAGCACAAAACCGGCCACCACATAACCCAATGTCATTGCCACCACCAGCGAAGCGCCGACCGGTGTCGGCGGCGTCGGCGACGGCAAACCGAACCAGCGGCAGACCGCGCCGATCAAGGCCCCCAGCACGGCGCCGGTAAAGAGCGCGCTCATGCTTTCACCTGTACATTCTTGGCGGCGCGGGCAGCCAGATAACGATCGACCAGCCAGTAGCCGCTGCTCATGGTGAGCACCAGCAGCGCGCCGCTCAGCACCGGCGGCGACGGCACGGGAATCTGCGCCAGATGGCAGCAGAAGCCGACCACGAAGGAGAGCGCGAGTCCCCAGATCACTTTGGAATACGTCATGGTCATCTCCTTAGAAAGCGAAGCAGCTGCAACCCAGCGCGCCCCAGAAGCCCGAGAAATTCGAGGCCGGCACCGACGAGCGGCGGGCGACGTCATGCGAATGAGCGTGCACGTTGCAGGCGCCTGCGCATTGATGCGGCATAACGGATTGCTTCTGCTGCGCGGCGGCGGACTTGGCTACCGGACGATAGTGGCCCGGCACGGTCTTCACCGGCGACCAGTCAGGCAAGACCGGAATCGGCGGCGGCGCCAGCGGATCGAACTCGGCGGCGCCGTAGACGATCTTGCCGCCGACCACGGTCATCACCGATTCGATGGCCTTGATGTCTTCTTCCGGCACGCTGAAGAAATCCGTCGACAGCACGGCGAGGTCGGCCAGCTGGCCTTCCTTGATGCGGCCCTTCTTGCCTTGCTCGCTGGAGAACCAGGCGCTGCCGGCGGTCCACAATTCGAGCGCGGTTTCGCGCGGCAAACCGGCCTCGGCCAATTGCAGTCCGCCGACGGTCTTGCCGGACACCAGCCAGTACAGCGCGGTCCACGGGTTGTAGCTGGCCACGCGAGTGGCGTCGGTGCCGGCGCCGACCGGCACGCCCATGTCGAGCATGCGCGCCACCGGCGGTGTCGCCTTGGCGGCTTCCTTGCCGTAGCGGTCGACGAAGTATTCGCCCTGGAAGGCCATGCGATGCTGGATCGCCAGACCGCCGCCGAGTTCGCGCACGCGCTCGATATTGCGCGGCGAGATGGTTTCGGCGTGGTCGAACATCCAGTGCAGGCCGTTGAAGGGAATCTCGCGATTCACTTTTTCGAACACGTCGAGCATGCGGCTGATCGATTCGTCGTAGGTCGCATGCAGGCGGAACGGCCAGCGGTTCGACACCAGATGGCGCACCACTTTTTCGAGTTCGTCTTCCATGCCGGCCGCCAGTTCGGGACGCGGCTCGAGGAAGTCTTCAAAGTCGGCCGCCGAGAACACCAGCATTTCGCCGGCACCGTTGTGGCGATAGAAATCGTCGCCCTGCCCCGGCTTGATCATGTCGGTCCAGCGCTCGAAGTCTCCCAGTTCCTTGCCCTTGTTCTGCGTGAACAGGTTGTAGGCAATGCGCACGGTGAGCTGCTGCTCGCGCGCCAGCTGGTCGATGATGGCGTAGTCTTCCGGATAATTCTGGAAACCGCCGCCGGCGTCGATGGCGCTGGTGACGCCGAGGCGATTGAGTTCGCGCATGAACTGGCGCGTCGAATTGACTTGCTGGTCGAGCGGCAGCGTCGGGCCCTTGGCCAGCGTCGCATACAGGATCATGGCGTTGGGGCGGGCGATCAGCATGCCGGTCGGATTGCCGGCGGCGTCGCGCTGGATTTCGCCGCCCGGCGGATTCGGGGTGTCCTTGGTGTAACCGACTGCACGCAAGGCGGCGCGGTTGAGCAAGGCGCGGTCATACAGATGCAGGATGAAAACCGGGGTGTCCGGCGCCGCGGCATTGATTTCGTCGAGCGTCGGCATGCGGCGTTCGGCAAACTGGAATTCGGTCCAGCCGCCGACCACGCGCACCCATTGCGGATGCGGGGTGCGCAGGGCTTGTTCACGCAACATGCGCAGTGCGTCTGCCAGCGAGGGCACGCCTTCCCAGCGCAGTTCAAGGTTGTAGTTCAGGCCGCCGCGGATCAGGTGGATGTGCGAATCGTTCAGGCCCGGCACGACGCTGCGACCGTTGAGGTCGACCACTTGCGTCCTGGCGCCGCGATGGCGCATGGCGGCTTCGGCATCGCCGACGGCGAGGAACTTGCCGTCCTTGATCGCCACGGCGGAAGCCAGCGGTTGTTCTTTGTCGATGGTGTGGAATTTTCCGTTCAGCAGAATCAGGTCGGCGCTCATGTTCACTCCTGGGGTGTTCGTTATGTTTTGTCCGGGGATTTCTACAGCTGCGGGATCCCGCCCGTTATCGAGGCAGGATCCCGCTTGGGATTAATGGCCTTCGGATGCGTTGAACATGGTCTTGGCGTAGATCAAACCAAGGCCGTATGCGCCGCCGTTGGCGATGGCTGTTGCGACGGTTTCATTGTAAGTCTCGGTGCGCGCCCAGTCGCGTTGCAGTTCGAGCAGGTATTGCAGCGATGTCATCGGACGTGCGCCCAGCTGAATCATGCGTTCGATGGCGCGTTGGTGCGCTTCATTCGAGACGTCGCCGCTGGCGTCGGTGATCACATACACGTCAAAGCCCTGATCCAGTGCCGACAGTGCCGGGCCGACGATGCACACCGAAGTCCACAGGCCGGCCAGGACGATCTTGTCCTTGCCGATGGCGTTGACGCGGTCGGCGATGCGCGGGTCTTCCCAGGTGTTCATGCTGGTGCGGTCGATCACTTCTTCGTTCGGGAACACCGATTTGATTTCATCGAACATCGGGCCGGAGAAGGATTTTTCGGCGACGGTTGTCAAAATTGTCGATACCTTGAATTCCTTGGCGGCCTTGGCGACCAGGGCGACATTGTTGCGCAGGGTGACGGCATCGATCGAATGAGTCGCAAACGACATTTGCGATTGATGGTCGATCATGATCAGGGTGTGGTTGCTTGGGTTCAACAGTGTCTTGCCTGGTTGTGCTTTTGCGATTGCCATGATGTTCTCCTAAGGTATGGTCGATTAATTCGATAAGGGTGAGTGCTTCGTTTGGTGCCCGTCTTTCTCTGTGTCGTTCACCATGGAGCGAAGTATGGGCGAACAAGGAATGAAAGAAAAACGGAAAGATTGAGGATCAATTATCGAAATATTCGAAAATTGATTTCATGACGCTCAGCATGGGGATATTTGCTTTCGAAGCAATAAAGTTTTGCCTTCCACCCTATTTTTGCAACAGCGCTTTGGCCGCATACTTTCTTCCATGCAGGGACCTACCCAAACCTATCCCTGCCTCCGCCATTGCGCCGGCCCCTGCCGGCCCTCATCTCTACAAAGGAAAACCATGAACAACATTCCCGCTTTCGGCCTCGGCACCTTTCGCCTGAAAGACCGGCAAGTCATCGACTCGGTCACCAACGGTCTTGATCTCGGTTACCGCCACATCGACACCGCCCAGATCTACGGCAATGAAGCCGAGGTCGGCAAGGCTATCGCTGCCGCCAAGGTGGCGCGCAAGGATCTGTTCGTCACCACCAAGATCTGGACCGAGAATCTGACCAAGGACAAGCTCATCCCCAGCCTGAAGGAAAGCCTGGCCAACCTGCAGATGGACCAGGTCGACCTGACGCTGATCCACTGGCCGGCGCCGAACGACAGCATCGCCGTCGCGGCCTGCATGGAAGCGCTGGCCGAAGCCAAGGCGCAAGGCCTGAGCAAGCTGATCGGCGTGTCGAACTTCACCATCGCGCACCTGAAGCAAGCCATCGACGCCGTCGGCGCGCAAGAGATCGCGACACAGCAGATCGAAATCCATCCCTTCCTGCAAAACCGCAAGGTGGTGGAATTCACCCGCAGCCAGGGCATTCACCTGACGGCGTACATGCCGCTGGCGTACGGCAAGGTCATGACCGATCCGACCATCGTCGAAATCGCCAGGGCGCATCAGGCCAATCCGGCGCAAGTCGCGTTGGCGTGGTCGCTGCAGCAAGGTTTTACGGTCATTCCGTCGTCGACCAAGCGAGCCAATCTGGAAAGCAACCTGGCGGCGAGGGATATCCGGCTGACGGATGCCGAGATGGATGCCGTCTCCCGACTCGATCGCAACGACCGTCTCGCCAATCCCGACTTTGCGCCGCAATGGGATTGAGCTGAAATTCGGCCGCCCTGGGTTCCCTCCTTGGAGTAGCGGGAGAGGTACACACAAAACCCCGCCTGCATGGCTGATGCAGACGGGGTTTTGTCCTTCCTGCAACCTTGCTTTTGTCCCGCCTTTGTCCCCCGGCAAATACCGTGTGTTGTATTTTTATTTAAATTGCTTGCAATTTAATTTTTAACAATTTAATATCCAACCCATGCACTCACCGAACGAACCGGTCGCCAGCAATAGCGCGGCCGCTACGAAGAGGACGGCGCATGCAACACGTATTTAAGATACAGAAGCCCTAAATATATTGCACACAATTTAATTGCTTGATACCCCCCCCTACGAAAGGAAACATCATGAAATCGCTCAAACAAGTCCTCACCCTCAGCACCGTTGCACTGGCTGCAGCCGCCGCCATGCAGAGCGCGACTGCCGCTTCGGTGGAACCGCAAACCCAGGGCTTCCTTGACGTGCTGTCCGCCGCCGGCGGTCCTCCGATCTACACGCTGACACCGGACCAAGCACGCAATCTGCTGGCCGGCGCGCAATCGGGCAAGGTCGCCAAGCCCGCCGCCGATATCGAAGACCGCGTGATCCCGGTCGGTCCGACCGGCAGCACCCGCATCCGCATCCTGCGCCCGCTAGGCAACAAGGAAACGCTGCCGGTGGTGATGTACTTCCACGGCGCCGGCTGGGTGATGGGCGACGTCAATACGCATGACCGCCTGGTGCGCCAGATCGTCGACGGCGCCAAGGTCGCCGTGGTGTTTGTCGATTACGACCGCTCGCCGGAAGCGCGTTATCCGATCGCGATTGAGCAGGATTACGCTGCGACCAAATACGTCGCCGAACATGCCGCAGAATTCAACGTCGATGCGAGCCGCCTGGCGATTGCCGGCGACAGTGTGGGCGGCAACATGACGGCCGTGGTGAGCCTGCTGGCGAAAGAGCGCAAGGGTCCGGCGATCAAGTATCAGGTGCTGTTCTATCCGGTGACCGACACCAATTTTGAAAACGGTTCGTACAACCAGTTCGCCAACGGCCCATGGCTGACCAAGGAGGCGATGAAATGGTTCTGGAACGCCTACCTGCCGGCCGGCGCCAACCGCAAGGATCCGCATATCGCACCGCTGAACGCGACACTGGAACAGCTGAAGGATCTGCCGCCGGCACTGGTCATCACCGACGAAAACGACGTGCTGCGCGACGAAGGCGAAGCCTACGCCGCCAAGCTGGCCAAGGCCGGCGTGCCGGTGACGCAAGTGCGCTACCTCGGCACCATCCACGACTTCGTGATGCTCAATGCACTGGGCGATACGCCGGCCGCGAAGAGCGCCATCGATCTGGCGACTTCCAGCCTGCGCAAGGCGCTGGCGAAGTAATCGCTGCTCTCAGCTTGAGGCAATAAAAAACCGCCCGCTCCCTTTCAGGACGCGGGCGGTTTTGACTAGATGCGGTGCTTTACGCTGCGACCGCCACCGGCTTGCCATGCTGCTCACCCTTGATGCGCAACACCATGACGGCGCCGATCAGACAGGCCACGCCCATCAGTATCGACGATGCCGTGTAATCGCCAAGGTTGGCGCGCATGAAGCCCGATATCGTGGTGGCAGTGGCAGCGCCCAGTTGGTGACCGGCGACGATCCAGCCGAACACGATGGGCGCCGCCAGGCGGCCGAACACATCGTTGGCCAGACGCACGGTCGGCGGCACGGTGGCGATCCAGTCGAGTCCGTAAAAGATCGCGAACACGGTCAGGCCGAAGTAGTCCAGACCGAATGCATAAGGCAGGAAGATCAGCGCAATGCCGCGCAGGCCGTAATACCAGAACAACAGCACGCGCGGATTGAAGCGATCCGACAGCCAGCCCGACAAGGTGGTGCCGACCAGGTCGAGCATGCCCATCGCCGCCAGGATGCTGGCGCCGCCGACTTCGGAAATGCCGTAGTCGTTGCACATGGCGATGAATTGCGTGCCGATGTAGCCGTTGGTGCTCATGCCGCAGACGAAGAAGCTGAAAAACAGCAGCCAGAAATCGCGCACCTTCATCGCCTGGCGCAACGCATCGAAGGCGATCGCCAGCGGATTGCGCTGCTTCACCTCGGCATCGGCAGGCGCGTCGGCGGCCTGGCCGTAGCGGCGCAGACCGACGTCGGACGGACGCTCCGGCAGGAACAGCACCACCAGCGGCACCGCCACGGCAGCCACGATGGCGACCAGGAAAGCCACCGAACGCCAGCCGTAATGCTCGACCATCGACGCCATCAGCGGCAGGAACACCATCTGGCCGGTCGCCGCGCTGGCGGTGAGCAAACCCATGGCCAGGCCGCGGCGCATTTCAAACCAGCGACTGACAATCGTCGCCCCCAGCGTGTTGGCCGCCACGCCCGTGCCCGAGCCGACCAGCAGGCCCCAGGTCAGGACCATGTGCCACGGCATTTGCATCAGCGTACTCAAAGCGGTGCCGACCGACAGCAGCACCAGCGCGCCCATCACCACGGGACGGATGCCGAAACGCTGCATCGCCGCCGCCGCGAACGGCCCGATCAGGCCGTACAGAGCGATGTTGAAGGAAATCGCCAGCGAGATGGTGGAACGATTCCAGCCGAACTCATGCTCCAGCGGCAGAATCATGACCGACGGCGTGGCGCGGATGCCGGCCGAAGTCAGCAGGACGAGGAAGATGACCGCGACCACGACCCAGGCGTAACTGAACCGGTGCGAGGTGCGCGTGGCGATGGCTTGCGTGATTTTATTCATGACGGTCGATTAAAAAAGAATAAAAAACCATCAATGCGATGGGCGCATTGATGGTGCTCATAACGAATGACTCAATCTGAATCCGGCTCCCGGCCAGATCAGGCTTCCTGCAATCTGTCGTAGGCATTGTCGATCATGTCGGACAGCGCCTCGTGCATGTCTTCACCCAGCAAGCCGTTGATTTCCTGCTGCGCGCCGGCCCAGTTCGGACGCGCGGCATCCAGCTTGATCTTGCCCGCCTCGCTCAAAGCCAAACCGAAGGACCGCTTGTCGACGTGCTCGTCCGGCGGCATATCGACGGTGGCGATCCAGCCGGCCGTCATCAGCGGCTTGATGTTGCGGCTCAGGGTGCTGCGATCCATCCCCATTTCCGCCGCCAGGCGAAGATTGGCGATGGCGCCGTGCTTGCCCACCCGGCTCAGCAGCGAGTACTGGCTGATGGTCAGCCCGTCCGGCAGCAAATGCCGGTCATAAATCGACGTGATGCGGCGGGTAAGCCTGCGCAAGCGGGTGCAGGTGCACTGGTTGAACATGATCAGTTTGCCTTCAAAAACAAATCAATGCATATGCATTGATGTATATGCATAGTAGTGATCGAAATGACGGCTGTCAAGCCGCTTGAATGCGAGTTCAAAAAAATGGCGCCGTAACAACGGCGCCATGGATAGACAAAACGGAGACAGAAATTCAGGCGCTTTTCTTCGCCGCCTTCTTGCGCGGCGCCTTGACGGGCGCCGCCGGCTCGATCGCCTCCGCGTGCCCGGCGGCATTCTCGGCGCCGTCATTGGCTGCAGCGGCACGTTCGCGCGCAAAGTTGATGCGCCGGATCATGCTTTCATTGGCTTGCGGGCCGGGAGCAAAAACAAACTCCGGCGAGCTCAGCGGCTTGCCGCTCTTGCGGTCGACCATGATCGGTTCGGCCACTTCGCCGGAAGTCGAGTCGACCAGCAGCACGCTCGGGCCTTCCGGCGCGAAATGCTTGTTGCCCCAGCTGTTGAGCGCGACCAGAATGGAACGGAAATCGCGTCCCAGGTCGGTCAGCACGTATTCATGGCGCGGCGGCCGTTCGCTGTACTGGCGGCGCTCCAGCAGGCCGGATTCCACCAGCGAGTTGAGGCGACGCGTGAGCATGTTGGGCGCAATGTCCAGGCTCTTCTGAAACTGGTCGAAACGGGTCAGCCCGTGCATCGCATCGCGCAGGATCAGAATGCTCCACCATTCACCCACGCGTTCGAGCGTGCGGGCGACCGGGCATTGCATGTTGCCAAAGCTTTTACGTTCCATGGACAAGTCCCACCAAGCTGACTATCATTCGATTGAACAACTCACTATCATTTTGCAATTAACATTATAGAACAACTCGAGGAAGACCGCCATGTCCACTACGTTGCTATACCTGGAAGACTTTTCCGCAGGGCAGAAATTCAATGTACCTGCGACGGAAACACTCAGCGCCGGCGACATCAAAGCCTTCGCCGCCAGCTACGACCCCCAGCCTTTCCATCTGGATGAAACGGCGGCGGCGCAGAGTTTTTTCGGCGGGCTGGCCGCCAGCGGCTGGCATACGGCAGCGCTCACCATGCGCCTGCTGGTGAAGACGCTGCCGATCAAGGGCGGCGTCATCGGCGCGGGTTTTGAAGAATTCCGCTGGCCGCGCCCTACCCGTCCGGGCGACGTCCTGCGCGTCGAAGTCGAGGTGCTGGAGTTGAAATTCTCGCAGTCGAAACCGCAACAGGGTTTCCTCAAGCATCGCGTCACCACCTTCAATCAGCACGATGAACCGGTGCTGGTCATGACCGGCAACCTGCTGGTGCCGCGTCGCCCGCAGAATTAGTGTGAACAGGCCCTAATTTTCGAAGATGAATTGGGTGGCCTTGTCGGCTGACAACGGCCGGCCATAGAAATAGCCCTGAATCTCGTCACACCCCCAGGCGCGCAGCAACTCGCGCTGGCTGGCGGTTTCGACGCCTTCGGCGATGACCGACAAGCCGAGATGGTGGCCGAGGTTGATGACCGCCTGCACGATTGCCGCGTCTTCGCTGTTGGGACGCAGGTGGCGGATGAAGGACTGGTCGATCTTGAGCTTGTCGATGGAAAAACGCTTGAGATAAGCCAGCGATGAATAACCCGTACCAAAGTCGTCGATCGCCAGCGTCAGGCCGCGCTTGCGCAAGTCTTCCAGCAATTCGATGGTGCGTTCGACGTCGCGCATCACGATGCCTTCGGTGATTTCCAGCTCGATGAAGGAGGGATCGATCTGGCTTTCGCTCAGCGTCTCGGTGACGCGGCGCAGGAAGGATGGATGGTGGAACTGGCGCGGCGAAATATTGACCGCGATGACGAACTTGCGCGGCGTCTCCAGGCTCCAGATCTTGGCCTGGCGGCAAGCTTCCGCCAGCACCCAGTCGCCGATCGGCACAATCAGGCCGGACTCTTCGGCCAGCGGGATGAAGTCGGCCGGCGAAATCAGTTCGCCGTTGCGGCGCCAGCGCACCAGCGCCTCGAAACCGACCAGCCGGTCGTCGGTCAAGCCTTGTTGCGGCTGGAAGTGCAACTCCAGCTCATTGCGTTCGATCGCGTGGCGCAACTGCGCCTCCAACGCCAGACGTTCCTGCGCGCGCGTGTTGAGCGCATTCGAATACTGCACGAAACAATCGCCGCCGGCGTCGCGCGCCGCCTGCAAGGCAGCATCGGCATTCTGCAGCAGGTGCGCCGGCTCGGCGCCGTCGCGCGGATATTCGGCGCCGCCCATGCTCATGCTGGAAAAAATCTCGTGCTGGCCGAACTCGAACGGCTGGCGCATGTATTCCTGCAGGCTCGACAAGGCTTCCTGAAAATTCAGATGGTCGCCCTTGGATTTGTAGAGGATCGCGACATTGGCGCCGTTGAGACGAAACACTTCGCCGCCGTGACGTTCCGCCGCGCGCTTGATGCGGCCCGCCATTTCCTGCATCAGGCGGTCGCCGAACGCATGGCCGAGGCCGCCGACGACGCGTTCGAAACGGTCTATCATGCCCAGCACCACCGTATGCGGCTGATCCTCCATGGTCTTGAGACGACGCTCGAAGGAGCCGCGGTGCGCCAGGCCGGTCAAAGGATCGTGCGCCGCGGCGAAGGCCAGCGCATTCTCCGAGCGGAAGCGCGCCCATACGTGATACAGCATGAACAGCGCCACCAGCAACATCCCCACGCTATAGACGTGCACCAGCCACGAGATGTGGTCGACGCCGCTGTTGGCCATCTCGCCGACGCGATACACCGATCCTTCGACATCCCTCTTGGCCTGGTCGAGCAGGTCGCGAATCATATTGGTCTTGACGTTGAGGTCGCCGAGCAGCGCGCGCGCCTGATCGCGATTGACGGTGGGCGCCAGCAGCAGTTTTTCCAGCGCCGGCCCCATCGCCAGCACCGCGTCATAGTTGCTGACCAGCGCCGACATCTGGGCTGTCTGCCGCAGGTCGCGGCGGATGAAATCGAAATTGGCGCGCATCTGCTCGGCGGCGGCGGCTTCAACATGATCGAAGCGATCGCGGCCGATCGAGGCGACGTAATATTTGTTCAGCGCCAGCTGATAGCGCAGCAAGGCGCTTTCAAAATCCGACAGATGGCGCAAGGTCGGAATGTTTTCCTTCAACAGCGGCGTGGTCGAGGCGCGAATATCGTTGGCCGTGCGCGCCATGGCGAAAAACAGCGCGATGCCGGCGGCAATCACGACCACCAGCAAACCGTAGATAGCCCAGCGATAACGTCGGCTGACTACTTGCATAAAAAGAACCCCAGCGAAGAGACCCACCCCCGGAAGCAGCATCGCAACCGACAGAAGACGAGCATAAACGATATCTGCCTAGCATCGCACCGCGCCTGCCGGCGGCGCGGCGATGCACGACAGCGCTCCTTGCTCTCCATGAACGGCGAAACTGTATTTCCCTGAGTCAGACTTGATCATTATTGGCAGGCGCCGCCTTGGACTGAAACCCTCGGCTCCTGCATCATTGCTTTTATCCACAGCGCTTGTCGAAGCGTCTTGTTATTTTGATTCAATAACTTAGCGAGGAAAATTATACCGGCAATACCGGGGGCAACCGCAATTCCGGTGGGAGCGGCATATCAATACAGGGGAATATTTGGCAAATTTCCAACAAGAATTTTCGGCGGGCCAAAACAACGCCCGGTTTTGGGGCACCCCGGACTGGAAGACCGCGCGAAAGGTCTTACCGGCTGAACAAGTCCAAAACAGGCCCTAGGCGGCGTCTGGCTGCGCCGACGGCTGGGCCAGCTGGAATGCCTTGAGTTGGAAGCAGGCTTCGTCGATGGCCGCCAGCGTCGGATAAGGCGTCATGTCGACCTCAAAACGGCGCGCATTGAAGATCTGCGGAATCAGGCAACAGTCCGCCATCGTCGGCGTATCGCCGAAACAGAAGCGCCCGCGCTGCGGACTGGCTGCCAGTTGCTGCTCCAGCGCGGCAAAACCGAGCTTGACCCAGTGTTGTATCCACTGCTGCTTGACCTCGTCGCTCACGCCCAGCTCCTGCTTGAGCATGCGCAGCACGCGCAGGTTGTTGAGCGGATGGATGTCGCAGGCGATCGCCTGCGAGATTTCACGCACGTGGGCGCGATCGAGCAGGCCGGACGGCAGCAGCGCCGGCGTCGGGAAGCGCTCTTCCAGATACTCCAGGATCGCCAGCGATTGCGTGATGTGCCGCCCGTCCTCTTCCATCACCGGCACCAGCGATTGCGGATTCATGGCGCTGAAGGCCGGCGCGAATTGCTCGCCGCCATTGTTGACCAGATGCACCGGCAAGGTGTCGTAGGGCTGGCCTTTCAGATGCAAGGCAATACGCACCCGATACGACGCCGAACTGCGGAAGTAACTGTAAAGACGGATGGACATGCGCTGTCTCCTGGAAATATTGATCGACGGGAACGACTACAGCGAACGCGCCGGCAAGACCGTGCCCGCCACCTCGCCGAAGCCGATGCGCGGCAAACCGTCGCCCCCGGCCCAGCCGCGCATGACGACGGTGTCGCCGTCTTCGATGAAGATGCGCGTCTCGCCGCTGGCCAGGCTGATGGCTTGCTTGCCGCCGGCGGTCAGTTCCAGCAGCGAGCCGGCCGACTCCGGCGTCGGGCCCGACAAGGTGCCCGATCCCAGCAAATCGCCGGCGCGCAGGTTGCAGCCGCCAACGGTGTGATGCGCCACCAGTTGCGAAACCGTCCAGTAAGCATCGCGGAAATTGCCCAGCGACAGACGCTGCGGCGCCATGCCTGCCGCGCGCATGGACTTGGTCTGCAACAGCACCTCCAGTTGCACGTCGAAAGCCCCGCTGTCGCGCAAGTCCGCGCAATCCAGATACGCCATCGGCTGCGGGTCGGCGGCGTCGCGCGTCCATGCGGCGCGGTACGGCGCCAGCGCTTCGATGGTGACGACCCACGGTGAAATCGTCGAGGCGAAATTCTTCGACAGGAAAGGACCGAGCGGCTGGTATTCCCACGCCTGCACGTCGCGCGCCGACCAGTCGTTCAACAGGCACAGGCCGAATACATGCGACTCGGCCTGATCGATGCCGATGGCGTCGCCGATGGCATTGCCCTGCCCCATGAAGACGCCGACTTCCATTTCATAATCGAGGCGCTTGCACGGACCGAACACCGGCGTGTCCGAAGTCGGCGGCTTGGTCTGCCCGACCGGACGGCGGAACTGCTGGCCCGACACCGCGATCGACGACGAACGACCGTGATAGCCGATCGGCACCCATTTGTAGTTGGGCAGCAAGGGATTGTCGGGGCGGAACAATTTGCCGATCGTCGTCGCGTGATGGACCGAGGCGTAGAAATCGGTGTAGTCGCCGATCTGCGCCGGCAAGGCGTGCTCCGCTTCGGTTTGCCGCACCAATGCGGACTCCAGCTGCGACTGATGCACCGAGCCTTCGCGCAGCAGCGCCGACAAGGCCATGCGCAAGGCCGACCACGCCGCGGCGTCGAGTTCCATCAGGGGATTCAGGTTGCTGCCCGCGGTCGCCGCGACGATGGCTTTGTGCACGACTTCGCCGAAGCCGCCGAACGCGCTGCTTTCGAAGGCGGCACGCAAATCGAGGATCCGGTCGCCGATGGCGACGCCGACGCGAAAGGCTTCACCGTTGTTCTTGCCGCGGAATACGCCGTACGGCAAATTCTGGATCGGGAAATCGCTGCCGGCAAGATTGGCCGAGGCAACCCAGCTGCGCAGCGCGACGTCGTGGGTTTCGTTCAAAGAGATGCTCATTGTTGCTCCGGGCGTTGTTGTGGGTTGAAGTGCTTCTTGATGTCCATCCAGCACTGATAATAATTTTTCTGCAGCGTCGGCGAGGTCAGCGCATGACGCGTCGGCTTGATAACGTTGCGCGTCTCGAACATGAAGGCCATGGTATCGGCCACCTTGTGCGGCTTGCTGGTATCGCTGCGGCTGGCCTTCTCGAAAGTCGCGCCGTCCGGGCCATGACCGGTCATGCAATTGTGCAGGCTGGCGCCGCCGGGACGAAAGCCCTCGGCCTTGGCGTCGTACTCGCCGTGGATCAATCCCATGAATTCGCTCGCCACGTTGCGATGGAACCAGGGCGGACGGAAGGTATGTTCGGCCGCCAGCCAGCGCGGCGGGAAAATCACGAAATCCAGCGTATCCACGCCCGGCGTATCGCTCTGCGCCTGCAGCACGAGGAAGATCGACGGATCGGGATGATCGTAGCTGATCGAACCGATCGTGTTGAAACGGCGCAGATCGTATTTGTACGGCGCGTAGTTGCCGTGCCATGCCACCACGTCCAGCGGCGAGTGGCCGATCTTCGCCTGCCACAGGTTGCCGCCGAATTTCGCAATCAGGCGAAAGTCGCCCTCGCGGTCTTCATACCGGGCATGCGGCGTGAGGAAGTCGCGCGGATTGGCAAGGCCGTTGGAACCGAGCGGCCCGAGGTCCGGCAAGCGCAACAGCGCGCCGAAGTTCTCGCAGACATAGCCTTGCGCCTGGCCGTCCGGCAGCTTCACCTGAAACCGCACGCCGCGTGGAATCACCGCGATCTCTTGCGGCTCGATATCGATCACGCCCAGCTCGGTCAACAATTGCAGGCGACCGGCCTGCGGCACGATCAGCAGCTCGCCGTCCGCCGAGTAGAAAAAATTGTCCGTCATCGACTGATTCGCGGCGTACAAATGAATCGCGCAACCGGTCTGCGCATCGGGCGAACCGTTGCCGGCCATGGTGATCAGTCCGGCGACGAAATCCGTCGGCGCTGTCGGCATCGCATGTGGGTCCCAGCGAAATTGATTCGGCGGCGTCTCGACATTGTCGAAACCCGCAATCAGGCCGCTGTCGATGCGCTCGAACGGCTCATGCATCGCCGCCGGGCGAATCCGGTACAGCCACGAACGGCGGTTGTGTCCGCGCGGCGCCGTAAAGGCCGTGCCGGAAAGCTGCTCGGCGTATAAGCCATAGGCAACTTGCTGCGGCGAATTCTGATTGGCCGGCAAAGCCCCCGGCAAGGCCTCCGTTGCAAACTCGTTGCCGAAGCCGGACTGATAATTGGATTGACAGCCCGCCGTATTGACGGCCGCTTTGGCGAGGGAAGATTCTGCAAGCGTATTCATGATGAGCCCTTCTCAAAACAAAATCTGAAAATTACTGCGGCCGATACCAATGCAGGCGCGCCACCATCAGCGCCGAAATGATCGCCGGCACAGCCGCCGCCACGAACAAGGAACTGTTGGCCCATTGCATGGCAATCAGTTGGCCGCCGATCACCGGTCCCAGCACAGAACCGATGCGACCGATGCCAAGCGCCCAACCGATGCCGGTCGAGCGCAACTGGGTCGGATAGAAAGTCCCTGCCAGCGCATTGACCGCCGGCTGACCGCCCACCACGCAAAAACCGGCCACCACCACGCTGACGAACAGCAGCACCGGCATCGTCGCCACATGGCCGATCAATGCAATGAACACGCAGGCGACGACGAAGCAGCTGCCCAGCACTTTGGTAAAACCGAAACGATTGATGAACCAGCCCAGCGTCAGCGTGCCGACGATGCCGCCGACTTGCAGCGAAGTACCGATCAGCACCGCGGTGCCGGTTGAATAACCAGCGTCCTTGATCAGCGTCGGCAGCCAGTTGGACAGGAAATACAGGTTGATCAGATTCATGAAGCTGATCAGCCACAGCAGCACGGTGACGCCGGCGCGGCCATCGCGGAACAGCTCCGCCACCGGCATGCCATCGTTCCTGGTTTCCTTGACTACCACGGTGCTGCCGTCATTGACTTGCAAACCCGGCTGTACCTTGTTGAGCCAGCGCGCGACCTGCGACATCGGCCGTTTGCGCAGCACCAGGAACTGTATCGATTCCGGCAACCAGAACAGCATCGCCACGCCGAGCGCCGCCGGAATCAGGCCGCCGACCAGAAACACCGAGCGCCAGCCGAAAGCCGGGATCAGCGCCGCGCTGACGAAGCCGCCCACCGCCGCGCCGACCGTGAATCCGCACGACACCAGCATCATGCGCGTCACGCGCTTGCCGTTGGGACTGAACTCGCCGACCAGCGCCATCGCATTGGGCATGATGCTGCCGAGGCCGAAGCCGGTGATGAAGCGCAGCACCAGCAACTCGTCGATGGTCTGCACGCGCGTGGTCAGCAGCATGCAGATGGCAAAGAAGAAAGTGGAAACGATCAGGACAGGACGGCGCCCGTACTTGTCGCCCACGGGCGTGAGCACCAGCGAGCCGAGCAGCATGCCGAACAGACCCGCGCCGAACACCGGACCGAGGCTGGCCTTGTTGACATGCCAGTCGCCGATGATGGCCGGCGCGACATAGCCCATGGCCTGGATATCGAAACCGTCGATGATCAGGCACAGGCCGCACAACAGCAACAGCCCGAATTGAAACGTGCCGAAACGGCTCTGCTCGACGACCTGGTCGACATTGATCACCTCAGATTGCATCTGTGCTCCTCCTGGTTGGTTGTGGATGTACGCGGCTTGCCGGCATGACAACTTGTTGAGCGACGCCGCGTTTTTTATGAATGATGCAATGATCCGACTTTTACGATATAAATGGGAAAATGTAGTTCATTTATAATATGAATAATGGTTGGATGAGCATGATCGAACCCAAGGATATCGACCTCAATTTGCTGGTGGTGTTTCAGGAAGTCTTCCAGGACCGCCAGATCTCTTCCGTGGCGCGCCGCCTCAACCTGTCGCAGCCGGCGGTCAGCAATGCGCTGGCGCGTCTGCGCCGCACCTTCGGCGATGCCCTCTTCGTGCGCACGGCGCAGGGCATGCAGCCGACCCCGTTCGCCCAGCAACTGGCCGAGCCGATAGCGTCGGCGCTGATCCACGTATCCAAGGCGCTGAACCGGCAGGAAGCCTTTTCGTCGGCGACCAGCGAGCGCCATTTCACGATCGCCATGACCGACGTCGGCGAGGTGTACTTCATGCCGGTGCTGATCGAACAATGCAGCCGCCTGGCGCCGGGCATCCAGATCAGCACGGTGCGCGCCGGCGCGATCGACCTGAAGACCGAGATGGAATCGGGCCGCGTCGATCTCGCCATCGGCGCTTTCGACAATGTGTCCGGCGCCTTGTATCAGCGCCGCCTGTTTCGCCAGAATTACGTCAGCATGTTTCGGCAAGGGCATCCGCTGGCAGACAAAAAAACCACCATCAAGGAATTCCTGGCGGCACGGCATCTGGTGGTGTCCTCGCTGGAAAGTCCCTACGACCGCATCAACCAGAACCTGGAAAAAGCCGGCATCCGACCGAACGTGCACTTTCGCGTGCCGCACTTCACCGCCGTGCCTTACATCGTCAGCACCACCGACCTGATCGTCACCGTGCCGCAAAAACTGGCCGAAAGCGCCGCGCAGCCGTTCAACCTACAATACATTCGTCCGCCGCTGCGACTGCCGTCCTTGCAAACCAACATCTTCTGGCACCGCCGCTTCAATCAGGACGAAGGCAATCAATGGCTGCGCGGCTTCATCTCGGAGCATTTTGCCGAATGAGAACATAGGAGACGCAACGATGCATTACCTCCACTACGACCGCGAACAGCTCGACCGTCAATACAATGTGCGCGCCGGCATACCGCGTTTCCAGGACATCTTCGACCGCTGGAACCAGCAGGCAGGCGACTATCGCCGACAACTGAGCCGCTTGCCGCCCATGCGCAGCAATCTGCATTACGGCACGCACCGGCTGCAAACCCTGGATTATTTCCCGGTCGCCGAGGCCGATGCGCCGCTGCTGGTTTTCGTGCACGGCGGCTACTGGCGCTCGCTCGACAAGAACGACTTCAGCCATCTCGCCGAGGCTTACCGGCAAGCCGGCATCGCCGTGGCCATGATCAACTATCGCCTGGCGCCGGAAGTCGACATCCCTGAAATCGTCGCCGACGTGCGCGCGGCCTTCGGCTGGCTGTACCGGCAAGCGGCAACGTTCGGCTTCGATGCCGAGCGCATTCATGTAATGGGACATTCCGCCGGCGGCCATCTCGCGGCGGAGCTGGCAAGCACCGACTGGCACCGCGCCGGTCTTCCCGCGGACGCGATTAAAGGCCTGTGCGGCGTCAGCGGCCTGTACAACCTGGAACCGATACGGCTGTGCTATCTCAACGAAACCCTGCAGCTGGATGCAATACAGGTCGGCCAATACAGTCCGCTGCACCACTTGCCGGCGGCGCCGATGCGGGTGATCCTGACGGCGGGAGGCGCGGAATCGGCGGAATTCCACCGGCAAAAAAACGCCTACGCGCTGGCCCTGCACACCGCCGGTTTTCCGGTGCAGCAAGTGAAGCTGGCGGACGGTCATCACCTGGATGTCATCGACAAGCTGGCCGACGGCAACGGCGACCTGGCGCGCGCCATCATCGCCATGATCGGCAAGTGAGTCCTCCCGAACGACAAGAGTAAAAGAAGGCAGGTGGTATCATCTGCCTTCTTCGAGCCGCGTCTCCCGCAATATCCGCCTGCCATGGCAAAACACTTGCACGATCAGGGACCGCACTCCGTTTTTTTCACCTTGTCATGCGCTTTGCATGTTTCCATGCGCAAGAGCCTGATGCCTGATTGAGTTTCATTGATGTCCCGTCCCCCCTTGCTGCAAATCATCCCTCTGGCCGCGCTGACCGGCGTCGGCATGCTCGCGACCGACCTGTACCTCCCTGCACTGCCGCATCTCGCCCACGATCTCGGCAGCGACGTGCCGACCGTGCAGGCGACGATTTCTTCTTTCATGATCGCGCTGGCCTTGTCGCAATTGTTCTGGGGCGCCGTCGCCGACAAACTCGGCATGCGCAATACCCTGCTGGCCGGTGTCGCCTTGCTGGCGGCGACCGGCGTGGCCTGCGCCTTGGCTGCGGATGTCGACGCGCTGATCGTCTATCGCACCATCCAGGGTATCGGCGCAGGCGCGGCGACGGTGGTGGTGCCGGTGTTGTTGCGGCGGCGCTTCACCGATGCCGACGCGGTGCGCGCGATTTCGTGGGTCAGCATTGCCGAGTCCATCATCCCGGCGATTGCGCCGGTGATCGGCACCGGCATCCTGCTGGTGTCCGGCTGGCGCAGCAACTTCTGGCTGGTAGCGGTGCTGGCGCTGATCCTGCTGCCGTTCATCCTGGCGCTGGTGCCGGGACGGCAGGTATTGCATGCACCCGACGAAACCGTTAGCTACCCCGCCCTGTTGCAAAACCGCGCCTTCCTGCGCGACGCCACGGTCTACGGCCTGACCTTCGGCGCGCTGGTGAGCTTCGTCGCCAGCGCGCCGCATCTGATCGAACAATGGAGTGGACGCGGTCCCGGCACGTTCGCACTGATGCAAGTCTGCGGCGTCTCGTCCTTCATCGTCGCCGCCTCGCGCGCGGGCGCCATGGCGCATCGCAGCGGCACCTGCAAACTGATGAAAGCGGGCGCCATCGTCCAGCTGTTCGCGGTGGCCGGACTGACCACGCTGGGCCTGCTGGACGTGCGCCACGTCGCGCCGCTGATCGCGTGCTGGATGCTGTTCTGCGGGGGTCTCGGCCTGCGCGGCCCCGCGACCGTCACGCGCGCGCTGTCGGTGCCGAAGTCGCTGACCAGCCTGGCCTCGGGGTTCCTGATGTTCCTGGCGTTGACGCTGTCGGGCATCGGCACGCAGATCGCCGGCTTCCTGTTGCACTACGGGCTGTTGCCGGTGGCTTTGCTGGTCGCCGCCATGATTCTGGCCAGCATGGTGTTGCAAAAAAACACGGCACGCACCTGAAACGGCCATTTGCAACCTGCCGGACACATTTAGAAATAATTCTCATTAACTTCATCATTTATAATAGGGCGCTTTGGCAAAACGCCTTCCGCTCGCTGGTTTCCTCGCTGCCGGCCAATAAGAGAAAAAACATGTTCAAGAAAATCTGGTTCCAGGTGCACTGGTTCATCGGCATTACCGCCGGCACTGTTCTGATGGCGATCGGCGTGACCGGCGCCATCCTGTCTTTCCGCGAAGAAATTACCGACTGGCTCAATCCCGGCATCGTCCACGTCGCCGTACGTCAGCAAACCGTGCTGGCGCCGCAACGGATTCTGGAACGCCTGCGCGCCGACGTCCCGCATGAGCGCGTCGCCAACCTGACGCTGTTCACCGAACCGGGCGCTTCCGCCCGCATCAACTTTGCACCGCCGCCGGGCGTGCGCCGCGGCGAAATGCGTTACGCCGATCCGTATACCGGCGCCTTGCTGCCGCCGTTGTCGGGCAACGATTTCTTCGAGTTCATCGAGCGCTTCCACCGCTGGCTGCTGCTGCCGGTCGACAACGGCAAGATCGTCGCCGGCAGTCTGTCGATGTGCCTGCTGGTGCTGGCGCTGTCGGGCCTGTACATGCGCTGGCCGCGCCGCGCGCTGAACTGGCGTGCCTGGTTCAGGCTCGATTTCGGCCTTACCGGCCGTTCTTTCCTGTGGAACCTGCACTCGGTAATCGGCACCTGGGCGCTGGTGATGTACGTGATCTTCACGACCACCGGCATGTATTGGGCGTTCGACTGGTTCAAGGCCGGCGTCAACAGCCTGGCCGGGCAGGAGATGCCGGTGCGTGCGCAGCAACCCAAAGGCGCCAAACGCGACAAGCCCAAAGGCATGGGCATGAACATGGATAAGGAGAAGGACAAGGAAAAAGACCAGGCCGAAGCACCGCTCGACGTTACGCTGGCCTGGACCACCTTCCTGCGCGAAGCCGGCAACTACACGCTGGTCAGCATGCGCCTGCCTGAAAAAGCCGTGCAGCCGGTCCAGTTCAACTACCTGTTGCCCGACGCCTCGCACGAACGCGCGCGCAATCGCCTGAACGTATTGCCGCAGACCGGCGAGATCAAGCTCAACGAGCGCTTCGCCGACAAGAGTACGGGCGGCCTCTTCATCGGCGCGATCTATCCGCTGCACATGGGCACCTATTTCGGCTTGCCGGGCCGCATCATCATGACGATCGCCGCGCTGATCATGCCGCTGTTCGGCATCACCGGCTGGATGCTATACCTCGACCGCCGCCGCAAAAAGCGCGCCGTCCGCGCCGAACGCGCACTGCTCGACCAGGGCAAGACTGCCGCTTCAACCGGTGCGCAAAACGACAACCAGGAAGCCGTCCTGCTGGCCTACGCCACCCAAGCCGGCCAGGCCGAGCGCATCGCCCTGCACACGGCAGCCGCATTGCAAAAAGCCGGCGTCGCCGTCGTCGTGCAATCGCTGGCGGCGCTGGACCCCGAACGGCTGCGCCATTTCCACCGCGTGCTGTTCGTGGTCAGCACCTTCGGCGAAGGCGAACCGCCCGACAGTGCGCGCCGCTTTGCCAAACAACTGGCGCACCAGCAAGGCAGCACGCTGGGCCATGTCAGATACGGCATGCTGGCGCTGGGCGATCGTCACTACGAAAAATTCTGCGGCTTCGGCCACACGCTCGATCACTGGCTGCGCAGCCAGGGCGCCGAGGCCTTCTTCCCGATGATCGAAGTCGACGACAACGCCGCAGCCGGCCTGACCAAGTGGCAGCACGAACTGAGCGCACTGACCGGCGGCGCGCCGCTGGAAGAGGAAATCGCCGCACCGGCAACGGATGCCGCCTACGGCGCCTGGACGCTGCGCACACGCACGCTGCTCAACGCCGGCAGCTGCGGCCACGGTATCTATCATCTGGAGTTCGATGCGCCCTCGGCGCGCGCGCTGAACTGGCAATCCGGCGCGCTCGCGGAAATCCTGCCGCGCCACGCCGACGATCGCGTCGCGCTGTTCCTCTCGCGCACTGCGCTCGACGGCGAGACCGAGGTGCGGCATCAGGGCACGGTGCGTACGCTGGCGGAAGCGCTGGCACGCAGCATATTGCCTGCGACGGGCAGCCTGCCTTCCGGCATCACGGCGCAAGGCTTGACCGATGGCTTGCAGACACTGGCCTCACGCAAGTACTCGGTCGCGTCGATTCCGTCGGACGGCCGCGTGCACTTGCTGGTGCGCCAGGCGGTGCATGAAGACGGCCTCGGCATCGCCTCCGGCTGGTTGACCGAGTACGCGCAGCCGGGCAGCGCCATCGACATGCGCCTGCTGGAAAACGGCAGCTTCTCGCTGGCGCCGGAACCGGTCCCGGCCATCTTCATCGGCAACGGCTCCGGCCTCGCCGGCTTGCGCAGTCATCTGCGCGCACGCGTGCAGCTCGGCCTGCGCCGCAACTGGCTGCTGTTCGGAGAACGCAAGCGCGAACACGATTTCCTCTATCGCGCAGAGATCGAACAATGGATGCAGACCGACATGCTCAGCCGCCTCGATCTGGCCTTCTCGCGCGACCAGGCCGAACGCGTCTACGTGCAGGACAAACTGCGCCAGGCCGCCGACATGCTCATCGCATGGATAGAAGAAGGCGCCGTGCTGTACGTCTGCGGCAGCCTCGACGGCATGGCTGCCGGCGTGGACGCGGCGCTTGCCGATATCCTTGGCGAAGCGGCGCTGGACGATCTCATCGCCCAGCGCCGCTATCGTCGCGACGTGTACTAGGGCCTGTTAACAGGCCCTAAAAACGTGTATAAAAATTAGTGAGCCATCCCCTGCCGCAAGCTGAACTCTGCCTGCGGCAGGGCCCACATGACGGCATCCATCACCATTGGCACGGCCTCCGCCTGCACGCACAGGCATAGCTCCATCCGCGTCGCATGATCCAGCGGCGACATGCGCATGAAGCACACGCAATGGCCGCAACTCTGCATCACGACCTGACGCAGGTGCGTGACTTCTGCTCTTTCCACGGTGATATGCATCATGCGTTCGCGCTGTTTCGGCAGCGTCGGCCGGTTGTCCGCTTTGTACGATGCGGATGAAATCTCTCTCCCCAGACCGGCGCTGGCAGAACCCGCCGCCAGCGACGGCAAGAGTTCCGGAAACAACAGCTTGCTCACGAGAGAAGAACGCTTGCGCCATACCATCGGATTCATATCAGCCCCATTCCTTGTTGTGTCGGGATTGTGTTCGGATTGCGATCGGATTGACCACGCAGCAAGCTTAGCCACGGCCGCGTAAAGACCATCTAAAAAGAATGCCGGCTCAGGTAAACAGACCATAAAAATACGCTGCGCCGCCGCAAGTCGCACCACAACCCGCGCCGGACTTGTCAGCACTTGCCGCGTTTTGCTGTAGGAATCCGCCGTTTCTTGGCGTGAACGGCGTCAGCATGCCGCAAGCCTGCAAAAACTGGGCATATACTCAAGCAGTCATTATTTTTGCCCAGCATTTTTGTACCCCGACCAGGCCGGTCATCGCGTTTTGCAGGACATCGCGGGATAGGAAGATGCAACAAGAAAAACTCACAGACGTCATCAATCATTGCTCTGCCCGCCTGGGCAGGCTTCTGCTCATCCTGCCTCTGCTGCTGGCCGGCTGCGGCACGCTGCCGCGCATCGTGCCCGACATGGACAGCCAGCCGGCCAAGGTCATACAGATCAAGGGCGGGCGCGGCATTCTCACGCCCGAACAAAGCCAGGCGGCGCTCGACAAGCTCAAGAACGGCAAGCAAGACAACCAGGACAACCTGATCCTGGAAAAACATCTCGCGGTCGAGGAAGCCGTCACCGGTTCGCCGCTGGTGGCCGGCAACAAGGTCACCCTGCTGATCGACGGCCCCGCCACCTATGCCTCCATGTTTGCGGCGATCCGCGAGGCGCGCGACCACATCAACATGGAAACCTATATCTTTGAAAACGACGACACCGGCAAGCAATTCGCCGACCTGCTGATCGACAAGCAGAAGCACGGCGTCCAGGTCAACCTGATCTACGACAGCGTCGGCACCCTGAACACCCCGCGCGAATTCTTCCAGCCGTTGATCGATGCCGGCATCCAGGTGCTCGAATTCAATCCGGTCAATCCCGCGCTGGCGCGCAAGGGATGGGAAGTCAATCAGCGCGATCACCGCAAACTGCTGATCGTCGACGGCAAGATCGCCTTCGTCGGGGGCATCAACATCAGCAGCGTGTATTCCAGCGGATCGTTCCGCAAGCGCAAGCCGAAGGACGAGGACAACCCAAACAAAGTGCCCTGGCGCGATACCCAGGTGCGCATGGACGGCCCCGTGGTTGCCGAATTCCAGAAACTGTTCATCGACACCTGGGAAAAACAGCATGGGCCGGCCCTTGCCGGAAAGAACTACTATCCGAAAATCGCCAGCCAGGGCAACGACATCGTGCGCGCCATCGGCAGCTCGCCCGACGATCCGTACAGCGTGATCTATGCGACCTTCATCTCGGCCATCCAGCATGCCGAATCCAGGGTCTACCTGACCAACGCCTACTTCATTCCCGATCCGCAGCTGCGTGAAGCCTTGAAGGGCGCCGTCAAGCGCGGCGTCGACGTGCGCCTGGTGTTGCCGAGCAAGAGCGACTCGGCGCTGGTGCTGTATGCATCGCGCTCGTTCTATGCAGAACTGCTGGAAGGCGGCATCAGGATCTATGAACGCCAGGACGCACTGCTGCATTCCAAGACCGCCATGATCGACGGCGTCTGGTCCACCATCGGCTCCACCAATCTCGACTGGCGCAGCTTCATCTACAATCAGGAAATCAACGCCGTCATCCTGGGTCCGCAATTCAGCGCCCAGATGCAGGCCATGTTCGACCGTGACATTGCGGCATCGAAAGAGATCACGCCCGAAGCCTGGAAAGACCGCCCCATCAGCGACCGCATGAAGGAGTTCGGCGCCGGGTTGTGGGCGCGCTGGCTGTAGTCCGGACTATCGATCACCGTCCACGCAACAAGGAACGCCGCATGCACAGTTTTCAACTTCCGCCGTCGCCCGCATTTTTCACACGCTGCATTGCCCTGCTGATCGCTGCATGGCTGGCAGCGTTCTGCGTGCGCGCCACAGCGGCGGACATGCCTTCCGGCGCCGCCGCCCTGCAAGAGAAGTACCAAGCGCTGCAACAGCAGCTGGCACATAACCAGTTCGCCCGGCCCATCTACCTGAATTCAAGCGAAAGCGCGTCCGCCATCAAAGGCGACATCTATGCGCTGTTGGATTACCCCTTCGCGCAAGTGCATGGCGCGCTGACTTCCCCGGCGCACTGGTGCGAGGTATTGATCCTGCACCTCAACACCAAGTACTGTCGCGTCGGCGCCGGGCAGAACCCGGCGACGCTGGGCATGCGGGTCGGCAAAAAATCCGATCAGGCGCTGGAGGACACTTATCGTCTCGATTTCACTTACCGCGTAAGCGCCAGCGACGACGACTATTTCGACATCCGCCTCAACGCCGACAAAGGGCCGATCGATACCCGTGACTACCGCATCCGGCTGGAAGCGATCCCCACCGCCGACGGCCGCAGCTTCATCCACCTGATGTATTCCTATTCCTACGGCTTTGCCAGCCGCGTGGCTTTGCGCGCCTATCTGGCGACTGCCGGCAGCGACAAGGTCGGCTTCACCATACTGGACAAATCCGGCGACGGCAAACCCAACTACGTCGGCGGCATGCGCGGCACGGTCGAGCGCAACACCATGCGCTATTACCTCGCCATCGACGCCTACCTGAGCGCTCTGGCGACACCGCCGGCGCAGCAACTGGAGCAGCGCCTGCAGGCGTGGTTCAACGGCACCGAACGCTATCCGCGCCAGTTGCATGAGGTCGACAAGGGAGATTACCTGGCGATGAAGCGCAAGGAATATGCACGCCAGAATGGTGAAAAAACGCCGGACTGACAGGCACTCATTGGCGTCATGAATGCATCCGGCGGTGCTCAGGTCTCCGCTTGCGCGCCGCCCAGATACCAGCGCGCTTCGATCTCGCCGGCCGACAAGGGCTGCGCATGCAGATAACCCTGCACGATGTCGCAGCCGGCGGCACGCAGGAAGTCGTGCTGCTCCTGCGACTCCACGCCTTCGGCCACGACCTGCAGATGCAGCTTATGCGCAATGGCAATGATGGCTTCGGTGATGGCGATGTCGTCGGCGTCGCCGGGAATGCCCTTGACGAAACTGCGGTCGATCTTGAGCGTGTCGAGCGGATATTGCTTGAGACTGGCCAGCGACGAATAACCGGTGCCGAAATCGTCCACCGAAATCGTCACGCCCAGCTGGCGCATGCGTTTGAGCAGCACCACCGCTTCCTGCGGATTTTGCATGATCGCGCCTTCGGTGATTTCCAGTTCCAGCATCGCCGACGGCAGGCCGCTTTGCGCCAGCGCGTTGTCGATGGTCGACAGCAGATCGTCGGAAGAAAACTGGCGCGGAGACAGGTTCACCGCGATGCGGCCGAACTGGTAACCGCGATCCAGCCAGGCCTTGCCCTGGCGGCAGGCTTCGCGCAGCACCCAGGCGCCCAGCGGCACGATCAGGCCGGTCTGCTCCGCCAGCGTGATGAACATGCCCGGCGCCACCAGCCCGCGCGTCGGATGACGCCAGCGGATCAGGGCTTCGGCGCCGCAAATGGCGCCGTCGAGCGCCGAGAATTGCGGCTGGTAGTACAGCTCGAACTCTTTGCGCTCGATCGCATGGCGCAAGCTGTTTTCCAGCAGCATCTGCTCCAGCGCGTGATTGCTCATTTCCTTGTTGAACAATTGGAAGGCGTTCTTGCCGCGTTCCTTGGCGTGGTACATGGCAATGTCGGCATTCTTCAGGATCGCGATGGCGTCTTCGCCGTGTTCCGGATAGGCGGCGCTGCCGATGCTGGCGCTGATGAACATCTCGTGGCCGTTCACCGCGAACGGCCTCAGGATGCTGTTGATCAGGCGCTGCGCAATCGCCGCAATCATCTCCTGCGGCGGCGAACCGCCCAGGATCACCACGAATTCATCGCCGCCGAAACGCGCCAGCAGGTCGTCCGGACGCAGCTGTTCGCGCAGTCGCTCCGCCGCCGCCACCAGCAACTGATCGCCGGCATGATGGCCGAGCGTGTCGTTGACGGTCTTGAAGCGGTCGAGATCGATGAAGAACAAGGCCAGCGTGTCGCCGGAGATCTGCGCCGCCTCGATCTGCTGCGCAAAAATCCGCATCAGGCTATTGCGATTGAGCAGGCCGGTCAGGCTGTCGTGGTCGGCCAGGAAGGCCAGCTTGTTTTCGGCTTCCTTGCGGATGGTGTTGTCGGTAAACACGCCGACGTAATTGGTGATGCCGCCCTGGTTGTCGCGGATCGCGGAAATCGACAGCCAGGCAGGATACCAGCTGCCGTCCTTGCGCCGGTCTTTCATCTCGCCCTGCCAGTGGCCGTCCGAAGCCAGGCGCTGCAGCATGCCGCGGTTGATCTCCGCTTGCGCGCTGGGGCCGGTCATCATGCGCGAACGCTTGTCCATCGCCTCTTCCGGATGATAGCCGGTGATGCGCGTGAAGGCGGGATTGACGGCCAGGATGCGGAACTCGGCATCGGTGATCAGGATGCCTTCGCTGGTCGATTCGAACACGCGGTCGGCCAGACGCGACTGCCATTCGGACTGCACCTTCTGATTGACGTCGAGCGCCATCTCCACCAGCGCGGTGCCGCCTTCGTACTGGCACACGCTGCCGTGCACTTCCACCCAGCGGCGCGTACCGTCGCGGCCGAGGATGCGGTGGGTATAGCGCACGTGCTCCTCCGCGCCGGTCAGGCGCGCGTGCAGGTTTTCTTCCAGCAGGACGAGATCTTCGGGTGCGGTCAGGTTGCCGATGTGCAGGCCGGTCAGGTCGGCTGCGCACTCGTAACCGAGCATGTTGGCCATCTTGTCGTTGGCATGCAGCACGGTGCCGTCGCTGCGCAGCATGTACACGCCCACCAGCGACTGATCGGAGAAATAACGGAAACTGCGCGCCAGATCGGCCGAGGGCGCGCGCACCTGCTGATGAAGATGGCACGCGTAGGCGTGTGCGCGTGCATGCGCACCGCGAGCGCGCGCCGAACGGCCGTAGCGTGCCTGAATGGCGACGAACGCATTCGATAATCGTCTTTGCAATGCTCTCAAGCTTTTTTCCCGTATCAGGCCCGGCCGCGAACCTGTTGCCGGTTGCGTGCCCTCGCCTGTGTCTCCAAAGATACTTTTTTATATGTCTCCCCAGCGGGAAGATGGCCGGCCCGTCTTCAGTGCCGGTGCGACGCCGTCGCACGGTAGCGCCGTGATGCGGCGGTCCATGCGCCCTGTTTTTTGTCGTGCATTTTGTGCGCAGGCGCTAGATTAGCATGCCCGCCGCGCCTGCCTCGCGATTCCACGTCAAAATAACAGCGCCGGCTTACGCCGGGCTTGCTGAGTTTCCGTGCGTCACTATTGGAGAAAGATCCCGGTGAAAGCGATGGGCTTCCCGGAGGACTTATTGGAGGTCTTCCAGGCAGAGGGAAATGTACTGGCGCAGGCCGGGCTCGGCCAGTTTCTTCTTGACCGCCTCGGCGATGCGCGCGCGGTGTTCGGTATACAGTGCCACGATGTTGTTGCTGGTGAGGCCGCCGATGGCAATCAGCGTCGCGCGGGAAACGAAACCCGGCAGCACTGTGCCGTTGTTGCGGATGATGAAGGTCACGCGGTCGTCGCCGGTATCCTTGGGGCTTTCAAGCAAAAACTGTTGTTTCGACATGCAACGACTTCAAGTGGATCATGAACGGGGGCGCATCGTAACATACCGTCGCCAACATCGCACCACCGGAGCCGGACGACGCGCCGATGCTGGGCATCTGCCTCGGCGCGCAGCTGATGGCGGCGGCGCTGCACGCGCGCGTCTATCCGGGCGCGTCGGGCAAGGAAGACGGCCGCCTCAATCCGCCCCGGCCTGCTGCTCCAGGACCAGCCTGACGAGGTCCGGCAATTCGTCGAGATAGTCCTGTTTTTTCGGCAGCACATGCGCGATGCCGCAGCGGAGCGCTTCATTGACGTGCGACTCGTCGGAAAAACCGCTGCACATCACCGCAGGAATGTGCACGCCCTCTTCGCGCAGCTCATTGTAAAAATCCAGGCCGCTCATGTTGTCGTCGAGCTGGTAATCGATCACCAGCAAATCGAATCCGCCGGCGCGCACCATGCTGCGTGCCTGTACGATGCTGCCGGCGCTGTCGACCTTGTAGCCGCGCTTCTCCAGACGCCGCCGCGCCAGCATGCGCAGGCCCTCATCGTCTTCGATGATCAGGATGACGGGATCTGACGCAGTCATGTGCGGTTGCGTCCCGTCGTCGGGACTTTGATGATCTGCAGGAAAAATCCGAGGCGGCGCACCGCTTCGATAAAAGCCTCGTACTCCACCGGTTTGGTGATGTAGAGGTTGCAGCCGTAATCGTAGCAACGTTCGATCTCGCGCGGATCATCGGTGGTGGTCAGCATGATGATGGGAATCGTCGCGGTGACGTCGTTTTCCTTGAGTCGTTTGAGCACGTCGACGCCGTTCACGCGCGGCATGTTGACGTCCAGCAGAACGACGATGGAATCGAAGCCCGGTTTGCTCGGCGCGCCGTCGGCATTGAAAAAATAATCCAGCGCCTCCTGCCCGTCCTTGAGCCGCAGGAAACCGTTCGACAGCCCGGCGCGACGCAGATTCTTTTCCACCAGCAGGGCATGACCGTCGTCGTCTTCGACCAGCAGAATGCCTACTTCTTCACTATCAGCCATGAGTCCGTTCTCCTTGAGCAAGTTGGCTTGCGGAGCTGTCCGCCGGCTTCGCCGGCAGCGAGGTATAAAACGTGGTGCCGACGCCTTCGGTGGATTCGACCCAGATCTTGCCGCCGTGACGCATCACGATGCGCTTGATCAGCGCCAGACCGACGCCCTCCCCTTGAGCCACGTCCGCATGCAGACGATTGAAAGCAGAAAACATTTTGCCGAGGTAATCGGCCGGAATGCCAAGGCCGTTGTCCTTGACGTAGTAGGTACGAAAATCCGGCTGACCGGGGTCCGACGGCAACACGCCGATCCGCACCGTGCCGGGACGCTTGGGATCGAGATAGTTGACGGCATTGCCGATCAGGTTGCCGAAAATCTGTTCAATCGCCGTCGGGTCGCCATAGCATGCCGGCAGCGGCTCCGACAGCACCACCGCCTCGCGCTGGCGAATGGTGGCGCTCATGGCGTCGATCACCCGCCCGACGATGTCGTTGACGTCGGTCATCTGCGACTGATATTCGACGCGCCCCACGCGCGACAGACGCAGCATGGAATCGATGATGGACGCCGAACGCGAGACCGCCGTGCGGATGAATTTGAGCGACACTTCCACGTCTTCCTCAATCATGTCGTGGATGCGTTTCTTGTCGTTGTCGTTGAGATTGCTGTCGGCAATGGTATCGCGCATTTCCTTGATCGAATGATGCAGCTCCTTGCTGAAGCCTTGCAAATTGACCAGCGGCGAACGCAAGTCATGCGACACGCTGTAGATGAACATTTCATTGTCCTGCGTCTGCCGCTGCAGGTTCTCATTGACCAGCGCCAGTTCTCCCGCATGGCGCTCCAGCTGCTCGCGATAGACGCGCGCGTTTTCTTCGGCCTGCTTGAGACGCGCGTGGGTTTCATGCAAAACCCGGTCCAGTTCCGTGATCTCGTCGCTGCCGCCGACCGCCGTGGCCAGGGCGCCGCCTTCGCTGAGCTGCCTGGCATTATCGGTCAGCACCGCAAGACGGCCGCCGACGTCCTTGCTGAAGATCTTTGCCGCGACCGCCGCCGCCAGGACGGAGCCGAGCAAAGCCACCCACAGCGCAACGTTCTGAAGCCGGCGCGCCTCGACCGCACGCTGCTGACGCACGTCGTCGAGCGCTCCTTCTACCTTGATGAAATCCGCCAGTTGGCGCTGGATGACCAGAATCAGGCGCAGCGTCGTCGGATCGCGCAACTCTGCCACCAGGGCGTCACGACGACCGCTCCTGAGCAATTCGATCTGCTTGTCGGTCCAGGCGCGGTATTCCTTCACCGATGCGCGGATCTGTTCCGTGGCGCGCGACTGCGCAGGATTGTCGACGACGAGATCGCGCAGCTCATTGATTTCTTTTTCGATACTCTCCCACAAATCCGTCTTTTCGAGACCACCGGGGTCGTTGAGGATGATGGCTGCGCGCAGGCGCGCCGACTGCAGCAACACCGGCTCGCGCACTTCCGCGGCCTGGATGATGACGTCCTTGGTATGCAAGGTCTGCGCCTCGGCTTGCGTGGCGTTTTCCTGGCTCTTGTACAACACCCCCAGCAAACCCAATTCAAACAGGCCAGGAATCGCAACCAGCAACAGACCTTTTTTGAACAGTTTCATAAACGGCTTCTCTCTTCGGAAAAACACGTCAACAAATGGATCGGACCGCCCCCTCCGGACTCCAGCCTGTCCGCCGTCCCGAATTTCTGTTTTTTATTTTAAGGGTGCATCCGGACTCGTTCGGATCAATACACTTCTTGCATTTACGTCATCGAAAGTTACGCTGATGCCAACAAGTTATGCACTGGCATCGTCTCACAAACGATTTCAAACCGCCATTGATTTTTATGCCGGCGGCTGCTCCAGCAATTGCTGCATCACGTCGCGCGTGGGCGGCATGGCATGCGTGGCGATCTTGACCATCGAGCCCCATTCGATCCAGTCGCGGGCGGTGCGGTCGCAGATGGCGATCACGTGATCGACTTCACCGGCCAGCGGCAGGCCTGCGTCCAGCAGCGCCTGCAGGGCAGCCAGCCGATCCTGCTCGGCGGCCACGCAATAGTCGGCCACCGCGCCCGCCACGTGCAGCATCTGCGCCAGGCGCAATTGGCGCGACTCGTCATGGAGGCCGGATTGTTCCGGCGCCTCGTGATGCAACACCGCTTCGCAAAACAGGCGCGGGATGTCCCAGTCCTGCATCATCGCGGCGGCCAGCTCCAGATGGTGGTAGCCAAAGCGTGTTTTTTCCGCGGCGCGGAACTGTTCGGGATCGATGTCTTCGCTCAGCAGCGCCGAGTAGCCAGCGGGGCGCGCCGACGCCAGGCCGAGCCGACCGATATTGGCCAGCAGGCCGCTGGCGAACATCTCGCTGGGCGGCGCGTCGCCGTAGTATTCCGCCAGGGCCTGCGAGGCGCAAGCCATCGCCACCGTCCGCGCCCAAAAGGTGGCGTAGTCGAATCCGGGACAGTCGCCGTCATTGTCGTCGCGCCGCTCGGCGGTCAGCGCAATCGCCAGGGCCAGCTGGCGCACGGCATGCAAACCGATCATCAGCAGCACGTCCTTGCTCACCGCCACGATCGGCCGCCCCTTGTTGATCGAGGCGCCATTGCCGATCTTGACGATGCGCCCGGCCAGCACCGGATCCGCCTGGATCTGCGTCACCAGGTCCGGCAGGGAAACGTCTTCCTGTCGGCACATGCGCATGATGTTGAGGCGCACGCCGCTGGGCGACGGCAGCGTATCGTCCTGTTTCAGTGCTTCGAAATCGATGGGATCAATGAAATTCGTCATAGCGGGCCATTTGCAAATCGGCGCCGTACATTTTGTTGGCGCGGTCCCATGATGTTATCAGTTACCGGAGGTGCAAAGCGAGGGAATGAGGCGGCACGATGCCTCCGCATCGCAACATTGCAGCATTGCAGGAAAACTATGCCTGTACGGCAGGCGCCGCCGGTTCCCGGTGCAGCGACGCGCACCACGACACGCCGCCGACCAGGCAAACGATCGCCAGCAGTTCCAGCCGGGTCGGCAGGCGTTGTTCCCACAGGAACCCGTAGAGCAAGGCGAACAAGGTTTCGAAGATGATCATCTGGCCGCTCAGCGTCAACGGCAACAGCCGGCTGGCGCGGTTCCAGAAGGCGTTGCCGACCACCGACGCGAAGATCGCCACGGCGGCGGCCACGCCCCAGAAGCGCAACCAGTCGGCGCCGTCATGCCCTTCCATGCCATGCGAAAAAGCGGGGATCACCAGCAACAGGGCCAGCGCGCCGGTGACGATGCCGGTCAGCAACGACCAGTCGTGCGAGGAAATATCAGGCCGTCGCGCCAGCCAGCGGCTGTTGCGCACCGAATACGTCGACCACGACGCCAACGCACCGAAACCGCACAGCAAACCCGCGGCACGCGTGGCCACATCGCCCCTGGCGGTTTCCGCCGACAAGGCTTCGACGCCGACCAGACCGACGCCGAACAGGCACAGCGCCATCGGCGGGAGCAAGGCGCTCAGTTTCAATGCGCCTTCGTCGCGGGCGCCGATCACGCTCACCGCTACCGGCAACAAACCGATGATCAGCGAAGTCGAGGCGCCGCCCGCCCATTGCACGGCGCTGGCGAGAAAGAGGTAGTAGAGGATATTGCCAAGAAAGCTCAGATAGACCAGCGCGATCCATTCATCGCGGCCGAGGCGCGGCATCAGTGCGCGCCAGCGCGGCAGCAACAGCAAGACCGCGACCAGGCCGTAGGCCAGATAGCGCGCCGCCGACAATTGCAGCGCGCTGAAATTGCCCAGCACCTGCGGCGCCAGGAACACCAGTCCCCAGAATGCGCCGGCGGCGACGCCGTTGCCTACGCCAATGAGAATCTTGCCCTGCCCCTTGCCCTGCATGCCGCACCTCGTTTCACCATGACGAATGCAGGATAGTGAAACGGCAGGAATCCGTCTTGACCGCCTCTCGCCAAAAATAGACCGAGGCTACTGACGATGCTGTTTGCGATAGGCCGATGGCGTCAGGCCCATGGTGCGGCGCATGGCGCGCGTCAGGGCGCTCTGGTCGGAATAACCGGCGCGCAGCGCCAGCTCGGCCAGCGGCACGTCGGATTCGACCAGCGCCTCCTGCACCAGGCGCAGGCGCAGATCGGACAACCACTCCTGCGGCGTCTGCTGCAACTCGGCCTTGAACAGCGCATGCAGGCGACTGACGCTGAGGTTGGCCATGCGCGCCATGGTCGCAGCGGTCCACGCGCGACCGGGTGCCGCTTCCATCCGGCGCAACAGCGCGTGCAGGCGCGAGGCGCGCTGCGGCACGGCCGTCAGCGCATCGAGCAGCAGCGGCGCGCAATGGCGCGCCAGCGCTTCCGGCAATTGACCGGCCGGCCGATCGGCGCCGATGCTGAGATCGATGAAATCGAGCAATCGGCGCACCGCCGCCGGAATCGGCAAAAAGGTTTGCAGCCGCAGCCGTTCGGCATCGTCCTCGCCGATGTCGGCCGGATCGCAATCGAGGATCAGGAAACGATTCTCGCCGCTGGCCGATTGCACATGGCTGGTGTCGGGCGCCACGAAAGCGGCGCGCGCGATGTCGAGCTTGTCGCCGCGACCGTCGACTTCGATGTCCATTTCCCCTTGCATCGGCAACACGATCTGGACGTGCTCGTGCCGGTGCAGGACGCCGTCGGCGCCGTAGCTGCGGAAAGTGAGGGGATGCGTCAAGGGATGCGAAAGCGCCATGCCGGCATTGTACCGCGCAGGTCTCCGGAATGCCCGCCGGCCGGGCATATGCGCCTGCGATGATGGCCTGCGTCAATACAATGGAGAGCAACATTGCCGCGCGATTTTGCTTGACGTCTTGTTAAGGAAAATCCTGATACCGTTATCAAGCCGATCATCTTAGACTTCTTTCCATCACCAGCCCTCATCCCTAACGGAGCTTACGATGACCACTACCTGCAACGAGACCGGCAACGACGTTTCTCTCAGCTACTGCATCGCCAACTATGCCGTGACGCTGGACATCCTCGCCTTGCTGGTCAGGCAAAATTACCTGACCCGCGACGATGCATTGGAATCGGTGCGCCGCGCGCGCAAGCTGGCCAAACTGTCCAACGGCGCTCCCGGGGAGCACGACTATCTTGCCGCCGCGAAAGAATGCATGGAAGTCATCGACCGGGTCTTCAAGACCGATCTGGAAACTCAGCCGTCCTGAACCTGGACCGGACCGGCGTCTCCCCCGGCCCCGGCCGATGACGGCGAATGCGCTCCCTGTCCGTTCCGACGGATGTGACGGTTGCCCATCCTATCCTTCTTGCCGTACAGCCTCCTGCCGCCTTATTTTTTTCTTGTTCCGATAAAAAACGGCCGCCCTCTTCAGGCGGCCACTGCGGTTCCACACGGAAAGGCCTTGAATCGCCGCAATTGTCGCGGCGAGGAACGGGCTCCTGCGATCAGCCGCGGGCAGGAATCGCCAATCCCTTGATCACGGCAGGACGCTCGACAAACGCCGCCAGCGCGCGTGCAACGTGCTTGAAGTCCTTGAAGCCGACCAGCTCGCCCGCCTCATAAAAACCAATCAGGTTGCGCACCCACGGGAAGATCGCGATGTCGGCGATACTGTAGTCGCCCATCACCCATTCGCGCTCCGCCAGGCGCTGGTCGAGCACGCCGACCAGGCGGCGCGATTCGGCGACGTAGCGGTCGCGCGGACGCTTGTCTTCGAATTCCTTGCCGGCGAAACGATGGAAGAAACCGAGCTGGCCGAACATCGGGCCGATGCCGCCCATCTGGAACATCAGCCACTGGATGGTCTGATAACGTTCGGCCGGATCCTGCGACAGGAACTTGCCGCTCTTCTCGGCCAGGTACATCAGGATCGCACCCGATTCGAACAAGGCCAGCGGCTTGCCGCCGGGGCCATCGGGGTCGATGATCGCCGGGATCTTGTTGTTGGGATTGAGCGACAGGAATTCCGGCGAGAACTGGTCGTTGGTTTCAAAGCTGACCAGATGCGGCTCGTAAGCCAGGCCGGTCTCTTCCAGCATAATGGAGACCTTGACGCCGTTGGGCGTGGGCAGCGAGTACAGCTGGATGCGTTCAGGATGTTGGGCGGGCCATTTGGCGTTGATGGGAAAAGAAGACAATGCGGACATAAAAACCTACTCCAGTATGGGATCGACTTCCTGGACGAATTTTTCAAACCCTTCCAGGGGCAACGGCCGGCAGAAGAAATAGCCCTGATAGGCGTGGCACCCTGCATCGGCCAGGAAACTGCGTTGCGCATCGGTCTCGACGCCTTCGGCGATGACGCCCAGTCCGAGACTTTGCGCGAGTGCGACAATGGTCTTGGCGATGGAGGCATCGTTGGGGTCGACGAGAACATCGCGCACAAACGACTGGTCGATTTTAAGCTGGTTCAGCGGCAAGCGCTTGAGGTAGGACAAAGACGAATAACCGATGCCGAAATCGTCCAGCGAGAATTCGACGCCCTTGGCCTTGAGCGCGTACATCTTCTGGATGATGTCTTCGACGTTGTCGACCAGCAGGCTCTCGGTCAGCTCCAGCTTGAGACGCCTTGGGTTGGCGCCGGTCCTGGCGAGGATGCCGGACACGGTCTCGACGAAATCGGTTTCGCGGAACTGCTGCGCGCTGACGTTGACGGCGATGGACAGATGCGCGGTCTCGACGCGTTCGGCCCACAGCGCCAGCTGGGCGCAGGCGGTTTCCATCACCCAGTTGCCGAGCGACAGGATGAGGCCGGTCTCTTCGGCCAACGGAATGAATTCGCCCGGCGGCACCGTGCCGCGTTGCGGATGCTGCCAGCGCACCAGCACTTCGGCGCCGGTCACGCGGCCGCCTTCGACCACCTGCGCCTGATAGTGCAGCACCAGCTGGCCGCCCTCGATAGCCTTGCGCAAGCCGGCTTCCAGTGCGGCGCGTTCCAGCACCACGGTCTGCATGGCGGGATCGAAGAAGCTCATGGCGTTGCGGCCGGTTTCCTTGGACTTGTACATGGCCAGGTCGGCCTGCTTGAGCAACTCGTCGATGGACGCCTGACGACCGTGGAACACGGTGGCGCCGACGCTGGCGGTGGCGCGGTATTCGACGTCTTCCAGCTGATACGGCGCGTCGAGCACGCTGAGGATCTTTTCACCGATGAGTTTGGTCTGGTTGGCGGCTTCCTGCGGGCTCTTGTGCAGGCTTTCCAGCACCACCACGAATTCGTCGCCGCCCACGCGCGCCACCGTATCGTTGGTGCGCACGCTCAAGGCCAGGCGCTGCGCCACCTGCTTGAGCAGCAGGTCGCCCTTGTCGTGGCCGAGCGTGTCGTTGAGCGTCTTGAAATGATCCAGATCGATGAACAGCAAGGCGCTGCTGGTCTTGTTGCGCGCACTGACGGCGATGGCCTGCTTGAGGCGATCGAGCAGCAGCGTCCGGTTCGGCAGGCGCGTCAGTGCATCGAAGAAGGCCAGCTCCTTGATGCGTTCTTCGGCGATCTTGCGCTCGGTGATGTCGTGATGCGTGCCGACGTAATGCGTGATGGCGCCGTCGTCGCTCTTGACCGCGGAAATGGTCAGCCACTCCGGATAGACCTTGCCGTTCTTGCGACGCGTCCAAACCTCGCCCTGCCAACCGCCGAAGCGTTGGATGGTTTCCCATATCTCGTCGTAGAACTGCGGACTGTGGCGATCCGAGCGCAGCACGTCGGGCGTCTGACCGATGATGTCCGCGGGGGAGTAACCGGTCATCTTGGCGAAAGCGTTGTTGACGCGCAGGATGCGACTTTCGGCATCGGTGACCATGATGCCCTCGAGCGAATCGAAAGCCACGGCGGCAATGCGCAGTTCGGCCTCGACCTGCTTGCGTTCGGTGATGTCGCGGCCGCTGGTGCGGTAACCCGCCAGCGCGCCGTTGGCGTCGGTGATCGGAATCCACGACACCGACAGCCAGAACAGCGAGCCGTCCTTGCGCACGCAACGGAACTCGAGATCGTCGCCGCGTTCGCCGCGCAAGCCTTTGTCCAGCTCGGGCGCCACGCGCGGCAGATCGTCGGCGTAGATCATCCGCGCCCTGAAGTCGTCCATCGCCATGCATTCTTCCACCGTGTAGCCGGTGTATTCCCTGACCGACGGATTGACCCAGCGCGGCTTGCCGTCCATGCCCCACCAGACCTCCCAGTTGACGGTGCAGTCGGCGATGGCGCGGAACTGTTCTTCGCTGGCGCGCAGTTCGCGCGTCATCTTGCCGGCCAGACGGATCGCGCGGCGGCGGCTGGACATCAGCGCCCACGCCAGCAAGGCCAGCAGCAAGGTCAGGCCGATGCCGGTGATGGCCGTCTGCATCTCGGCGTTGCGGCCGAAACGGGCATTGAAGTCGTCCAGCGTGTTCATGGTCAGGGTCCAGTTGTGACCGGCCACGACCAGGTATTCCGTCGCGGAGATCACATCCTTGCGAGAGACGACGTCGGATGCATCAGCGCCGGCCGACCGATACAACACCGCATCGGGAGACGGTTCCACACCGTCGTAAATCGAAAACGCCACGCCCAGCGGTTGTTCGCCATAGAGGCTGGCGATCACGTCGCTCATGCGGAACGAGGCATGCACCCAGCCGATCAGATTGGCGCGACGCTCGGCGATGGTCGATTGCGGCATGCCGTGCGCATACACCGGCAGGTACATGAGGAAACTGGCCTGCGATTCATTACTGTCGTCGATATCCAGAAGCACCTTGCCGGAGATTGCCGCCATGCCGGAATCGCGCGCTTTTTCCATGGCGCGCCGGCGCTTGGGCTCGGACCAGGGATCGTAACCGAACGGAGCGCGATTGGTGCCGACGTAAGGCTCGCGCATGATGATGGGCGCATAGTCGGGTCGCTCGCCCGCCGGACGGATTTCATAGTCGGAAAAACCGAGCCGATGCATGCGTCCGACGTGAGCAGCCTTGTCGCCGTCGGCCAGCCATTCTTCGGCGCCGATGGCCTGGATGCCGGAGAAGTTGGCGTCCAGGTTCAGGGCCGTGACGTAATCGTGGAAACCCGTGCGGTCGAAAGTGCCGGAAGCGACGAACAGGCCTTGCACCCCGTGCAGCATCTGTTCATAACTGGCGATGCGCTGCTCGACGCGGCTGACCGCCTCGCGCAGGGAAAAGTCAAACTGCGCGCGCAACTCCTTGTTCGACGCCTGGCGTTCGTGATCCCATGCCAGCCACGTAACGCTGAAGCCGGCGATCATGATCGCCAGCGGCAACAGAATCTGCCGGACCCAGTTCACGGCTCAGCCTGGAAGTCGACCATCGTGGCGGCCAGCGACGGCGAGAAATATTTTTCAAAGATGCGGCGCACGGTGCCGTCGGCGCGCATCTCGTCGACCAGCGCGCGCCACTTGTCGCGCTCGGCCTGCGACAAGGCCTTCTTGGACATGATGAGGCCGTGCGGCACCGACGGATCGTTGAATTCGATGATCGAGGTCACGTCGCGGATGTGCTTCTCTTCCACCACCGGATAGTCGAAGGGCTCCATGATCATGCCCTGGATGCGGTTGGCCAGCAACGCCTGATAGAGCGGATCGAGACCGCCGGCCTGCGTGATGCGATTGACTGCCGCCAGTTTGTCGACCAGGCGATTGGCAGACTCGCTGTAACGGAAACTGCGAATCACGCCGAGATGGAATTTTTCGCTGCGCGCGAATTCGGACAGCTGGCGCATGCCGGTATCCTTGCGCACCAGCAGGTAATACTTGTTGCTGAAATACCAGGCGAAGGAGGCAAACTGGCGGCGCTCCGGGTTGGCGATGCCCGACAGACTGAAGTCGAGCGCGCCCGATTCGATCAGTTGCCAGATGCGTGCGCGCGACATCAGGCTCACGCCGATTTTGCAGCCGCTGCGGCGAATCAATTCGTCCGCGAAGTCTTTATCGATGCCGGTATCGGTATCGGCGGAATACAGCAAGCCATGGTCATGCAGGGCGAGGGTATAAGGGCGGGAGCAATCGAGACCGCCGGCGCTGGCCGCACCCGGCATCCATGCGGCGAGCAGCACGCTGCAGGCACAGGCAAGACGGAAAATACGGGCAAAGCGGCGGCGAATCACCCTCCCCCCGGCGGTAAAAATGACAGAAATACGGCCCCCTTCGTGAGCATCCGAGCGCATTCGCGTACGTTAGTTTTATGGCTTGCTGGCTACCGGCATCCGGTGTTCGTTTTCGTTCGTCCGGGCGACATTGTCATTGCCTCAAACCAACATCCTGTCGTCATGAAAACACCCCATCGCGGCAGGCGAATCAGTTGCAATTTCGTTGAAAATCACCAGTGCCATGGTCGGATGATGTTACCCGACGACCCACTAAACTGCAACCGAGGAAATAGACGGGTAAACACGCTGTTTACGCCGTATGCAGCGTCGACGAACATACGGGGAAAGTTCAGCAAAATGTCAGCATCGCGCTGAAACGGAATACCCCGGCGCGGCAGAAATTGTCACGCGCCCCCCCTGCACCTGCACAGATACCTGCTGCGGCAAGAGATTAAAATAGACCATCTCCCAACCAAGCTGCGAAGCCATCATGCACAAACCGAAGAGCATCGCCTTGTCCGGCCCGAAAGCAGCCCTGCTTGCGGCGCTGCTGTTCGGCGCAGCCACGCCGCTGGCCGGCATGCTGCTGAAGAACAATTCGCCGTGGATGATCGCCGCCCTGCTCTACCTGGGTTCAGGCCTCGGCCTGACCATCTACCGCCGGATCAGCGGCGCCAGACAGCCCATGCCGGCGCGCGCCGAGCTGCTCTGGTTCGCCGGCGCGATTATCTCCGGCGGCGTCCTCGCGCCGGTGCTGTTGATGATCGGACTGACGGGCATGCCGGCGTCTTCGGCGTCGTTGCTGCTCAATGCGGAGAGCGTGTTCACTGCGCTGCTGGCCTGGTTCGCGTTCAGGGAAAACGTCGACCGGCGCATCATGACCGGCATGCTTGCCATCGTCGTGGGCGCCGTCATCCTGAGCTGGCCTGCGCAGACCGGCCCGGTCGCGCTGTGGCCGACGCTCGCCGTCCTCGGCGCTTGCCTGGCATGGGGGCTCGACAACAACCTCACGCGCAAGGTTTCGCTTAACGACGCCACCTGGATCGCCTCCGTCAAAGGCCTTGCCGCCGGCGGCACGAATCTGGCGCTGGCGTTGTTGTCCGGCGCGCACTTCCCGGAAGCTTCCGTGACCGGCGCTACCCTGCTGGTCGGCTTCCTGGCTTACGGCGTGAGCCTCGCGCTGTTCGTCGCCGCATTGCGTCATCTCGGCACGGCGCGCACGGGCGCGTACTTTTCCGTCGCCCCCTTCTTCGGCGCCGGCCTCGCCCTTCTGACCGGGGAACAACTGACCCCACAACTGGCGATCGCCGGCATCTTCATGACCTGGGGCATCTGGCTGCATTTGTCGGAACGGCACGCCCATACGCATCGCCATGAAGAGATGGAACACGATCACGAACATACCCACGACGAGCACCATTTGCACGAGCACGACTTCCCGGTCGTACCCGGCACCACGCATCGCCACCGGCACCTGCATGCCGGCCTGACGCACTCGCATGCACATTACCCGGATGCGCATCACCGGCACCGGCACTGAGAACCTCGAGACTTGCGCCGCCCGCCATATCCGCAACGACTGCCACAGCCATGACCCGATGCACCGACGCCGACATCGCCTTCGCACCGACCGGCTGCGCCGACCTCGAAGAACTGATCGGCATCCGCATCGCCGCCATGCGCGAAAGCCTGGAACGCGTCGGACGCTTCGATCCGGTCCGGGCGCGCGAACGTTTTCAATCGGGATTCTCGCCTGAGCAGACCTGCTACATCCTGTTTGGCGGCAAGCGCGTCGGCTTTGTCGTGGCGAAACGGAACGACGGGCATCTGCTGCTCGATCATTTGTACATTCATCCCGATCATCAGGGCAAAGGCATCGGCAGCACCGTGCTGGCGCGGCTATTCAGGGATGCGGATGCCGCCGCAATGCCGGTTCGCGTCGGCGCGCTGAAACAAAGCAAGGCGAACCGCTTTTACCAGCGACATGGTTTTGTACAAGTTGACGAAGGAGAATGGGATATCTACTACGAGCGTCAAGCGCAATGACTTGCACTTGCGCGCCGCGGCGTACAATTCCCTGATCTGACGATTTGTTCTCATCGCGCATTGCTGCGCACCTGAAGAGAGGCCGACATGCACTACGTACTTTTTTACCGCTTCGTCAAAGACAGCAAGACCGTCAAGCTGCCGTTCCGCAACGACCATCTCAAATTCGCCTGGGAAGCGGCCGAACGCGGCGAACTGATTCTCGGCGGCGCGCTCAGCGATCCGGAAGACGAAGCCATGCTGCTGTTCAAGGGAAACTCGCCGGAGGTTGCCGAGAATTTCGCCAACAAGGATCCGTATGTGCTCAATGGCGTGGTGACGCAATGGCAAGTGCGCTTGTGGACGACGGTTGTCGGAGAAGATGCTGGTACGATTGTCCGGCCGAGCTGACGGCGTCACGTCGGCGCCGGCTCTCCATACACCGGTGGTCATGAGAAGGTCGTTGCGGGCGACAATACCGGCAGCACCATTCAAGCAAGAGTCCAGGTCTAGGGCCTGTTCACATTAAATCTACGAGATGCGTTGCTGCCGGAAAGCGTGCTGGCAAGGCGCGTGGCGTAGCAGGTGGCGGGCCCACCTGCAAGCCATGCAACGCCGCCAGCGCACTTTCTGGCAGCACCCCTTCGGGAACGGCTGCAGGCGTCGCCTGCCGCGCGTTCGCACTCGTAGATTTAATGTGAACAGGCCCTAGTCAAGGTCGGTCGGCGAGATACCCATTTTCAGCAATGCATCCAGGCTCGGCACGAAATAAACAGCAGAAGACAAGGCGGTGGCAAAATTCAACAGCTTGTCTGTTTTCGAAACGCCATCGTCGCCAACGCCATACATCTGCCTGAGCATCCCCATCGTGACGGTGATGTCGTTGCAGAAACCGACGAACATGATTCCCGCTTCTTTCGCGTTTCCATAATTGGCATTTCTGCGGACAATGTCTATTTCCTCACCGTTTCGCCGAAATTGATTCCTGCCGACATGGGAGTCCTCCGGCAGAGGCGATAGCTGGTGACTTCCGGCTTTGGTTCTTCCCCAGACATTCTCGGCCTCATGCACGGACAGGCCTCTCAATTTTTCGACGTCCATTCTCCATTTCTGGATCAGCACAGTTGATCCGCCCTCGCCTTTGCCACCGTCAGGAATGATGGCGACGCTATTGGCTCGGAACGGATTTGGATTGGCAACGCCATCGGCAAACCCGTCGAACGTCACATTGTTGTGATACGGAAAACAGACCTGCTCGCTGACGACATCGGCAAAAGGGCGCAGCATCGCTACCGTTTTGCTCATGCTGTCATAGAGCGTTGCGGCGTTTGACTGCGTAATCCAGATCCAGAGATCGCATTGCGCGGCGGGTGCGATCATGCCATCGGCACTGACGATATCTTGATGGAAGGATTCCAGATTATCCGGAATTCCTGCGGGATAAACTTCACGCCAGAGTTCGGGCTTAAATCCCAGGACCACATTTGCAGTGCCGCCCGTCCGTTGATGATGCTCATTGAGCGTCGGATCGGTAATGCCGGTTATTTCCGGCTCCCAGAGTTTTCCGAGCGTCTCGAAAAGTCGCTGCATATCGACATTCGCTTTCAATGAAAGCTGCAAATGCACCTCGTCGCGAGCGACTACTGAAAGCATTGTTTGTGGCGTTGCCATGGTTATCTTTCCTCTTTTCTGTTCTTTATTTTCGCTATTGATCCGGGCTTGGATTTTACGCGGGGAACAACCGCGAGGACGAGGACTGGCATCCTCAATCGACCAAAAGCAGACCTGCCCAGCCCGAATAGCCTGATTAACGTTTTTTTCAAGTAAAAATGAGCACGACTTGGAGCTTGCACACTGGCACAATATCGCCAAAAGGCCGGGCACTTCGCAAAAATGAGTTCTTTGCGCGGCAAAAAAAAGCCCGCATCGCTGTGAGCCTCTTCAATGCTGATGAGAGGCATCGAACCTCCGATCTACTGATTACGAATCTGCTGCGCCGTCGCGCGAAAAACCCTAAAAATCAAAAGGTTGCGGCGGAATGCTTGTCTATTGAATGTCATCGAACGGCTGGTTAAGCGCTTGATTTTGTTAGGTCGCCAAAGATGCAATAGCACAACCAAGGCTTAAACGACAAAGCCCAGCTTAAGGCTGGGCTTTGTCAGCAATCTGAGGACAACAATTGTTGTCCCTTTTTCTTGCGATTACGATAAGTAATAGCTTATTTAGGGGAACCAGGTGCGTAATCGAGGCATCGACATACCCCCTTTTCACAGTAGTAAAAAGGCTTATCTTTCGGGCATTGTGCAGCATAAGCAGCCGTCGAAAATAGTACTAACAGAGTCAACAAAGCATAGATTTTTTTCATCATTATTCTCCTTAAGATTGACTGAAGAAAATACTTCAACTGTTTAAGTTGGGGCTTGATAAACATCTCCTGTTTTTTCCTGACAATATGTCTCCCTCTGAAGTTGAAATAGGTTTCAGCCCAATGTAAACGTGAGTAGTTGTCAGTTAAGGGTTAAACAGAAGCATATTTATCATGCAGAAATTTGATATTCCGGCAGTTAGATGATTATCCCCTCCAAGTTTTCATACGGCATCTCTACGGGAAATGTGTATAAAGCGCTAGGTTTTTGCCAATGTGGTCGTGCTGCTCCTTGGGGGCTCCAAGCGTCCGCAAAAGAACGATATCAAACGCGCTAAAGCGCTCGCAGCGATGTTGGATTAACGGAAGGAAATGACTATGACCAAACGAATTAAAGTTGACGAGCTGCCAGAATTCGACGCCGCCCCTTATCTCGATAACGAGGAAGCCATTGCGGCATATCTCACCGACATTCTGGAAGCGAACGACGCGGCTTTGCTGGCGTCGGCACTTGGCGACATCGCGCGTGCTCGTGGCATGGGGGAAATTGCCAAGTCGGCAGGCATTACGCGTGAAGCCCTCTACAAGGCGTTGCGCCCTGGCAGCGCCCCGCGCTTCGACACGGTCAACCGTGTTTGCGCTGCGCTCGGTGTGCGCCTGGTGGTACAAGCCGTGCATAGCTGACTACATGCTTAATTTTCTACTGTCCCACGCCGCGATGCCTGTTGCTTCTCGTAGTCGTCACGACAATCGGCATTTCAAAACGATGTCTCAAGCGTTATCCGAAAAGCATTTAAATAGCCCAAGGTGCGGCCAATAGCACAAAGGGTTTCCGGCTTTTTCCGGAAACCCTTTTAAATTGGTGCTGATGAGAGGAATCGAACCTCCGACCTACTGATTACGAATCAGATGGACGGGCTCTTTGGGGGAGCGGGGTATGGGCCGCAGGGCCCATGCAAGCTAGTGCGGTCGCATGCTGTTGGCTTTTGTCTGCGCCCTTGCTGGTGGCTGATAGCAGGCGGGTATCGCGTCATGCAGAACTGTTTTTCTATGCGTTCTGGTCTGTGTCGAGCTGCTTATGTGTATAGCGCCGTCGAGCGCCGGCGCATAAGCCAGCGCGTCAGCGCGCTTGTGCGCTGACGCTCGACGGCGCAGCGGCCGACACTAGACTTGTACCTAGAACACATAAGGAAGAGAACAGATAGCGCTTGACTTCCCGAAGCGTTTTGCAATGATGGTGTACCCCTACTGTAATTACGACGTAATACAAACTATGGCTCTCAAACCAAAAACTGCGGTTTTCCAAGTGCGTGTCGACCCCGAGCTTTTGATTCGTTTTCAGCTTATGTGCGAAGAACGTCAATACACGGTTTCTGATTTTATCCGCCGTGTGATGTTAACCGAGGTGTCCCGTTTCGATGAGCAACGTGCTGCTGCACAGAGAAAACGTGACCTACTGAATCGCCAGCAGGGTTCTTAAATCGGCCGCTGCTGCGTCTTTTGAAGGGGTATAGAGGTGGACAAGGTAACTTTTGATTTTCGGCCTTTAACGGCCTTCGTAAATAACGCTCCAGGCGATCGTTATCCTCGGGCTATGTTGCTGCTGTTTCAGTTGCTTCGGGTTCTCAAGTTGAATTCCGAGGATAAGCAGGATTTGCTTTTAGACCTGTCGGATCTGTTGGACGGCATACAGCCTTCTGAGCGTTCCGGTATCAAGGTCAGATAGCAAAAGGCCCATGCCAGATTAGAGTCTGTCATGGGCCTGAATAAGCGGCCACGCGGGCGTTAGAGCGCCTTTGTGGCCAACCATAAAACCCAACTAAGCGGAGTTGAATCTCATGGCTACAGCAATCGTTGATCAGGCGCGGCAAGGGCTGCGTCATCTCGAAGAACTTGTTACGTCCGTCCACGCGCTTTCGGCGCTTTCAATAACCACCGATGGTGCTGATATCCAGCATCTCGCGTATCTTTATCACCACCTAGCGACACGCCTCCACGATGATTTTCAAGCGTTCCATGTAGTCATTTCGCAACAGGTTTTACCTCTCGTGGCCGATGTAAAAGTCACGCGGCTGGTGCCTCGTTAATGGTGCTGATGAGAGGAATCGAACCTCCGACCTACTGATTACGAATCAGTTGCTCTACCAACTGAGCTACATCAGCGCGAGCAATATTTTAGCAAAAATTCACCTTTGCAAAATCGCATTTCCATCCATTCCGTCATGCTTTCTCAACATAAGCCTCTGGGACCTTACTCCACTAAGCTACAATCGCGCTCGCGTCTCATTGATGCTATTGCATAACTCCATCTACCCCACTTTCTGCATGAATCACCCTGAAACGGCGCGCGGCATCGCCCTGTCGGTCATCGCGTCGACGCTGTTCGCCCTGCTGTCCGCCTATACCGGTTGGCTGGCGCCGCTCAACGGACTCGATATCTTTGCCTGGCGCATCGTATGGACGCTGCCGCCGGCGCTGGTGCTGATCGTCTGGCGCCGGCATGGCGCGCAGTTGCGTGATGCCGTTCTTGCATTGCTGCGCGCACCTGTGCAGGCGCTGTTGTTTGTCGCGATGACGGCGATGCTGGGGGTGCAATTGTGGTTGTTCCTGTGGGCGCCGTTGAATGGACGGGCGCTGGATGTGTCGCTCGGATATTTCCTGCTGCCGCTGGCGATGGTGCTGATCGGGCGGTTTTATTACGGCGAGCGGCTGGATGTCTGGCAGCGCATTGCGGTGGCGTGTGCGATCGCGGGGGTGCTGCATGAACTGTGGATGACGCGCGCGTTTTCCTGGCCGACGGTGCTGGTGGCGCTGGGGTATCCGCCATACTTCATGCTGCGGCGCCGGCTGAAGCTGAATTCGCTGGTGATCTTCACGATGGAGATCGCATTGCTGACGCCGGTGGCGCTGTACACCCTGGCGATCAGTCCGAATCTGTCAGCCGTGTGGCAACGGCCCGACATGTATCTGATGCTGTTGCCGGGGCTGGGACTGTTGAGCACGGCGGCGCTGGATTGCTTTCTGCGCGCGAGCCGTTTGCTGCCGATGGGCTTGTTCGGGATTCTCGGTTATGTGGAACCGGTGTTGCTGGTGGTGGTGGCGCTCATCCTGCTGGATGAAACGCTGACGGCGGCGCAGTTGTGGACGTATGTCCCGATCTGGATGTCGGTCGGCTTTACGGCGATCCATAGCGTGCGGCTGATGCGGCGGCGCTGATCTCTGTCCTGCTCTGCGGTCTTCGTAATCAGTCTTCTTACGCCGCCTTCAGCGCTACGCTGATAGGCGGCGTTGTCGTTCGGGCGCAAGATGATCGTCCTGCCGGCGCGGCGACATGTTTGCATGCGCACGCCGGCCATCGCCCACTGGAAGCTGATGCTTCCATCCTATGGAGAAATCATCATGGCCAATCCATCTTCGTCCACTCATTCGACACGCGTCGCCATCCTCGCCACCGACGGCTTCGAACAAGCCGAGTTGCTGGAACCGAAAAAAGCGCTGGAAGCAGCCGGCCTGCAGGTCGACGTCATCTCCGCCAAAAGCGGCACGCTGCAAGGTTTCAAGCATGTCGACAAGGGCGAACAGGTGAGGGTCGACAAGATCTTTGCGCAAGCACATCAGGAAGACTATGCGGCGGTCGTCTTGCCGGGCGGCGTGGTCAACGGCGACGCCATGCGGCTGGTGCCGGAGGCGGTGAAATTTGTCCAGCAAGCCAATGAGGCGCACAAGCCGATTGCGGCGATCTGCCATGGCGGCTGGTTGCTGATCTCCGCAGGGCTGGCGAAAAATCGCACAGTCACCAGTTGGCCGAGTTTGCAGGATGATTTCAAGAATGCCGGCGGCAAGTGGGTCGATCGCGAAGTGGTGCAGGACGATAACTTCATCACCTCGCGCAAGCCGGATGACATTCCGGCGTTCAACAAGACGTTGCTGGCGGCATTGAAGAAAGCGGCATAACGCCTTATCTTCTGACGCATGAAAAAAGGACTTGCATCGCAAGTCCTTTTGTCGTTTCAGCAGCGGCTGAGACACCAGCCGTCTGCGCTCTTACTCTTTGTGATAGCCGGTAACGCGCTCGACTTCGTTCTTCGAGCCGAGGAACACCGCGACGCGCTGATGCAGCTTCTCCGGCTGGATATCGAGGATGCGCTGATCGCCGTTGGTGGCGGCGCCGCCGGCCTGCTCGACGATGAAGGCCATCGGATTGGCTTCGTACATCAGGCGCAGCTTGCCTGGCTTGTCCGGTTCCCGCGCATCGGCCGGATACATGAAGACGCCGCCGCGGTTGAGGATGCGGTGCACGTCGGCGACCATGGAGGCGATCCAGCGCATGTTGAAATCCTTGCCGCGCGGACCGGTGGAACCGGCCAGCATTTCGTCGACGTAGCGCTTGACCGGTGGATACCAGTGGCGCGCGTTGGAGGCGTTGATGGCGAATTCCTTGGTGTCGGCGGGAATTTGCATGTCGCGTTGCGTCAGCACCCATGCCCCCATTTCGCGGTCCAGCGTGAAGCAATGCACGCCGTCGCCGGTGGTCAGCACCAGCACGGTTTGCGGGCCGTAGACCGCGTAACCGGCGGCGACTTGCTTGGCGCCCGGTTGCAGGAAATCTTGTTCCGATGGCGTGGTCATGCCGTCCGGCGCTTTCAGCACGGAGAAGATGGTGCCGATGGAGACGTTGACGTCGATGTTGCTGGAGCCGTCCAGCGGGTCGAACATCAGCAGGTATTCGCCTTTTGGATAACGATTGGGAATCGGGTGGATGGTTTCCATTTCTTCCGACGCCATGCCGGCCAGGTGGCCGCCCCATTCGTTGGCTTCGAGCAGGATTTCGTTGGAGATGACGTCCAGCTTCTTCTGCACTTCGCCCTGCACGTTTTCGCTGCCGGCGCTGCCCAGCACTTCACCGAGCGCGCCCTTGCCGACGGCGTGGCTGATGCTCTTGCAGGCGCGGCCGACGACTTCGATCAGCAGGCGCAGTTCGGATGGAATCTTGTTGTGCAGGCGTTGCTGCTCAATCAAATGTTGGGTCAGGCTGATGCGTTTGGTCATGATGCTCTCTCTTAAAAATCAAAATCTTCTTTGCGCCGATGCCAATTCAATTGGACAACGACTTGCTGATGACTTCCGCGACGTCGCGCGACAGGTTAGTCGTGTCGGCCACCTGGCGCAGCGCGGCGCGCATTCTTTCCTGCAGCGCCGGCGCATACTTGCGCCAGCGGTCCAGGCTGCGCGCCAGACGCGCCGCGACTTGCGGGTTGCTGCCGTTGAGCGCGATGACTTGCTCGGCCCAGAAGGCGTAACCGCTGCCGTCGAGCGCATGAAACGCCGACGGATTGCCGTTGCAGAAACTGAAAATCAGGCTGCGTGCGCGATTCGGGTTCTTCAGCGTGAAGGCAGGATGCTGCGCCAGCGCGCGTACGGTGTCGACATCGGCGGTGCGCGCGGTGGCTTGCAGGGTGAACCACTTGTCGATGACCAGCGCTTCCTGTTCGAACTCGGTGTAGAAGGCTTCCAATGCTTTGCCCTTGCCTTCGGCACGGCTGTTGGTCAGCGCGGCGAGTGCGGCCAGGCGATCGGTCATGTTGTTGGCGCCGTCGCATTGCTGTTGCGCCAGCGCGTGCGCCTGCTCGTCGTCGAGTTCGGCCAGATAGGACAACACGACGTTCTTCAGTGCGCGCTTGCCGGAAGCGGTCGCGTCTGGACTGTAGGCGCCCTTGTTTTGATTCGCCTTGTAGGCCGCCAGCAGATCGGCGCGCAGGTCCTTAGCCAGCGTGCGGCGCAGGAATTGGCGCGCGGCGTGGATGGCTTGCGGGTCGATGACTTCCATCTGTTCGGCGATCATGGTTTCCGACGGCAGGGTCAGCACCAGTTCGCGGAAGGCCGGATCAAGCGAGGTGTCGTTGAGCGTGGCGCGCAACGCGTTGGTCAAGGCATCGTCTTGCTGCAGGTTGCCGAGTACGGATTCGACCGAGACCACGTGTCCCGATTGGCGCGCAGCCTGGACGGCGATGGTCAGGTTGAGCAGACGGCGTGTGGCCAGGCGCTGGCCGGCTTCCCAGCGATTGAACGCATCGCTGTCATGCGCCATCAGGAAAGCCAGCTCGGCGTCGCTGTATTCATATTCCAGCACTACCGGCGCGGAGAAGCCGCGCAGGATGGACGGCACCGGCTTCTCGGCGACGCCGGTGAACTTGAAGGTCTGCCTGGCTTGCGTCAGTTCCAGCACGCGCGTGGTCTGTGCTTGCTTGGCCGCCTTTTCGCCGGACAAGCTCAATGCCATATCCTTGCCCTTGCCGTCGAGCAGGCCGACGGCGACGGGGATGTGGAACGGCAGCTTTTTCTTTTGTCCCGGCGTGGGAGGGCAGGATTGCTCCAGCGTCAGTTCCAGCGTCCTGGCCTTGGCGTCGTAACGTACCGATGCGGCCACGCGCGGCGTGCCGGCCTGGCTGTACCAGCGTTCGAACTGCTTGAGGTCGCGCTTGTTGGCGTCGGCCATGGCGGCGCGGAAATCGTCGCAGGTCACTGCCTGGCCGTCGTGGCGCTTGAAGTACAGGTCCATGCCCTTGCGGAAGCCGTCGCGGCCGAGCAGGGTCTGGTACATGCGCACGACTTCGGCGCCTTTTTCATAGACGGTGACGGTGTAGAAATTGTTGATTTCGACGAAGGAGTCGGGGCGCACCGGATGCGCCATCGGGCCGGCGTCTTCCGGGAACTGCGCCTGGCGCAGCACGCGCACGTCGTCGATGCGCTTGACCGCGCGGCCGCTGTCGCTGCCGATCATGTCGGCGGAAAACTCCTGGTCGCGGAAGACCGTCAGGCCTTCCTTCAGCGACAGCTGGAACCAGTCGCGGCAGGTGACGCGGTTGCCGGTCCAGTTGTGAAAATATTCGTGGCCGACCACGGCTTCGATGTTGGCGTAATCGATATCGGTGGCGATGCGCGGATTGGCCAGCACGAACTTGGTGTTGAAGATGTTGAGGCCCTTGTTTTCCATCGCGCCCATGTTGAAGTCGCCGACGGCGACGATCATGAAGCGGTCCAGGTCGAGTTCCAGGCCGAAACGCTCTTCATCCCAGCGGATGCTGTTCTTGAGCGAGTCCATCGCGTGCTGGGTCTTGTCGAGGTTGCCCTCTTCCACCCACACTTGCAGCAATACCTCGCGACCCGATTGCAGCTTGTATTTTTCTTCCTGGCAGACCAGCTTGCCGGCCACCAGCGCGAACAGGTAGGACGGCTTCTTGAACGGATCTTCCCACTTGGCGTAGTGGCGGCCGTCGGGCAGATTGCCTTCTTCGATCAGGTTGCCGTTGGACAGCAGCACCGGATATTTCTTCTTGTCGGCGCGCAGCATGACGGTGTACTTGCCCATGACGTCGGGGCGATCGGGGAAATAGGTGATCTTGCGGAAACCTTCGGCTTCGCACTGCGTGAAAAAATTGCCGTTGGACACGTACAAACCCATCAGCGAGGTATTGCGGTGCGGCTTGGTGGTGGTTTCGATGTCCAGCGTGACCTTGGCCGGCGCGCCGGGAATGCGCAGGATGCCGCCTTGCACGCGGTAGTCGCGCGCGCTCAGCGTCTTGCCGTTGAGGCGCAGCTGGACCAGGTCCAGTTCTTCGCCATACAGTTCGATATCCTTGCCGGCTGCGGCAGGGTTGCGCTGCATGGTGATGCGGGTGGCGACGCGGGTCAGTTCGGGTTCGAGGTCGAAGCCCATTTCGACGGTGTCGACAAAATAGGTCGGGGCAGCGTAATCTTTGCGGTAAATCGTCGGAGGCGTTTCTGTGCGCATGGAGGATATCCCGTGAAATAGGTGCAGAGGTGCAGTAGGAACAAAACACGATTTTACCAATCAACCGTATGGATAGGCAGAAAACGGCGAGAATACTGCGTTGGGGCCGTTGGGCTGGCACAATCTCAGACCACTGATTGCAACGATCAATCATTCACCAAAAATTTCACCGAAGCCGCTCAGCTCACCCAATGACCTGCCAGAACCACCGGAGATTCACCATGAACCGCTTGCTTGGCGCCCTTTTTCTTGCCGGCAGCGCCCTGCTCACAGGATGCGCCACCACCATCACCAGCGACGTCACGGCTTTCCACGCCTGGCCCGCGGACCTGAAGGACAAATCCTTCGTCTTCGCCCCCGCCAAGGAGCAGGAAGACAGCCTCGAATACAGCAATTACGAACAACTGATCCGCGCCGAATTGCTGCGCCTGGGCTTTACCGACGCCTCGTCGGCCAACGCTGCCGCGCTGAAGGTGTCTTTTGCCTACGGCATGCAGTCCGGCACCATCGTCGTGACGCAACCGATGTACGATCCCTTCTGGTACGGCCCCGGCTATCCGGGCTGGCGCGGACGGCCATTCGGCCCGTGGGGTCCCGGACCGTTCTACGATCCGTTCTGGGGACCGCCGATGCAGACCACCGCTTTCCCGGTATTCCAGCGGCGCTTGCATGTGACCATCGCGCGCGCAGCCGGCGATCAGAAGCTGTATGAAGTGACGGTCGACAGCGAGGGCCGCGAGGCGACCTTGCCGATGGCGATGCCCTATATGGTGCGCAGCGCGTTTTCGGAATTCCCCGGCCCCAGCGGCGTGTCGCGCCATGTGGTGCTGAAGCTGGACAAGGCGGTTCCGGCGGCTCCGGCTGCTGCGCCGGCCAAACCCATGCAATGATGTCGGTTCAGGATTTACCCGGGGAAACTGACCTCGCCAACAAAAATCCCGGTCTTGCCGCTTGAGCAAGACCGGGATTTTTTTCGCCCGAACCTGAACGCCGGATCAGGAATACAGCGCTTCACTGCCGAAGGTGATCGCCACAATCACCAGCACCGCCAGGATCAGCACGATCAGCAGACGCCCGAACTTGGGCGAGCCGTCGGTGCCGGAGGGCTGTTCGTCGGGATGATTCATCGGGCTCTTGCCCGGATCGGAGATAGTCACGATCGGTCCTCAGGGAATCAGAATGGTGGAACCCGTGGTCTTGCGACCTTCCAGATCGGCATGGGCCTGGCCGACGTCTTTCAGCGCGTAACGCTGGTTGATGTCGATGTTGAGCTTCTTGCTTTGCACCATCGCGAACAGGTCGCCGGCAGTGGCCTCCAGCGCTTCGCGCGTAGCGGTGTAGGCGCCCAGCGAAGGACGTGTCAGATACAAGGAACCGCGCGAAGCCAGTTCGCTCATGCCGAACGGCGGCACCGGACCGGACGCATTGCCGAAACTGACCATCATGCCGCGCGGCGACAAGCAATCGAGGGAGCCGGTAAACGTATCCTTGCCGATCGAGTCATAGACCACCGGCACGCCTTTGCCGCCGGTGATTTCCTTGACGCGTTCGACAAAATTCTCGGTCTTGTAATTGATCACATGCGCGCAACCGGCCGCTTTGGCCAGCGCCGCTTTTTCCTCGGTGCTGACGGTACCGATCATGTTCACGCCCAGCGCCTTGGCCCATTGGCTGGCGATCAAGCCGATCCCGCCTGCAGCGGCGTGGAACAGGATGGTGTCGCCGCTCTTGAGCGGATAGGTCTGGCGCAGCAGGTATTGCACCGTCATGCCTTGCAACATCATCGCGGCAGCGGTGTCGAAGCTGATCGAGTCGGGCAGCTTGACCAGCACTTCTGCCGAGATCAGGCGCTCTTCAGCATAAGCGCCGTTACCGCCGCGACCGGCATAGGCGACGCGATCGCCGACCGCAAAACCGCTCACGCCGGCGCCGACGGCTTCGATGGTGCCCGCGCCTTCCTGGCCGAGACCGTTCGGCAGCGGCTGCGGATACAGGCCGATGCGGAAGTAGACGTCGATGAAATTCAAGCCGACGGCGGCGTGGCGGATGCGTACTTCGCCGGGGCCGGGATCGCCGACTTCAACGTCGACGTATTCCATGACTTCCGGTCCGCCGGTCTTGAACATTCTGATTGCTTTTGTCATTTCGGTCTCCTGAATGGCGATTGAAGAAAACTTGCTTAAGTCTTTTTGCGCGACAACAAATAAATGCCGGACAACACCAGCGCCGTACCGACCAGCTGGATCGCCGTGATCGGCTCATCCAGCAGCATGGCGCCGAGAAACAGCGTCGACACCGGCCCCACCAGCCCGGCCTGCGCGGCGCTCGGCGCACCGATGCGCGCCACGGCGATCATGGTCAGGAACACCGGCAGCACGGTGCAAAACACGGCGTTGAATGCGGACAACTGGTACACCTCGACCGGCTGCACCAGTGCAGACGTCGGACGCAAAATGAAGAACTGCACGATACACGCCACCGACGACACGCACATGGCATAGGCCACCAGGCGCATCGCGCCGACGCGGCGCACCAGTTCGCCGGAAAAGATCAGGTAGAGCGCATACGAAATCGCCGCCCCCAGCACCAGTACGCTGCCCAGCACCACGTTGCTGCCGCCGGTGTTGATGTCATGTTGCAGCACCAGCGCCGTGCCGAGGTAGGACACCAGCAGCGCGGCCCATTCCACCAGGCCGACCTTGCGCTTGTAGAACGTGAAGGAGATCAGCAGCACGAACGACGGCGTGAGGAACAGGATCAGCCGCTCCAGGCCGGCCGAGATGTATTGCAGACCGAGGAAGTCGAGGAAGCTCGACAGGTAGTAGCCGATCAGGCCGAGGAAGACGATCTTCGCGTAATCGCGTCCGGCCAGCGGCGGCGAATGGCGCGCCTGCCAGACCGCCACGACGGCGAACATCGGGAAAGAAAACATCATGCGCAAGCTGATCACCATCACCGCATCGACGTGGTAGCGGTACATCAGCTTGGCGACGATCGCCTTGGCCGAAAAGAAAATGGCGCCGACGACGGCGAGCAGCAAACCGCCGAGATAGGCCTGGCGTTTGGAAAGGGAGGAGGAAATGGTAGCGGAAGACATCGCATGATTGTAAACGCTCCGGGCCCTGAGCGCCGGAGTATGGCGGCTGCCGGGTTCAGCTCGCCCGGATGGATGCGCTCAGCGGCGCCATCAGCGCATTGAGTTCGGCAGCGTCGAATTTGGGCGCGAGTTCCGCGTCGCTGCCCAGCACGCCCTCGGCCAGCACCGACTTGCGCTCCTGCAGCTCCATGATGCGTTCCTCGATGCTGCCTTCAACGATGAGCTTGTAGACCAGCACGGCCTGGTCCTGGCCGATGCGATGGGCGCGGGCGATGGCCTGCTCTTCCACGGCGGGATTCCACCACGGATCGACCAGGATGACGGTGTCGGCCGCCGTCAGGTTGAGACCGATGCCGCCGGCCTTGAGGCTGATCAGCAAGACAGGCACGCCCTTGCCCTGGAACCGCGCCACCACCGCCCCGCGTTGTGCCGGGGGCGTCTTGCCGGTCAGCGACAGCCAGTCGAGCCGCAAGGCGTCGAGTTCGGTTTCGATCAGCTCCAGCATCTCGGTAAATTGCGAAAACACCAGCACGCGCCGGCCTTCCGCCGCCAGCGACGGCAGCATGTCGCGCAGCATCTCTATCTTGGCGCGTTCGATGTTCTTCGGCGCCTTGTCGCCTTTCAACAGCAGCGGATCGCAGCACACCTGACGCAACTTGAGCAAGGCATCCATGATCGTCACGTGCGAGCCGGTGAAGCCCTTGCGCTCCAGCACGCGGCGCACCTGCTTGTCGGCGGCCGCGCGCACGCTTTCGTAGAGGTCGCGCTGTGCGCCCGCGAGGCGCAGCAGCTTGACGGCGACCGTCTTGGCGGGCAATTCTGCGGCGACATTCTCCTTGCGGCGGCGCAGGATGAAGGGGCGCACGCGCTGCGCCAGCAATTGCGCGCGCAGCGTCTCGCCGTTTTCTTCGATGGGCTTGCGCCACAGCCGCGCGAACGTGGTGGCGTCGCCGAGGAATCCTGGCATGAGGAAATTGAATTGCGTCCACAACTCGCCGAGATGGTTTTCCATCGGCGTGCCGGTCATGCAGAGGCGATGCCGTGCGCGCAAACGGCGCACGGCGCTGGCGGCGCGTGCCGATGCATTTTTGACGGTCTGGGCTTCGTCGAGGATCAGCAGATGGAACGGCTGCCGCGCCAGCATGTCGAGGTCGCGCCACACCAGCGGATAGGTGGTGAGCACGATGTCGTAATCGGCGATGCGCGCAAAATCTTCTTCACGCTCCGGCCCCTGCAGCGCCAGCACGCGCAGACCCGGCGCCATGCGTTTGGCTTCCGCCTGCCAGTTGAACACCAGCGAAGTCGGCAACACCACCAGCGCGGGGCAATCGAGCCGGCCCGCCTGATGTTCGATGAGAATGTGCGCCAGCACCTGCGCCGTCTTGCCCAGCCCCATGTCGTCGGCCAAGA
>Ga0209759_1000256_pt1 | contig 78188 bp, 65 predicted proteins | sample AraplaCL_Col_mMS_FD_184261 | JGI IMG/M metagenome (GOLD analysis project Ga0209759, IMG submission 184261) | Arabidopsis root microbial communities from the University of North Carolina, USA - plate scrape CL_Col_mMS (SPAdes) (version 2) | ecosystem: Host-associated > Plants > Roots >...
ATCACTTCGCCGGCGCGCATGTCTTGCTTGGTCAGCGACTCTTCGAACAGAGCCGCAAAAGATTCGGTATTCGGGGTAGAGGTTTGCAGGTCGGACATAAAAATCAAAATTTGCATGGTTCTCGCGGTGCCAGGCTGGCCGGATGGTCAGCAACAACGGCCAAGAAAGCGAATGCCACGCGGGGTTAAAGGGTTAAACACAACGCTCCACGACGATCGCGAAGCACCTACTGACAACGGACTTCTACTGCACCCACACCTGAAGCACAACGCGTACTTTCATCAGGCATGTGGGACTAAAGCTTCATACCACTGCACCACTTGCTCGACCGCCTGGTCGACCGACAATGCGGAGGTATCAAGCAGCTTGGCATCCGCTGCGGGCTTGAGTGGCGCGGCTACACGCTGACTGTCACGCTCATCGCGCTCACGCAAATCCCGGAGCAAGTCATCTATATTAGCAGAAAATCCTTTTTGGATCAATTGCTTATGCCGGCGCGCCGCGCGGGCCTCGACGCTTGCGGTCATGAACACCTTCAGCACGGCATCCTGGAAGATCACCGTGCCCATGTCGCGGCCGTCGGCGACCAGTCCCGGCTCCTTGCGGAAAGCCCGCTGACGCGCCACCAGCGCGGCACGCACCGGCGCGTGCACGGCAATCGCCGAGGCACGGCCGCCCACCTCCTCGGCGCGAATCTCGGCCGATACGTCGACGCCGTCGAGTTGCGCCAGTCCCTCGCGAAAGGTGATGTGTAGATCGTCGATCAGTTTTACAAGGGCGTCGACATCGTCGCCCGAAATGCCGTAGCGCAAGCTGGCGAGCGCGGCGAGACGGTACAGCGCGCCGCTATCCAGCAAGTGGAAGCCGAGGCTCGCGGCCACCAGCGCGGCCACGGTGCCTTTGCCGGAGGCACTCGGGCCGTCGATCGTAATGACGGGCGTCTGGTGAAAGGGACGGGTCGGTTTCATCGAAAAAGTCGCACGTCAGTCGATTCGGGGTCGAATCAGGGTTGAGCGAGCGCGGTGAAGCGCTCGAAATAATCGGGAAACGTCTTGCCGACGCACTTAGGGTCGTTGATCCGCACCGGCACGCCGCCGAGGCTCACCAGCGAAAAGCACATGGCCATACGGTGATCGTCATAGGTGTCGATAGCGGCGTTCGGAGTCAGTTTTTCAGGCGGTTCGATCACGAGGTAATCCTCGCCTTCCTGCACCTTGGCGCCGACTTTGCGAAGCTCGGTCGCCATCGCGGCGAGCCGGTCGGTTTCCTTCACGCGCCAGCTGGCGATATTGCGCAGCGTGGTGGCGCCGTCCGCGAACAGCGCCGCGACGGCGATCGTCATCGCGGCATCGGGAATCAGGTTGCAGTCCATGTCGATCGGCTCGAGCTTGCCGCTGTCGTGGCCGACGCCGCGCACTTCGATCCAGTCGTCGCCCATCTGCAAGTTCGCGCCCATCTTGATGAGCGCATCGGCAAAGCCGACGTCGCCCTGGATACTCGCCCGGCCGACGCCTTCCACCCTCAGCGGCCCGCCGCCGAGCGCGCCGGCCGCGAGGAAATACGACGCGGACGACGCGTCGCCCTCCACCATGATCGTGCCCGGCGACTGATACCGCTGCCCCGCCGGCACGACGAATTGATGCCAGCCATGGCGCTCGACCTTGATGCCGAAGCGCTCCATCAGCTTGATGGTGATCTCGATATACGGCTTCGAGATGAGCTCGCCGTCCACCTGCACGGTGCTTACGCCGCTTTCGGTGCGCAAAAGCGGCAGCGTCATGAGCAGCGAGGTCAGGAACTGGCTCGACACGTCGCCGCGCACGGTAATCGGCGCGTCGGCGTTGATTTGCCCCGGACGGATGCGCAGCGGCGGATAGCCTTCATTCTCTTCGTAGTCGATCCTGGCGCCGAGCTGGCGCAAGCCGTCGACCAGGTCGCCGATCGGCCGCTCGTGCATGCGCGGCACGCCGTGAATGCGGTAGTCGCCGCCGTTGACCGCCAGCGCCGCCGTCAACGGACGCACCGCCGTGCCGGCGTTGCCGAGAAACAGATCGGCCGTGCGCGCCGTGAATGCGCCGCGCGTGCCGGTCACGACGCAGGTGTCGCCGTCGCGCTTCAGACGCACGCCGAGCTTCTCGAGCGCGTCGAGCATCACGCGGGTGTCGTCGGAGTCGAGCAGATTTGTGATCGTCGTTTCGCCTTCGGCGAGGGCGGCGAGCAGCAGCACCCGGTTCGAAATGCTCTTCGAGCCAGGCAGGCGAATCGTGCCGGACGCGCGGGAAAACGGTCCGAGATCGAGGAATTCCATGATTGAGTCCAGTTTCCGGTTATTTCGACGCGTCGCTATTCGCGACGCCGGCCGCGCGCTGCTCCTGCCATTCGGTCCGCGCCACGCGAGAACGCGCGAACACGGCTTCGAGGGCCGCGCCGTCGGCGGCTTCGATGGCGGCGCGCAGGCGCGCCAGCACCGCCGTGTAGGCGTCGAGTTCGTCCAGCAGCGCGACGCGATTGGCGACGCACACGTCGCGCCACATTTCCGGGCTCGACGCGGCGATCCGCGTGAAGTCGCGGAAACCGCCCGCGGCAAACGAGAATTTCAGCGCGGCGTCGGGCGAATTGAGAATCTGCTCGACCAGCGCGAACGAGAGCACGTGCGGCAAATGGCTGACCGAAGCGAGCACGCGGTCATGCTGCTCGGGCGCCATGTCGCGCACGAGCGCGCCGGTAGCGCGCCACATCGCCGCGACGCGTTCCACGTCTGCCGGCGCATTCTCAGGCAGCGGGCACAACACCACGTTGCGGCCGACATACAGATCGGGCAACGCCGCTTCCACGCCGCTGGCCTCGCGGCCGGCAATCGGATGCCCCGGCACGAACTGGCCGATGCACGCGCCGAGCGCAGCGCGGGCTGCGGCGACCACGTCCGATTTGGTGCTTCCGGCGTCGGTGACGATCGTCTCCGCATCGAGAAAGGGCGCGATGCGTTCGAGCAGCGGCTGCGTCTGCGCAACGGGCGCGGCCAGCAAGACGAAGTCTGCGCCGTCAAGCGCTTCACTGAGCGCGGCGTCGTCGTTGAGCGCCGCTGAACCGTCGATCACACCAAGTTCCAGAGCGCGCTCAGTCGATGCGGCTGAACGCCCCACACCGATCACCTTGCGCGCACCATCGGCCTCGCCACGTTCGCGCAACGCGCGCGCAAGCGATCCGCCGATCAGGCCGACACCGAAAATTACCAGCTTGTTAAATGAAAACGCGGCCACGTCGGTCACAGAAAAAGCGCGCCTTTCATGCCGACGAGGCGCGCGGGTCAAGGGTTACCGCTTACGCGGCGGCGAGCGTCTTTTCGAGCGCCGCGATAAATGCTTCGTTTTCTTCCGGCAGGCCGATGGTGATGCGCAGCCACTGCGGCAAACCGTAGTTGCCGACCGGCCGCACGATCACGCCTTGCTTCAGCAATTCAAGGTTGACGCGGTTGCCGGCCGCGTCGTCGTTGCCGACACGCACCAGCACGAAGTTGCCGTCCGACGGCACATACTCCAGGCCGAGCTTGTCGAACGCTTCAGTCAGCCGGCGATAGCCCTGCGCGTTCAGCGCGGCGCTCTTTTCCAGGAACGCCTTGTCGTTCAGCGCGGCGATTGCCGCAGCTTGCGCGAGCGTGTTCACGTTGAACGGCTGACGCACACGGTTCAGCAAATCGGTCAGTTCAGGTTGCGCGATCGCGAAACCCACGCGCAAACCGGCAAGACCGAAGGCCTTCGAAAACGTGCGCGACACCAGCAGATTCGGATAGCGACGCACCCACGCGATCGAGTCGTAGCGCTTCTCTTGCGGCAGATATTCCGTGTACGCCTCGTCCAGCACGACGACCACGTGGCGCGGCACCTTGTCGAGAAACGCCTCGAGCTTCGGGCCTTCGATGAACGTGCCGGTCGGGTTGTTCGGATTCGCGACGAAAATCAGGCGCGTGTCGTCAGTAACGGCGGCGAGCATCGCGTCGAGGTCGTGACCATATTTAACGGCCGGCACGACAATCGCGCGCGCACCCAGACCTTGCGTAGCCAGCGCATAAACCGCGAACGAGTACTGTGCATAAACGATTGACTCGCCCTTTTCGACAAACGCGTGGGCAGCGATTTCGAGGATGTCGTTGCTGCCGTTGCCGAGCGTGACCCAGTCGGCCGGCACACCGTAGCGCTCGCTCAGTGCCGCCTTCAACTCGAACGCATTTGCGTCCGGGTAGCGGCCCAGTTCGCTCGCGGCCTGCGCCATGGCGCGCTGCGCCGACTCCGGCATGCCGAGCGGATTTTCGTTCGACGCGAGTTTCACGATGGTCGCTTCGTCCAGACCGAACTCGCGGGCCACTTCCGAAATCGGTTTGCCTGCGATGTAAGGCGCAATCGCGCGCACGTAGGAAGGACCGAAAGACGCTGTCATGAGAATCTCCGAACGACTATGAGTAATTGAATGCGCGGCGGCCACCGCAAGATGCCACGCGCCGCCGCCTGAATTTCGTTACCGGGCGCGCGGATACGAGCCCAGAATCTTCAGGAACGCGGCCTTCTCGCCGAGTTCGGTGAGCGCGGCGGCGACCGCCGGATCGTCGCGATGGCCTTCGACGTCGATGTAGAAGTAGTACTCCCACGTGCCGACGCGCGCCGGACGCGATTCGAAACGTGTCATGGACACGCTGTGACGCGCCAGCGGCTCCAGCAGCTTGACCATCGCGCCCGGTTCGTTCACGACCGACACGATCAGCGACGTCTGGTCATATCCGCTCGGGCCGGCCGGCTGCTTGCCGATCATCACGAAGCGCGTGCGGTTGTGCGGATCGTCCTGGATCAGTGCGTACGCCACTTGCAGGCCGTAATGGGTCGCGGCGCGATCGCCGGCGATCGCCGCCACAGTCGGATCTTCCGCTGCCATGCGTGCCGCTTCGGCGTTGCTCGACACCGCCTGACGCTCAAGATGCGGCGCGTTGGTCGACAGCCAGCGCTGGCACTGCGCAAGCGCCTGCGCATGCGCGCACACGCGCGTCACGCCGGTGAGCCCGCCGTTCAGCGTCAACAGATTGTGATGAATCGGCAAAGCTAGTTCGCCGCCGATCGTAAGTTGCGTTTGCAGCAGCAGGTCAAGCGTGCGCGACACCGCGCCTTCGGTCGAATTCTCGACCGGCACGACGCCGAATTCCGCGGCGCCGGCTTCGACCGAACGGAACACTTCGTCGATCGACGGACACGGCAAGCCTTCGATCGACTGACCGAAGTATTCGTGCATCGCCTGTTCGCTATACGTACCGACGGGCCCGAGATACGCGGCCTTGATGGTTTTCTCGAGCGCGCGGCTCGCGGCCATGATCTCGCGCCAGATCGCGCTGATATGCTCGCTCGCGAGTGGCCCCTCGCTCATGTCCTGCAAACGCGCGATCACTTGCTGTTCACGCTCGGGCCGGAACACCGGCGCGTTGAAATGCTTCTTGACCTCGCCCACTTCGAGCGCCACCGCGGCACGCTGATTGAGAAGCGCGATCAATTGCGCGTCGAGCGCGTCGATGCGTTCGCGAAGGGGTTTGAGTCGGGTATTGAGTTCGTCGTCCATGCGTGAAAACGGCCCTGCCGGTAGCTGCTGCACAAATGCGTGTTGGAAAGGATGCGCGCGCCGTAATTCTCAGGCGCTGCGCTGTTCGAATTCCTTCATGTATTCGACAAGCGCTTTGACGCCCTCGAGCGGGACGGCGTTATAAATCGACGCCCGCATGCCGCCGACGGACTTGTGGCCCTTTAGCTGCACCATTCCCCGCGCTTTCGCGCCGGCCAGGAAATCTTCGTTGCGCGACTCGTCGGCGAGGAAAAACGGGACGTTCATCCGCGAGCGCGAGCCACGCTCGACCTTGTTCAGATAGAAGCTGCTCGTGTCGATGGCGTCGTACAGCAGTTTCGACTTTTCGACGTTACGCGCTTCCATCGCGGCAAGGCCGCCCTGCTTCTTCAACCACTTGAACACCAGCCCGGCGATGTAGATCGCATAAGTGGGCGGCGTGTTGTACATCGAATTGTTCTCGGCGACGGTCTTCCATTCGAACGCCGACGGGCAGATCGACTGCGCGCGATCCAGCATGTCTTCGCGCACGATCACCACCGTCACGCCGGCCATGCCGATGTTCTTCTGCGCGCCGCCGAACAGTACGCCATATTTGGCGATGTCCATGGGACGCGACAGGATGTGCGACGAGGCGTCGGCCACGAGCGGAATATCGCCGAGATCGGGAATCTCGAATGTCTCGACGCCGTGGATCGTCTCGTTCGTGCACAGATGCACGTAAGCCGGGTCGTCCGACAGTTGCCATTCGGAGCGCGCGGGGGCGCGCGTGAAACCCTCAGCCGTCTGACCGCTCGCCGCCAGATGCACGGTGCCGTACTTCTGCGCTTCCTTGAACGACTTCTGCGACCAGGAACCCGTGACGACGAAATCCGCGCGCGGCTTCGCGCCCATCAGATTCATTGGCACGATTGCGTTCTCGCCCAGACCGCCGCCTTGCAGGAACAGAATGCGATGGCTCGCCGGCACGTCGAGCAGATCGCGCAGATCGACGAGCGCTTCCTCGTGGATCGACATGAACTCTTTCCCGCGATGGCTCATTTCCATCACACTCATGCCGCTGCCTTGCCAATCGAGCATTTCGTCGGCGGCTTGACGCAGCACTTCTTCGGGCATGGCCGCGGGGCCGGCGGAGAAATTAAAGACGCGCATCGTGAGATCCTGGAAGCAGGCGCAAAAAAAGGAAGAACGCGCAAAGATCGGCGAAGCTGGCAGCCGTGCGAGCAACCGCGGTGACACTAACAACGCAGTTTTGCCCGCGCGATTTTCTGACGCGGATTCGGACCATTTCGCGCCGGAAAAAGATAATGGCCGTCTGCGCGCGTGCGCAAACGGCCATTATCGCATTGTCATCGCCAAGCCGCCAAACCCGGCGCGCCATCCAGCCTATGAGGCGCGCCTGCGGGGCGGCGGCTGGCGCGATGTCAGCGCAGCCTTTCGACCTTAGCTTTACTTGGCCGGCTTGACCGAAGCGACTTCCTTGTCAGCCTGGTCACGCGTTGCCTTGATCGATTGCGGCATGTACTTTTGCATCAAGCCGTTCACGACGTCGCGGCCAACCTGGTCTTGCACCTGGATGAACTTGCGGCCGGTCGGGCTCTTGTAGAACGTGGTCAGATCCTTGATTTCCGACGTGCTGTAGTACTTCGCGTAAGCGTCGTACTGAGCTTGCATGGCGTCCTGACGGAAATTGTCCGTTGCGAACACCTGGCCTGCGCCGTCAACCAGCTTCGGCACTGCGTTCTTTTGCAGCGTCGGCACGGAAGCCTGCTTCTGCTTGTCCGTCATCGTCTTGTTTTCGCTCAGCGCGTCCGACAGGATGGCCGGCACCAGCTGCTTGGCTTGCATCTGGGCGCTGTTGCCGATCGCGCCGACGAGCTTCTGCGCGTCGATTGCGTCCAACAGGTCCTTGATTGCAGCCTGCTTGGCCGGATCAACCGGTGCTGCGGCAGCAGCCGGAGCCGCCGGAGCCGGGCTCTGAAGTGCTTGAGCCATGGCAAAGGTCGGCACGAGGGCAGCCAGCAACATCAGTTGTTTAAATCGTTTTTGCATCATTACTCCCTAATAGAAATGAACTTGAGCAGCAAGCCGCGCGGGATACGTATCAGCCCGACACGCCATTATTCCCGGCGCAGCTTTCAACTAATCACTGAGACTGTGAGACGCTGACGCGAATCAGGCCGCACCGCCTTCCTCGCCACCGTTGTCGCCTTCTGCGGGACCTTCGGCGTCGCCTTCCGCATCACTTTCCGCCTCGGCCTCAGCAACCTGTTGCAGACCCGAAAGCTTGGTCCCTTCGTCAAGGCTGATGAGTGTAACACCTTGGGTTGCACGTCCCATTTCTCGAATTTCCGAGACGCGCGTACGGATCAGCACGCCGGTATTGGTGATCAGCATGATCTGCGCTTCCTGATCCACCAGCGTGGCTGCCACGACCTTGCCATTACGCTCCGACGTCTGGATTGCGATCATGCCCTTCGTGCCGCGGCCGTGACGGGTGTACTCGGTGATCGGCGTGCGCTTGCCGAAACCGTTTTCCGTTGCGGTCAGCACCGACTGCTGCTCGTCGCCCGCCACCAGCAGCGCAATCACGTTCTGACCGTCTTCGAGCTGCATGCCGCGCACGCCGCGAGCTTCCCGGCCCATCGGACGCACGTCGTTCTCGTCGAAGCGAACCGCCTTACCCGAATCCGAGAACAGCATCACGTCGTGCTGGCCGTCAGTAATAGCGGCGCCGATCAGGTAATCGCCGTCATCCAAACCGACCGCAATAATACCCTTGCGCAGCACGCGACCAAAGGCTTCCAGCGGCGTCTTTTTTACGGTTCCTAACGCGGTGCCCATGAAGACGAATTTGTCAGCCGAAAATTCCTTGACCGGCAGGACGACCGTGATCTTCTCGCCTTCCTGAAGCGGGAAGATATTGATGATCGGACGGCCGCGCGAGTTCCGCGAACCTTGCGGCACTTCGTAGACCTTCACGCTGTAGACGCGGCCGCGATTCGAGAAGCACAGAATGTGATCGTGCGTGTTCGCGATGAACAGCGTGTCGATCCAGTCGTCTTCCTTCATTGCCGTGGCCTGCTTGCCGCGGCCACCGCGCTTCTGCGCGCTGTATTCGGACAGCGGCTGCGACTTCACGTAGCCCGCGTGCGACATGGTCACGACCATCTCTTGCGGCGTGATCAGGTCTTCGGTGTTCAGTTCGGTGGCGTTCAGCTCGATCTTCGAGCGACGCGCGTCGCCGAATTCGGCTTTGATCGACGTCAGTTCGTCGACGATGATCGCCGTGATGCGTTCCGGACGAGCCAGAATGTCCAGCAGGTCGGCGATTTGCGCCATCACTTCGCGGTACTCGCCGATGATCTTGTCCTGCTCCAGGCCAGTCAGGCGCTGCAGACGCATCTGCAGAATTTCCTGAGCCTGGGTGTCGGACAGACGGTAGAGGCCGTCGGACTGCATACCGAACGACGGATTGAGTCCGTCAGGACGGTAGGCATCGCGACCGCCCGCCGTCGCGTTTTCCGTCTCGGCACGCGACAACATTTCGCGCACCAGCGACGAATCCCACGGACGCGCCATCAATTCCTGCCTGGCGATCGGCGGAGTCGGCGCGGCCTTGATGATCGCGATGAACTCGTCGATATTGGCGAGCGCGACCGCCAGACCTTCGAGCACGTGGCCGCGTTCGCGCGCCTTGCGCAGTTCGTATACAGTGCGCCGCGTCAGCACTTCCCGGCGATGCGACAGGAAGCACGACAGCATTTCCTTCAGGTTCAGCAGCTTCGGCTGGCCGTCGACCAGCGCGACCATGTTCATGCCGAAGGTGTCCTGAAGCTGGGTCGCCTTGTAGAGATTGTTCAGAACGACTTCCGGCACTTCGCCGCGCTTGAGCTCGATCACGACGCGCATGCCGCTCTTGTCGGACTCGTCGCGGATGTCGGAAATGCCTTCGAGCTTCTTCTCGTTGACCAGCTCGGCGATGCGCTCCAGAAGTGAGCGCTTGTTCACCTGGTACGGCAGTTCGTCGACGATGATCGACATGCGCTGACCGCGGTCGATTTCCTCGAAGTGCGTGAGCGCGCGCATCACCACGCGGCCACGGCCCGTGCGATAGCCGTCGCGCACGCCGGCCACGCCGTAGATGATGCCGGCGGTGGGGAAGTCGGGCGCCGGAATGATCTCGATCAGTTCGTCGATCGTGGCTTCCGGGTTCTTGAGCAGATGCTGACAGGCGTCGACAACCTCGTTGAGGTTGTGCGGCGGGATGTTGGTCGCCATGCCAACCGCGATGCCGGACGAGCCATTGATCAGCAGATTGGGGATGCGCGCCGGCAGAATGGCCGGTTCGTTTTCGCTGCCGTCGTAGTTCGGCGTGAAATCGACCGTTTCCTTGTCGATGTCGGCAAGCAGTTCGTGGCCGATCTTCGCCATGCGGATTTCGGTGTACCGCATCGCCGCGGCGTTGTCGCCGTCGACCGAGCCGAAGTTGCCCTGACCGTCCACCAGCATGTAACGCAGCGAGAAGTCTTGCGCCATCCGGACGATGGTGTCGTAAACAGCCGTATCGCCGTGCGGGTGATATTTACCGATGACGTCGCCGACAATACGCGCCGACTTCTTGTACGCCCGGTTCCAGTCGTTATTCAGTTCGTGCATCGCGTACAGCACGCGCCGGTGCACCGGCTTCAGGCCATCGCGAACATCGGGAAGCGCACGCCCCACGATCACGCTCATCGCGTAATCGAGATACGAACGGCGCATTTCCTCCTCTAGGGAGATTGGCAGAGTCTCTTTGGCGAATTGATCCATTATCCGTATCTTTTACGTGCCAAGACGACGGCTTAACTTCAATTCGCCGCGCCTTCGCGTAAGCATTGCAGGCGCAACGCATCACGCGATTCTAACATGCCGCGAAACCGCTCCCGACGAAGGTACGTATACCTATTAGTGGGATATGCGCGGAGCGCTCGTCGACGCTTATTTTTGGAACCGGTCAGGCTCGATTCGTGCGTGGGGCAATTCGCCGCTGAGCCATGACTGGCGGAGCCTCCAGGGAATTGCTTTTGTTGCGCATGCACCACATTTGGAGGGTGATTTGATGGGGGGCAGATTTTTTTATCGTTGGAAGGGAACGATATGGCAAAATGCCAACGCACAAAGAGTTAGACACTGCTCGAAGTCTACACAGCACGTTTTTTGTTCTACACCGATGTTATACTTCGAGCAATGTATGACTTGTCTTCGTCAACAGGCTCGCAGTAAACCTGCGGTAATCTCAATTTCGAGAGGAGAAATATGAATAAACTTTCAAAGCTCGCGTTCATTGCAGCTACCGCGGTTATGGCTGCATCCGCCATGGCACAGTCGGTGCCGGCGTCGCGACAAGCTACGAACGACAACTGGGTGAATGGTACCGGCGAATACGTGTGGATGAACGGCACGAACGAGCTGTGCTGGCGCGATGCATTCTGGACTCCGGCAACGGCCAACGCAAAGTGCGACGGCGCTCTGGTTGCTCAAGCTCCGACTCCGCCGGCTCCGGTCGCACCTGCACCGGCTATTACGAGCCAGAAGATTACGTATCAAGCTGACGCACTGTTCGACTTTGACAAGGCAATCCTGAAGCCGGCTGGCAAGGAAAAGCTGGACGATCTGGCATCGAAGATCGGCGCGCTGAACCTGGAAGTCGTCGTCGCAACGGGTTACACGGACCGCATCGGTTCGGACAAGTACAACGACCGTCTGTCGCTGCGCCGCGCTCAAGCTGTGAAGGCATACCTGGTCAGCAAGGGTATCGAATCCAACCGTATCTACACGGAAGGCAAGGGCAAGCGCAACCCGGTCACGACCGGTTGCAACCAGAAGAACCGCAAGCAACTCATCGCCTGCCTCGCACCGGATCGTCGCGTGGAAGTCGAAGTTGTCGGTACTTCGAAGCAGTAAGCTACAAAATACCGCAGTATCAAAGCCCCGCTTCGGCGGGGCTTTTTTTATGTCCAGCCACAGGTGCGACGCCACATCGGGCACCGCGCCGACCCTCCAGCAAGCGGCATTTTGCCGTCCGTCCCGCGCCCTATATACTCAGGGTTTATCCTCGAGCGCCCGCTCACCGCTCTCTTCGAGGCAGCTTCCGCCATGACCAACGCCGATCCCCACGAACTGCAGAAATTTAGCGATCTCGCGCATCGTTGGTGGGACCCGAATGCCGAATTCAAGCCCTTGCATGAGCTCAATCCGATTCGCCTGAAGTGGATCGATGCGCACGCGCATCTCGCGGGCAAGACGGTGCTGGATATCGGCTGCGGCGGCGGCATTCTGTCCGAGTCCATGGCCGGTTTGGGCGCGCATGTGAAGGGCATCGACCTGTCGACCCAAGCTTTGGGCGTGGCCGATCTTCACAGCCTTGAAAGTGGTGTAACCGTCGATTACGAAGAAATCGCCGCCGAGGCGCTCGCCGCCCGCGAACCCGCGAAGTACGACGTCGTGACCTGCATGGAAATGCTCGAGCACGTGCCTCAACCTGCCGCCATCGTCGAGGCGTGCAAGACGCTGGTGAAACCCGGCGGCTGGGTGTTCTTTTCCACCCTGAACCGCAACGTGAAGTCATACCTGTTCGCCGTGATCGGCGCCGAATACATCGCGCGCATGCTGCCCAAAGGCACGCACGATTACGCGCGCTTCATTCGCCCGTCGGAACTGGCGAGCTTCGTGCGCGCCGCCGACCTGCGCACGGCCGATATCAAAGGCATCGTGTACAACCCGCTCAGCAAGCATTTCATGCTGTCCGCCGACACGAGCGTGAACTACATGCTCGCTTGCCGCCGCGACGTTTGATCCGCCCCGACCTGCCGGACCTATCGAACCAATGAGCGATCCCACGCCCCTGCCCCAACGCGAAGACAACGAAGATGCACTCGGTCTTTGCCACGCCGTCCTGTTCGACCTCGACGGCACGCTAGCCGACACGGCGCCCGACCTCGCGGCGGCCGTCAACAAGATGCGCCACGATCGCGGGCTCGAGATGGTACCGCTCGAAGATCTGCGCCCGCTTGCGTCCGCGGGCGCGCGCGGGCTGATTGGCGGCGCGTTCGGAATCGGCCCCGATAGCCACGAGTTCGCGTCGATGCGCGAGGAGTTCCTCGCCAACTATGAGGCGGACCTGTGCATCGAGACCACGCTGTTTCCAGGCATCCCCGAGATACTCGACGAGCTGGACGCACGCGGTGTGCGCTGGGGCATCGTCACGAACAAAGTGGCGCGGCTTACCGAGCCGCTGATCGCACAACTCGGCCTTGAAGAGCGCGCAGGTTGCGTCGTGAGCGGCGACACTACGCCGCATTCGAAACCGCACCCAGCGCCATTGCTGCACGCGGCGCGCGAACTGGACGTGATGCCGGAGCGCATCGTCTACGTCGGCGACGATTTGCGCGACGTGCAGGCTGGTTTCGCCGCCGGCATGAAGACGGTCGCGGCGGCGTACGGCTACTGCGGCAACGACATCCCGCCGACGCAATGGCATGCGCAACACGTCGTCCAATCGCCGGCGGAGTTGCAGAGGCTGCTGCGCGACCTCGGCTGAAGCGCAGGCGGCAAAAGCCGAGCCCCCGCGCCGGCCGCGCCAATGAGTCAGGACGTGGCCGTCGATCTATTGTAAAATCTCCGTCTGGCTCAGAAGTTTGAGCAACGAACCGCGGGGGCGACCTGGTTTCGACAGGGGTTGCGAAGCGGCTAGGGCATGTCGAGGCCCCGTCACCTCGTAAATCAGCGGGAAAAACGTAACTGCAAACGACGAAACGTTCGCACTGGCAGCCTAAGGGCCGCCGTCCTCTGCCTAGTTCACTGACGGGCTAGAGTCGCAAGACCGGTAGCAATACCGACAGAGGTCATATACGTCAGTTAAGCCTTGGTGGTGTCACGACATCCGGGTCGAAAACCTAGTGAATCGCCGTAGTGAAGCGTGTTCGTCCGCGTCACTATGGTTAAATCAAAAGACAGAACTACACATGTAGAACTAGTCGTAGAGTGCTTCTGGACGCGGGTTCGATTCCCGCCGCCTCCACCAATACATCATCCCGATTCCTCGCAGGATGTCCCAAGAACCCCGCCAGCTAACGCTTCGCGGGGTTTTGCTTTTCCTGGCTCGCCTGTAATCGTCCTGACTAATCCGGAGGGTGCTGGAGGTATTTCCGGGAGTACAGATCGCCTTCCTTTGCCCCGATACCCCCAAGCAGCCAGAACATGCCCAGATCGGGTTGACTATGCCGCTACCAGACGCGGAAATTCGCGGACCCCCACCTTGCGAGAAGCCGGACAAGCTCGCCGATGGCGGCGGTATCTACCTAGGTGCGCCCCAACGGCGCGCGCTATTGGCGGCTTAATACAGGTTTGCCAGCAAGGAAAAGCTGCTGGCGCTTTGGCGTCTACCCAACGGTCAGTTTGAAAGACGTGCGCGAGAAGCGGCGAAAAAAGAGCTGTCCAAGGGCGTTAACCCCGGCGAGGCAAGGAAGGCCGCGATCAATTCCGAAAAATTCTTCGAAGCAGTTGCGCGCGAATGCCATGCGAAATTTACGGTGGACCAATCGAAGTCGCACGCGGATCGAAATTTGAGGAGGCTTGAGGTGCACGTCTTCCCGTACGTTGGTGACCGCCCCACAACGTTGATAGAGCTGGCCGAAGTACTCGACGTACTTCAGCACGTCGAGAAAAAAGGAACAATCGAAACTGCTCACCGCGTCCGGTCGCGCGTCGGGCAATCTTCGTAGACTCGGAACAAAAGCACAGCTTTGCCGTCCGACGTCGCTGCTTTTTCATCAAATTAACGCGGGGATATCGCACTAACCTGCCTTGACCAGTTGCGCGCCCTTGCAGGGCTGCTGAGTCTTAAGGATGTGGCCGAGGAGTTTGCCGGTCTGCCATTGCAGGGACAGCCGTCGATCTTTGGCTTGTTCGAGGATGGCCTTGGCGACGTGCGCGCAGTATTAGCTCGCGACAGGTAGCCGCACATTCGCGACGCCGTAGTGACCTGAAGCCGACCGTTATGGTCGGCTTTTTTTGTTGACAGCATCGCAAGAATGCTACGCATCCCTGAATTCATGCCTGATAAATATTCCATTGCGGCACGAGCGGGCAAAGCACTGTGTCACGTCAACAAACAGCAGCCCGTCATCTGTTTTCAGAGTTGTCCGATATGGCTGTCGGCCAATCATGCGGGGTAATGCCTTGCCGTGTCAGCGTGTCGGTTTCCGCGCGATGCGGCGGAGTGACTTAATCAGGACAGGAGACTTGAAAATGCCGGATCAGCAGAAAAACGAAGCGATATATGACCAACAGGTCCACGCCGCCGCGTGCGTGAGGCTCGACGGCTATCCGTATCTGATCGAGACACCAGACGGCCAGATGCACGCGGGACGCCTCGATGCATATGGACAGCTATCGCGCATTGATGCCCGCGAGAGTAGCGACGACTACACGGTGTATTGGGGCGATAAGGCGCGCGCACGCGATGACATGGCGCGCGTCGAGTACCACATGGAACAGGCCACGGAATCATGATGCGTCGAATCGCCGTAGTCGGTGACAGGCTGGAACGCGGTGGCGAGATACTGCCCTATGCAGGTCCGCTCTTTACTATGGGTGATGCGGGTCGCCAGGTCGCCCTCATCGGAGGAACGGCTTATTGCGAAGCCAAGAGCGCCGGCACGATTGCGAAGGCCGGCGGCCCCCGGCGTATTGACTTCATGGGCGAAACCGCCGCCGACCGCGATATCGTCCTTTGCAAATGCCCGTCGCCACCGCATATTCTCGCCACACTTTCCGGCGAGTCGTGGTGTGACGACATGGCCGAATCATTGGGTGAGGTTGCGTCGAGCCGAACCGTCAGCGGCGGCGTCGCTTCAGTCGCAATTGGCGCATACGACGAGCAGATCACAGCGACCGGGCGCGGAGCATCCGCAGGCTATCCGTATTTCATCGAAACAGCGCACGGGCGGACTCTCTCGGGGCGATTGGATCACGGCGGCCACCTGCCGCGCGTCCACTCTGATGCCGCCGACGATTACACCGTTCATTGGGGCGATGCAGCCCTTGCAAAACAGGAAGTCTGAATAATGCCGAACAAGAGGACAATAGTCAGGACTAACTCGACGCCTAACTCCATTAAGGAAGTGCAGTTGAACGCTGTTACCTTTGCCGAGTTGTGGGCAGCATATCCGTCGGGAAATCCGTATGATAATTCTGTATACAAGGATCAATGCACGATTCGCATGAGCGTTACTTTCCATCGCGTCGGCATTGAAATGAAGTCGTTTTCTTCGAGACTGGTGCGTCCACTATCGAGCCAATCTACGATTGGGCGAATCATCCTTGATGGCAAACCAACGGCAACTCGTGCAGATGAGCTTGGTGAATGGTTGAAGCTGCGCCCTCTTGCCGGTCTGCCGAACGCCGAGGACATTACCGGGCAAGAATGGGAATCGAAGGTCAAAGGGCGAACTGGCATCATTCAGTTCTCGCGCTATTGGACGCGGGACGGTGAAAGCGCAGCAGACGCAAGCGGCGGACACATTGACCTATGGAACGGTTCTCGATTGACGATCAGCGGCCCAGTAGACTCCGTTGCAACGGTCGGGCGAATGTTTGGGATGAACTCCCTCTTCGCAGGTACTTCGTTCGGCTTCTCTGATTTACGCAGTTCAAAAGAAACCCTTTTTTGGGAGATCAAGTGAAACGGTTCGTCGTTAGCCTTGGAGGAATTGGATACGGACTCGTTATTACATGGGCTTGCCTGACTACACTGAGCAGATTCGACTGGTTTCGCGATACACACATGGTTGTGCACGGCTGCCACGAACTGGGCAAATGCGTATTTCCTTGGTACAACTGGCTCATTCTGTACCTGCTCATATTCGGCCCCGCCACTTTAGCGGCTGGTGTCAATGCTTACGCATGGCAGCGATGGCCGGTGAGGCGGTGGACATACTGCACAGGCGGCGCGACGATTCTGTGCGTGGCGCTCTATTTTGTCAGTGCGGTTATTCTAGAGAGTTAGCGAAAAGCCCCGCTTCAGCGGGGTTTTTTATTGATGCTAGCACAACAACTACAACGGCAAGACGAGCTGTGCCCACGCTTCCATCACCGGGCGGCGCTGTTCTATCAAATCGGTTCGGTGACAAGCCGCTTCAACCTTGTTCGAGATTGTATGGGCGAGCACCCGCTCGGCAAGGTCGCGCGCGTAGCCATTTCGCCAGCGCAATCCCGAAACGAACTTCTAAACCCTTGCGCGGTTGCCACGCGCCCTGCCGTATCGCTTTTTGCATTCATGCGGCGCAGGAATGACGTGAGCAACATGTCACTCACGACCCTTCCTGCGCGGCGAAGGGAATACGAGCGTCTCAGGCAGCTTCTGTTCCTTCAGCTTTTTGACGAGTACGAGCGCCGGGGCTGACAGCGCCAGGCGGTGCGCCTGCTTCGCTTTCATTCGTTCGCCTGAAATGGGTCCACACGCCTTCTTCCAGGTCGAACTCATTCCACGCCGCACCGCACACTTCACCGCCGCACGCCGTTCGCGTGCATCTGCAATGGGCGTTTCGGGCAGGGTCCAAGGCCCGCATCGCGCCGCTTTCCTGTAGCCGGACGGGTGAATCGCAAAGTCCATTTGCTGCCGGTTTTGTGGGCGTAAGCATGAGCCCCGTTACCTTGCCTTCAAAAACCGGTCTGTCGCCGGGCCGCAATGCTCTGCGCCTGCCTATCAAAGAGTGCCATATCAGTCCATCATTCAGCCCATCGCGAAGCGGCTGATAGTGCGGGATCAATACAGCTGCTTGCGGGTTTTTTCTTATCCCTCGCGTCCTTCCCGCAGCGCGCTTTAGCGCACTATCCTTTTCCTATCTCATCCACGCGCCGTTCCCTGACGGATCCAATTCCGATCGTCTCGCGAAGAAACGATTGGAATAAACGCATCTGCTCAGTCGTTTGATCCTCACGCGCGCACGCCGTGCCTCGCGTGAGACCAACACCAAAATCAGGAGCCGACATCATGCGCAAGACTCTCTTCTGCCTCGCCCTTCTCGCCCTCCAACAAAGCGCTTTCGCCGAAGCACCGAAAATCGTCGACGGGCGTTTCGTTAGTGCAGACGGCATGACGCTCTACACCTTCGACAAGGACACCACGCCCGGCGTGAGCGCCTGCACCGGCGGCTGCATGAACTACTGGCCCGCGGCCACGGCGAGCGCGTCAGACAAACCGTCCGGCGACTGGACCGTGATCACTGGCGCAGACGGCAAGCCGCAATGGGCGTACAAGGGCCATCCGCTCTATCGCTACGCAGCGGACAAGCAGGCGGGAGACATGAAGGGAGAAGGCTTCAAGGACATGTGGCACACGGCAAAACCTTAAGCGCGCGCCGCGAGCCTACGACAACTAAGCCAGACTGAACCTGGGAGCCAAACGGAAGACGCCGGCAGAACGCCGGCGTCGCACCAACAACGGACACGCGCGTCCGCTTATTCGTCTTTAGGACACTGCAGATTGCAGCCATTCGGATCGCCCAGATCGCCGCGCTTGCGCATGGCCGATTTTTTGCCAGTCTGGTATTTGCCCGAAGGAGTAGACGCCGCAAACGGCATTTGCGGATGCTCGGCGAGACGGAACTGATCTTGCAGAATGCCGCCCGGAACACCCGGCGAATTCTGCGCGAAAGCAACCGATGCGGTCGCGAGGAGCACACCAGCCGTCGCAACGGCAGCACATGCGTGAAGAATGACTTTCATAAGGATCGGCGCGACGTAACGCGCGGTTTAGGCGGAAGCGGAAGCTTAGAGAGTATCCCAAACGGACGCCACTCGCAGCGCCAGATACACGCAAATGTTTACGGCCGCTTACGCCACCGCTTCGCCCAAGCCCTCTTCGAGATCGACCACCTTGCCGCAGTCTTGCGGGTCATAGCCTTCGAGCTGGTCGACGCTACGGCGAAACGCGCTGCCGCGCAGCAATCCGAGCACCGTCGCCAGCGGCATACGTTCGAGGCGCGCACGGTCGCAGGCGAAATAATAGTCTTCGTCGACAATCGGAATGAAGTCCAGACCGAAGTGGTGCGCCGCGGGTTCCACGCCGAAACCTACATCCGCCATGCCGCTCGCGACGAACGCCGCAATCGCCGAATGCGTGAGTTCGGCCGACGCATAGCCATTGACCCGATCCGGATCGACTCCGACTTTCCGTAGCGCGAGATCGAGCAACATACGGGTGCCGGAACCAGGCTGCCGATTCACGAACCGAATATCGTCGCGCGCGAGATCGCCCAGACCGGCAATTCCCTTCGGATTGCCCTTGCCAAGAAAAAGCCCTTGCTTGCGTCGCGTGAGATGCACGAGCACGTGACGCTGCGGATCGAGCCAGCGCCTATACGCATCGGCACACGCCGAGCGAAACTCGCCGAGCGGCAAATGGAAGCCGGCCAGATCGCATTCGCCGCGCGCAAGCGCGCTGACGGCGTCCACGCTGTCGCGATACTTGATGTCGACCGGCAAATCGTCGGCGACCAGCGCCGTCACGAGCGCGGCCACCGCATAGCCGTGCGACGCGAAGATGCGCACGTCGTCGGCGAGCGGCGCGAGCCAGCGGTTCAGATCGCTCGCCACTTCGCTGGCGAGCGCCTGCATGTTGCCGTCGAGCCGCTCGCCGCACAGACGCTGCGCGCGCAACACCGCTTGCCCGAGTTCGGAGAGCACCGAGCCGCGGCCACGCTCCTTTGCGATCATCGGCCCGCCTAGACGCTCTTCGATACTGCGCAGCAAACCCCATGCGTGACGGTAGGACAAACCCTTAAGCGTCGCCGCCTGCGCGATGCTGCCGGATTCGTTCACCAGTGCAAGGAGCGGCACCACGTCCGACAGGCTTGCCTCCCGGCCGTCCGGGCCCTTCACCACCAGTTGCACCTGACACTCGATTCTGACCATATATGTTGAACTCTTTCCTATTGCATCGGCCGAAATGCCCGCCTATTGTTCGGCTATCCCATATCGAATAAACGAAGCATAAGTGCACGCATTATGAATAACAAGTGCATATATGACTTTGGAGGAGCCCCCACTTGGACGATTCCCTCGCCATCGCGCCGGATCAACTCGTTGAGCGTCACGCGCAACCGGGCGTGTCGCTGCTAGCGGTCTTGCACGCGATCCAGGACGAAGTTGGTTACGTGCCACCCGCCGCGGTCGCGCCGCTCGCGCGCGCCATGAATCTGTCGCGCGCGGAAGTGCACGGCGTCATCACCTACTACCACCACTTCCGCACGCAGCCGCCCGCGCCCGTCACGGTGCAACTGTGCCGCGCGGAAGCCTGCCGCAGCATGGGCACCGAAGCGCTCGCGCAACATATCGAGGCGCACACGGGTTGCCGCTTCGACGGCGAACATCAGCACGGCGCGACGGTGGAACTGGAATCGGTGTACTGCCTCGGCCAATGCGCGTTGTCGCCGGCGCTGATGCTCAACGGCACGCTGCACGCCAGAGTCACGCCGCAAAAGTTCGACGCGATCTTCGCGGCCGCCAGCAAGTGCGTGGAGGTGACGGCATGACGCGCATCTACGTTCCCCGCGATTCGTCAGCGTTGGCGCTCGGCGCTGACGCGCTAGCACAGGCAATTGAAAACGAAGCAGCACGCCGCGGCCTCGCCATCGAACTGGTTCGCAACGGTTCGCGCGGCTTGCTGTGGCTCGAACCGCTCGTCGAAGTTCAGACGTCCGAAGGCCGCATCGGCTACGCGAATATCGAAGCCGGCGATGTCTCCGCGCTGTTCGACGCCGGCTTCCTTGAAGGAGGCGCTCACGCAAATCGCGTCGGCGCGGTCGACGAGATTCCGTATCTGAAGAAGCAGCAGCGCCTGACGTTCGCCCGCATCGGCATCACGGACCCGCTTTCCATCGACGACTACGTCGCCCACGGCGGCCTCGAAGGCTTGCGCAACGCTTTGCAAACCGACGGCGACGCCGCCTGCGAAGCGTTGATCGAATCCGGCCTGCGCGGCCGCGGCGGCGCGGCCTTCCCCGCCGGCATCAAATGGCGCACGGTGCGCGGCGCCAAGGCGGCGCAGAAGTACATCGTCTGCAACGCGGACGAAGGCGACTCCGGCACATTCTCCGATCGCCTCGTGATGGAAAGCGATCCGTACGTGCTGATCGAAGGGATGATCATCGCGGGTGTCGTGACCGGCGCGACGGTCGGCCATATCTACGTGCGCAGCGAGTATCCGCATTCGATCGCCACGCTCGAAGCCGCCATCGCCAAAGCACGCGCCGCCGGCTGGCTCGGCGACAGCGTGCTCGGCTCGGCACATCGCTTCGAACTGTTCGTGGCGAAAGGCGCCGGCGCTTACGTATGCGGCGAGGAAACGGCCTTGCTGGAATCGCTCGAAGGCAAGCGCGGCATCGTGCGCGCCAAGCCGCCGGTGCCGGCGCTCGTCGGCCTGTTCGGCCAGCCGACCGTGATCAACAACGTCATCACGCTCGCCACGGTGCCGATCATCTTCGCGCGCGGCGCGGCGTTCTACAAAAACTTCGGCATGGGCCGCTCCCGCGGCACGCTGCCGTTCCAGCTCGCGGGCAATGTGAAGCAAGGCGGCCTGGTCGAACTCGCGTTCGGCGTGACGCTGCGCGAATTGCTGTACGACTACGGCGGCGGCACGGCGAGTGGCCGGCCGGCGCGCGCGGTACAAGTGGGCGGTCCGCTCGGCACGTATCTGCCGGAAAGCCAGTGGGGCATTCCCATGGACTACGAGGCGTACGCGGCAGTCGGCGCGGTGGTGGGCCACGGCGGCCTCGTCGTGCATGACGACACCTCGAATCTCGCCGAACTCGCGCAGTACGCCATGCACTTTTGCGCGCTCGAATCGTGCGGCAAATGCACGCCGTGCCGGATCGGCTCGACGCGCGGCGTCGAAGTGATCGGACGGATTCGCAACGGCGACACGTCCACACGACAAGTGCAGTTGCTGCGCGATCTGTGCGACACGATGGTGTCCGGTTCGCTGTGCGCGATGGGGGGCATGACGCCGTTCCCGGTGTTGTCCGCGCTCGATCATTTTCCCGAAGACTTCGGTCTCGCCGACGTATCTCATCACACGCCGAAAGCGGCCTGACCCAGGAGCCCACCATGTCCGACGTGCTCAACTCTCCTACTGGCGGCTGCGGCTCCGGCAACTGCGCGTGTAAATCGCAGGCGCAGCAACAGCGCGCGCCCCGCTCCTTCTTCGACGACACCGATTTCGGCACGCCCGAGCGTCACGCCGACATCGACATCACGCTGGAAATCGACGGCCAGTCCGTCACCGTTCCCGCCGGCACCTCGGTGATGCGCGCCGCCGTCGAAGCGGGCGTCAACGTACCGAAGCTCTGCGCAACCGATTCGCTGGAACCGTTCGGCTCGTGCCGTTTGTGTCTGGTGGAAATCGAAGGCAAGCGCGGTTATCCCGCTTCGTGCACGACGCCGGTCGAAGCCGGCATGAAGGTCCGCACGCAAACCGATCGTCTGCAGTCGCTGCGCCGCAACGTGATGGAGTTGTATATCTCCGATCACCCGCTCGACTGCCTCACCTGCCCCGCCAACGGCGACTGCGAACTGCAGGACATGGCGGGCGTCACGGGCCTGCGCGAAGTGCGTTACGGCTTTGACGGCGCGAATCACCTGAAGGACAAGAAAGACGAATCGAATCCGTACTTCACCTACGACGCGTCCAAGTGCATCGTCTGCAATCGCTGCGTGCGCGCGTGTGAGGAAACGCAAGGCACATTCGCGCTGACCATCGCCGGACGTGGTTTCGAATCGCGCGTGGCGGCCAGCGAAAACGTGCCGTTCATGGAATCGGAATGCGTGTCGTGCGGCGCGTGCGTGGCCGCGTGCCCGACCGCTACCTTGCAGGAAAAGACCGTCATCATGCTCGGTCAGGCCGAGCATTCGGTCGTCACCACCTGCGCGTATTGCGGCGTCGGCTGCTCGTTCAAGGCGGAGATGAAGGGCAACGAGGTCGTGCGGATGGTGCCGCACAAGAACGGCCAGGCCAATGAAGGCCACGCCTGCGTGAAGGGCCGCTTTGCCTGGGGCTACGCGACGCACAAGGATCGCATCACCAAGCCGATGATCCGCGCGAAGATCACCGATCCGTGGCGCGAAGTCAGCTGGGAAGAAGCGCTCACGTATGCGGCCTCGGAATTCCGCCGCATTCAGGCCAAGCATGGGCGCGATTCGATCGGCGGCATTACGTCGTCGCGTTGCACGAACGAAGAAACGTACCTGGTGCAAAAGCTCGTGCGCGCCGCGTTCGGCAACAACAACGTCGACACCTGCGCGCGCGTTTGCCACTCGCCGACTGGCTATGGCCTGAAGACCACGCTCGGCGAATCGGCAGGCACGCAGACTTTTGCGTCCGTGGATAAGGCCGACGTGATCATGGTGATCGGCGCGAATCCGACCGACGGCCATCCGGTGTTCGGCTCGCGTCTGAAGCGCCGCGTGCGTGAAGGCGCGAAGCTGATCGTCGTGGATCCGCGGCGCATCGATATCGTCGATACGCCGCACGTGAAGGCCTCGCATCATCTGCAATTGCGGCCGGGCACCAACGTGGCCGTCGTGAATGCGTTGGCGCACGTGATCGTCACCGAAGGCCTGGTCAATGAAGCGTTCGTCGCCGAGCGCTGCGAAACGCGCGCGTTCGAGCAATGGCGCGATTTCGTCGCGCTGCCGGAGAACGCACCCGAGGCAACCGAGGCTGTGACCGGCGTGCCGGCTCAATTCGTGCGCGAAGCCGCCCGCATCTATGCGACCGGCGGCAACGCCGCGATCTACTACGGCCTCGGCGTCACCGAACACGCGCAAGGTTCGACGATGGTGATGGGCATCGCCAACCTCGCGATGGCGACGGGCAACATCGGTCGCGAAGGCGTGGGCGTGAATCCGCTGCGCGGCCAGAACAACGTGCAGGGTTCGTGCGACATGGGCTCGTTCCCGCACGAACTGCCGGGCTATCGTCACATCAGCGACACGGTCACGCGCACGCTGTTCGAAGACGCCTGGAACGTCACGCTGCAACCGGAACCGGGCCTGCGCATTCCGAACATGTTCGACGCCGCCGTGCACGGCACCTTCAAGGGGCTGTACTGCCAGGGCGAAGACATCGTGCAGTCGGATCCGAATACGCATCACGTATCGGCCGCGTTGTCGTCGATGGAATGCATCGTCGTGCAGGATATTTTCCTGAACGAGACTGCCAAGTATGCGCACGTGTTGCTGCCGGGTTCGTCGTTCCTCGAAAAGGACGGTACGTTCACCAACGCGGAACGCCGCATTTCGCGCGTACGCAAGGTCATGCCGCCGGTGCCGGGTTACGCCGACTGGGAAGTCACGGTGATGCTCTCGCGCGCGCTCGGCTATGAAATGGACTACACGCACCCGTCGCAGATCATGGACGAGATCGCGCGTCTCACGCCCACTTTCCACGGCGTCTCGTACAAAAAGCTCGACGAGATGGGCAGCATTCAGTGGCCTTGCAACGAAGATGCACCGGACGGCACGCCGACCATGCACATCGACAGTTTCGTGCGCGGCAAGGGTAAGTTCGTGATCACCAAGTTCATCGCGACGCCCGAGAAGGTCACGCGCAAATTTCCGATGCTGCTCACGACGGGCCGTATCCTGTCGCAGTACAACGTGGGCGCGCAGACGCGCCGCACCGAGAACTCGCGCTGGCACGACGAGGACCGGCTGGAAATCCATCCGCATGACGCCGAAGAGCGCGGCATCAAGACCGACGACTGGGTCGGCATCGAATCGCGCGCGGGACAAACCGTGTTGCGCGCGAAGGTGACGGAGCGCATGCAACCGGGCGTCGTTTATACGACGTTCCACTTTCCTGAGTCGGGCGCGAACGTGATCACCACCGATAGCTCGGATTGGGCGACCAACTGTCCGGAGTACAAGGTGACCGCGGTGCAGGTAATGCCGGTCGAACAGCCGTCGCAATGGCAGAAAGAGTATTCGCGTTTCAACACCGAACAGCTCGATCTGCTGAAGCAACGCGAGTTGGCCAACGCGACATCGGGCAAGTGAGGGCGGCCATGGACAATCAGAACCTGATCGACATGGCCAACCGGATCGGCGATTTTTTCGATTCGATGCCGGACCGCGAGGAAGCGCTCGCCGGCATCGCCGACCATATCCGCCGTTTCTGGGAGCCGCGTATGCGGCGCGCGTTGCTGGCTTCGCTCGATGAACCGGATGCGAGCGGCATCGAGATGTCGGCCATCGTCACGGAGGCGCTCGTTAAACACCGCGAGCAACTGACACCGGCGGCGCCGACGACCGTGTAATCAGGCGCGGCGGCTGCGGCTGCGCAGCCTTGGCCGCATGCTCGCGCGTGCAACCCAAATCGCACCAGCGACCTCGCACCACGTACAGACCAGCTCAGCAGGCGGCCGTCACAAGGTCGCTTGCTCTGGTATCTCGCCATTCACCGTAAGCGAGTCAGCGGGTACCGCTGCGCTTACCGCCTAAGCTCGGCAAGCGGCCCCGCATCACAAAGCCGCCTGCTCCGGTAGCTCGCCATTCACCGTGAACCACGCTTCGCAATGCCGCAACAGACCGTGCAGATCGGAGCCGGTGCGTCCGCGCGCGCTGATGTAGCCGTCCGGGCGCACCAGATAAAACGACGGCCGCGTGCGTCCATACGATTCGGAAAGCGCCGGGCCGCCATCGCCGTTGGTATCCGTGATGCGCCAGATGCGCACTGCGCCCGGCAGCAAGCGCTCGACTTCGGCCGCCACCCGTTCCATCTCCGGGTCCGGCGGCGGCGCATGCTTCGCCGCAGGATCGAGCGGCGTTTCGTCGACAGGCAGCGGCGGCACCAGCAGGAACAGCGAGAAGAACGCCGGATCGTGCAGATCGAAAATGCAGCCGACGCCGGGCGCGCGGCCAAGCGGTCCATCCACCACATGCACCAGCGCGTCGGGCGCGCGCTCGCCGGCGCGCGGTCCGCCGTCGAGCACGCGCTCGAGCGTCAGCGGACTGCGCCGGTACTGGATCGACAGTTCGCTGATCGTGGCGCGTGCGGCATCGCGCAGCGGACCCAGCGCGGCGAGCACCGGCATCACGCGTTCGCGCAACAGCCTGAGCGGTCCGTGATCGGCCTCGGCCATTTGGGTGATGAAGCCGGTCTGCCGAAGCACGTCACGTTCGATCGGATGACGTTCGGTGTGATAGGTGTCGAGCAGCCGATCCGGCGCCGCGCTCTTCATGACACGCGCCAGCTTCCAGCCGAGATTGAGCGCCTCCTGAATACCGGTGTTCATGCCTTGCGCGCCGGCCGGACTGTGCACATGCGCGGCGTCGCCCGCGAGAAAGATGCGGCCCACACGCAGCCGGTCCACCATGCGGCTGTTCACATGGAAATACGCGGACCACGCCAGATCCGACACGTCGACCCGCTCGCGCACGCGCCGCGCGATCAGCGCCTTGCATTCCTCGAGCGACGGCGCCGGCACCTTGTTCAACGGCGGTTCGCCCAACACCGCAGGCGTCGCGGCAGGCGCGAGCGCGGCAGGCTCGACCGCATGATCCGCAATCAGGCGATGCCGGCCGTGGCCCATCGGAAACAGCGCCACCAATCCTTCGCCAGACGCGAAGATATGAAACTCGTCTTCGGGCCAATCGGTTTCGGCGTGCAGATCGGCGAGCAGGAACGTCTGCTCGAAGGTCTTGCCTTCGAAGTTCAGACCCAGCCGGTGACGGATCGCGCTATGCGCGCCGTCGGCGGCGATCATGTACGACGGCCGCATCGTCTCCGTGTGACCGTCCGCGCGGCGCAGCGTCGCCTGAATGCTGGCGGAGCCTTGCGCGAACATGGTCAACTCGACGCCGCGCTCGACCGTCACGCCGAGCGTCGCGAGATGCTCCGCCAGCAAGCGCTCAGTCACGGACTGATCGAGAAACAGCAGATACGGATAGCGCGTATGGAGTGGATCGAAATCGAGTTGCGCGAGACGCATGCCGTTCGAAAACAGATTGGCGATGCGCGCGCGATGGCCGAGTTCGAGAAACGGTTCGACCAGCCGATGCTGCTCGAGCAACTCGAGCGTGCGTGCCTGGATGCCGATGGCCCGCGAATACGGGTTCGGTTGCATGGCTTTGTCGATCAGACGCACGGGGATGTGGGCACGCGCCAGACTCATGGCCGCGGCGAGCCCGGTGGGGCCGGCACCGACGATCAGTACCGGCGACGCATCGTTTGCGGCAGCGTCCATGCGGAACTCCGGAAACAACAATGCGTTCTAGTGTACGCCCGGAGGAACTCGCCCTGAAGCGCCGCCGGCAAGCCGCTGACGGTGCGCTGCATCAATCATGCGATTGGCTTGCGCTTGCCCAAGGCTTGCTGCGCGTGCCAGTTTGCCTCAATGCGCGTGCGGCGCATGATCCATTGCGCACCGATGGTTCGTGGTGCCGAGGTCGACTTGCAGCGTCGCGTGCTGCATCGAAAAGCGTTCGCGCAGTATGACGACGATGCCGTCGAGCGACTCGTCGCCGGGGTGGCCGTCCGGCATCACCAGATGCGCGCTGAGCGCATTGCCGGTGGTCGACAGGGCCCACACGTGCAGATCGTGCACATCGACGACGCCGGGCTGCCCCGCCAGATAATCGCGGATGCTTTGCAGGTCGACGCCGGGCGGCACGGCGTCGAGCGCGAGGCGCACCGAATCGCGCAACAGGCCCCACGTGCCGACCACCACGACCGCCACCACGAGCAGGCTCATGATCGGATCGAGCCACGTCCAGTTGGTATAGAGAATCACGAGACCGCTCACCGCGACCGCCGCCGAGATGCCGGCATCCGCCGCCATATGCAGGAAAGCGCCGCGAATGTTCAGGTCATCCTTCTGCCCGCGCATGAAGAGCCACGCGGAAATCCCGTTGACCACCACGCCGAGCGTCGCGACGACGAACACCGCGAGCCCTGCCACCGGCGCGGGATTCATCAGCCGCCCGATGGCTTCGGCGACGATCACGCCGCACGCGAACAGCAGCAGCCCGGCATTGACGAGCGAGGCGAGGATCGACGAGCTGCCGTAACCGAACGTATAGCGCGCCGACGGACGGCGCGTGGCGAGCCACGAAGCGCCCCACGCGAGCAGCAGCCCGAGCACATCGGAGAGATTGTGGCCGGCATCGGCGAGCAACGCGGTGGAATGCGCGAGAACACCGTAGACGGCTTGCGCGATCACGATGGCGATGTTCAACACGACCGCGAGCGCGAAAGCACGGCCGTGGCCCTCGACAGGAGCATGGGCGTGGTGGTGGCCGGCGTGGCCGTGGCTGTGACTGTGGCCGTTGTGCGTGTGCTCGTGCCCACCGTGGCTGTGGCTGTCTCCGTGGCTGCTTTCGCTGTGGCCGTGGACGCCTTGCGCTTGACCCACCTGGTCAGCGTGGCCCGAAGTGCAATCGTGACGATGTGCTGCAACTAAGTTCGGAGTTTCCGGTTTCTTCATGACGGTTCCAGTGAATCATCGCCGGCCGGTTCGGCCACGTGTTCGAGCATGCCGGCCAGCATCGCGCTGATGTGGCGGTCGGCGGCGAGATAGAAGACCTGCTTGCCCTGCCGCTCCGCGCGCACGATCCGCGCCGCGCGCAGCAGCCGCAAATGATGGCTTACCAGCGACGACGACAAACCCAGCGCCTCAGCAATCGCCCCGACGGCGCGCCGCTCGTCGAGGCAAGCCAGCACGATGCGCAAGCGCGTGGGGTCGCCGAGCAGACGAAACAGATCGGCCAGCGGCACGATCGTGTCGACCGAACGATCGTCAAAGCTCGCAAACGACGAGGTAGAAGCAAGGGAAGAAGCCATGGCGGGCGGCGCTGCGGAAGAACATATGAACATCTATTCACATGTTACAGATAACGAGACAACCGGTCAAATCGGAGCGCGGTCCGGCGAGTGTGGGAAAATGCGGCCTCTGCCTCACCCGAATGCCATCCCCCGTCATGCAACCTGTATTTGACCGCGCTTTCGCGGCGCATCGTGACGGCCGCCTCGACGACGCCGAACGCGGCTACCGCGCGACGCTCGACGGCAATCCCGCGCACGTCGATGCGTTGCACCTGCTGGGCGTCCTGCGCCACCAGCAGGGCCAGCACGCCGAAGCCGCCGAGCTCGTGCGGCGCGCAGTGAACCTGCGTCCGGAAGACGCCGCGCTGCAACTGAACCTGGGCAACGCGCTCAAAGCGCTGGGCCAGATCGACGACGCCATCGAACAGTTCCGCAACGCGCTGACGCTCGCGCCGTCGTTCCCGATGGCGCACTACAACCTCGGCAATGCCTACGCCGCCGCGGGCCGTCATGAAGACGCCGCCGATGCGTTCGAAAAGTCGTTGCGGCTGCAACCGGACGACGCTTCGTCGCACAACAACTTCGGCAATGCGCTGCATGCGCTCGGGCGCCATACGGAAGCCATCGCCGCGTTTCGGCGCACCCTCGAACTGCGTCCCGGACACGCCGGCGCGCTCAATAACATGGGCATGTCGCTGAACGCGCTCGGCCGCGCGGAAGAAGCGATCCCGTGTTTCCAGACGGCGTTGGCGGCCGAACCGCGCTTCGTCGCCGCGCACTTCAATCTCGCCAACACCTTCGACGCCACCGGCCGCCATGCCGAAGCCGTCGCGTCGTTCAAGGCGGCGCTGGCTTTGCAGCCGAACCTGCCGCCGGCGATCTTCGGCATGGGTAACGCGCTCGCGGCATTGGGACGCCACGCCGAGGCGCTGCCGTATCTCGAACGCGCCGTCGGTCTCGATCCGCAATTCGCGCTCGCGTGGCTGAGTCTGGGCACCGCGCATCAGGCGCTGGGCGCGCATGGCCCCGCCGTGCGCGCGCTGGATCAGGCGCTGCGTCTGCGTCCCGATCTCGCCTCCGCGCATATGAACCGCGCACTCGCGTGGCTCGCGCAGCGCGATTTCGCGCGCGGGCTGCCGGAGTACGAATGGCGCCTGCAAACCATGGCGCAGCCGGTGATCCAGACGCTGCCGCGCTGGCACGGCGAGCCGATCGCGGAACGTACGCTGCTGGTTCACGCCGAGCAGGGTTTCGGCGATACGCTGCAATTCGTGCGCTTCGTCCCGCTGGTTGCGCAGCGAGCGGCGCGCGTCGTACTCGAAGTGCAGCCGCAACTGCTGCCCTTGCTGGCCCCGGCCGCACAGGCCTGGCGCGTGACGCTGATCGCCCAGGGCGCGCCGCGTCCCGCCGCCGACCTGCACTGTCCGCTGCTGAGCCTGCCGCTCGCACTCGGCACGACCTTCGACACCATTCCGCAGCGCACGCCCTATCTCAGCGTGCCGGCCGCCTACGGCCGCAAATGGCGCGGCTCGCTCGGCGGCCAGGCCAAGCGCAAGATCGGCATCGCGTGGTCGGGACGCATCCAGCAAAACGAAACGCGTTCGATGCCGCTCGCCGCGCTCGATCCGTTGTTCGCACTCGAAGGCATCGACTGGATCGTGCTGCAGCCCGAGTTGAGCGCCGAGGAACGCATGGCGCTCGACACGCATCCGCGCGCGGCGTCGATTCATCGCTTCGACAAGCGGATCGGCGACTTCGCGGACACGGCGGCTATCATCGAACGGCTCGACGCGGTGGTGTCGATCGATACATCTATCGCGCACGTTGCCGGCGCGCTGCGCAAGCCGCTGTGGTTGATGCTGCCGTTCGCGGCGGATTGGCGCTGGTTTGCCGGCGAAACAAGCAGCCCCTGGTATCCGGGCGCAACGCTGGTGCGTCAGCCGCAGCCCGGCGCATGGGGCGATGTCGTCGAGGCCGTGGCGAACGCGTTGCGCAAGGGCTAGCGCACAGGCCGCCCGGCGATGTCAGCCGTCGCCGCCGAGCACAAAACAAAAACCCCGCGTTCGTGAGAACGCGGGGTTTTTTACTTGCCCGAATGAATCGCAAACGGTGAAGCTCAGGCCGTCCGATATTGATTGCGCGATTCCGGCGTGCGATACAGCACCAACGTCGCGATCAACCCGCAAATCGCCGCCGCACCCAGGAACAGACCCGGTGCCGCCTTGTTGCCGGTCGAGTGAATCAGCAACGTCGAGATTGCCGGCGTGAAACCGCCGATCGTCGTGGCGAGGCTATAGGCAAGCGAGAATCCGGCGGTCCGCACTTCGACCGGCATGACTTCGGTCAGCGCCACGACCATCCCGCCGTTATAGCTGCCGTACAGGAACGACAGCCACAGTTCGACTTCCAGCAGACGCGCGAACGACGGGTCCGCCACCAGCCACTGCAGCGCCGGATACGCGGTGAGGATGGTCAGGATCGTGAACGCCAGCAACACCGGACGCCGGCCGATACGGTCGGACAACGCCCCCGCGAGCGGCAGCCAGACCAGATTCGACAGACCGATGCAGACCGTAACGATCAACGTATCGATCGACGACAGCTTCAGCACTTCCTTGCCGAAGGTCGGCGTGTACGCCGTGATCATGTAGAACGACACAGTGGTCATGATCACCATGCCCATGCCGCCGAGCACGATGCCCCAGTTCGCGGCCATCGTCTTCATGATCTCGCCCATCTTCGGATGGTGCTTGCGTGCCTTGAACTCTTCGGTCTCCTGCAACGAACGGCGGATCAGGAACAGGAACGGCACGATCAGGCAGCCGATCAGGAACGGCACGCGCCAGCCCCAGGCGGTCATCTGGTCAGCCGGCAACAGCTTGTTCAGGAACACGCCGATCAGCGCAGCGAACACCACGGCGACCTGCTGGCTGCCCGACTGCCACGCGCAGTAGAAGCCCTTGTTGCCCTTGGTGGCGATCTCCGACAGATACACCGACACGCCGCCCAGTTCGACCCCGGCGGAGAAACCTTGCAACAGCCGGCCGCCCAGAACGAGCACCGGCGCGAGCAGGCCGATCGTCGCGTAGCCTGGAATCGATGCGACCGTAAGCGTGCCGAGCGCCATCAATCCGAGCGTGAGGATCAGGCCTTTGCGCCGGCCGTGATGATCGATGTACGCGCCGAGGACGATCGCGCCGAGCGGTCGCATCAGGAAGCCCGCGCCGAATACCGACAGTGACAGCATCAACGAGGCGAATTCGTTGCCGCTTGGAAAGTAGGTCTTGGCGATCGCCGAAGCGTAATAGCCATAAACCATGAAGTCGTACATTTCAAGGAAGTTGCCGCTGACAACGCGGAAGACTGTCTTGACTTTGGATTCTTGCGATGTGGAAGTAGCGTGTGTCGCTGTAGACATGACATTCTCTGATGAGCCTGTCGCCACGCGGAATTCGGCGACGGCAGGCAGTTGAAACGATCCAAGTTGAAACGATCCACCGCGTTCGGCAGGCGGATGCCTCGGACGGCTGCAAGAGAACGCGCCCGGGGGGCGCTGCATTTTCATGCTGAACGCATTCTCGCGGTATCAGGGTAAACGTTGTGAATCATGCGGTGGCCGCTCCACGTAATGTTACCGATGAAGTCGCTGTCGCGAAATGCATACAGTTTCCTTACATGGAACGGCCGGCCGTCGCGATAACATTTGCAGTCAGGCATTCCGTTGATTACTACCCCGATGCGAACCACCGCCGCTCTCTCACTGCGCCCCGCGACTCTCGCGGACGCCGAGCTCATTGCTTCGATCCACAGCACCAGTTGGCAGGCCACCTATCGCAGCCTGTTGCCCGACGCATTTCTCGACGGCGAAGTCACGCGCGAACGCGCAGCCTATTGGGAAGCACGCCTGAGCGCGCCCGGCGGGGAACGCCGCATCGTACTGATCGCCGAACTTGCGGGCGAGCCGACGGGGTTTGTCTGCATCGAACGTCAGCCGGAGTCCGCGTGGGGCGTGCTGCTCGATAACCTGCACACGCTGCCGGACTATCAGGGTATCGGCGTCGGCAAGCTGCTCATGCAGGCCGCCAAAGACTGGGCTCGCGCGCAGGGCGAAGCGCAACTCTATTTGTATGTGCTCGAAGGGAACGCACCGGCGATCGGCTTCTATGAGCGGCAAGGTTGGCGGTTCGTCGGCGCCGAACCGGATCATATGGGCGGCGTGGATATTACAGCGTTGCGCTACGTCTACAGGCTCGATCGATAGGACAAGCGCGGCCGGCTTGATCGATGTCGAGGCCTGACTCAAGCCAAGACGATTCGACAGGGTCGTTCGGAGATTTCCGCACTCCAACTCGACTGCATCCAGGTACCATCCTCCGCACCCCTACGGCTTCACTGAGTGACACGCCCATGCGCCTATGTGCTTATCCAGAGCACAACGCGGGTGGCCGGCGTCGACGTACGGCGTGCATGTCTGGCGTTTCACGCGCATCGCACCGAGGCCTGAGTCCCCGCAGATCCCGGGACCGCCGAACGGCGGCCCCTTTAAGAGGCGCTGGAAACGACCGATGTCCACCATTCCTTTCACCCCCATCCAGGGCTACCTGGCCATGCCGCGCCTGCGTCCGCTGGGTCATGTGCCGGCGTCCTTCGGCCGGGACTGGGCACTGCTCCCGCCAGGTTACAGTTTGCGGGCGGAACTCAAGGCACTTTACGCAGCCATGCTGCGCACGTTCTGCATGAGCGATCAGGCCATTCGCTCGCTTTGCCGATGGTCGCCACCGGAAGAACGGCGCGCGACAGAGGCGCCGGCTCCTGTGTTTGAAAAGCGCTTCGACGCGGCCGCGCAAATCGCCGCAGCCGCTGCGGCCGTACCGCCGCTTCTGCCGCATAGGCACGCAACGGCGGGACGCGGGTCCGGCCATCATTGGAGTGCGTTGGCAGGCGGCGCCTGCGTACTCGGCGGCACTGCGATGCTTGGATGGATCGGGTTCGATCATCTGATGCATCGGGACACCGCCGCTCATATGGACTTCGCGGGCAAGGTCTCACACGAACACGATTCGCGGTCAGCGAAGGCTGTGCCGCCGGTCGCAGTCACCGCTCGCGCGGTGGGTAACGCAGCGGCAAGCACGTCTGTGGCAGTCGCGGCATCAACGCCTGCGTTCTCGAGTGCGGTGCCTGAGTTCGCGCGTGCGTCTCGTTCCGCGGCGGTGTCGGTGCCGACGCCGGTGCCTGCTTCGAACGCAGCGTCCACGTTGCGCTTCGCCTCGGCGCACGTCGTCGCCGATAAAACCGTCTCACATCGCCGTCAGCCCGTCCGCGAGGAAAGCCGCAAGCAAGTCGAACAAATTCACCCGCGCACGGCGCGGTTAGCCGTCGCAAACCAATCGCCGCACGCAATGACTAGCGGCGGTGAGGCGACACGCGGCGCGACCCCAAAGGTTGCAGTAAATGCGTCGCCAAAGCTGTCGGCTGCCGGAGCCTATTCGCCGGTCGCTCCGGCTCGACTCGGCGTGGACGAATACGCGGGCGTATCCATGTTCGCCGCGACACACGTGCGCGACATTGCGCCCATGCCGCGCGCCGGCTCGTCAAACAATTCGTCCAGCGCCAGCGGGACCGAATGGATGAACCATCTTTCACAACGACGCCTGACCGATGTTCCGGATCATTTTGCGAAGTAAGCACGACGCGACCACATAGATGTAGCGTTGCGCAGTACAAAAAAAGCGCGGCCATTCACCCAAGAATGGCCGCGCCTTTTACGTTCATGCATTTACTTCTGAACCGGCAAGCCCATTTCAGTTTGCCGCTGCAGTTGCATCACTTCGCCCTGCACCTGGCGCAACTGCGCTTGCGCTCTTTCCTTCTCGGCATGCAGCGTGACCGCTTCGCCTTGGGTTTGACGCTGATAGTCGTTGACCTTGGCCTCTTGTGTGCGAGCCACGTCGAGATCGGCTTGCAGGCGTTTCGCGCGATCTTCGGACATGGCAATCACGTCTTCGATATACGCCTTCTGCGCCTGCAACTGCGTGCGGCGAATCTCGACATCCGCGAGTTGCGCTGTCTGCTGGCCAAAGCCCGCGTAGATCGCTTCTGCGCGCGCCATGTCCTCAGTCTTTATTACACGCCAGAAATGCTTGTTCTGAAATAACGCGATGTAGTACGTCATTTCGCGCGGATGGAAAAACAGACTGGCGCCGTAACTGCCGTTATACGTGGTGCGCAGTTCGCTCAGCTTCGCGTCGTGAATCATCTGCATCAGTTCGGCGACATTGCCTTGTGCATCGCCGGCCGTGGCCGATGCAGATGCAGATGCGGCGTTCCGCAGCGCGTCGGCGACAGGTTGCGGCGTCAGCGTATTGATGGCCGGCCGTGTGCCAACCAGCGGCGCGGCCTCGTCGCCTTGCGCGGCCAGCACGAACCCGCCCTGCTGCAATAGCGCACACGAGGTCGCGAGCAGCATGGCGCGCCGCATTAATAAGGAATACTTCATACGCGCATGCTCCATGCGAATCCAAAACAGCCGCAGATTATCGCGCGGATTCGCCTTTAAGCGAAGCATTCCAATGTCGCGCCGACAGACTTTAAATCGAGATAAATAGCTGACGAGTGATTTGACCAAGCCGGCGCGTCATCGCGAAATAAACGAGTGCGGATGAGACGAAAACGCGACGTTCCGCCTCGTGCGGATGACTTTGAATTTACGCGAGGGTTATGCGAACTCAGCCGTAAGCGGATTCACAATATGGAGATAGAGCGCCGGGCAGTGAGATACGCGCAGTTCGTTCAAGAAAAAACTCGCATTCCTGATTATTCATCTTGATAACGAGACGTTTCCGACTTCAAGAACGAATGCTGCCGCATGCATCGGCAAGCCGATGCGAAAGTCGAACGAGAAACGAATCGGAAAAACAGCAAGAGAAAAATGCAAGAGGCGCACCGTTGCAAGCCGCAACGGTGCGCCTCCAACAAACTACCGGCCAGACTATCCAACCCGCCTCGCCAGCCAGCGCGTATTAAAACCGCGTCTCGCGCGCCACACGCAGGAACGTATCGAGCAGCGGCGTGCAGTCGAGCAACTCCGGCCCGCCCGCGCGATGAAACTCCGGGTGCCATTGCACGCCCATCACGAACGGCGCGCGCCGGTAGCGCACGGCTTCGATGATGCCGTCCGACGCCGACACCGCCTCGATATTGAGATCGCGGCCGAGCGTCTTGACCGCCTGGTGGTGAATCGAGTTGACGATCGCATCGCGCCGGCCGGGGAACATGTTGGCGAGCGTCGAACCGTCCGGGAAATGAATGCCGTGCCGATGCTGATCGTAGTTCTCGTTGACGTGCGTAGCCGCGGTCGGCACATCGGTGGCGATGTCCTGATACAAGGTTCCGCCGAACGCTACGTTGATCAGTTGGCAGCCACGGCACACGCCGAGCACCGGCTTGCCCGACTCGACGAACTCATGCAGCAGTTCGAGTTCGTACATGTCGCGCACGCGGTCGCCCGGCCATTCGTGACTGGCAGCCTGTTCCGCGTAGGACTGCGGCGAGACGTCGGCGCCGCCTTGCAGCAGCAGGCCGTCGAGATGCTTGGCGTAGTCGCGCAAGCGGATATTGCTCGGATGCAGCATGCCCTGATGACCGACCGTCGGAATCATGAACACCAGCACGTCGCGCGACATCACCCAGTGCGCGATCGATTCCTCGAGGTACTGCAAGGTCTTGCCGCGCAGTCCCTTCGCCCCCGGCTCGGGATGAAAAATACGCGCCGACACGCCGATGCGCAGCGTGCGTTGCGTGATCCGCTGGCCCGCGCGATCGAAAATCTGGCGCGCGCGCGCCGCGACGATGCGGCCGAACACAGTCCACGCCGAATCGCTGTGCTTCAGATAGCGCGGCGGCGACGGCGGCAAGGCGTTGGGTGGCGGTGGGTTCGAGGCCGTGAAGTCAGGCGCCGCGCCGAACCCGGGCGGCGGCGAGCCTGCCCGGCGTTCGGTCGACGCCGGGATCTCTTCGTTCACTGTCACGTCTTCGACGGCGCCGACCAGTTCGCCGTCCACGGGTTCACTGCCGCCGACAGTCGGCGACGGCCTCATTGCATGGACGCCGGCGCGGCGCGCGTCCCGTTCATGAACCTCCGCATCCTGTCTCGCGGTGGATGCCGCAGCCGAACTGCGTGCTTCGGCGGCATCGCGTTGCCGCGCCTTTTGCGGATCGGTGGGCGTGACCGCCGACGCGCTGTCGGGATCGTCCGTCGACGATCGCATGGCGGCTTCTTCGGCTGCCGGCGTTGCGGCGGACGCAGCGGACGTCGACGTGGAAGAAACATCCGGCGGCGTCACATCCTTGACCGGCGACTGGATGGCATCTTCGTGCGAGAGGGGTAGCGAGGCCGCCGGATCGGGCGGCACGGAGCCGGCTATCGACGCGCCGGGCGTAGTGCCGGACGGCGCGGGCGACGCCGAAGGCGGCGTGGGGTTGCCGGGCTTGCCGGCATTTTCAGGTTTGTTTTCGCTCATGACAGTCAGACAGGCGCCTTCCACGCGAACGAATGAATATGCCCTGATTATCCGCTAGCGAGCCAAGCGCCGCAAACCCGCACACAATTGCTCACATTGTTGCGGGCGCCGCGCGGAACTCGATTTGGCGTATCGCGCGGCAAGTCCGGCTCAAGGATCCGGCTGCTCTTCGAAAGTTTCACGCAAGGCGATCTGCATGGCCGCGTGGATTTTCACGCACCAGCGCCACACCAGCGCCAGCAGCAACGCGGCGCAAACCAGCACCGCGGCGAGCAAACCGGTCGGCGGCAGAATGCCGCCGGAAAGCGCTGCGACCAGCAGAAACACGCCGACCATCGAGACCACCGGCACCAGATCGGAAATCGCGTAACGGATCGCGCTCGTGAAGCGCCCGGCCGTCGCCGGTTGCACGCTGACTTCGGCGAGCAACAAGGCAAGCGACTTGAGCTTGCGATACACGGCGACGAGAAACGGCAGCGACACGACCAGCGCGACGCTCCATAACACCACGCGCTGCATCGGCTCGGAATTCAACCAATGTGCGAGCCATGCGCTGGTAAAAGGCGCGCTGTACGACACGATCAGAAAAATCGCGGCGACCAAGGCGAGATTGACGGCAATCTGCAGAATGATCCGCCGCGTCATGCTGGACAGCGTGGGTTCGCCGCTTCCCGTACTCAGGCTGCGCAACCATTGCCCGTACATGCCGAACACGTTCGCGAGCGTGCGCGGCATGGCGTGACCCAGGCGTTGCGTCAGCGGGTCGGCGGCGCGAATCAGATACGGCGTGAACAGCGTGGTCAAAGCGGACACCGCCACTGCGATCGGATACAGAAACGCGCTCGTCACCTTCAGCGTCAAGCCGAGCGACGCGATGATGAACGAGAACTCGCCGATCTGCGAAACGGTCATGCCGACGCGCATCGCCGTGCGCCCGTCCTTGCCGGCGAGGAAGGTGCCGAGCCCGCACGACACGATCTTGCCGACGATCACCGCCACCGTGATCACTGCGATCGGCCACGCGTAGTCGACCAGCACGGCCGGGTTCAGCATCAAACCGATCGTCACGAAGAAGATCGCGGAAAACGCGTCGCGCAGCGGCGCGATCAGATGTTCGATCCGATGCAGATGGCGCGATTCGGCCATGATCGCGCCGATCAGAAAGGCGCCGAGCGCGATGCTGTAGTCGAGCTTCACGACCAGCAGACAGAAGCCGAAGCAGAAGCCGAGCACGGAGACGAGCAGCATCTCGTCGCTCTTCGCGCGCGCCACGTAATTCAAGGCGCGCGGCACGACCAGAATGCCGACCACCAGCGACACCGTCATGAACAGCAGCAGCTTGCCGAGCGTGACCATGGCGACGCCCGCGCTCAACTGCCCCGTCTGCGCGATGCCCGACAGCAGCACCAGCATCGCGATGGCGAGAATGTCCTCGACGATCAGAATGCCGAACACCAGCTGCGCGAAGCTCTCGCGCTTCAGGCCCAGTTCGGAGAGCGCCTTGACGATGATGGTGGTCGACGAGATCGCGAGGATCGCGCCGAGAAACAGCGAATCCATCGAACTCCAGCCGAACGCGCTGCCGATCTCGTAGCCGATCCACAGCATCAGCACGATCTCGGAGAGCGCCGCGACGATCGCAGTTGCGCCGACCTTGAAGAGTTTGCGCAGGCTGAATTCGAGGCCGAGCGAAAACATCAGGAACACCACGCCGAGTTCGCCGAGTGTCTGGATGGTCTGCTCGTCGTGGATCAACTGGAACGGCGGCGTGTATGGCCCGATGATCACACCGGCCGCGATGTAGCCGAGCACCACCGGCTGTTTCAGGCGATGGAACAGCACGGTGACGACGCCAGCAAGCGCCATCACGACCGCCAGGTCCTGAATAAAGCCGATGCCATGGTGCATGAATACGTCCCTTACAAAAAGTAATCTTGAAAACGCAGTTTAGCAAACGAACGCGACAACCCGTCTCGCGTCGACGTTTGAAAAACATGGCGCTGCCCGCCGGGCCGCACATCTCCCTCACGCCCCCCGGAAGAATGTTTTTGACGCGCTAGACTCCTGTGAAATATCACAATAATATTTACGACATATTTCTCTGGAGTCGAGCAATGCAGCAGGTGTCCTTCAACGTTGTAGACCGTTCCGGCGGCAGCCGCGCCGAGATCGCCGAGGTGAATCGCCTGACCATTGCCGGCTGGGCCGGCCGCGATCAGGCCGCGATCGAGCATCACATTGCCGAACTGGCCGAACTCGGCGTGAAACGGCCGTCCACCACGCCATTGTTCTACCGCCTCGGCGCGGAACTGCTGACGCAGGCCGAGCAGATCGACGTGGTCGGCGTGAAATCGAGCGGTGAAGCCGAATGCGTGCTGGTGCAGACAAAGACGGGCTTGCTCGTCACTGTGGGCTCGGATCACACCGACCGCGAAGTCGAAGCCTACGGCGTGACTGTCTCCAAACAGGTGTGCCCGAAACCCTTGGCCCGCAACGCCTGGCGTTTCGACGATGTGGCCGGCCACTGGGACCAGCTCGAACTGCGCGCCTTCGCAGTCGCCAGCAACGGCGAGCGGCGCGTCTATCAGCAAGGCAGCGTGGCATCGCTGCTGCCGGCCGCCGATCTGCTGACGCGCGCGCCGCTCGCGCAAGGCGCGGCAATGTTCTGCGGCACGCTAGCGGTACAGGGCGGCATCGTCGGCATGACCGATGGCGACGCGCTCGAACTCGAATTGCACGATCCCATCCTGAACCGCACGCTGCGCCACGCCTATCGCGTGCGCGCGCTACCTATCGTCGAATGAGGCATCCATGAACTCTCCTTCGCTATCCGCCGCCGACGCGTCATCCGACGCATGGCTCGAAGCCGCCGCCTTGCGCAAGATCACCTGGCGCATCATGCCGTTCCTGTTTCTCGTCTACGTGCTGTCGTATCTGGACCGCGTCAACATCGGTTACGCGAAGCTGCAGTTCACCGGCGACCTCGGCCTGTCGAACGCGGCGTACGGACTCGGCGCGGGGATCTTTTTCTTCGGCTACTTCGTGTTCGAAGTGCCGAGCAATCTGTTGCTGAAGAAGTTCGGCGCGCGCGCCACGATCGCCCGCATCACGATGCTGTGGGGCCTGCTGTCGTGTCTGATGATGTTCGTGCGCACGGAAACGATGTTCTACGTGCTGCGCTTTTTCCTGGGCGTCGCCGAAGCCGGGTTGGTGCCGGGCGTGGTGCTCTATCTGACCTTCTGGTTTCCGTCGGACCGCCGCGCGCGCATGGTCGCCGTGTTCATGGCGGCGATTCCGGTGGCCGGCATTATCGGCGCGCCGTTGTCGGGCTTTTTGATGTCGGCGCTGCATGAAGCGCACGGTTTGCGCGGCTGGCAGTGGATGTTCCTGATCGAAGGCATTCCGTCGATTCTCGCCGGCTTCTGGGCGCTCGCCGTGCTGCGCAACACGCCTGCCGAAGCCGCCTGGCTCACCGACGACGAAAAGCGCGTGATCCTCGGCCGTCTTGCGCGAGAAAACAGCGCGGCCGCGGCGGCCGGCGCTGAACATAGCCTGGCCGTGGCGTTGCGCTCGGGCCGTTTCTGGCTGCTCACGCTGATCTATTTCTGCCTCGTCACCGGCAATGCGGGCTTCTCGTTCTGGCTGCCGCAAATCGTCAAGGATCTCGGCGTGACGAACCTCGTCACCAATGGCTTCGTCACCGCGATTCCGTATCTGGCGGCGGGCATCGGCATGATCCTGATTGGGCGTTCGTCGGACATCACCGGCGAGCGGCGCTGGCACTATGCCGTGTGCTGCTTCATCGGCGCAGCGGGCCTGCTCGGCAGCGCCTCGGTGACCAACTCGATTCCGCTCGCCGTCACCGGTTTGTCGATTGCGTATGTCGGCATCCTCGCGGGCTTCGGCATTTTCTGGTCGATGTCGACCACCTTCCTGCAAGGCACGGCCGCCGTCGCCGGAATCGCCGTGATCAACTCGATCGCGAACCTCGCCGGCTATGTGAGCCCGTATGTGCTCGGCATCGTCAAGGACGCGACGCATAGCGTGACGTTCGGGCTCGTGCTGATCGCGGGGGCGCTGATCGTCGGCGGGCTGGTTACGCTGATGATGCCGCGCGTCAAGGTGCAGCAAACGGCGGCGGTCGCGCCGAGCCGCGCCTGACGGACGGCGATGGTGACGCAACGCGCCTCACGGTGCGCGCGCCAGGGCCGATGCGGGTCGATCACCCGCTATCCGCCCGAGCCGCGCCGCTGTGTGCGCAAAACCTTGCTCTACAATGCGGACGACATCGTCCGCTGCCACTTCACATGACGCTTTTGCAGACCGCCCGCCCTTCCCCGCCTGCCCGTGCGACCGCCGCCGCGAGTCTCGCCGAGCAGGCGTATGCGTTCGTCAAGCGCGAGATCATCACCATGCGCCTGCGGCCGAGCGAGGTGCTCAACGAAGCGGAACTGATGGCGCTGACCGGCATCGGCAGGACGCCGGTTCATCAGGCGCTGCATCGGCTGGTGCACGAAGGCATGCTGACCATCATGCCGCGCAAGGGCATCATGGTCCGCCCGGTTTCGCTCGACGACGTGCTGGCGATCATCGACGTGCGTCTCGTCAACGAAAGCTATTGCGTCGAACTGGCCGCGCGCCACGCGCAACAGCACGACTACGACGCGATGCAGGCGCTGCTGGACCGCTCGGCCGTGTGCGTCGCCGCGCACGATATCGAAGGCATGATGGATATCGACCGCGAGTTTCATCTGGCGATTTCGGCCGCGTCGCGCAACCCGGTGCTCGCCGACATTCTGCGCGGGCTGCACGAGCGCTCGCTGCGCTTCTGGTTCATTTCGCTGTCCGAGCCGCACCATCTGGAAGACGTACACGAGGAACATCTCGAACTGTTTCGCCTGCTGCGCGAACGCGACGCCGAAGGCGCGCGCCAATCCGTGCAAAAACATATCGAAGCGTTCCGCGCCACACTCTTCAATCGCATCTGATCGACCGCATTCAAGCCCGCCCATCCAGGCTCACGCATCCAGCTCACGCATTTAGCTCACTGACCGGCTTCGCCGGGTTCAACCGGACTTTTACCGACATCATGGCCACTGAACTCACGCCCTTTCCGCCGCTAGCCCAACTTGCCGCCGACCTCGCCGCCGGACGCACTACGAGCCGCGCGCTCGTGGAGACCGCGCTCGAACGGATCGCCGATCCGGCCGGCCAGGGCGCGGCCGTCTTCATGCACGTCGACGCCGACAGCGCCCGCAGCGCCGCCGACGCCCACGACCGTTTGCGCGCCGCCGGCACCGTGCTCTCACCGCTCGCCGGCATTCCGGTGTCGGTAAAAGACCTGTTCGATATCGAAGGCCAGCCGACCCGCGCCGGTTCCACAGTGCTCGCCGACGCCCCCGCCGCCAAGGCGGACGCCGTCGCGGTCGCGCGTTTGAAGCGCGCGGGCGCGGTGCTCGTCGGCCGGACCAATATGAGCGAGTTCGCGTTTTCCGGACTAGGCCTGAACCCGCACTACGGCAATCCGCTGTCGCCGTACCAGCGCGGCGTGAAAGGCGATGAGCGGATTTCGGGCGGCTCGTCGTCGGGCGCGGCGGCCTCCGTCGCGGACGGCATGGCGGCCATTGCGCTCGGCACCGACACCGGCGGCTCGATCCGCATTCCGGCGGCGCTGTGCGGCCTGACCGGCTTCAAACCGACCGCCGACCGCATTCCCAAACAGGGCGGCGTGCCGCTTTCGTCGACGCTCGATTCGTTCGGGCCGATCGGCGTTTCCGTGGCCTGCTGCGCGTTGGTCGACCGTATGCTGGCCGGGCTCGAGCCGCGTATTCCGGCCGCCCGTCCACTGGAAGGTGTGCGCCTCGGCGTGCTGACCAATTTCGTCACGGACGGCGTCGAGCCCGCGGTCGCCGCGGCAATCGACACGGCGCTCAAGCATCTGGAAGCGGCCGGCGCGATCGTCAGCGAAGTGCGTTTCGCACCGCTCGACCGTTTGCCCGAGATCAACCGCTTCGGGTTCTCGCCGATCGAGGCGTACGCGTGGCATCGTCCGTTGCTGGAAAAGCATCGCGACCAATACGATCCGCGCGTGCTGGTGCGCATTCTGAAGGGCCAGCCGGCCAGCGCCGCCGATTATCTCGACCTGCTCGCCGAACGCGAGGCGATGTTGGCCGAAGCCGCCCGCACGCTGTGGCAACGTTTCGATGCGGTGGTGGCGCCTACGGTGCCGGTGGTGCCGCCGCGCGTCGCCGATCTGGTCGACGACGACGACGCCTTCGGCCGCACTAACGCGTTGATCCTGCGCAACCCGAGCGTGTTCAACTTCCTCGACACCTGCGCGCTGTCGCTGCCGTGCCATCTGCGCGGCGACGCTCCGGTCGGCCTGATGCTGGCCGGCGCGCCGCATGCCGACGACGCCCTGCTGGCCATCGGCCGCGGCGCCGAAGCGGTGCTCAAGGCGATTCGCTGATCAAGCACAATCAGGACGCTGACCGGGAAATACGCCGTAAAAGCAGGATAAGCGGCGGGGCGGGGGTTCGCGCTAGAATCGCGGGCACCCGCACTTTCCGTTTCGAGACAGCCACACGATCCATGAATAACGACACTGCAATGCTGCGCCGCGAGCGCTCCCTGCTGGTTCTGCTTGGCCTGATCTGCGTCGCCCTCGTGGGTGGCGCGCTGTATCTGCAGTATTTCCTGCACGAAGACCCGTGCCCGTTGTGCATCATCCAGCGGTATTTCTTCCTGCTGATCGCGATCTTCGCGTTCCTCGGCGCGCGTTTCAACAACTGGCGCGGCGTGCGTCTGCTCGAAGTGCTGGCGGCCTTGTCGGCGCTGGCCGGTATCGTCACGGCCGTGCGTCATGTGTATGTTCAGGCGAATCCGGGCTTTAGCTGCGGCTTCGACGCGCTGCAGCCGTTGGTAGACAGCTTGCCGCCCGCGCATTGGCTGCCGGGCGTGTTCAAGGTTGCCGGCCTGTGCGAAACGGCCTATCCGCCGATTCTGGGTCTGACGCTGCCGCAATGGTCGCTGGTCGCATTCGTGGTCGCTTTCATCCCGCTGGTGCTGACGCTGGTTCGCAACCGTCGCCGGATTGCCTGACCGGGGTTCTGCCGCTCTGCGTTCGCCACGCTGAACAACGAACGCCGGATTTCGTGCCGCCGAGTGCGGCGACGCGAAGTCCGGCGTTTTTTCGTCCCGAAACCCCGCCGTTGCTGGTCAGCCAGACCATCCATTTTCCCCGCGGCGCCCGGCCCCGCCTGGCTTTCCCTCTTCCGTCCCGATTCACGCAACTTCCCGCCGTAGCGCGAATCGTACTTATCTCATGACCGCTTCCGAATAAGCTTCATGCGACATGGGAAATCTTTTTGGGACAAGGTAATGCTATCTTCGGACTTGGATGGCGATCTACGTGCGCGAGGCCGGCTTTAACGCGACCCCATGCGTAACGCGCGCCCGGTCCGCAGTGTCTTCTGGATTCGCCATGACAACGCAAACCATCCGCTTTTATCACCAAGGGGCCGTCCGTGAGGTGGCGGGCGTTCCTGCGTCGCGCACCGTGCTCCAGCACCTGCGCGAAGATCTGCATTGCACCGGCACGAAGGAAGGCTGCGCGGAGGGCGACTGCGGCGCCTGCACAGTCGTCGTCGGCGAACTTGACGCGCATGGCGGCCTCGCGCTGAAAGCGGTCAATGCCTGCATCCAGTTCCTGCCGACGCTAGATGGCAAGGCGCTCTTCACCGTCGAAGACCTGCGCGCCGCCGACGGCGCCCTGCACCCCGTGCAACAGGCCATGGTCGACTGCCATGGTTCGCAATGCGGCTTCTGCACGCCCGGTTTCGTGATGTCGATGTGGGCGCTCTATGAAAATCAGCCGGCCGCCGCCGGCCTGCCCACCCGCGATGAAATCAACGCCGCGCTCTCCGGCAATCTGTGTCGCTGCACCGGCTACCGGCCGATCGTCGACGCGTCGCAGAAGATGTTCGACTATCCGCAATACCCGCGCGTAACGCTCGACCGCAAGGCCGTCGCGGATCAGTTACGCGAACTGCAACGGCGCGACACCTTCGAATACCGTGCGCCCGACACGCGTGGCGCCGCGTTCGGCTCACCCGCCTTTCACGCACCCGTCTCGCTCGACGCGTTCGCCAAGCTCCGCGCCGACCATCCGCAAGCGCGATTGCTGGCCGGCAGCACCGATGTCGGCCTGTGGGTCACCAAGCAATTCCGCGATCTTGGCGACATTCTGTATATCGGCAACGTCGCCGAATTGAAGACGATCGAGCGCGACGCGCAGACGCTGACAATCGGCGCCGCCGTCACGCTCGAAGATGCGTACGCGGCACTCGCCGTCGACTACCCCGAACTTGCCGAACTGTGGACGCGTTTCGCGTCGCTGCCGATCCGAAATGCCGGCACGCTCGGCGGCAACGTCGCGAACGGTTCGCCGATCGGCGATTCGATGCCGGCGCTGCTCGCGCTCGGCGCCGAAGTCGTGCTGCGCCACGGTCCGAAAACGCGCTCGCTGCCGCTCGACGCGTTCTACCTCGGCTACCAGAAGACCGCACTCGCGGTCGGCGAATTCGTCGCGGCGCTGCGCGTGCCGCGGCCGGCAGGCAACCTGCGCTTTCGCACCTACAAAGTGTCGAAGCGTTACGACCAGGACATCTCCGCCGTGTGCGCGGCGTTCGCGCTGCACCTCGCCGAACACGGGGTCATCGAGCAAGCGCGTATCGCGTTCGGCGGCATGGCGGCCACGCCGAAGCGGGCCACGCAAACCGAAGCCGTCCTGAATGGCGCAAGCTGGGACGAAAGCACCGCGCGGCAAGCCATGAATGCGCTCGTCGCCGATTACCAGCCGCTCACCGACATGCGCGCGTCGAGCGCGTATCGATTGAAGGTGGCGCGCAATCTGCTGTGGCGCTTTCACCTCGAAACGCGCGATGACGCGCCGCTCGCCCTCTTCGACGTGAATGCGTTCGCGTTCGAAGCCGGCGCGCCGGACGCCGCCGTTGCGAAGGAGCCGTCGTGATGAACCGGACCGATGCTTTCGTCGAACACGCTGGCCACCTCGCTCACGAGAGCGGCGCGGCGATCGGCGTCTCGCTGCCGCATGAATCGGCTGCGCTGCATGTGAGCGGCGAAGCCACCTACACGGACGACGTGCCCGAGTTGCAAGGCACGCTGCATGCGGCGCTCGGCCTGTCGCGCCATGCCCATGCGCGGATCGTGTCGATGGATCTCGACGCGGTCAGAAAAGCGCCGGGCGTGGTCGCCGTGCTGACCGCCGAAGACATCCCCGGTGAAAACAATTGCGGTCCGGTACTGCACGACGATCCGATTCTCGCGGTCAATGAGGTGCTCTACCTCGGCCAGCCGGTGTTCGCCGTGATCGCCGAAAGCCACGAGCTCGCACGCCGCGCCGCCGCGCTGGCGAAAAGCGACGACGTGATCCGCTACGAACCGCTCGAAGCCATTCTCACACCCGCCGATGCCAAAGCCGCGAAGCAGTTCGTCCTGCCGCCGCTGCATCTGAAACGCGGCGAGCCGGATGCAAAGATTGCCGCCGCGCCGCACCGGATCAGCGGCACCTTCGAAGTCGGCGGCCAGGAACAGTTCTATCTGGAAGGCCAGATCGCCTACGCCGTGCCGAAGGAAATGGACGGCATGCTCGTCTACAGTTCGACGCAGCACCCGAGCGAGATGCAACAAGTAGTCGCGCATATGCTCGACTGGCCGCAGCACAATGTATTGTGCGAATGTCGGCGCATGGGCGGCGGCTTCGGCGGCAAGGAATCGCAATCGGCAGTATTCGCCTGCGTAGCCGCACTCGCCGCGAAACTGCTGCGCCGTCCGGTCAAACTGCGCGCCGACCGCGACGACGACTTCATGATCACCGGCAAGCGCCACGACGCGGTCTACGTGTACGAAGCAGGCTTCGACGACAGCGGGCGTATTCTCGGCGCGCGCGTCGAAATCGCGTTGCGTGCAGGCTATTCCGCGGATTTGTCCGGCGCTGTCGCCACACGTGCTGTCTGCCACTTCGACAACGCGTACTACCTGTCCGATGTCGACATCGTCGCGCTGTGCTGCAAGACCAACACGCAATCGAACACCGCGTTCCGTGGCTTCGGCGGTCCGCAAGGCGCGCTCGTGATGGAAGTGATGCTCGACAGCATCGCGCGTCAGTTGAACTGCGATCCGCTCGATGTGCGCCTCGCCAACTACTATGGCGTCGGCGAGCGCGACACCACGCCGTACGGACAGCGCGTCGAAGACAACATCATCGCGCCGCTGACCGACGAACTGCTCGCTACCAGCGACTATCGCGCGCGCCGCGCAGCGATCGCCGCATTCAATGCCAGCAGTCCGGTGCTCAAGCGCGGCCTCGCGTTTTCGCCGGTGAAGTTCGGCATCTCGTTCAACGTGCCGTTTCTGAATCAGGCCGGCGCGCTGGTGCACGTGTACAAAGACGGTTCCGTGCTCGTCAATCACGGCGGCACGGAAATGGGCCAGGGGCTCAATACCAAAGTCGCGCAAGTGGTCGCCAACGAGTTCGGCTTGCCGCTTTCGCGCGTGCGGGTCACGGCAACCGACACATCCAAGATCGCGAACACGTCGGCAACGGCCGCGTCCACCGGCAGCGATCTGAACGGCAAAGCGGCCGAAGCCGCGGCAAAGACCATTCGCGCGCGGCTCGCCGAACTCGTCGCCAAACAACTCGGCGGCACGGCGAACGACGTGCAATTTGCCAACGGCGAGGTATCGGTGGACGGCGGCGCGATGCCGTTCGAACAGCTGGTCGGCGCTGCGTATCTGGCGCGCGTGCAGTTGTGGTCAGACGGTTTCTACACCACGCCGAAAGTGCATTGGGATGCGAAAACGCTGACCGGTCACCCGTTTTATTACTTCGCGTATGGCGCGGCGGTGTCGGAAGTCGTGATCGACACGCTGACCGGCGAGTGGAAACTCGTGCGCGCGGACGTGCTGCACGACGCCGGTCAGTCGATCAACCCGGCCATCGATATCGGTCAGGTGGAAGGCGGCTTCATTCAGGGCATGGGCTGGCTCACCACCGAGGAACTCTGGTGGAACCGCGACGGCCGTCTGATGACGCACGCGCCATCCACCTACAAGATTCCCGCGGTCAGCGACACGCCCGCCGCGTTCCACGTGCGGCTCTATCAGAACCGCAACGCCGAGCCGACCGTGTTCCGCTCGAAGGCTGTGGGTGAGCCGCCGTTGCTGTTGCCGTTCTCGGTGTTCCTCGCGATTCGCGACGCGATCGCGGCTGCGGTGCCGGATGCGCAAGAGGCGCCGCAGTTGCGCGCGCCGGCCACGCCCGAAGCGATTCTCGACGCACTGGACGCCTTGCAGCCGCAGCCCGCGCCGCAACCGGCAACGGCACCCGCGACGACCGACACGACCGACACGACCGCGTGAAAAGATAACCCCACGGCCTGACGCGACACGAACGCGCCAGACCACACTCAACCGGCCGCACGGACACCCCGCGCGGCCACGTATGGAGAACGCCGGATGCAAGCCTGGCTACCTGACCTGCAACAACTGCTCGCGCACGGCGATGCCGCCGTGCTGGTGACGGTCGCGCGCGTCGAAGGTTCGGCGCCCCGCGAAGCCGGCACCAAGATGATCGTCACGCGCGATTCGGCGAAACACACCATCGGCGGCGGACACCTGGAATGGAAAGCCATCGAGACCGCGCGTCAGGTTCTGCGCGACGGCATGCGCTCGCCGCATATGCGGCGCCTCGAGCGTTTCGCGCTCGGCCCAAGTCTCGGTCAATGCTGTGGCGGCGCGGTGATTCTCGCCTTCGAGCGGCTCGATGTGGGCGACCTCGGCTGGATCACGACGCTGGCGAAACGCGTGGCCGCGGGCCAGTCGACGGTGCGTAGCGTATCATTCGGCCCCGCACCGGATGCGGTGATGCTGTCCGACCCCGAGCCGGGCGTCGACGCCGCTGATTGCCTGCTGTGGGACGGCGCCGGTTTCGACGACAGCGGCGCGCTGCTTACCGAAACCGTCGCGCCAGGCGACTTCTCGGTCGTGCTGTTCGGCGCCGGTCACGTGGGCGCCGCGCTGGTTCGCGTGCTGGCCACGCTGCCGTGCGCGGTTCGCTGGGTCGACGAGCGCGACGCGCAATTTCCGCCCGCGGAAACGCTGCATGCGCCGAACGTGAAGATCGATCCGAACGACGCCCCCGACGAAGCCATCGACCAGGCCGCGCCGAATACGTACTTCATCGTGATGACGCACAACCATGCGCTCGATCTCGAGCTGGCCGAGCGCATTCTGCGGCGTGGCGACTTCGCGTTCTTCGGCATGATCGGCTCGCATAGCAAGCGCAAGCAGTTCGAACATCGGCTGGCCGCGCGCGGTCTCGATCCGTCGCTGATCGCGCGGATGAAGTGCCCGCTCGGCGTGGACGGCATTGTCGACAAGTCGCCGGAGATCATCGCGATCTCGGCGGCGGCGCAGGTGCTTCAGGCCGTCGAAGCGAACGCGGGCGTGCATCACGCCACGCAGACGGTTTGATGCGCGGCATGTCGTCGATACAACGCTTACGCATCCGGCGCGCGATGACTCCACAAGCGATTCAACAAACTTCTGACCGACCATGACTACAACGACTGTTACCCCCACGCCGCTCGCTGAAAAAACCGCGCTGGCACCGAAGGCCGAACTGCATATTCATATTGAAGGCTCGCTCGAACCCGAACTGATTTTCGCGCTCGCCGAGCGCAACGGCGTGAAGCTCGCCTACGACTCGATCGACGCCCTGCGCGCCGCGTACGCATTCACCGACCTGCAATCGTTCCTCGACATCTACTATGCGGGCGCGAGCGTGCTGCTGCACGAGCAGGACTTTTACGACATGACGATGGCGTACGTCGAGCGCTGCCTCGCCGACAACGTGATTCACAGCGAAATCTTCTTCGATCCGCAGACTCACACCGAACGCGGCGTGCCGATCGCGACCGTCGTGGCCGGCATCGAACGCGCGCTCGCCGACGCGGAAAAGCGCGGCATGACGAGCAAGCTGATTCTGTGCTTCCTGCGTCACCTATCCGAAGAAGACGCGCTCGCCACGTTCGAAGAAGCGCTGCCTTTGTTCGAGCAGTACAAGCATCGCCTGATCGGCGTCGGTCTCGATTCGTCGGAACGCGGCCATCCGCCTTCGAAGTTCGAACGTGTCTTCGCCAAGGCGCGCGCACTCGGCCTCAAACTCGTCGCACATGCCGGCGAAGAAGGCCCGCCGTCGTATATCTACGAAGCGCTCGATCTGCTGAAAGTGGACCGCGTCGATCACGGCGTGCGCAGCATCGAAGATCCGGCGCTCGTCACGCGTCTCGCGGATTCTCGCGTCGCGTTGACCGTGTGTCCGCTGTCGAACCTGAAGCTCTGCGTGTTCGACGACCTGACCAAGCACACACTGAAAGACCTGCTCGATCGCGGCGTGGCCGTGACGGTGAATTCCGACGATCCCGCGTATTTCGGCGGCTACGTGAACGCCAACTATTTCGCCACCATCGACGCGTTGAAGCTCAACGATGCCGAGGTCTACACGATCATCCGCAACAGCTTCGAAGCGTCGTTCGTCACGCCCGAGCAACGCAGCGAACTGATCGCGAAGCTCGACGCGCACTGGCACCCAAGCGGTCCGCACTGACGGGCCGATATATCGCAGCCGGCGGCGGCATGGGTTCGACTGAGAGCCAATGAACGAACCGTCGTCCGGACTGTGCAGCTTCCCACAATCGGAGACGGTTTTTCCATGACTCAATCTGCCAACCCGGCCAAAGCAGCCAAATCGGCCCAAGCGGCATTCCGCGCGCAACTGCTGACCTTCAACGGCGATCCGGCGCAATCGTCCAGCGCGGCGGTCTTCAACGAGGACGGCCTGCTGATCGTCGAAGACGGCCATGTCGTCGCGGCCGGAGCATATGCCGCGCTCGCGCCGCAACTCGCGCCCGGTACGCAAGTGCAGGAAATGCGCGACAAGCTGATCGTGCCGGGTTTCATCGACACGCACATTCACTATCCGCAGACGGACATGATCGCGTCGCCAGCGCCGGGTTTGTTGCCGTGGCTCGAAACGTACACATTCCCGACCGAGCGCCGCTTCACGGATCCGGCCTACGCGCGCGACACGGCAAGCTTTTTCGTCGACGAACTGCTGGCCTGCGGCACGACGACCGCGCTCGTGTATTGCACGGTTCATAAGGAATCGGCCGACGCGCTTTTCACCGAAAGCGAAGCGCGCAATCTGCGCATGGTGGCCGGCAAGGTGCTGATGGACCGCAACTGCCCCGAGTTCCTGCGCGACACCGCGCAATCGGGCTACGACGACAGCGCCGAGCTGATCAGCCGCTGGCACAAACGCGGCCGCCAGATGTATGCGCTCACGCCGCGTTTTGCGCCGACCTCGACCGAAGCGCAACTCGAAGCGTGCGGCGTGCTGGCGGGCAAGCATCCGGACATCTTCATTCAGAGCCACGTCGCGGAAAATCACGACGAGGTGAAGTGGGTCGCCGATCTGTTCCCCGGCCACCGCAGCTATCTGGACATTTACGATCACTACGGTCTGCTGCGTCGTCGCGCCGTGTACGGCCACTGCATTCACCTCGACGCGGAAGACCGCAAACGCATGGCGCAAACCGGCACGGTCGCCTCGCACTGCCCGACCTCGAACCTGTTTCTGGGCAGCGGCCTGTTCGACTTCGACAAGGCCGATGAAGCCGGCATGCCGATCGCGCTGGCGACGGACGTCGGCGGCGGGACCTCGTTCTCGATGCTGCAGACCATGAATGAGGCGCACAAGGTCGCGCGTCTGGGCGGCCATCATCTGACGGCCACGCGCATGTTCTATCTGGCGACCGCCGGCGCGGCCGAAGCGCTCGATCTCGCGGACAAGGTCGGCACGCTGAAGCCGAACTCGGAAGCGGACTTCGTCGTGCTCGATCCGCGCGCGACGCCGCTGCTCGCACGCCGCACCGCGCGCACTGAAACATTGGAAGAGTTGCTGTTCGCATTCGCGCTGCTCGGCGACGATCGCGCGATCTATGAGACTTATGCGGCCGGCAAGCGCGTGCATCGTCGCGATGATGTGCGGCAGAGTGCGTCGAGCGCGGCGAGGATCGCTGCTTGAGTTGGTGAGTTACGCGGATGAATAGAAAACGGCGCTTCGATCCCGAAGCGCCGTTTTCTTTTAATGCCCACCGCAAGACCAACTCACCGCTGCATGCACACCTCATGCAACGCATTCAACCGACGCACCGGATCGGCCACATACGGATTCGTCTCGTCCCACGCATAACCCGCCAGCACCGCGCTGATCATGCGGCGAATCGACGGCGTCTGCTCCGGATAAAAAATGATGTCCTGCAACGCACCCGAATACCAGCGCTCGACAAAAGCGCGGAACGTATCGATCCCCTTGCGCAACGGCACGTCGTAAGCGGCCGACCAGTCGACCTGCTCGCCGTCCAGTTGCCGGTTCAACGTCTGCACCGCCAGATGCGCCGAGCGCAGCGCGATCGTCACGCCGGACGAAAACACCGGATCGAGAAACTCGCCCGCATTGCCGAGCAGCGCGTAACCCGGCCCATGCAGACGCTCCACATTCGCCGCATAGCCGCCAATATGGCGCACCGGCATCAGGAACGGCGCGTTGCCGATCAGGCGGTTCAGTGTCGGTTCCTGCTGGATCAGCGCGCGCAGCTTCGCGTCGCGCTCCGCGTCGGGCACGTCGAGGAAACTCGCCTCGGCGACACACCCCACCGACGAACGGCCACCCGCCAGCGGAATCATCCAGAACCACACGTCGCGATGTTCCGGATGCGTCGCCACGCAAATCTTGTTGCGGTCCGTCATGCCGGCCGGGATGCCGTCCTGAACGTGCGTGAAAATCGCGGCGCGCGTCGGCATGCGCGTCGGCGCTTCGAGGTTCAGCAAGCGCGGCAGCACGCGGCCGAAGCCGCTTGCGTCGAACACGAAACGCGCTTCGATCTGATAAGCGTGATCCGCTTCGTCGATCACATCGACCAAAGGCGTGGCGCCCGTGTGAACCGCGCGCACCGTATGGCCGAAGCGCACATCGGCGCCCTGCTCCGCGGCGCAGCGAATCAATATGTCGTCGAATACCGCGCGTTCGACCTGATACGTGGTGCCCCAACCGGGCGAATGCTTGTCGCGAAAGTCGAACGCCGACGACTGGTCGCGATACACGAAATGCGCGCCGTTCTTGTACTGGAAGCCGGCCTCGACCACAGCCCGCAGCATGCCAGCCTCTTCGAGGTAAGCCATGCTTTGCGGCAACAGACTCTCGCCGATGGAAAAGCGCGGAAAGTGCTGGCGTTCGAGAACCAGCACTGAGCGCCCGGCTTTGCGCAACAACGCTGCCGCAACCGCGCCTGCCGGTCCGGCACCGATGATCACGACATCGACGGTCGTGCGCTTTGACGAATGTGTACTCAAATTTGCCTCAATCGTTTGGCTTGCCCGGAGCAGCGTTTCGCTGCATCCTTACGTCTCGTTACAACTTCGCTTCAATGCCCCGAAGGAATGTCTTCGGGGCGGGCACAACAAGAACGCTATTTCGCCGGGAGCCCAGCGTGTCGCCATCCGAAACATCCAGTGTGCCTTTCGTGCCGGAAACGGCGTTCGGGATCTGGTTCCTGCGTACTTATACCTGGGAACATCATGTGCTGCGGGTCGCGATCAACGACCTTAAACGCCTGATCGACACACCCTTGCCCGAGGCGCCGGTGATCGTCGACGTCGGCTGCGGCCAGGGCATTTCCTTCCGTTTGCTCGCCGATGCGTTCAAGCCGCGCCGCCTTGTCGGCATCGACTTCCACGAACCGTCGTTGACGCTCGCCGCTCAGGCGGCAAACGCCTGCCGCGACAAGCTGCCGGATATCGAATTACTGCACGGCGACTGCGCGAAACTGCCGCTGCCCGACGCGAGCGCCGATATCGTGTTCTGCCATCAAACTTTTCACCACCTCGTCGAGCAGGACCGCGCGCTCGCCGAGTTCCATCGCGTGCTCAAACCGGGCGGGGTGCTGCTCTTCGCCGAATCCACCGATGCGTACATCAAATCGTGGGTAATCCGGCTGCTGTTCCGTCATCCGATGCACGTGCAAAAGAGCGCCGGCGGCTACCTCGACATGATCCGCCGCGGCGGCTTTAACTTCAGCGAGCGCAACGTGTCGCTGCCCTACCTCTGGTGGAGCCGCGCGAAAGACTTCGGTCTGCTCGAACGGATCGGCCTGTCTCACCCGCAACCCGGCAAGCGTCGCGAAACGCTGGTCAATGTTGCGGCGGTCAAGCCGGTTAATCCGTAGCAAGGCGCGCAGCAAAATACGCAGCAAGGCACGCGCCTGATGCGATAAAACAGCGCGAGGCGGCGTACACCGCCTTCCCGCTTGCCTTGCTCGCATGCGTGTCACTCCGCGCCGGCTCGCGCGGACCCACGCTTACTTGCGCAACGTCACCACTTCACCTGTCAACGCGACGCCGGCAACCACGGCGCCCGCGCCGCACGTGTACTCGGTGGCGCTCTCACGCAACTCGTTCTTGTAGTTGCTCTTGATGTTGATCACCGCGTTGCCGCCTTCCTTGCGCGCGCGTTCCTGCAACTCGATCACCGCCGAGAGGAAAACGTGCTGGCAGGCTTGCAGATCGCTCTTGCCGAACGCGTTGGTCTTCTTGTTGGTGGCGAATTCACCCATCGTCTTCACGACTGCCGGATGGCGCTGGCCCGCGAAATACAACCCGATGTCTTCGCTCACTTTGCCCGGTTCGCTTTGCAAGGCCTGCTCGACCGGAAAGTAGCTGACCGTATCGCGAGCGAAGGCCGGCGCAGCGCTCAGCGTGGCAAACGAAGCAAACAATGCGGCAAACAGCAGATGGCGTTTCATTGAGACTCCTTGGTGGTTGTTGTTGCTCTATGAGTTCTTTTTCAATCAGCCTGGTTCGGCTCAGTTCGATTCCAGCACGACGAGTTGACCGCTTACCGCAATCGCGGCGGCGCTCGGACTCACGCCGCAGGTGAATTCGGTCGACGAGTTGCTCTCGGTGCTATGAAAACGCGTCGACACATCGATCACGGCATTGGCCTGGCGTTCGTTGGCCGCCGCGCGCAGTTTCTGCATGGCTTCGGCGAGCGCTGCGTGACAGGCGTCGTCGGGACCGGCGACCTTGCGCGCGATCCGCACGGAGTACGACACGTCGCCGAGCCGGCTCTTAACCGCCGGGTGGTTCTGTTGCCCGAAATACACCGGCACGTTGCCGCGCGATTCGCCACCGGCCGCGGCGAGCGGCAGCGACTTCACCTGCGTGGCGCAACCCGCCAACGTCAACGCCGTGATTGCCAATGCGCCCAGTACACCTGTTCTTTTCATTTTTTCTCGCCTTCGTTTTTTATAAAATCGCGGCCGTTTCAGCCGCCCTGCCATGCCTGGAACATCAAACTCGCGCAACTTCCGCCGAACCCGTACGACACCGACATCGCCGTGCCGATGCGCGCGTCGCGCGCCGTGCGCACGAGCGGCATGCCGTCGAGTGCAGGCTCCGGCGCGTCGATATCCGCCGTGCCCGCGATAAAGCCGTCGCGCATCATCAGCAGCGTGTAGATCGCTTCGTGCGCGCCGCACGCGCCGAGCGGATGCCCGGTCATGCCCTTGGTCGACGAAAACGCCGGCACGCGATGATCGAACGCCGCGCCGAACACTTCGTTCAACGCGTGCAGTTCTTCGAGGTCGCCGAGCGGCGTCGACGGTGCGTGCGTGTTGACGTAGTCGGGCCGCTTGCCCGCTTCGTTCAGCGCGCCGCGCATGGCCCGCGCAATCCCCGCCGCGCGCGGCGTGACCATGCCGCTGCTGTCCGTGCAGTCGCCGAAACCGGTGAGCTCCGCGTAGATACGCGCGCCGCGCGCGAGCGCGTGATCGAGCGATTCGAGCACCAGCACGCCGCCGCCTGACGCGATCACGAAACCGTCGCGTTCGGTGTCGTACGGACGCGAAGCACGCTGCGGCGTGTCGTTGAAGCGGCGCGACAACGCGCCCATTGCGTCGAACATCAGCGTCATGTTGTCGTGCAGCGACTCGCTACCGCCGGCCAGCACGATCTGTTGACGGCCGGTCTGAATCAGTTGCATCGCCTGGCCGATGGCGAGCGCCGAAGTCGTGCACGCCGACGACGGCGAATAGCTCACGCCTTCGAGCCCGAACACCTGCGCGACATTGGCGGACGCGGTGCTGCTCATCGCGTGCGGCACGACATAGGGCGGCACTTTCTCGACGCCGCGTGAATTGGCGATCGTCATGGCCGCGTCGTAGCTCAGCATGTTGCCGACGCCCGAGCCGATCACCGTGCCCGCGCGCGGCGAACGTAGCGTCTGAGCGTCGAGTCCGGCGTCGCCGATCGCTTTGCGCGCGGCATGACACGCGAAGCGCGCGGTGTCGCCCATGAAGCGTTCGAGCTTGCGCTCGAACGGCGCCTCATGCGCGACCGAGGCAACGCCCGCCACCTGTGAGCCGAAGCCCCGCTCGCGCCACGCGTCGATCCGTTCGATCCGCGAGCGGCCCACGCGCAAGGCAGCGGAGACTTCGTCGAGCGTATTGCCGAGACACGACACGATCCCCATGCCGGTCACCACCACGCGTTGCAACGCCACGCTCATCGAAGGCGCCTGAAAATCAGCGACGTATTGATGCCGCCGAACGCGAAGTTGTTGCTCATCACGTACTCGGCGTCGATCTCACGGCCCGCGCCGACAATGTAGTCGAGCGGCGCGCAAGCCGGGTCAATATTTGTCAAGTTCAAGGTGGGCGCATACCAGTTGCGCTTCATCATCTCGATGGTCCACCACGCTTCGAGCGCGCCGCACGCGCCGAGCGTGTGGCCGACATAACTCTTGAGGGAACTGATCGGCATGCGCGGGCCAAAGGTCTGCGCGGTCGCATGGCTTTCGGCGATGTCGCCGCGATCCGTCGAGGTGCCGTGCGCGTTCACATACTCGATCGCTTCGGGCGGCAGTTGGGCGTCGTCGAGCGCGAGCCGCATTGCGAACGCCATGGTTTCGGCGGTCGGCTGGGTCATATGCGCGCCGTCCGAATTGCAGCCGAAGCCCACAATCTCCGCGTGAATCCGCGCGCCGCGCGCAACCGCATGCTCATATTCTTCGAGCACCAGCGTAGCCGCGCCTTCGCCGACCACGAGGCCGTCGCGCGCGGCGTCGAACGGACGCGGCGTCAGATGCGGCTCGTCGTTGCGCGTGCTGGTTGCGTACAGCGTGTCGAACACGGCGACGGCCGGACCCGACAATTCCTCCGCACCGCCGGCGAGCATCAGCGTCTGCTTGCCGCTCTGGATCGCTTCATACGCGTAGCCGATCGCCTGGCTGCCCGACGCGCACGCGCACGAGGTCGGAATGATTCGTCCTTTCAGATCCCAGAACAGGCTGACGTTGACCGCCGTGGTGTGCGGCATCATCTGCACGTAGCTGTTCGACGTGACGTCGCTCATCGAGCCGGTTTCGAGCATCGTACCGAACGCGCGGATCGGCTGCACCGAGCCCGACGACGAACCATAGGCGACGCCCATGCGGCCGTCCTTGATGGTGACGTCGTCGGCGAGGCCCGCGTCGGCGAGCGCGAGTTCGCTGGCGCGCACCGAGTACATCGACACCGGCCCCATCGATCGGGTCTTCTTGCGCGGATAGTGCACGGGCGCCGTGAAATCCGGCAGCGGACACGCGAGCCGCGTATGCAACGATTCGAAGTAATCCCACTCGGGCATGCGGCGCACGGCGTTCACGCCGCTCTTCAAACGCGTTTCGATCACGTCCCAGCTATCGCCCAACGCCGTGACGCCGCCCATGCCGGTAATGACGACGCGCTTCATCAGATCATCCCGCCATTGACGCCGATCACCTGACGCGTGACATACGAGGCCGCATCCGACATCAGGAAGCTGACCACGGACGCCACCTCGGCAGGCTGGCCGACGCGGTTCATCGGCACCGTTTTGAGAGCCTGTTCGAGCGGCATTTCATCGAGCATGCCGGTCTCGATCAGACCGGGCGCCACGCAATTGACGGTGATGTTGCGCGACGCCAGTTCGACGGCGAGCGCCTTGCTCGCGCCGATCAGGCCGGCCTTCGCCGCGCTGTAGTTGACCTGGCCGCGATTGCCCATCACGCCGGACACCGAAGCGATCGTGACGATGCGGCCGCCCTTGCGGGCGCGCACCATCGGCATGGTCAACGGATGGACGACGTTGTAGAACGAGTCGAGACCGGTTTCGATCACGACGTCCCAATCTTCTTCGGTGAGCGCGGGGAACGCGGCGTCGCGCGTCACGCCGGCGCTGCATACGATGCCGTAGTAGGGCCCGTGCGCCGCGACGTCCGCTTCGAGCACTTCGCGGCACACCGCGCGCTCGCGCACGTCGAATTGCAGCACGCGCGCCGTGCCGCCCTGCGCGGCGATGCCCGTCGCCACCGCATCGGCTTCGCTGCGCCCCGTGCGGCAATGCACGGACACCGCGAAGCCGTCGGCGGCCAACTTGTACGCAATCGCGCGGCCAATGCCGCGGCTTGCGCCGGTAACGAGAACACGCCGGCTCATGAACTGAAACTCCCTTCGATGAATGACTGAAAATCGCGCGGTTGAAAAACCTTGATGACGGCTTCGGCGCACACCGCGTCGCCGTGCCGGATGGTGCATTCGTAGGCGCCATGGCCCTCTTCGCTGCGCAGCAGTTCCGAGACGTGGACCGACAACCGCGCGCCGCCCGCGAACGACGGCTGCAATGCCTTGTAGCTGCGCGAGCCGAGCAGCACGCCGGGGCGCGCGCGGCCGCCGCCGCGCATGGCCAGCAACGCGACGTGCGCGGCGATCGCCTGCGCCATCAGTTCGATGCCGATCCACGCGGGCATGGCGCCGTCGACGTCGGCATACCAGGCGTCGGCGCGCACCGTGGCGCGCGCGCTCAGCGTTTCTTCGCTGAATGTGTCGACCGAATCGATCAGCAGCATGGTGCCGCGATGCGGGATGATCGCTTCGATCGGCTGCTGGAGCAGTTCGTCAACGGTGGGCGTCGGGTTCATCGCGTGGCTTATCGCGTGGTTCATTGGGCAACTCATCGGGCGAGAACGAGGCTGACGTTGCTGCCGCCGAACGCAAATGAATTGCTCATCGCGTATTGCGCGCCGCCTCGCGGCATGAAGCGTTCGCTAACGACCAGGTCCAGTGCGGGCAACGCGGGATCCGCCTCGCCGTCCCACAGATGACGCGGCAGCGGCACATCGTCGTGCGCCAGCGAGAGCCACGTGAACGCGAGTTCGGTGGCGCCCGCAGCGCCGAGCTGGTGGCCGGTCAACGGCTTGGTGCCGCTCGTCGCCACGCCTTGCGGAAACACGCGCGACATCAAACCCGCTTCCATTTCATCGTTCTTGCGCGTGGCGGTGGCGTGCAGATTCACATAGCCGATCGCCGACGACTCGATGCCCGCATCGCCCAGCGCCGCGCGCAAAGCGAGTTCGCCGCCCACGCCTTGCGGGTCCGGCGACGAAATGTGATGCGCGTCGCTCGATTCGCCGACGCCCGCAAGCCGCACCGCCGCTTCGTCGCGGCTCATCAGAAACACGGCTGCGCCTTCACCGACGTTGATCCCGCAGCGGTTGCGGCTCATGGGATTAGTGCGCACGTTGCTGGTCGATTCGAGCGATGCGAAACCCTGCACCGTCAGCTCGCACAACGAATCGACGCCGCCCACCACGATGGCGTCGCACAGTTGCAATTGCAGCAGCCGGCGCGCGGACGCAAAGGCCTTCGCGCTCGACGTGCACGCAGTCGAAATGGTGAAGGCCGGACCATGTACACCGAGCACCGCGGCGGCGAACGGCGCGGCGGTGCCGATTTCCATTTGCCGGTAGTTGAAGCTCACGGGCAGATCGCCCGCTTGCGCCTGATAGACGAACGCCGCTTCGGCGGCTTCGATACCCGACGTGCTGGTGCCGAGCACCACGCCGATGCGATGCGCGCCGTAGCGTTCGCGCGCCGCCTCGACAGCGGGCGCGATTTGCGTCAGCGCGGCGAGCAGCAGGCGGTTATTGCGGCAGTCGTAACGGGCGAGTTCGGCGGGCGGCGCCAGCTCCAGCGGCGCAAGCACGCTGCCGACGAACGCCTCGCCGATCCCCGTATGCGCGTTCGCCATACCCGGCGAATGACCGGCGGCGAGCGCCGGGACAATGCTGTCGAGGTCGCCGCCGAGCGCGTTGATCATGCCGAGCGCGTGCAAATAAACTGATGGCGCTTTCATGCGGCCCTCCTTGATTCCGATGGCATGCCGATCGGCGCGAGCAGCACCGAAACCGCAATGCCGAGCGCGAGCGTCGCGCCGAAACTCTTCAGCGCGGGCATCGCGCTCATGCCGAGCATGCCGAACGACAACAACGTCGTTGCCGCCGACAGCAGCACGCCCGTCCACACCGCGCCGAGATCCGCGTCCGCGCGCAGGCAGCCTTCGCGCAGGAATACGGCATAGTTTGCGCCCACGCCGAGCACGAGCATAAGCGCGAGCCAGTTGAACAGATTGAGCGGTACGTGCGCATAGCCGAATACGGCGAGCGTGACACCCACCGCGAGCAGCACCGGCAAGGTCACGGCGATGCCGCCGCGTACTTTGTATCTCAGCATCAACAGAACGAGCACGAGCGCAAGCGCGCCGCCGAGCCACCAGCCGCTATCCACGCGATACGCGCCGAACAGTTTCGACACGCTCGCGGCCTTATCGACGAATACGACGCCGGGCAAGCCTTGCGCGGTCGAAATCAACGCGGGTTCGTTCTGCGGCGTCACGCCCTGCGGGACGACGACCGCCGCATAGGCTTTCGTCGACGAATCGACTTCGCCGAGCCAGAGATGTTTGTACGGCTGCGACCACGGCGTCGCGAGCCACGTATCGATCGTGAGCGGCGCTTGTGGTTTCGCGTACGCGGCGAGCCAGGCGTCGGCCACTTCGTCCTTGAAACCGGCTTGCAGGAGCGTGGCGCGCAATGCGGCGCGGTCGTTGAAAACATGCTGCGAAAGCAACGCACGATCTTCATTCTGCTGTTTCGCGGACGGCACGAACTGCGCAACCGACTGATAGCTGCCGACCTTGTCCGCGGTGCCGTTCAACGCATCCAGTTTCGTGCCTAATGCTTCCGCGCGTTGCAGCACGACCTCGGGCGTCTCGCCGCGCACGACGAAAAACTGCGCACTGTTATCCACGCCGACCGCCGCGCGCACTTTGTCTTCCTGCGCAACGAGCGCCGGATCGCGCTGGATCAGCAGATGGATATCGTCGTCGCTGGTCAGGCGCAGCCAGCCGGGAATCGCCAGCAGCAGCAACAGCGCCGCCACGAACCACGCCCGCCTGCCGCCGATCGTGCGATGCCACACCGCCAGCACGCGCGCCGCACCTGCAAACACGTGCTTCGGGCTGCGTTTGGGCGCGCGCGCGAGCAGCGCGGGCAACAGCCACAGCACGGAGGCGAAGGCCGTCGTAATACCGGCAATCGCGAAACAGGCGATCTGCTTGAGCGCGGGAAACGGCACCCACGTGAGGATCGCGTAGCCGAGCAGGCTCGTCGCGAGCGCCACGCTCAGCGCGGGACGCACCGCGCGCGCGCCACGCCGCGCGTCCCAATCGCGTTGCGCGCCGAGATACACGACGAAGTACTGAATCGAATAGTCGACGGCCTCGCCGATCAGGCTCGCGCCGAACACGAGCGTCAACAGGTGCAGCTTGCCGAATACCAGCATCGTCACCGCCAGCGCGCAGACAATGCCGAGCGCGGTGGACACGAAGCCGAGCAACAACAGACGCGGCGAACGGAACACCCACATCATCAGCAGCGCGATGCCGCACAGCGACGCGAGGCCGATCAGATGCACTTCATGTTCCGACGCGCTGCGTGCCGACTCGGCGTAGAACACGGCGCCGGTTCGCGCCACGGAGACATCCGGGAACGATTGTTTTAATGTGCTTTCGCCTTGAGCGAGCGCCGCGAGTACCGCGTGCTGCGTTTTGGTTTCGTACGCAGAGCCCGGCAGCGTCGCGACGATCAGCACGCTGGTGGCGGCACCTCGATGCGCGACCAGCATGTTGTCTTCGAGTTCGAGATTCGATGTGGCAAGCGGCAGGCCGCCGAGCCAGTGTTCGAGCCAGCCGAACGGATCGTCGGCGAGCGGCGTGGTGAGTCCGCCGCGCAGCGGGCTGTAGATGCGCTGGGCGAGCGCGTCGTGCAACGTGGTGCCGACCGTGCCACTCGCGAGCGCCGCGCGGTCTGCAGGAGCCAGCAAGCCGAAACGATATGGCATGTACAACGCCGCGATCTGCGACAGATCGAACGGCGGCAACTCGGCAGTCACCGAACCGAACGCGCCGCTCTTTTGCAACGATGCGCCGAGTTGTTTCGCCGCGGCTTTCGCATGCGCGTCGTCGTTGCTGGTGACGAGAAAAACGGTGCGGTCGCCGAGCGCGCTCGCCAGTGTATCGACCGCCTTTTCGGCGACCGGATCTGCCTCGGTCGCCGGCAACAACGCGAGCAAATTGGTTTGCAGCGGCGACGGTCCCGCGAACCGCCAGCCGCAATACAACGCCGCAGCGAGCGCGAGCAGCAGCCACGCGGCGCGCATGCCCCACGCCTGTTTCGCGGATCGCTGTTGCAGCATGTCCATTACGGCGCTCCGAGCAGACCGCGTTCAGCCGTGGTGAGTTCGGTCACGGCCGCGCTCTTCGTGAATTCGAGTTGGGTGATGTCACCGTTCGCGAGCGTGATGCGCAAGCGCTGCAGGTAGTCGCCGCCGCTCATCTCCAGACCTTTGATCGACTGCGCGATCTGCGGCTGATTCGGCGTGAGTTGCATACGCCATTGCGCTGCGCTGCCTTCGGCTTGCACGTCGAATTGCGAGTACAGCGCCGATAGATCGCCGCCGAGCATCGCGCGCATCATCTTCGAGACTTGCGCGACGCCGCGCGTGCCCTGCGCGCTGTGAGCCGTGACGCGCTGGCCGTTGGCGTTGACTTCGCTCACGCCGGCATCGGTGATCACGTAGGTGGCTTTGTATGGCGTGTCGATCTGCCAGATCACGCCACGTTCGCGGAAGAACAGCAGCGAGCCGGTGCTCACGAGCGGCTGCTTCATCGCGGCGAGCGTTTGCGTCTGCGTGAATTGCGCGCGCACGCCCTTGGCCTGCGCGAGATGCGCGGCGATCTGCGAGACGAGCGCGGGATTGCCGGGCGCGGCTTCTTTCGTCGAGGCGGATGCAGCCGATGCGGGTTCCATGCCTACAACTGTCGCGGCGACTACGCTCAATGCGCTCAACGCGCCCGCGATTACAGCGCGCAAATTCATCGTGCCCATACGCGCTCCAGCTTCTCGAACACGACCGGCGGCGAGACGAACTGCAACTCCTGGGTGGCGGCATCGACCGCGACTTGAATCGTATAACCCTTGGTTAGCCGCGTACCGGTCGCGCAATCGACGATTTCATAGCCTATTTTCAGGCGGTTCTCGTGTTCGAGCAGTTGCGTGCGCACTTCGATCTGCTGTCCGTAGGTAGCCGGCTTCACGTACTTGAGATGCGCCTCCACGATCGGCCACAGATAACCCGAAGCCTGCATCTCGCGATAGTCGTAGTCGAACGCGCGCAACAGCGCCGCACGGCCGATCTCGAAGTACTTCAGATAATGGCCATGCCAGCAGACGTTCATCGCGTCGACATCGTGGAACGGCACTTCCACTGTCGCGCTCGCGCTCAACACTTTGCGGGAACCGGTCATGCGCTCGGTCCTCCGCGAGAGTCGCTCACCAGATCGCACGCGGCAATGCGCGCGGTCAGCACGCGCAGCTCGTGTTCGAGCGCGCGGTCTTCGTCGACGAACGGCGACTGCGCGCCCACGCTGTCCATGAACGCCTGCAGCGGCGCCGGCACCGGCGTCGCGCTATCGATCTTCAAGCGCAGGCGCGCGGCTTGCACCGTCGCGAGCGTGTGCGCGGCGGCGACCTGTTCGGTCAGTTCCAACACGCGCAGACAGTCGCGCGCGGCGATCGTGCCCATGCTGACCTTGTCCTGATTGTGCGCCTCGGTGGAGCGCGAAAAGACGCTCGCGGGCATCGTGTTCTTCAATGCCTCGGCAGTCCATGCGGACGACGAAATCTGCACCGCCTTGAAACCGTGATTGATCGCGGCGCGCGCGGGCGCCGCGCCCGACAGATTGCGCGGCAAGCCGTTGTTGAAATTCACGTCGACCAGCAATGCGAGTTGCCGGTCCATCAGGTCGGCGAGATTGGCGACCGCGACCTTCAGCGAGTCCATCGCGAAGGCGATATGGCCGCCGTAGAAGTTGCCGCCGTGCAGAACGCGTTCATTGTCGGGATCGATCAGCGGGTTGTCGTTCGCGCTGTTCAGTTCGTTCTCGACATCGCGGCGCACCCACGAAAGTGCATCGCGCGCCACGCCGATCACATGCGGCGCGCAGCGAATCGAATAACGGTCCTGCAAACGGTGGCCCGGCGTGTCGTCGCGGCCTGACAGGTCATCGCGAATCCATGCCGCAGCTTCGGCCTGGCCGGCGTGCGGCTTCACTTCGAAGAGCATCGCGTCGAAGTGCGCGGCGCGGCCGTCGAGCGCGACGGTGCATAGCGCGGTCAGACGCGCGGTGAGGCGCGTCAGATGATCGGCGCGTGCGAACGCGAGACAGGCGAGACCCGTCATCACGGCCGTGCCGTTCATCAGCGCGAGGCCTTCTTTCGGCGCGAGCGTGAGCGGCGCATGGCCGAGTTCGGCCCACACTTCGCGCACGTTGCGCAGCTGTCCTTCGAACATCACGTCGCGTTCACCCGCGAGCGCGGCGGCCACATACGAGAGCGGCGTGAGATCGCCGCTCGCGCCGACCGAGCCTTCCGACGGAATGCGCGGCAGCACACGGTGATTGACCAGATCGGCGAGACGTTCGAGCAACACGGGACGCACGCCGGAAAAACCATAAGCGAGCGAGTTGAGGCGCGCGGCGATCACCGCGAGCGTTTGCGCGTCGTCGAGATATTGGCCCATGCCACAGCCGTGATAGCGCGTGAGTTGCAGCGGCAACGCTTCGACCAGTTCCATCGGCACGTCGACCACGCAGGCGTCACCGTAACCGGTGTTGACGCCGTACACGGTCGCGCCCGCGGCCAGATGCCGGCGCAGGAAATCCGCGCCGCGCTGGATGCGCGCGCGCCATGCCGGATCGTCGCTCAAGGCAACCGGCGCGCGATGCCGCGCAATCGCGACCACCTCTTCGATCGTCAGCTTGCGGCCGCCGATCACGACAGCGGCGTTGTTCACATTTGCGCCCGCAATCGGCATATCGATCACATCATGTTCGGCCATTCGCGCCTCGCTTGGGGCTGGCCCAGAAATCGAAGAAATTGAACCATTGATAAGGTGCCTTGCGGCAATAGTGTTCGAGACGCACGGCATAGCGCTGCGCCCACGCGGCGAGATGCTGCGCGCGTTCACGGCGCGGCAGTTCGATGCGCTCGGCGAACGGTTCGAAATACAGACGGTAGCCGTCGCGCTCTTTCAGGCAGAAGAACAGGTAGACCGGGCAGCCGAGCGCATGCGCGAGCACGTAGGGACCTTGCGCGAACGGCGCGGTCGAGCCGAGGAATTGCGCCTCGGTCGTGCGGCCCGCTTCGTGCGCGGGCACACGGTCGCCGACGATCACCAGCAGCTCGCCGGCATCGACACGCTCCTGCATCATCATCGCTGTCTCGGGACCAAAGTCGCTGACCTCGAGCAGATGCTTTGCGAACTCGCTGTTGGCCGAGGCCAGCACGCTGTTGAAGCGGCGCGCGTGTTCCGTATAGACGACCGCTGTGACCTTCGCATAAGCGCCCTGCGCGGCGAGCGCGCGGGTCATCTCCAGATTGCCGAGATGCGCGCCGATCACGAGCGCGCCTTTGCCGCTCGCCACCAATGCTTCGAACGCCGAAGGATCTTCGAATTTGACGTCGGCGTTGTTCACGCGGCCCGACCATGCCGCGAGTTTGTCGAAGCCCGATTGTGCAAACGCCAGCATATGGCGGTACGCGGACAGCCAGCCTGGACGCGGCGTGTCCCCGTGTGGCGCAACCTCGCCGAGATGCTTGAAATAGTTGCTGGAAGCTTCGCGCGCGGCGCGTCCCGTCACTAGAAAATACGCGACGATCGGATGCAGCCACAGCGCGGTAAAGCGCCGGCCGAACAGCTTGCAACTCAGCGCGAGCAGCGACATGCCCAGATGACTGCCGCGTTCGGCGATGCGCCACCAGTCCTGTTCGTTTTGGTTGCCCTGCTCGCCTGCACGTGCGGAGCGACGCGGCATGATCTTGTGCGCGAGCAGCATCGGCAGACGCCACAGCATGCCGAACACGAGCCTCGTATGACTGCGGCTGATGCGCACGTTGTCCCACAGCACGTCGAAATGCGAGACGCCGTCGTTCGCGTAGGTGACGCGCGTTGCAATCGAGCGGAATGCCGCGCGCCGCCAATACAGACGCACGAGGATCTCAATGTCGAAGTCCATGCGTGTCGGCAACCGCACGCTGTCGATCAGATCGCAGGCCAACGTCAGCGGATAAAGGCGAAAGCCGCACATCGAGTCGCGGATCGTCAGCGAAAGCGTTTCGATCCATACCCACACGTGCGTCAAATAACGGCCGTAGAGACGCGCTTTCGGCACGCTCTCGTCGTAGACCGGACGGCCGAGAATCACCGCGTCCGGTTCGGCGCGCGCCGCTTCGATGAAACGCGGCACGTCGCTCGCGTCGTGCTGGCCGTCGGCGTCGATCTGCAACGCGTGCGTGTAGCCCGCCATGCGCCCGGCGCGCAATCCCGCCATCACGGCAGCGCCTTTGCCGCCGTTCACCGGCAGACGCAGCAGCGTGAGCCGCCCGGCGTACTGCTGCGCGAGCGTGGCGAGCACCTGCTGGGTGGCCTCGTCGCTGCCGTCGTCGACGACGAAAAACGGCAGGTCGTGAACCGCCAGATGCGCGACGGTCGAGCCGATCGCGTCCTTATGGTTGTAGATCGGAATGACGATGCATGGGGAGAACGTCGTCACGCGGCCTCCCCGTAGACGATCACGCCGGACGCGCATTCACGGCCGTTCATGCGATAAGCAAACTGCACGCGCCGGCGCGTCACGTCGTGCGCGAGCGTGAGCTTGAGCACCGCGCCCGGCGAGACCGGCGCCATGAATTTCAGACGATCGATCGACGCCAGCGCGCGCACGCCCGGCACGTGCTCGGCGGCCAGACGCATCGCCCAATCGACCTGGACGACGCCAGGCAGAATCGGCAGACCGGGAAAGTGGCCGGCGAAATGCACGAGCGTGGGCGGCACGCGCAACTCGTAGTGCAGCGTGTCGCCGTTGCGCGCCTCGGCCAGCACTTCCATGCCTTCGCTACGCGGTGCGAACGCGGCCGCCACGGCAGCGACCGGCAGTTTGCCGCGTGCGTCGAACGGCAGCGTGACGCGAAAACGCCAATGGCGCGGCAGCACGACGACATCGAAATATTCGGCGAGATGGCGGCGCAGGACTTTCGCGAGCGCCACGCGGCCTTCGTCGCGCAACGCTGCGCCGCCCGCTTCGGTCAGCGCTACGACTGCGCCGACGCGCTCGCGCGAGGCGCCTTCCAGCGGCACGATTGCCGCTTGCGCCACATACGGGTGCAGCGCGAGGCGCGCTTCCAGTTCCGGCAGCGAGACGCGTTTGCCGTCGAGCTTGAGCACGCGGTCGAGCCGGCCTTGCAGGCGGAAACGGCCCTCGTCGTCGAAGGCGATCTTGTCGTCGGTGCGGTGCCAGCCGGCGTGATCGAGATGCGGCGAGCGGACGTTCAGCGCGCCGTCGTCGTCGCGGCGCACTTCGATGCCGGACACCGGTTGCCAGGCATCGGTCTGGTCCTGGCGTCGCCACGCGATGCCGCCGGTTTCCGTGCTGCCGTAAATTTCGAGCGGAGCGGCGCCGTACGCGGCCGCGTATTCCTGTGCGGCTTCGAGCGCGAGCGGACCGCCCGATGAAAAGAACGCGCGCGGTGCCGGCGTCAGGTCCGCGAAACCGGGCAACGCGGGCCAGCGCGAAAGTTGTGCGGGCGTCGATACGATCACCGCCGCACCGCATTGCTCGATCTGCGTTTGCAGATGCAACGGCTCGATGCTCACCGCGCGATCGAATGCGCGGCCGGCTGCGAGCGGCCATAGCACGCGGAACAGCAAACCGTAGATGTGATGATGCGGCACGCTCGCGAGCATCGTCGCGTCGCCGACTAGCGCGCCCCACTGCTTTTCGAGCGTATGCACTTCGGCGTTGAATTGCGCGAGCGTCTTGCGGATCGGCTTGGGGCGGCCGCTGCTGCCTGAGGTGTAGAGCGTGAGCGGAGCTTGAGGGTCGATCGGGTAAGCGGCGCGGGATGTATGCGTCGGGGCGGCGTCGGCAGCAAACGCGGCCGGCGGCAAATCCGCGTCCGTCAGCACCACTTGATACGCGTCGGCGAGATCGGCGAGATAACCCGGCGTCGAGTTGGCCGGAATCACCGGCTCCTTGCCGCACGCGAACAGCGCAAAGAGCGCGCAGGCGAAATCGAACGGATCGTCGATGCACAGCGCGTAGCGTTGCGCGTCTCGCGTTTGCACGAGCGCGATCAGCGCGGCAACACGCGCGCGAAACGCCGCGCGATCGAGCAGCGTGGCGCCGTCCCGGCACACGGGTGCATGCATCGCGGCAGCGTCATCGGCCACCGACAACAGATCGTGCAACGCGATCATGCCGCCTCCGAGCGTGCGGCGCGCGGCAGCACGACCAGATAACGCCAGATGACCTCGGCCACCAGCAGCACGCCGATCAACCCGTAGGCGATCGCGCCGTTGTAGAGCGACCAGCTCGCCCGGCTCCAGTACACGGCCGTGTACGCGGAAAACACGCCGTTCAGCGCGAAGAACGCGCACCACACCTGGGTCACGCGCAGCGTATGGCGCACCGCGCCCGGCGGCAGATTCGGATTGCCGAGACGCGCGAATTTTTCGATCATCGACGGCCCGCGCACGAGCGTCGCGCCGAACGCGATCAGCAAGCCCAGATTGACGAGCGACGGGTAAAGACGCAACAGCAGCTCGCTATTGGTCAACACGATCGCCGCCGACGCGCAGCTGAGCAGACCGACCACGGTCCAGTCGATCGAGGAGAGCCGCCGCAGCGAGGTCGCGACCGGCCCGCTGCCGGCCCAGCGCTGCAGCCACAGGATCGCGAACAGCATGCAGCCGACGTAGCGCGGCGTGTCCCATTTCCACGCGCACAGAATCAGCGCGGGGTACGCGAGCTTCAACAGCACCTGCACGACGGTTTTGCCCAGATGGCGCTCAGTGCCGGGCGAGGCATCGGCGGCCCGGTCCGCCGCCGCTTGCGTTCGCGAGCGCACGGCGGACATCAGCCCTGTGCCGCCAGCAGCGATTCGACCGCACCGATCACATCGCCGACGGTGCGCACCGACTTGAACTCTTCCGGCTTGATGCGGCGCCCGGTCATTTCCTGCAGTTTGATCGCGAGGTCGACGGCGTCGATGCTGTCGAGATCGAGGTCTTCGAACAGATGCGCCTCGGGCGTGACGCGCTCGGGCTCGATAGCGAAGTTCTCTTTGAAGATGGCGCGGATGCGCTCCAGAATCTCTGCCTCGGACACGGTTTATTCCCCTTTTCTGGTTGTTTCGTTCACGGCGTGCACCGCTTCGCGCTGGCTCGCCACCAGCGCCGCCAGTGTGCTGATCGAGCGGAAGTGTTCGCGCGTGCGCTCGTCGTTCGCTGCGATGGTCAGTTGGTAGTGTTTGCGCAGCACGATGCCGATTTCGAGCGCGTCGATCGAATCGAGACCGATGCCGTCGGTATCGAACAACGGTGCATCGTCGTCGATATCGGCCGGGCTCAGGTCTTCCAGATCGAGAGCTTCGATCAGGAGCTGTTTAATTTCCAGTTTTAAAGAATCCATAATCGAACAGGTGCTGGGTAATGTGGGCTTCGACGGCGCTCGTCACGCTGCGCGCCGCGAGAGCCGGTGGAGTGTCATGGGCCGCGAGCTGGTCGACGCCGAGCGGTTCGAGCACGTTCACGCGCATTCTGAACGCGCGCGCCGGCACGTCGTACCAGCGCATCTGCTTGGTGAATGCGGGCGGGTCGCAGTCCATCAGCACGGGGACGATCGGCGCGCCGACCTTCAGCGCCATGTGCGCGAAACCGCGCGAAAACGCATGCAACCGGTTCGGCGCGGGGCTGCGCGTGCCTTCCGGAAAAATGATCATGGTATAGCCTGCGGCCAGTTGCTTCGCACCGGCCTCGACGAGTTCCGCAGGATCGGCGTTGCTGACGTATTCCGCCGAGCGCACGATGCCCCAGAAACACGGGTTGCTCCAGTGCGCGTTTTTCACCACGCAGCAGGCATGCGGCGTGAGCGACAGCAGCACCATTACATCGAGATAGGTCGGGTGATTGGCGACCACGATCGCCGGGCCGCCCGCGCGCAACGCCTGCACGCCCGACACTTCCAGTTCCATCACGCCGATGCGTTGCAATACCGCGACCAGCGCGCGAAAAAACCAGTGAATCACGCTCGTCACCGCGAATTGGCGCGAGGCGCGGCGCGGCCACACCCAGGCAAGCGGAAACACCACCACGGAAAACAGCACGCCGCACACGCCGAAGACCACGAAAGCCATGCCGGTCGCGCAGAATCGCCATAAGTAATCAAGCCGCGCGGTCATGCCACCTCCAATGCCAGGCGGCGCCCGCGTTTTGCCAGGCGGTGGGCAGGCCGGTTTCCAGACAGTGCTGCAGCGCCTGGCTTTGGGTCGCGAAGAGGGTTTCCGGGGCGGTGCTTTTTGTGCCGTCTGTCCCGTCTGTTTCGTCCGTCACTTCTATCCCGCCTGTTTCGCCTGCGCGGGTTTTGTACAACGGCGCGGAGTCTGACTGGACTGCGCGTGACACCCAGCACTCCAGCTCGCCCGTCGCCGTTTCGCTATCCAGCAGGATCGCGATTGCGCCGCCCTGCACTTCGTCTTCGATCGTGCCGTATGCCGAATCGGCCGGTTCGTCCGCGTAGACGAGCAGCGTCGGCGAACCCGGCTGCGTGGCATATTGCGCATGGGCTTCCAGCAGCGCGTAACCCAACGTTTCCGCACCGGCGGAGATCGCGCTCGCCGCGGAGCGGTCGCCGCGCGCAATGCCGAACACGCCGGTCATGGCATTGAGCACCGAGAGGCTGAAGGCGGTCGGCGAAACCGGCTCGCCCGCGCTGATGGCGCGCAAGATATCCGTGGTGCGCCGCAATTCGCCGTGGCGCGAGGCGAACACGACCCGCACCGCATCTCTCGCGACACAATCGTGCGCAACCTTCAGCGCCACTCTGGACAGAGTGCTCAGGCGACGCCGCACGATCGGCTCGATGAAGCCGATATCGGGTGCGGCAGATGCGGCAGCAGGCCAGCTAGACCAGCGAGCGACCGGAATGGTCCAGTGCAGATCGGGCATATCGGTGTTCGCGCGTAGAAGCGAGGAGAGGCTGAAGCGCCTGACGGAATACGGCACCGTCACAGCGTGTACGCGCCGCGCGGACCGGCAATCTCCAGCCGGGGTCGATCCAATCTTCTTAGATGGGGTTCAGCGGATTAACGGCACTTGGCCCTGATTATTTAGCCGCCTTTGTCAATTCGTCCGAAAGATTGTCGTGGGCGTCCTATGGTCGCCGGAATCATACTGAATATTTTCGGATAAATCAGCTTCGAAAGACGTATCCATCTGTATCCGTTTCTCTCACGCGACGCCCGCGTGACAAGCCATGGCACTGGCCTCCGACGCCGTATTCTGCCTGGCTGACGGACCCTTTGCCCATCAGCGGCGCGGCTTGCCGCCGATCCGGACCCGGAAATAATTCGCCGAAATCCGGTAATACTTTCAATTTACTTTCTTAAAAAGTGTTTCAGATTGGGGGGCGGCTGCGTTGTTAGCGGGCCTCATTTTGAATGCGTAACACGCGGGCGAGGCGGCTCTGCCGTTGAAGCGATGCAATTGGGGCATGCGGACGCCCGATGGCGGTATCGCGGCGTGGCGCATTGCGCTCTCCAGCGTGGAAAAGCAGAACGGCCCGGCAGGGTGACCTGCCGGGCCGTTTATCTACCACCCACGTCGCCGTTTGACCACGCCGCCAGCCAGGTACTCTTTATTGAACGACTTTCGCACCAGACGCCGGCACCGGTGCGGCGGCAGGCGCCGTGCCGGTCGCCACCATTTCGTTCGATGGTCCGCCACTCTTGTCGACCGGAATCTTCACCGTATGAACCACGCCGTTGCCGAGCGGGAAGTCGGCCAGCGCGCTACGCGCCAGATACGGCATGGCCCGAACCAGCGACGACTCGCCACCCGTATTGCGCGCCGTCACGTTGTAGACCTCCTTGCCGCTCGCACGCTCGGTTATCCGCACGCCCAGCAAGTGGGTGAAGATCGGATAGCTCTGGTTCACGTAAGTGGCCGGGAATGCGCCCCACGGGCCCCACGGATCGAATGGCCGGCCATAGCCCCAATACGGCGCCGGCCACGGGTTGTAATACACCGGCTCCGAGACCGTCACCATGTCCGAACGGATTCCGTAGGCCAGTCCGACCAGATAGCGCGCCTGCGCACTGTCGACCTGACGGAATGAATGCGTGGCGAGTTCGTTCGCGACCAGGCGCTCGTAAGTGGTGAGCTCGAGATTGTTCTGCTGGTCCGCCGCTCGCGTGAACGCATAAGTTCGGGTGGCGTCGTTGCCGCTCCAGTCGGAGAAGGCTGTGACCTGAGTGGTGACGTAGGTCGTGCAGCCGGAAAGCAGTACCGCCAGTGCGCCCAGCAGCAGCGCGGCGTGGCGGGTCCATCGATCGATTTTCATGGTCTACCTCGTGAAGCTTCCAAGTTGCCTCTGTATTGTCCGTCAAACCCGGCCCCGTCGACGCACAGGCTTTCCCGCACGCGGGCGCCCGATAATACGCTGACCGGCCGACTCGGTAAAAAGTTCGCTCCGCACAATTCGCCGAGGCTTTGTACAATGGCTCGACATGCCCGGCCCGCACGCCAGAAGCGCGCTCGCCGGCTCGAGTTCCAACACTACAGAACGCCATGGCCGATACCGCAACGCCCAATGTGATTCGCCGCGCCGACTACGCGCCGCCCGCCTTCCTAATCGACACCGTCGCACTGGAGTTCGATCTGGTCCCCGAACGCACGGTTGTCCGAAACACGATGCGCGTGCGTCGCAATCCGGAGGCGTCGCGTGCCGCGCACCTGGAGCTGATGGGCGAACAACTGGAGTTCGTCGGCGCCGAGATCGACGGCCAGCCGTTCGCCAATGCCCATGCGCACGAACACGGCTTGCGGCTCGACAACGTGCCGGATCAGTTTGAACTGACGCTCACGAGCATCTGCAATCCGGCTGAAAACACCACGCTGTCGGGCCTTTACGTGTCGGGCGGCAACTTCTTCACGCAGTGCGAGGCCGAGGGCTTTCGCCGCATCACTTACTTCCTCGACCGTCCGGACGTGATGGCGACCTTCACGGTCACGCTGCGTGCCAATAGAGCCGATTATCCGGTGCTGCTGTCGAACGGCAACCTGCTCGAAGAAGGCGATTTGCCCGACGGCCGCCATTTCGCGCGCTGGGAAGATCCGTTCAGAAAGCCGAGCTATCTGTTCGCGCTGGTCGCGGGCAAGCTGGTCGCGCTGGAAGAGCGCGTGAAGAGCGGTTCGGGCAAGGAAAAGCTGCTGCAGGTGTGGGTCGAACCGCACGATCTGGACAAGACCCGTCATGCCATGGATTCGCTGATCCATTCGATCCGCTGGGACGAGGAGCGCTTCGGGCTCGAACTCGATCTGGACCGCTTCATGATCGTCGCGGTGAGCGACTTTAACATGGGCGCGATGGAGAACAAGGGGCTCAACATCTTCAACACGAAGTACGTGCTGGCGAACCCCGAAACAGCCACCGACACCGACTTCGCGAACATCGAGGCCGTGGTCGGCCACGAGTATTTCCACAACTGGACCGGCAACCGCGTCACCTGCCGCGACTGGTTCCAGCTGAGCCTGAAAGAAGGCCTGACGGTGTTCCGCGATCAGGAGTTCTCGGCCGACATGGCAGGCGGTGCGACAGACGAAGCCGCGCGCGCCACCAAACGCATCGAAGACGTGCGCGTGCTGCGCCAGATGCAGTTCGCCGAAGACGCAGGCCCGATGGCGCATCCGGTGCGCCCGGAAAGCTACGTCGAGATCAACAACTTCTACACGATGACGGTCTACGAAAAAGGCTCGGAAGTCGTGCGGATGTATCAGACGCTGTTCGGCCGCGACGGTTTCCGCAAGGGCATGGATCTGTACTTCAAGCGTCACGACGGCCAGGCCGTGACCTGCGACGACTTCCGCCACGCGCTCGCCGACGCAAACGGCCGCGATCTCACGCAATTCGAGCGCTGGTATAGCCAGGCCGGCACGCCGCGCGTGTCCGTGCGAACGCAATACGATGCCGCGCAGCAACGCTACAGCGTGACGCTCACACAAGGCTACGGCGAAGGCGCGCCGGCCGCGCGCGAAACGCAAAAAGGCCCGCTGCTGATTCCGTTCGCGATCGGTTTGATCGGCAAGGACGGCCGCGACCTGCCGCTGCAACTGCAAGGCGAAAACACGGCCTCGGCCTTCACCACGCGCGTGCTCGAATTCACGCAGACCGAACAGACTTTTACGTTCGTCAACGTGGCGCAGGAGCCGCTGCCCTCGCTGCTGCGCAATTTTTCGGCGCCGGTGATCGTCGAATACGACTACTCGGCGGAACAGCTCGCGTTCCTGCTAGCTCATGACAGCGACCCGTTCAACCGCTGGGAAGCCGGCCAACGGCTCGCTACGCGCGAATTGCTCACCCTCGCAGGACGCGCAGCCACCGGCGTGCCGCTGCAACTCGACGACTCCGTGGTGGCCGCGTTCGCCCGAGTGCTGACCGACGAAACACTCTCGCCATCGTTTCGCGAACTCGCGTTGATGCTGCCTTCGGAAGCGTATCTCGCCGAGCAGATGGCCGAATCGAATCCGGCGGCCGTGCACGCCGCGCGGCAGTTCGTGCGCAAGCGTCTCGCCAACGCGCTCAGGAGCGACTGGCTCAAGGTGTACGAGCAACATCGCACGCCGGGCGCTTACGAAGCCACGCCCGAAGCGTCCGGTCATCGCGCGCTGAAGAATCTCGCGCTGTCGTATCTTGCCGAACTGGACGATCCGGCCGAGGCCGTGCGTCTCGCGTCCGCGCAATACGATGCGGCCAACAACATGACCGACCGCTCGGCGGCGCTCTCCACTTTGCTCAATGCGTCTGCGGCGAATGGCGGCAGCGCCGAGGCGCAGCAGGCGCTGGACGACTTCTACCGGCGCTTCGAAAAGGAGCCGCTCGTCATCGACAAATGGTTCGCCTTGCAAGCCACGCAGCGTGGCAGCGCGCAGCGTCCGGTGATCGAGATCGTGCGCAAGCTGATGACGCATCCGGCCTTCAACCTGAAGAACCCGAACCGCGCGCGCTCGCTGATTTTCAGCTTCTGCGCGGCGAACCCGGCGCAGTTCCATGCCGAAGATGGCTCGGGCTACGCGTTCTGGGCCGATCAGGTGATCGCGCTCGACGCCATCAATCCGCAAGTGGCCGCGCGCCTCGCCCGCTCGCTGGAATTGTGGCGCCGCTTCACACCGACGCTGCGCGACGGCATGCGCGCGGCGCTGGAGAAAGTGGCGTCTCAGGTGAAATCGCGCGACGTGCGCGAGATCGTAGAAAAAGCGTTGGCATGATGCTCGCCTGAGCACAGTTGTCGCATCGGAAAGCCGGCACGCGTTGCCGGCTTTTTTTCGCCCCGGATTTTCTGCAGGCGCGACGCGGCCGCGCGCGGCAATCACGTTAGCCATCCGGACGACTGTTCGACTTGCGCTGAAAGGAAGAAAGTAAACGCGTTCATTTAACGGTTTACGTTTAACGCATTGCGTTATATCATCCCATGATCACGACATTCGGCGACAAAGCTACGGCGGGAATCTTTCAGGGCAAGTTCGTGTACTCATTGCCGCTTCACATGCAGGCGCTCGCGCGCCGCAAGTTGTTCATGATCGACGCCGCGGAATCCATCCGCGACCTGCATGCGCCGCCCGGCAACCGGCTCGAAGCATTGCAGGGTCAGCGCAGCGGGCAATGGAGTATCCGGATCAATGCGCAATGGCGCATCTGCTTTCATTTCGTCGAAGGGGAGGCGCTGAATGTCGAAATTGTCGACTATCACTGATTATTGGGAGACCGGCATGGTCATCAAACGCTCCGATCTGCGCAGCATCGATTTCTCGGACATCGACACCGGCGACAGCATCCCGGAAGGCCATCCGGGGGAAATTCTGCGCAGCGAGTTTCTCGAACCGCTCGGCATGTCCGTCAACGCGCTCGCGCTTGCGCTACGCGTCCCGGCGCCGCGCATCAACGACGTAGTGCGTGGCAAGCGTGCCATCTCGGCCGACACGGCGCTGCGGCTCGAGCGCTACTTTGGCGCGAGCGCGCAGTTCTGGCTCAATCTGCAAATCGCCTACGACCTGCGCGTCGCCACCGCGGCGGCCGGCGAGCAGATCGAGCGGGAAATCGAACCCATGCCGAAGGCTGAACGCCCGAAAATGCCGAAGGTTTCAGCTGAACACGCCCGCGCCGCCGCGCTCGCGGCGAGCGTGAGCGGCAAGCTGGCAACCGGCAAGGCACGCCGCAAAGCCTGAATTTCGCCACGCACCGGCATGTCCGGCGCCATCGCTGTGCAAGGTTCGCGCGCAAAAGCGCGGAAGCGACACAACGAACGGTTAAAATCAGAATATTCCTCAAGCCTTCCCGGAGTACAGCATGGCTTTGCAACGTCGTACCACACTCACGAAGTACCTGATCGAGCAGCAGCGCGAAACCAACAACCTGCCGGCCGATCTGCGCCTTTTGATCGAAGTCGTCGCGCGGGCGTGCAAGGCAATCAGCTACCACGTCAGCAAGGGCGCGCTGGGCGATGCGCTCGGCACAGCGGGCAGCGAGAACGTTCAAGGCGAAGTGCAGAAGAAACTCGACATCCTGTCGAACGAAATCCTGCTCGAAGCGAACGAATGGGGCGGCAATCTCGCCGGCATGGCATCCGAGGAAATGGAACAGTTCTTCCCGATCCCGGCGAACTATCCGAAGGGCGAATATCTACTCGTGTTCGATCCGCTCGACGGGTCGTCGAACATCGACGTCAATGTGTCGATCGGCACGATCTTCTCCGTGCTGCGTTGCCCGGACGGTCAACAACCCACCGAACAGTCGTTCCTGCAGCCGGGCACGCAGCAGGTGGCCGCGGGCTATGCGGTCTACGGTCCGCAAACCGTGCTGGTGCTGACCACCGGCAATGGCGTGAACTGCTTCACGCTCGACCGTGAACTCGGCTCGTGGGTGCTCACGCAAAGCGACATGCGCATTCCGGTCGAAACGCGTGAATATGCGATCAATGCTTCGAACGAGCGCCACTGGTATCCGCCGGTCGAGCAGTACATCGGCGAATTGAAGGCTGGCAAGGATGGTCCGCGTCAGAGCGATTTCAACATGCGCTGGATCGCGTCGATGGTGGCGGACGTGCACCGTATCCTGAATCGCGGCGGCATCTTTATGTACCCGGCCGACAAGCGTACGCCGGACAAGCCGGGCAAGCTGCGCTTGATGTACGAGGCGAATCCGATGGCCTTTATCGTCGAGCAGGCAGGCGGCGCCGCGACCAACGGCGAGAAGCGCATTCTGGACATCCAGCCGAAAAGCCTGCATGAACGCGTCGCCGTGTTCCTCGGCTCGAAGAACGAGGTGGACCGGGTTACGCGCTACCATCTCGAAACAAAAAAGTGAGCTGAGGGGCTTGCCAAGCTGACAAAGAAGTCCCTATAATCTCGTTTCTCCTGATGCCGGAATAGCTCAGACGGTAGAGCAGCGCATTCGTAATGCGAAGGTCGGGGGTTCGATTCCTCTTTCCGGCACCATCAAGATTCAAGCAAAAAGCCCAGTCCTCGCGACTGGGCTTTTTG
>Ga0209759_1000259_pt1 | contig 76638 bp, 50 predicted proteins | sample AraplaCL_Col_mMS_FD_184261 | JGI IMG/M metagenome (GOLD analysis project Ga0209759, IMG submission 184261) | Arabidopsis root microbial communities from the University of North Carolina, USA - plate scrape CL_Col_mMS (SPAdes) (version 2) | ecosystem: Host-associated > Plants > Roots >...
AAGCAAGGCGCCGGCACGCTCACGCTCACCGGCAACAACACCTATACCGGCGCCACCACCATCGGCAGCGGCACGCTGGCGCTAGCGGGACTGGGCAGCATCGCTTCATCGAGCGGCGTCATCGACAACGGCGCGCTGGATATTTCCGGTGTCGGCACTGGCGGCACGACCATCGGTGATCTCACCGGCGCCGGTACGGTCTATCTTGGCGGCAATACGCTCACGCTCGGCACCGCCAACAACACCCAGTTCGATGGCGTGATTGCCGACGGCGGCAACGCGGGTGGCAGTGGCGGCTCGCTGGTCAAGCAAGGCGCCGGCACGCTGACACTCGCCGGCGACAACACGTACACCGGCGCTACCACCGTCGTGGGCGGCACGCTGCAGGTAGCCACTGGCGCGGCCATCGCCGGCGACGTGAATGTGGGCAATGGCGCTTCGCTGAGTGGTTCGGGCATTGTCGTAGGCAATGTCGACCTTGTTTCGGGCGCAAGCCTCGCGCCGACCGGCGCGCTCACGGTCGGCAGCCTGGTCGCGGAGCAAGGTAGCTGGTTCACCTTCTCGCTCGGCGCGCCGGGGCCCAACTTCCAGAGTTTCGGCCGCAGCACCAGCGTGGCGGTCAATGGGAACCTGGAACTGGACGGCGCCACGGTGAATATCGTCGACGTCGGCAACATGGGGCCGGGCCTGTACAACCTGTTTACTTACGGCGGCAACCTGACCGAGAGCAATGGCGGCCTTTCCCTGGGCGCCACGCCGGCTGGCGGTGTTTTCACCCTTCAATATCTGAGTGCCGACAAGCAGATCAATCTGCTTGACTCGGCCGGCCTCACGTTGAACTTCTGGAACGCCAACGGCCTGGCCAGCGCGAGCCAGCTTGGCGGCGGCAGCGGCACATGGTCGGTGACCTCGCTCACCTGGACCGATGCCAACGCCGACAGCACGGCGCCGATGCAGCCGCAACCGGGCTTCGGCATTTTCGGCGGCGCAGCCGGTACCGTCACCGTGGACAACAGCGCGGGCGCGGTGCAGGCCACCGGTCTGCAATTCGCCAGCAACGGCTACGTCCTGACCGGCGACACACTGACACTGGTGAGCGGTAACGACAGCGCGCCGGTGATCAGCGTCGGCGACGGCAGCGGCGCCAGCGCAAGCTGGGTCGCCACACTCGACAACACGCTGGTTTCCGATGCAGGGCTCAACAAGACCCAGGCGGGCACCTTGGTGCTCGCTGGCGACAACACGCAGATCAATGGCGGCGTCACGGTCAGCGGCGGCGAGCTGGATGTCACCGGCAACGGCAGCAGCCTCAATGGCGGCGTGACCATGGCCGCCGGCACGACGCTGGGTGTGGGTGCAGGTGGTGCCAGTGTTGTTGTCCAGGGCAGCCAGGGTACGGCAGGGTCCTTGGGCCAATATGGCAGCGGCGGCTATGTTCCGACGGCCGGCGGCAATGGAACCGACGGTAGCGCCGGCGGCGCCGCGATCGGCGGCACCGGCTTCACCGTTAACAGCCGAAGCCAGATTTCAGGCGGTATCGGTGGCAGCGGCGGCGATGGCGGAGCCGGCGGTGCGGGCGTAATAGGTAACGGTGCAGGGGCGTACGCGCAAGCGTCAAGCGGCGCCGCTGGTGGAATGGGCGGTAACGGCGGCAGTGGCGGCGAGGGAATCACCGGCACGTCGTTCACCGTGAACAACACCGGCAGCGCCGTCGGCGGTGCCGGTGGTGCTGGCGGCAGCGGTGGTTACGGTGGCAGGGGTGGCGTGGGTGCCTATACGACCACCAGCACAAGTACCGGTGGCGCGGGCGGGATGGGCGGCACCGGCGGTGTGGGCGGCGCCGGTGGGGCGGCCATCAGCGGCAGCGCTTTCACACTCACGAATGCCAACGGTGCCTACGTGAATGGGGGCGCTGGAGGAGCCGGTGGTGGTGGTGGTCATGCGGCGTATGGCGGCTTCTCGGTGGAATCCACCGCAGGCAATAGCGGCATCGGTGGTGCAGGCGGTGTGGGCGGCAACGGTGGCGCCGGCGTGTCGGGCGATGGCTTCTCGGCGACCAACAATGGGCGCATCGGGGGCGGCAACGGTGGTGGCGGCGGCAGCGGCGGCCAGGGTGGTCAAGCCAACTTTGGCAACGTCTACAACAGTAACGGCGTACCGGTCACGGGCTATGCCACGGTGAGTGCTGCCGGTAACGGTGGCATGGGCGGCGCGGGTGGTGCCGGTGGCGCCGGCGTCACCGGCAGCAATTTTACCCTTGCCAATACAGGTCTGATCGCTGGTGGCTACGGCGGTTCTGGCGGCGTCGGTGGCGGTGGCGGCTCGGGTGGGTACGCGTCGTTCCAAGGATTTATCGCTGGACAGTTGCACATTTCCACCGACGGCGGTAACAGCGGCGATGGTGGTCAGGGCGGTAGTGGTGGCATGGGCGGCGCCGGTGTCAGTGGTTCCGGATTTGTGCTGACTAACTCCGGTGCGATCACGGGCGGCAACGGCGGCTGGGGCGGATACGGTGGCGGGACCTATCGTGGCGCCAACACCACCGTTGCCAGTGCTACGGCAAATGGCGTCGGTGGCAATGGCGGTAGCGGCGGCATGGGAGGTGCGGCGGGCGCGGGCGGCGCAGGTGTTACCGGCTCCGCGTTCACGCTGACCAACAGCGGCGCGATCGATGGCGGCTGGGGTGGAAACGGCGGCGGTGGCGAAAATGGCGCTGCTGGCGGCGATTCGTCTGCTGGCGTCGCCGGCAATGGTGGGAATGGCGGCAATGGTGGTGCAGCGGGCGCTGGCGGTAGCGGCGTTAGCGGGGATCAGTTCACGCTGACCAATACCGGTTCTGTCACGGGTGGTATCGGCGGGCAAGGTGGACGGGGCGGTGTTGCGTCTTCGGGCGGCGGCACCTACGCCGGGACGCTTGGCCTTAGCGGCACCGCGGGTATCGGTGGCGCCGGTGGTGTCGGCGGTGCCGGCCTTAGCGGTACTAACTTTACGGCGACGAATAACGCCACGATCACCGGTGGCGCGGGCGGCGCGGGTGGTGTGGGCGGCGGTAGCTATAACACGGCGATCGCTGCGGGTAACGGCGGCAATGGCGGCGCGGGTGGAGCCGGCGTAAGTGGCGCTGGCTTCAACCTCACCAATACCGGCACGATCACCGGTGGTGTAGGCGGCGCGGGCGGCGTGGGTGGCTCGTCAGGCAGTTCTCCCGAGCTGGTGTCGCTCGCCGCCAGCATGTCCAGTTCTTCACCCAGTGGCAGCAACGGGAGCGGCGGCGCAGGTGGCGTCGGTGTGGTTTCCACGGGCGGCTCGACAGTCGTCAACGCTGGCAGCATTGCAGGTGGCCTGAGCGCCAGCGGCGTGCAGGCGGACGCGGTCAAATTCAGTGGCGGCGGCAACACGCTGGTGGTGGAAGCGGGGTATGCCTTCACCGGCAATGTGGTCAGCACCAGCGGCAGCATCCATGGCGGCGATACCTTCACGCTCGGCGGCAACGCCAACGGCAGCTTCGACGTAGGCATAGTTGGAGCAGTCGGAAGTGGCTCGGCGATCCAGGGCTTTACCCAGTTTGGCAAGACGGGCACAAGTACCTGGACTCTGACCGGTACAGGCAACGCCAATCAGGCGTGGACGATCACCAGCGGCACGCTGGTCGGCACCAGCACCAGCATCGTCGGCAACGTCACGTTTGCGCCGGTGAGTGGCGGCAGCGTCAACCTCACGTTCGATCAATCGACCAACGGTGTGTACAACGGCGTAATCAGCGGGTCCGGTTCGCTGACCAAGACCGGTAGTGGCACGCTGGTTCTGACCGGCGATAGCACCTATAACGGCGCCACCATCATCACCGGCGGCATCTTGCAGATCGCCAACGGCAACACCAGCGGCATGGTGAGCGGCAACGTGGCGAACAGCGGCACGGTGGCGTTCGATCGCACCGACACCGTCACCTACAGCTCGGTGATCAGCGGTAACGGCGGCCTTGCACAGATCGGCAGTGGCACCTTGATTCTCAACGGCGTGAACACTTACACCGGCAGCACCACGGTGCAGGCAGGTACGCTGGAAGTGGGCGACAGTTCGCATGCCACCGCATCCGTGCAAAGCAACGTCACGGTAGACACCGGCGGCACCTTGCGCGGTCACGGCACCATCGATGGCGACGTGACCAGTGACGGTACGGTGTGGCCGGGCGGTTCGGTCGGCGTGCTGACCATCAACGGCAATTACACGCAAAACGCGGACGCGACGTTGCAGATCGACGTGACGCCGACGCAGGCGTCGGCGTTGCTGGTGAACGGCAACGCCAGCCTGGCCGGCACGCTCAGCCTGATCTACGCGCCTGGTACCTACGCCACTAACACCTACACGCTTTTGCAAGCCAAGGCGTTGAGCGGCCAGTTCGCGACGACCACGTCGAGTGGCTCCGTGCCGACCGCGCTGAACCCGACCGTCACGTACACCTCGACGCAGGCCGACCTGGTGCTGACCTCGTCCACGCCCACGCCCACGCCACCACCCACTACGACGCCAACACCAACACCAACACCAACGATCGTCGCGCCGACGGATGGTGCGCTCTACGCCAACCTCGTACGCAGTGAAAACCTGGTCGGGCAGCAGATGCTCTCAACCGTGCTCGGCGCCACGTTACGTTCCAGCGATACGGCATGCGACGGCGCCCATGCCGCGCACGCCAATACGGTCGCATCGTCGTGCCATAGCGATCTGTGGGTGCAGTACAGCGGCGGCAGCAGCTCGTTCTCCGGCAGCAATGGCTTGAACAGTTCGGTGTTCGGATTGCAGGGCGGTTTCGATCACGCGATAAGCGACACACTGCACCTCGGCGTGGAAGCCGGCTTCGATCGCATCAACGGTAACGACCACAACGGCGGCAACGGCAATATCGACAACGTGCACGGCGGTGTGTATGCCTACGCCAACGCAGGTCCGGTGGTGCTATCGGGCATGATCGATCAGGCGCACAGCAGCTACCGCGTGTATCGGCAGACGGGCATCGGTCACGGTGTCGCGAATCCGAGCGGCGATACCACGGCTGCTGCGCTGCAGGCCGCGTGGCCGATGACGGCGGCACAATGGAAGGTGACGCCGGCAATCGGTGCGCTGTACCAGCACCAGAGCCTGGATGCCTTTGGCGAAACCGTGCCAAGCAGCAACCCGCTGGCATCCGCTTTTGCGGTACAGGGCGCGCGCAGCACTTACGACACGCTGCAACCCTATGCACGTGTGTTGGTTTCACGGCCGTTCGTGGCGCAAGGTATCAGCTATGTGCCGCAGTTCGATGTGGGTTACCGCTACGACACGCGCGGCGTCAGCAACGCGGTGGTGCAGGTCACCAGCCAGGATGGCACCGCGTTCACGCTACCAGGTGACTCGCTGGGACGCGGCGTAGCCACGCTGGGTGCGCGCATCACGGCGCAAGCCGGTGCATCGTGGAGCCTGTACCTGGATTACCAGGGCCAGTTCGCCAGCCACCTCAACGACAATGCGTTGAGTGTGGGTTTCACCAAGAAGTTCTAAGTATGAAAAGAGCTTGACGATGCCTCACACAAACTCCCTCCCCTGCTTGCAGGGGAGGGTTGGGGCGGGGTGAGTACTTGCCTCAGACTTTCCCGCAAGTGTTCACCCCCTCCCAACCTCCCCCTGCAAGCAGGGGGAGGAGTATTGCGCCTCCTGTGAGAGGCAAATCAAAGCGTTATGTGGCAAGCACACGCTGCATGACCCGCTCGCCATTCGGCGCAACGCCGACATGCGCGAAGCCCAACCGCGCAAGGATCCTCTGCGCAGCGCGACGCTCCAGCTTGCGATTCTCGATCGTCGCAACCAGGCGATGCGGACCACCCGGTTCGCGCGCAAGCATCGTGAATCCTTCGATCATCCGCTGCATCAGCCGGACATTCAGGCCTACTGCGCGATCGCGCGGCCGAATGAAAATGCGTACGAAGCCATAAGACCGTCCATGATCGTCCATGTGAATCGCGACCGTGCAAACGCCCGCGATGCTTCCAGTTGCTTCATCTTCAAGCACACACGCAACTTCAAACGCACGGCGCCAGGCTTCGTCCGGGTTCGTCGATGCGCCTTCCTGCAGCCAGAATGCGACCAGCTGGCTGCGCAGCATTTCTGTGACGTTGCCGAATACCCACTGGACATCGAATGCCCGGGCCGCGCCTGCTGGGTCGTTCGTGTTGATCATGAAAGCAAGGTCGCCGCTTGCAATGCGTGTTGTCCAAGCCAGAGCGTAGCATGCGATCTCCTGCGCTTCCGTCGCTTCTCGCATCCCTATGGGAACGACTCCATCATTGTGAATTCGAATCACTGAAAACCGTTCCGGCATGTGTATCCCCTCACCAGCCGGCGCTAGGCTGCGCATCACCCCATATATCAACGCGTGAGAGCAAAGCCCCATGAAACGATCACCACTAGCCGCCGTTTTCGTCAGCCTGCTGGGCAGCCTGATACTCCCAGCCTCGGCCGCGCTCGCCATGCCGCCGGCCGCGCCATCGACACTCGCCGGCACCTGGACGTTGGCGGCGGCGGACGTGTTGCATCCGGATGGATCGCGCACGTCCGACTTCGGCAGTGAGCCGAAGGGCGTGCTGCTGATCGACCGGCAAGGCCACTATTCGTTGCAGATATTTCGATCCGACCGCCCGCGCTTCAGTAGCGGCGACAAGACGAAGGGGAGCGACGCCGAATACAAAGCCGCCGTGATGGGCTCCAGCACGCACTTCGGGACGATCAGCATGGATTCCGTGCGCGGCGAACTGATCTTCCATATCGACGGCGCATCGTTTCCCAACTGGGAGGGCCAGCAGCAGCGCAGGCAGTACGAATTGAAGGGTGACACGCTGAGCTATCGCGTGCCGCCGCGGCCGAACGGCGATGTGCCGGTTTCGGTGTGGCGGCGCATCGGTACGAACATGGCCGAGCGCTGAAGACAGGCGGCACTGCCACATTTCTGTCATTTCACCCGCTTAGGGTGATTGGATGACTCAGCGAACCGATGCTTGCGATCGCCGAACCAGGGCGGCATGCGCATGACGATCACGCGGCGCGATTTTCTCCGCGGCGCCGGAGCGATGATCGGCGCATGCACCCTTCCAGATGCGTGGCGCATCGCACAGGCGTCGATGCCGATGGCGATGCCAGTACGGACCAGTGCGGCGATGCTGGCGGCGCCCAAGGTGCCCTTGATCAACCCGACGTCGCTGGCGCGCTTTGTCGATCCGCTGCCTGTTCCATCGGTGGCGCGAGCTGCAAGCCAACGCAAGCATCCGGCCTATCCGGGCCGTACGCTGCCCTGCTATCGGATTGAAATGCGCGAGTGCAAACTGCATCTGCACCGCGATATTCCCGTGACGTCGCTGTGGGGCTATGACGGAACATTTCCGGGTCCCACTATCCAGGCGCGACGTGGCGAGCCTTTGCTGGTGGAATGGGTCAACGCCTTGCCGTCCAGGCACTTCTTGCCGATCGACCACACCATCCATGGCGCGGAACGCGGCAAGCCCGACGTGCGTGCGGTGACACACGTGCACGGTGCACGCGCGCCGGCCAGCTCCGATGGTTTTCCCGAGGACTGGTATACGCCCGGCCATTCAGCGCTGTACCACTACCCCAATGGGCAGGATGCCGCCACGCTTTGGTACCACGATCACGCCATGGGCATTACGCGGCTCAACATCTATGCCGGCCTGTTTGGCGCGTACATCGTGCGCGATGCGGAAGAGCTGGCGCTCAATCTGCCCGCTGGCGATTACGACATTCCGCTGATGCTGTGTGATCGCCTCGTTGCGCAGGATGGGCAGCTTTACTATCCCGTATCGGATGACCCTCATGCGCCGTGGGTCATGCAATGTCTCGGAAATTTGGTGTTGTGCAATGGCAAGGTTTTTCCGTATCTGGACGTGGAGCCGCGGCGTTATCGCTTCCGCCTGATCAATGTCGCCAACACGCGCTTCTTCGATCTGTCGCTATCGCACGACCAGGCCATGCAGCAGATCGCCAGCGACCAGGGTTTGCTACCAGCGCCACTGGAACGCGCCCGTATCGAGCTGTATCCCGCCGAACGCGCAGACGTAGTGATCGACTTTGCCAGATTCGCCGGCAAAACCCTGCAACTGCGCCATGAGTCGCAAGGCATCCTGGAGTTTCGCGTGGGTACGGTCGCTCGCCGCGATACGTCCGCATTGCCGGCGGCGCTGCGTCCGGTCGTGCGGATCGACCCGGCCACCGCCGTGCACGACCGCACCCTTACGCTCAACGAGAGCGATGATGCCAACGGCAACGCCATGCAGATGCTGCTCGACGGCAAGCGCTGGTCCGATCCGGTCACCGAAAATCCGCGCCAGAACAGCATTGAAACCTGGAGCTTCGTCAACCTGACGGGCGATGCGCATCCGATCCATCTGCATCTGGTGCGGTTCCAGGTGATTGATCGCCGGCCGTTCGATCTGTTTGCCTGGAGCGCCCATCGCAAGTTGGTGTTCACCGGTCCGCCCGTGTCGCCGGAACCGCAAGAACTTGGCTGGAAGGATACGGTACGTGCCGATGCCGGCATGGTGACGCGCATCGCCATGCGCTTCGAAGGCGAGCCCGGCCGCTACGTATGGCATTGCCATTTCCTTGAGCACGAAGACAACGAAATGATGCGGCCCTTCGATGTCCTTCCCGCGCATACGTAAACCTTGCGTCAATACGGCGTGCAGCGCGTCACCTTTGTCGCAGCACTGTCATCCGCGCATTACGCCATGTCGCGCTGCTGCCAACGTTGCGTCATATAGGGAGCGCACACTCCCTGGCGGTTTGTGGGGATAAGCCAAGCGCAGACCAACGTAATCAGGGGGATTACTCGATTGCAGGCTTTCGCAGCAAGCATGCCGCAGGAGACACCCGTTATGCCCACGAAGTTTGGCCGTACCCGGTTGAAACCGTTTGTCCTTTGCGCACTCGTCACCAGCCTGGTCGGCGTGGCGAATGCGCACAATGCCGATCAAACCAACGACGCTGGCTTTCGCGCCAGCGTGCCTGCCACCGCCATCAAGCCCGTCAGCGGCCAGCCCGGCGGTGCCGTTACGCTCTACAGCCCCGACGCCGCCGACGCGAGCAACCGCACGCGCACGCCCATCAAGCACGTGATCCTGCTGATCGGCGAAAACCGCACCTTCGACCACGTGTTCGCCACCTACACTCCGCCGAAGGGGCAGACGGTCGAGAACCTGCTCTCCGAAGGCATCGTCAAAGCTGACGGCACGCCCGGCCCGAACGTGGCCAAGGCCGAGCAATGGCAGGCAAGCCAGACCGGCGACTATGCCAATGCGCCCGCGCGCACCAGCCCGTACACCAACCTGCCGTCCATGAACACCGGCGGTGCGCCCACGCAGGCTTATCTTTCCTCCGTGGCCCAGGCAGAAGCGATCGAACCGGCGCTGGAGTCGAACTATTACCCCTACCTTGCCGAAGGCGGCACGGGCCTGCCCAACGACGTGATCGACACGCGCTTCCCCACCACGCTGCCGAACGCGCCGGTCGACCTGCATGCTTCGATCAGCTACAACGATTACGCCAACAGTCCCGTGCATCGCTTCTTCCAGATGTGGCAGCAGCTCGACTGCAGCATGAGCCATGCAACCTGGAAGAACCCCAGCGGCTGCCGTGCGGACCTGTTCCCATGGGTGGAAGTGACCATGGGCGCCGGCAACAACGGCAAGGCGCAGCCGGCCAACTTCACCGATCAAACCACCGGCGAAGGCTCCACCTCCATGCAGTTCCTCAACATGGCCCAGGGTGATGCGCCGTACTTCAAGCAGCTGGCCGAGCAATACACGATCAGCGACAACTTCCATCAATCGGTGATGGGCGGCACCGGCGCCAATCACATCATGCTGGGCTTCGGCGACCTGGTGTATTACGCCGATGCGAACGGCGAGCCGGCCGTGCCGCCGTCGAACCAGATCGAAAATCCCAACTCGCAAGCGGGCACCAACAACTGGTGGGTGCAGGACGGCTACAGCGGCGGCTCCTACGTGAACTGCGCGGACGAGAGCCAGCCCGGCGTCGGCGCCGTGCGCAAGTACCTCAAGAGCCTGCCCTACGACGCCTTCCGCCACGGCGACTGCAAGAAAGGCGCGTACTACCTGGTGAACAACTACAACCCCGGCTACCTGGGCACGGGTGCGCCCGCACCGCTGGGCGCCGACCTGTTCACCATTCCGCCTACCAAACAGCAAAACCTTGGCTTGCTGCTGTCGCGTCATCACGTCAGCTGGAAGTACTACGGCGAAGGCTGGGACGGCGGCAAGGAAGACGGCGAAGCCGGCACCTTCTGCAACATCTGCGATCCGTTCCTGTATTCCACGCAGATCATGACCAACCCGACCCTGCGTGCGCACAACCAGGATCTCAACAACCTCTACAGCGACATCCAGAACGGCAGCTTGCCGGCGGTATCCATCGCCAAGCCGGATGGACTGCTGGACGGCCATCCGGCCTCGTCCAAGCTGGAACTGTTCGAAGGCTATGCCCAGAAGATCATCGACATGGTGAAGGCCAACCCCAAGCTGTGGGACAACACCGCCGTGATGATCACCTTCGACGAGGGCGGCGGCTACTACGACTCCGGCTACGTGCAGCCGATCGATTTCTTCGGCGACGGCACGCGCATTCCGCTGATCGTGGTGTCGAAGTATTCGCAGGGCGGCCGCGTGGTGCATACGTATGAAGATCACGTGTCCTTCGACAAATTCGTGGAAGCGAACTGGGACCTGGATGAAACCATCTCCCACCGCAGCCGCGACAACCTGCCGAACCCGATCTCGCTGCCCTACAACCCGTATGTGCCGCTCAACGCTCCGGCCATCGGCGACCTGATGGACATGTTCAGCTTCCACCGTCATTGGGACGGCGACGGTAACCTCGCTGCAGCAAAAAACTGAGTAAGCTCCCATGCATGCCCTGCCTGCTTCGGCGGGCAGGGCATGCAATTTTCACTACGCATGATGATGTGAACGATGAGCCTGCTAGCCCGTTCTACCGGTTATCTGAGCCGCTGGTCCAATCCGGTTGCCGCGCTGATGTTGATCGGCGCATCCGCTGCCGCCAGCACTGGTGCGCACGCCGATCCGGCGGATTTCCAGGCGATGCCGGGGTTGTGGAAGATCACCTTGCATACGCTCAAGGATGGCAAGGAACAGGTGAAGTGGAAATGCTTTTACGAGGGCGCCGATCCGTGGACCACCTTCGCCGATAGCATCGAACCGGATGCGAACTGCCAGCGCAGCGGCGAACATCGCACCAGCACCGCATTGGCGTGGCAGCTAAGCTGCGGCGCACACCAGGGCGCGGCGCGGATTCAGCTGGATTCCGCCCAGCACTACGCCGGAAAGGTGATGCAGGATGGCAAGCCGGTGCTGGATATCGAAGGCCAGCGCTTTGCAGCGTGTACCGGGCCTGCCGATTGAGAAAATCGCCCTTCCCGGCGAAAAGCCGGATGGAGCGCGTAGCGCCGGGAACCTCCGAAGAACGGCCCAACTTTCACATTTCCACCACATAACCGGGATCAAGTTACCGGCCGGTGGATCGTGGAAGGCCGTCCGGGCCAGCTGGAGACCGGACACGCGCGTACAGGCGCAACGCTTGTACTCAGGACGACCAACATAGGGGGAACAACGCATGCTTTTCGCCAAAGGCGTGAAAGCCGGTGCCGTGTCGGCGCTGGTGATGCTCAGTGCTGTCGTCAACGCAGGAACGTTTCCGGATTTCGGCTACCAGCCGCCGGCCACCTACAAAGGGCCGCTGTTTCAGCTGAGCCAGAATTATCCAACGACATTGCCGGGCGGGCCGCCGCCGGCGTTCTTCAAATTGCTGCCGGCCAAGCTCACCAACAACTTCGAGCAGTGGCGGCCCTATGTCGATGCAGTAAAGCAGTATTGCCTGGAAGGTAACGTCGAAAATGACTGGGTCGTGCAGAAGAACACCATCCGGCATTGGTACCACGCACCATGGCAGCACTACGGACCGCTGGGGCGCGAAGGCATCCACGGGCTGACCAAGGAAGCGCAGATCCAATCCAAGCAGCTTGCACCCACCCAGATCGCCACGGGACAGACCTACGCCGTGGGCATCTACAACGACGTCGGTGCTTATACCTTCGGCGAAGTCTGGAAGAACCCGCAGGATCCCGATCCCAGCTTCACGTCCAAGCCCAATAGTTTTCACGACGGCACGGTGGTCTGCAAAGCGCTGTTCGCCGACATCGACCTGAAGCAGGTGCCCTTCCTGGCCAATCCGGTGTTATGGCAGGCCTACATCACCGATAGCTTCACCTCGGCCAATCGCGAGATCAAGAACGTCGCCTTGATCCAGATGGATTTTGCCGTGCGCGACAGCCGCGTCCACGGTACAGGCTGGATCTTCGGCACCTTCCAGTACAACGGCGCGGTTACCGGGAAACCCGGTTGGGACAACCTCGTACCGGTTGGCGTGATGTGGGGTAACGATCCGGAAAACAACAAGGACAATTACACCAACAAGCAACCCACGGTGACCAAGATCAATCCCACAATCATCGAGTCGGCGATCAATGCCAAGCCTGAGTTGCCGCCCACGCACCTGGGTTGGAATGGACGTCTGAATGGCCCGGTGGACAACCCCGTCAGTTCCTGCATGAGCTGCCATATGACGGCGGAAAGCCCGCAGCTTTCGCCGATGAACCCCACCTTCCAGGCGCCGGACAAGGTACCGCCGGTGGGTTCGAAAGCGTGGATGCGCTGGTTCCAGAACGAAGAAGCCGGCGTGCCGTTCGACGCAGCAGCGCTCAGCACCGACTACAGCCTGCAGCTCGCCGGCGGCATCGCCAATTTCTACGAATGGAAGTGCGAGCAGGGCGGCGTCTTCGTCGATGGCGGCAACGCCTGCCAGCAGGCCAACAAGCTCCACCTCAAGCTGCTGAAGTCGGGCACGCCGCCGGCCAAGGTGTTCAAGGTGGAACGCGATCCTGCGCTCAACGAAATTCACTGATAGGAACTCGGATGCTGGGTTGAGCGTGCAGGTGCTCAGCCCAGCGTTCTCATGATCTGCATAGTGCATTGCCGAAGCTGTCGTGCATAGGCGACACTGACGACATCGCGCAACCACTAGGGGAATGTGGCGTGCAAATTCTCACGCTGGAGCATTTTGCTAGTCGCATCAACGAGACCTTTACCGTGGACCTTGGCCACGGCAAATCGCCGTTTGTACTGGTCGAAGCGCGGCCATTACCCGTGGCGGCCGTGCCCGGCATGGTGCGTGCGCCATTCTCGCTGCTGTTCCATCACAGCTCGGCGGTGCTGTTTCCGCAGCGCATCTATCAGATGGACGGCCCAGGCATCGGCGATTTTGGCATTTTCTTGGTGCCGGTCGCGCGCAACCAGGAAGGGTTTATCTATCAGGCAGTGTTCAATTGAACGCTATCGGCCGGGACCCGCCATCGCATGAGTTGGTGGAAACCTTCCAGGGATTCATCGCGAAAACCCAGTTTTCGATAGAGCTTATGTGCTCGAACATTGCGTTGCTCGACGTGCAGCGCAACGCTGCGCGCTTTACCCCGTTCCGCCGCTGCGAGCAGCTGCATCAAAAGAGCGCTACCCAAGCCTTTGCCGCGATGGGCAGGCATCAGTCCGATGTCGATCACCAACCAATCTTCTTTTTCGCGTGAAACATAAAGACGGCCGATAGGTTCGTTTTTGTATTCCAGGATCAAGAATTCAGCATCGGCGAAGTAATGCACAAAATGCCGGTGCTGCAAGGCGAATTGACTATCGAGAAAGGCAGCCTGTGCGCCTTCGGGCCACAGGATGAGTGACAGCTCTTCGGCGCGCGACCACGCATAAAGTTCGCGCAGGAACACCAGGTCGCTTTCGGTCGCCAAGCGCAGGGCGTAGCCATCCTGCCGCAGCTGTTGCGGCAGTTCGGTGGCAACGAATTGTTTGGACGGAAACGCGGGAAGTGTCTGCACGCGACGAAACAAGTTAGGTTAGTACGCAACAGGCCAGATCGACGGGCTCGTGGACACGGCCTGTTGCGTGCTGAAAAGCTTCAAGAAAACTGCGGAAATGCGCCGCTCAAAGCGATGCAGAAGTTCACCGCGAGAAAAGGCTGGCAGTTTTCATGCGGTTGACTGCCGCCGTAGGTGCTCAACGTGGTAGGTAGCAGCGTGGTATTGGGCTGCTGGTTGTTGTTGTAATCCTCGAAGAGGCCGGAACTGGTGAACGCCGCGTTGGCAGCGGGTTGCGGTGAACGCGTACCAGCACCACCAAACCCTAGCGCCGAATGCGTATGTACCGGCATCTCGTTGGAAATCAGCGTGTGCGCAGCTTCGCCGAACGCCTCGCCGATAACACGTTGCGAGAGTCCGGGCCCTGTGCCCTGGCTGCAAGGTACGCGCGTGGTGAGGTTGGGTAGTTGGAACGTGCTTGTCCCGTTGCCGCCATACGCGGTGCCAAGCAGGGAGTACAGCGCTGAATACTGCGAGATGTTCAAGGTGGCACCGTTGCACAGGGCCCAGCCATACGGTGCAAAGTTGAAACCGAAGATCTGCACTTCGCCAAGATAAGGTGTGGTCATGCCATTCTCCGAATGAGATTGCGCAGTTATCAGCTCTGTGAGGGGAAAATCCCTTCCCAGGCAATGCAGAAAGACAGCGTCAACGTAGGCATGATGTTGTTGTGCGGCAGGTTTCCGCCCGCCTGCCCGATCATGGTTGCGGCCATGGGGTCGAGCGTAGGTGTTCCGGTAATGTTTTGCAGATAAAGATGGTCACTGGGCAAGGCGCCGGGTTGTACCGTCGTGCCCGGTGAAACATCAGTCGCAGGGTTGGTGCTGGCCATGAAATTATGGTTGTGATTCGGCATCTGGTTGCTCAGCAGGGTGACGTTTTCATTGCCGCCCATTTGGCCGAGTACACGGGGGGTAAGCCCCAGTCCAGTACCTTGATGCACGGGGGCCTGGCCGCGCAGATCCGGCAGCCCGAAGGTGTTTACGCCATCGCCACCGTAGGTGGTGCCGAGCAAGGTGTAGAGCACCTGGTAATTGGCAATGGACTGAAGGCTGCCGTCACAGGCCATCCAGCCGGTAGGTATGCGTTGAAATCCGAACAGGCGTATCTCGCCGACGTAAGGTGTCGTCATGTTGCTTCTCCTCCCGAAAACGAATGAGTCATCAAGCCATCAACTGCGTGATGGATATATGCCGGTGAGAGCGATATTGAAGTTGATGACGCGAAACGGCTGCATGTTGTTATGCGGACCGGATCCGCCTGTCATGCTGACGGTTGCGGGATAGAGAGGGACGGTGTTGGTGCCGCCGGCTACGAATACGGGGATGGCGGTGTTGTTGCTTGTGCCCAAAAGGGAATTCGTCGGGATCTTGCTGTTGCCGGTGCTGGTGGTCGCGCCGACCGAGTGGGTATGCATCGGTAGCTGTGTGCCGGTAAGGGTGACCGACTCCACGCCTCCCACTTCCCCGATCACATAGGGCGACGGTTGCCAACCCGGATCCGCCGAAGCGCCGCCGCCGGCAGGTGTTCGTCCCTGCAGATTGGGCAATTGAAAGTTGGTCGTACCGTTGCCGCCGAATTGAACGCCAAGCAGTGAAAACAGCGCCGTATTCTGTTGGATAGGCAGGAGTTGCCCGTTGCACAATGCAAAACCGCGTTGAGCAAACCCGAAGCCGGTCATCATGATCTGACCGATATAATATTCCGACATGCGACTTCCCCCTATTGTGGATAGTTGCAATGACGCATCTTTGATGCCGCAGCCCTACACCGCGCTCTGCGGCAAGTGTCGGGTCTCGGCGTATATGTCCAGCCGATGCCCTCGCCGCAGTAAAGCCCCCACGATGGCGCCTGAATGTTAGCGATGCCCGGTCCGGTAAATGTGATGAAACCGTGACGAAGATAACACTTGACTTGTAGGTACCCTGTCCACGACGTTATGCCCCGTTGGGTGGGGGCCTTACGAACAGCGCAGGCCAATTACTCAAGCTTTCGCGTTGTATTTGGGGATCACGGGTTTTCTTCGCTTCGCGTCTATGCGCGGCATTAGACGCGGCTGCGTAGTCGCATTAGGCGTCGTGGGTTGCCTCAGGGGTAGGGACCATGAATCACACGGATTTCGTTCGCCATCGTGCAGCGTGCGCTGGGCTATTGGGCGCAATCACCTCCGTTTTCGGCACGGGTTTGCTGTTGGCGCTCATGATGTTGGCGAGCCTTTGGCCCCGTGAAGCGGCAGCCTATACGACCATGCCCGGCTGCACCGTTGCGATCACCTTCAACGCCAGCCCGCTCGGTACCGCGCAGCGCTATGACCTGCCCGGGCCGTATGGGGCATGCAGTCCCAACGGCGATATTCAATCGACGCCGAACGCGACAGCAGTGGGAACCAACCCGGGCAATCCAGGTGATCAAATCACCGGACAGCACGGAACTTACACACTCGAATACGATGCCAATGGCAACGAGTGGATCCTGTATACGCCGACCTCTGCCGTTTCGACTGGCTATAGCGAGTCGATTACATTTTATGGCGATGACGGCGGCACGACCGTCTATAACAACACCGCCAACATCACCATCCACATTGTCGCCAGCGCTCCGGGTGCGCCGACCATCGGCACTGCGACAGCCGGCAACGCGCAAGCCTCGATAAGCTTCGCTGCACCGGGCAGCGATGGGGGGTCTCCCATCACCGGCTACACCGCCACGTCGAGTCCCGGGGGGGTTATCGGTACTTGCGCCGCTTCGCCGTGTACGGTCACCGGCCTGACCAACGGGACGGCTTACACCTTCACGGTCACCGCAACCAACGCTGTCGGTACAAGCACGGCGTCGGCGGCGTCCAATAGCGTTACGCCATCGACCGTACCCAGTGCCCCAACCGGTGTCAGCGCCAGCAGCAGCACGCCTGCGCAGGCAACTGTTACCTTCAGTGCTGCCAACAACAATGGTTCGGCCATCACCGGCTACACCGTGACATCCAGTCCCGCCGGTGGCGTCGATTCCAACGCCGGCACCACCGCGCTCAGTCACGTGATGACCGGGCTCACCAACGGCACCGCTTACACATTCACCGTTACCGCAACCAATGCGGACGGCACCGGGCCGGCGTCGTCGCCATCCAACAGCGTGACGCCGAAGGCGACGCAGACGATTACCTTCGCCAATCCAGGCACGCAGAACTTCGGCACCACGCCCACGCTTACCGCCACGTCCAGCTCCGGCCTGACGGTGGCATTCACGTCGACCACAACAGCCGTATGTACGATCACCAGCGGCGGTGCGCTGACCTTTATCAGTGCAGGTAGCTGCACCATCAACGCAGACCAGGCCGGCAATGGCACGTACGCCGCGGCAACGACGGTGTCGCAAACGTTCACGGTCGCGGCGGTCGTACCTGGTGCTCCCACCATCGGTACGGCTACGGCGGGCGATGCGCAGGCCTCGATCAGCTTTACCGCGCCTGCCTTTACGGGCGGCGCGTCGATCACCCAATACACCGCCACCAGCAGTCCGGGCGGCCTGACCGGCACCTGCGCCAGCTCGCCTTGCACGGTGGCAGGTCTTACCAACGGCACGGCGTATACCTTCACCGTGACTGCGACCAACTCGGCAGGCACCGGTGCGCCATCGGCTGCCTCGAACAGTGTGACACCGAAGGCGGCGCAGACGATTACCTTCAACAATCCAGGCACGCAGAATTTCGGCACCACGCCCACGCTTACGGCCACCGCCAGCTCCGGCCTGGCGGTGACGTTCACGTCGGCCACGACCGGCGTGTGCACGATCACCAGCGGCGGCGCGCTGACTTTTATCAGTGCAGGTAGCTGCACGATCAATGCAGACCAGGGCGGCAACGGTGCCTATAGCCCGGCAACGACGGTAACGCAAACCTTCGCCGTCGCGGCGGTCGTGCCTGGCTCACCCACGATCGGTACGGCCACGGCGGGCGATACGCAAGCATCGGTCAGTTTTACAGCGCCGGCTTTCACGGGCGGCGCGTCGATCACCCAATACATCGCCACCAGCAGTCCGGGCGGCCTGGCCGGCACCTGCGCCAGCTCGCCATGCACGGTGACAGGACTTACCAACGGCACGGCGTATACCTTCACGGTAACCGCGACCAACTCCGCAGGCACGGGTGCGCCATCGGCCGCCTCGAACAGCGTGACACCGAAGGCGGCGCAGACGATTACCTTCAACAATCCGGGCGCGCAGAATTTCGGCACCACGCCCACACTGACGGCCACGGCCAGCTCTGGCCTGGCGGTGAGCTTCACCTCGAGCACGACGGCGGTGTGCACGATCACCAGCGGCGGTACGCTCACGTTTCTTACGGGCGGCACCTGCACCATCAATGCCAATCAGGCCGGCAATGGTGCGTACTCGGCGGCACCGCAGGTCAGCCAGTCGTTCGCCGTCAACGGCATCGTGCCGGGCGCGCCGACCATCGGCACGGCGGTCGCGGGCGATCAGCAGGCGACCGTGAACTTCACTGCGCCGGCTTCCTCGGGCGGTTCGCCGATCGTCGGCTATACCGCCACCAGCAGTCCGGGCGGCAATGTCGGCACGTGTTCGAATTCGCCGTGTACGGTGGCCGGGCTGGTCAACGGCACCGCATACACCTTCACGGTGACGGCAACCAACGGAGTCGGCACGGGTAGCGCGTCCGCCGCTTCGAACGCGGTGACACCCAAGGGCAGCCAGACGATCAACTTCGCCAATCCCGGCACGCAGTATTACGGCACCACGCCGACCTTGACCGCCACCGCCACATCTGGATTGCCGGTGACGTTCTCTTCGAGCACCACGGCGGTATGTACGGTCACCACCGGCGGCGTGCTGACCATCGTGACGCCGGGAACCTGCACCATCAACGCGAACCAGGCCGGTAACGGTGCGTACCTTGCGGCGGCTCAGGTGAGCCAGTCGTTCTCGATCGCGGGTGTGGCGCCTGGTGCGCCGATCATCGGCACCGCCACTGCCGGCGATGCGCAGGCGACGGTGACGTTTACTGCGCCGACCGTCACCGGTGGCGATGCGATTACCGGCTACACCGCCACCAGCAGCCCGGGCGGCGTGACCGGAACTTGCGCAAGTTCACCCTGCACGGTGAGCGGCCTTGCCGACGGCACCGCCTACACCTTCACCGTGACTGCGACCAATTCGGCCGGCACCAGTGTGCCGTCCGCGGCATCCAACAGCGTGACACCCAAGGCAGTTGCCGCGATCACCCATTTCGTCGCCAATCCGGCGGCGCCGGTGTTCAGGCCGGGCGGCACGTTCACCGTATCGGCCACCGGTACCGGTTCGAGCAGTCCCTTGGTGTTCGCTGTGACGAATTTGCCGGGATCGGTGTGTTCGATCCAGGGCAGCACGGTTACCACGCTGTCGGCCGGTACCTGCAATGTGACCGCCAACCAGGCCGGCGACGGCAGTCATGTGGCTGCGCCGCAGGCGACGCTGGCAGTGACCATCAGCAATCCGCCACCGCCCACCATCAGCGATGCCAGCGCGAGTACCAACTACAATACCGCCACGACGATCAACCTGAGCAGCAAGATCGTCGGCATCGACGTGACCTCGGTGGCGATCGCCAAGGCGCCTCAGCATGGCACCGCGACGGTCTCGGGTGAGAGCGTGACCTATACGCCATCGTCCACCTTCTACGGTGGCGCCGACAGCTTTACCTATACCGCCACTAATCCGGGCGGCACTTCTTCGCCTGCGACGGTGACGGTCACGGTGGTGCCATCGGCGGTACCGGTAGCTGCTAGCCACACCATCGCCACCACGACTGGCACCGCGGTGCTGATCCAGGCAGCGGAGGGCGCGACCGGTCCGCAACCGTTCCTTGGCGTGGGCGTAGCCACGCAACCCGCACATGGCAGCGCAACGGCCAATGGCGAACAGATCACCTACGCGCCGACGGCCGGCTTCGTGGGCACCGACACGTTCAACTATGTTGTGTCGAACCACTTCGGGCAGTCGCAGCCGGCAAGCATCACCGTAACGGTTACGGCGGCGGGCAAGGCTGCCGGCTATACCAAGACCGTGATTACCTCGCCCGGCACGCCGGTGTCGGTCGACCTGGGCGGCATCGTGCCGGGTAGCTACAGCGGCTCAAGCCTGCTCGGCCTTTCGCCGGGCAACGCCGGCAATGTCTCGCTCAATCAGCCGACCGCGCTGACGTTTACGCCGGCCGCCAGCTTTACCGGCCTGGTGCAGATTACGGCGGTGCTTATGTCCGCCTCTGGCGATCCGGTGACGGTCGATGTGCTGGTGCTGGTCAGCAAGCAGCCGGACCCGTCCAAGAATCCGGATGTGCTCGGACTGATCAATGCGCAGACCAACGAAGCGCAGATGTTCGCGCAGAGCCAGCTCGACAATATCCGCGGTCGATTGGAAAGCCTGCATGACGGCGGCGGTTCGCTGTTCAGCAGCACCTTGTCCTTGAGCCTTGACGGCAAGCCACTAGGCGCAGACGCCGGTGCCGACGCATCCGGTCAGCCGCAGCATGGCCAGCCACAAGCGGCCGGCGCAGCGGGAACTGCGCAGTGGCCGCAGCACACCGGTTTTATGCGTCCGGGCATCGGTGCAAGCGAAGCGCCGGACGGCACGAGTCCGTCCTCCGATACGCCGACCAGCCAAGCTTCGACCGCCAGCATAAAAGGACCGCAGGGACTGGGTGTGTGGATCGGCGGCACCGCCAACTTCGGTACGTTCAATGCCTATCGTCAGGCAGCCGGTTTCGATTCGGACAATATTGCTGTGACCGTCGGCGTGGATCAGCGCATCGGCAACGACAGCGTGCTGGGCATGAGCCTTGGCTACAACCACGACAACAGCGACATTTCCAACGACGGCACGCATAGCCTTGCGAAGGGCTATAGCGCAGCGGTGTATGGCAGCTTCGCTCCATCGGCCCGCACCTATATCGACGGCGTGATTGGTGGCGGCGGCCTGAGTTTCGAGAGCCAGCGCCATGGCGAGAACAGTGGCGACTCCCTGCTGGGCCATCGCTACGGCGACCAGTGGTTTGCGTCCTTGACCGGGGGGTACGAATACAAATGGAACAGCTGGCTGCTGTCGCCTTACGCCCGCCTGCAATGGTCGTTGTCGCGCTTGAACGCCTACTCCGAAACGGGCGACGTTACCGAGGCGCTTACTTATGGAAGCGAGCTGGTGCGTAATTCGCAGACGGTCCTCGGCTTGCGCGCAAGCGGTGAGTACAAGGAAAGCTGGGGCGTGCTGATTCCGCACTTCCGGCTTGAGCTGGGCCATAACTTCCAGGGCGCGACGGACACCACGCTGAGCTATGCCTTCATTCCTTCGGCCGGATCCTGGAACGTGCTGAGCAATCCCTACAGCGCCAACGGCAACAGCGTGCAAGTAGGCTTCGGCGGCGATCTGCGTCTGTGGAGCGATTGGCTGATCACCACCGAATACGACTACATGGCCCAGCCTCACGCGCATGACCAGATGATCAAGCTCGGGGTGAGGAAGCAGTTTTAGCTTGTTCGTGTAGGTTGGGATTTGCACCCCAACCTACGGTTAGCCAGCCTCGCGCACGTCCGGCACTGCCATCGGTTTGCCCAGTTGCCGCGATCGCCGCTTCTCTTCCCGCCGCGCCTTGCGCACCGCTTTGCGCACATGCCGGTCGTGCTGCCACAGATAAATCGCCGGCGTGCTGAGCAAGGTCAGCAGTTGCGATACGAATAATCCGCCAAGAATCGCAATGCCCAGCGGCTGGCGCATTTCCGAACCGATGCCGAAGCCGATCGCCAGCGGCAAGGCCGCGCCCATCGCCACCAACGTCGTCATGGTGATGGGACGGAAACGCACCAGCGCCGCTTCGCGTATCGCTTCCGGCGGCGTGAGGCCGCCTTCGCGTTCGGCGACGAGCGCGAAGTCCACCATCAGGATCGCGTTCTTCTTCACGATGCCGATCAGCATCAGCACCGCGATCACCGACATCGTGCTGAGCTGCGTGTGCGTGATCAGCATCGCGAGGAAGGCGCCCATGCCGGCGGCGGGCAGGGTGGAGAGGATGGTCAGCGGATGGACCAGGCTTTCGTAGAGAATGCCCAGCACGATGTACATCGCCAGGATCACCGCCATGAACAGGATCAACGCATTGGTGGCCGCTTCCAGCAGCTTCTGGTTGTCGCCGGTGTACTGCTTCATCACGCCGGGCGGCAACTGTGCGGCAAACATGGCCTGGTCGACGTACTTCAGGCCATCGGCCTGGCTGACGCCGTCGGCGAGGTTGTAGTTGATGGTCGCCGATTCCAGCTGGTTGTAGTGCTCGACGTTGATCGGCTCGATGCGCGGCCGGATATGCACCATGGCCGACAGCGGCACCATCCTGTTGGTGTTGCTGCGCACGTACAGGTTCAGCAAGGTGGCGGGGCTGAGCGAATGGGCGTTGTCGGCGATCAGGATTACCTGGTACTGGTTGATGTCGGAATAGATGATGGATGCCGGCGTCTGTCCGAACGCATCGGTCAGCGCCTGATCGATCTGCCCGATGTTGACCTTAAGCCGCGACGCCGCATCGCGATCGATGTCCACCAGTTGCTGCTTGCCGATGTCGTCAAAGCTGGTGCTTACGTCCTTGAACTGTTTCATCTTGCGCATTACTTGCGCCAGCCGCAGTGTGGGTTGCTGCAGGGGCTGGCTGGTGGTGCTGGTGAGCGCGAAGGCGTACTGGCCCTTCGCCCGGCTGCCGCCGCCGCCGTTGAAAAAGCCCAGGCTGGTGACGGCGACGTTGACCTCGGTCAGCTTCTTGTACTGCTCGTTGAGGCGCTTGATCACTTTGTCCGCCGCATCGTGGCGCTGGCCGGGACCGTCGCCGCGCGGCTTGAGGTCGATAAAGAACGAGGCCTCGTTGCCGACCGCGCCGTTGGTGTTGTTGCCGCCCAGGAACGATGCCACGTCGAGCACGGCCGGGTCGGCCAGCATGATGGCTTCCACCGCTTGCGCATGTTTGGCGAGCAAGTCCGGAGAGATGTTGGGGTCGGCCACCATGTCCGCCTGCAGCATGCCGGTATCGCCTTCGGGCATCAGCGCGCCACCGGCCGTCTTCACCACGGCCATCGCCAGGACGATCGTCAATACCAGCAGAATCAGCGGTTGCCAGCGCATCACGCGCCGATGATGCATGGCCCAGTCCAGTCCGCGTTCGTAGATGCGCAGCATCCAGCGATCCAGCCGCTCCACCGCGATCTCCAGCTTGCCGGGTGCGCGACGCTCGCGCGTTTCCTCCAGCAGGAAACGGCCGCACAGGGCTGGCGTAAGCGTGAGCGACACCACGGCCGAGATCACGATGGTGGCAATCAGCGTGACCGAAAACTCGCGCATCAGCATCACCATCGGGCTGTTGCCGAACACCATCGGGGCGAACACGGCGACCAGCGACAAGGTGATCGAAATCACCGTAAAGCCGATTTCCCGCACGCCGATCAAGGCGGCATCCAGCGGCTTGGCGCCCTTCTCCATGTGGCGAAAGATGTTCTCGATCACCACGATCGCATCGTCCACCACGAAGCCGATGCACAGCACCAGCGCGATCAGCGACAGCATGTTGAGCGTGAAGCCGAGCGCGTACATCAGCACGAACGCGCCGGCCAGCGACAACGGCACGCTGAACATGGCGATGATGGTGGGACGCACGCGACGCAGGAACAGCAACATCACCAGCGCCACCATCACGATGCTGAGCAGCAGGGCGATTTCCACTTCGTGCAGCGCGGATTTGGTCGACAGTGTCAGGTCGAATATCGGCGTGATCCGCACGTCGGCCGGCACCAGCTTCTGCAGCCGAGGCATGGCGTCGCGGATGGCTTGCACCACCTGCACCGCATTGGCGTCGGAACGCTTCTGTACCTGCATGATGACGGCGTGCTGGTGGTTGAACCAGGCCGCCTGGGTCGAGTCCTGCTGGCCGTCGCTGACGGTGGCGACATCGGACAGATGGACGGGCTTGCCTTTTTGATGCGCGATGACCAGCGCGGCGAAATCGGCCGGCGTGTGCAGCCCGTCGTTGGCCGACACCGTCATCTGCGTCATGCCGTCGCTCAAAATGCCTTGCGGCGACGCCACGTTCGCGGCGCGCAGCACGTTGGCCACGTCGTTGGCAGTCAAGCCTTTGGCGGTGAGCGCGCTGTTGTTCAACGAAATGCGCACGGCATGCGGCGAGCCGCCGATCAACTGCGCCTGCGACACGCCGGTGACCTGCGCCACCGCCGGCAGCATCAGCGTATTGGCCAGATCGTAGAGCTTGTCCGGCGCCATGCTGGTCGAAGTCATGGAGATCAGCAGCACCGGAATCTGCGAGGTGTCGTTCTTGAAATACTGCGGCGGCGACAGCGCCATCACGGCCGGCAGATCCGGCGCGGCGGCATTGAGCGCCGCCTGCACGTCGCGCGCGGCCTGGTCCGCGTTGCGCGACATGTCGAACTGGATCTGGATCAGCATGCCTCCCGCGTTCGAGTTGGACGTCATCTGCTGGATGCCGGGAATGCGCGCAAGCTGGCGCTCCAACGGCGCCGTCACCGTTGAAGCCACGGTCTGCGCATTGGAACCAGGTAACACGGCAACCACTGCCACGGCAGGAAATTCAATCGACGGAAACGAAGCGATGCCGATCAGCAGATAGGCGCAGAAGCCTGCCAGCACCAGGCCGATGGCAAGCAACGAAGTGCCGGTCGGGCGGCGGATGATCGGCTCGAATAGGTTCATGCCGGCGCTCGCGTGTGCGCCCGGCCGTGGCGCGTATCAAAGGTATCCATATGCACTTCATACGCTGACACGCGTACGTGCAAATGTGCATGAAGTCGGGCCGTGCCAGAAGGCATGGCGAGGCTTGCATGAGACTGTCCATGCAAACGGCGACGTTCAACGCCGCCTTATCGCCAAGCCCGATCCGCTCAATCCAACTCGATCGCCGGCGTCTGTTGCGCCAATTCGCGTTGCCGCCGCTTTTCCGCGCGCCGCGCCTTGCGCGCTTCCTTGCGCAGGCGACGGTCGTACGACCACAGGTAAATCGCCGGCGTGCTCAACAAGGTCAGCAACTGCGACACCAGCAGGCCGCCGACGATCGCGATACCCAGCGGCTGGCGCATTTCCGAGCCGATGCCAAAGCCGATCGCCAACGGCAACGCGGCGCCCATCGCCACCAGCGTGGTCATGGTGATGGGCCGGAAGCGCACCAGTGCCGCCTCGCGGATCGCTTCCGGCGGCGAGCGGCCATGTTCGCGCTGCGCTACCAGGGCAAAGTCCACCATCAGGATCGCGTTCTTCTTCACGATGCCGATCAGCATCAGCACCGCGATGATCGCCATCAGCGACAGCGGCGTTTGCGTCACCAGCATCGCCAGGAAGGCGCCCATGCCGGCTGCCGGCAGGGTGGAGAGAATGGTCAGTGGGTGGCCGAGGCTTTCGTACAGGATGCCCAGCACGATGTACATGGCAACGATCGACGCGAGCAGCAAAATGCCGCCATTGGACTTCGCCTGCTGGAACTGCTGGTTGGCGCCGGTGAAATCCAGCCGCACGCCTGGCGGCATGTGCACCGCCAGCGCCGCCTGCTGCACCAGCTCGATGCCGGTGCTTTGCTGCACGCCGGTTTTGAGGTTGTAGTTGATGGTCGCCACCTGCTGCTGGTTGTGGTGGCGAATGCCGAGCGGGCTCATGTCCGGCACGACGCTGGCCAGCGCTGCCAGCTGGATCATCTGGCCCTTGCTGTTGCGCACGTACAGGTTGAGGAGCGCCTCCGCGCTCATCGATTCGGAGCTGGACGAGGTCAGCACCACGCGGTACTGGTTGATGTCGGAATAGATCACCGATACCTGGTTCTGCCCGAACGAATTGAGCAGCACCGAGTCGATGTCGCCGATGTTCACGAACAAGCGGCCCGCCTTCTCGCGATCGATCTTGATCTCCTGCTGCTTGCCGACCAGGTCGAAATTGCTGCTGACATCGGTGAGCTGCGGCACGGTGCGCAGCTTGCGCACCAGTTGCAGCGTGATCGGCTGCAGGTCCTGGCCGCCGCTGGTGTCGAGGATCTGGAATTCGTACTGCCCCGCGTTGTCGCCAGCGCCGCCGCCATTGAAGAACTGGATCGGGTTGAAATACGCCTTGATGCCGGCGATCGGCTCGAACTTCTTCTGCAGCCGCTCGATCACCTTCTTGATGTCTTCCTTGCGTTCGCCCGGGCCATCGCCACGCGGCTTGAGGTCCGCATACATCGACGCCGCATTGCCCACCGCGCCGCCCGCATTGTTCTCGGGGCCAAGGACGGTGAGTACATCGCGCGTGGCCGGATCGTCCTGCAGGATCTTGTTGGCTTGCTGTACGCGTGCCGCCAGCAGTGTCGGCGAAATGTTGGCGTCCGCGCGCAGCGATGCCGCAAGCTGGCCGGTGTCCTGGTCGGGCATGAAGGTGCCGCCCGCCGTCTTGACGATCGCCATGCCGAGCACGACGGTGAGCACCAGCAGGGTGAGCGGCTGCCAGCGCATCAGGCGGCGATGATGCATGGCCCAGTCCAGCGCCCGTTCGTAATGGCTGTGCAGCCAGCGGTCGAAACGCTGCAGCGCCAGCTCGGCGCGCGAGGCTTTTCCGGCATACGCCGCTTCGGGCTTCAGGAAATGCCCGCACAGCGCGGGCGTGAGCGTCAGCGATACGATCGCGGAAATCACCACCGCGGCGGTGAGCGTCACGGAGAATTCGCGCAACAGCATCACCAGCATGTTGTTGCCGAACAGCAGCGGCGCGAACACGGCGATCAATGACAGCGTGATCGAGATGACGGTGAAGCCGATTTCGCTCACGCCGCGCATGGCCGCATCCAGCGGCGGCTCGCCGTGTTCCATGTGGCGGAAGATGTTTTCGATCACCACGATGGCGTCGTCCACCACGAAGCCGATGCACAGCACCAGCGCCACCAGCGACAAGGTATTGAGCGTATAGCCCAGCGACCACATCACCACGAACGCGCCGGCCAGCGACAGCGGCACGCTGAGCGCGGCGATCAGGGTGGGGCGCAGCCGGCGCAGGAACACCAGCATCACCAGCGACACCAGCACGATGCTGATCAGCAGCGCCACTTCCACCTCGTGCAGCGCGCCCTTGGTGCTTTCGGTGAAATCGAAGATCGGCGTCATCTGCACGTCGGCCGGCAACAGCCGGCGCAAGTCGGGCAAGCGGGCGCGTATCGCCTCGGCCGTGGCCACCGCATTGGCTTCCGGCCGCTTGTTGATTTCCAGGCCGACGGCGCGCATGCCGTTGAACCAGGCCGCCTGGTATTTGTCCTGCTCGCCGCTGCTGACCTTGGCCACGTCGGACAGGTACACCGGCACGCCCTTGCGGTTGGCGATCACCAGCCGGGCGAAGTCGGCCGGCGTATGCAGCGCATCGTTGGCGGTGACCGTCATCTGCGTCTGGCCGTCGCTCAGGATGCCCTGCGGCGAGGTCACGTTGGCGGCGGTCAGCGCATTGCGGATGTCGTTGGCGGTGAGACCCTTGGCGGACAGCGCGGCGGTATTCACGTCCACCCGCACCGCATGCGGCGTGCCGCCGAACACCTGCACCCGCGCCACCCCCGGGATCTGCGCAATCGCGGGGCTGAGCAGGGTGTCGGTGAGATCGTAGAGCTTGTCCGGCGCCAGGCTGCTGGACGTAAGCGCGACGTGAAGGATCGGAATCTGCGACGTATCGAATTTGAAATATTGCGGCGGGCTCGGCAGCGACGAGGGCAGGTCGGGCTGGGCGGCGTTGATCGCGGTCTGCACGTCCGAGGCGATCTTGTCGACGTTGCGGCCGAAGTCGAAGCGCACCATCACGGTGGCGCTGCCCTGGTTGGCGTTGCCATACATGTCCTGCACGCCGGGGATGCGGCCAAGGTGGCGCTCCAGCGGCGCCAGTACCGTGTTCGCAATGGTCTGCGCGCTGGCGCCCGGCTGGGCGACGGTAACGAACACGCCGGGAAAATCCAGCGTCGGCAAGGCCGCCACGCCCAGCATCAGATAGGCGCAGAAGCCGGCAATGGTCAGCCCGATGGCCAGCAGCGAGGTGCCGATGGGGCGGCGAATGATGGGCGCGAAGATATTCATGGCGTTACCTGTGCCGATGCGTCAGGCAAGCGCAAGCCACGGCCGCAGACGTCCCGCGCAGGCCGTGGCGCAAGCAAAGAGAAGGGCACATTCATGAGCACCTTTATGCCTTGGAGGCCAGAAGTGCAAATGTGCCTGAAGTCGGGCCGTGCCGAAAGGCATGGCGTGGATTCGCCCGGCGCGCTCCCTCCCCTGCTACCGCAGGGGAGGGAGCGCATCGTGGCGACGTTGCCTCAAGAACAACCTACAAACCGTAGCGCACCGTCAAATACCAGGTACGCCCCAGCTGGTTGTAGTAATACACCGTCTCGTAGTTGTGATCGAACACGTTTGCCAGGTTGGCCTCCACCTGCCAGCCGGGCGCGAAGCTGTAGCTCGCGCGCAGGTCGGTAGTGGCGTAGCCCCCCATGCGCTCGGTATTGGCGATGTCGTCGTAGCGCTTGCTGGAAGCGAAGAACGTGGCGCCGACATTGAACCGGCCCAGCTTGCGGTCGACGTCGACGCGCGCCGTACGCTGCGCACGCCGCTGCAATAGCTTGCCGTGGTAGGCATCGCCATCGTTCTTCGGCTGCATCAGCGTGAAGTAGCTCTGCACGCGCCAGTCGTCGAGGTTGAAGCCGAATTGGCCTTCCAGGCCGCGGATGCGCGCGCGGCTCAGGTTTTGCGGCACGAAATTCTCGTCCAGCACGATCAGGTCGTTGATGGTGGTCTGGTAGGCGTTGAGGCTCCAGTTCCATTGCTGCAGCTGCTGCGCAAGACCGATTTCCGCGCTGCGCGAGGTTTCCGGCTTCAAGTCCGGATTGGCGGTGGGGATGGCGCCAAAGGCGGGAAAGTACAGGTCATCGAAGGTCGGCGCATGAAAGGCGCTGCCATAGCTTACCGACAGCACCGGACCGTTTTCGAAGTGATAGCCCCACGCCGCCGACCCGGTGTCGTGATTGCCGAACTGATCGTTGTGGTCGTGGCGCACGGCAAGCTGCACTTCGTTCTGGCCGAAGGTTCCTTGGTATTGCGCAAAACTGCCGGTATCGCCGCGGGAAAGGCGCTGGAAATCGGTGTCGCTGGCGATGTGTTCCTGCTGGTAGTCCACGCCCACGGTCAGCAGCTGGTTGGCGGCCAGGGTGATGTCGTTCTGCCATGACGCCTGGTTGCGGCGCGAATTGAAATAGCCCGTCGCCATGCGCGGGTAGTACTGGCCGAAATAGGTGCCCTGGTAATACGTGGCCAGATCGTCGCGGCTTTGCCCGGCGTTGAGCGTGACCTTCCACTGCGACAGCGGCGCGAAGCTCAGGCGTGCGCCGGCCACGTATTGCTCTTCCAGGCTGTCGTCGCCGCTGTACGGGCTGCCGGCAAATTCCGCGTTGCTCTTGCTGCGCAGCCAGTCGAAGGCCAGCTCGGTGCCATTGTCCCAGCGGTAGCCGAAGTTGGCGAAGCCGTTCCAGTTGCGGTAGGCATCGTTGCGCGGATCGTCTACGAAACACGCCACGCCTTGTTCCGCGGCCCCCATGCGGCAGTTGGGAATGCCGCCGGTGTAGGTGCCGCCAAGGCTGGCGTTGTACCAGAGATGCGCATCGCCGCCAGCAACGCCGGCCTGTCCGTTCACGTAGCCATGGCTGCCGCCGGTGACGCTTACCGAAGGCGCGACGCCGCCGTTCGGCTGCCCATGCTTGGTGAAAATCTGGATCACGCCGCCGATCGCGTCGGAGCCGTACAAGCTGGCGCGCGGACCGCGCACGATCTCGATGCGATCGATCGCCTGCACCGGAATCTGCTCCAGCGCCGGCAAGCCGATGCTCACCGAACCGATGCGCAGACCGTCGATCAGCACCAGCACATGCGTGGCATTGGTGCCACGCAGATACAGCGAGGTTTGCGCGCCGATGCCGCCGCTGCGCCCGATCGACACACCGGGCAGGCCCGTCAGCAGGTCGGCGACGGAAACCGGTTGCAGCCGGTCGATGTCTTCGCGCGTGATCACGGTGACCGACGACAGTGCCTGGTTGGCGGTGATGGCGGTGCGCGTGGCGGTGACGATCACCGGTTCCAGCGAACCATTCTGTTCGGTCGATTGGGCATGGCTGGCCTGCGTTGCAGCCAGTGAAAGCAGCAAGGCGGCTGCAAGCGCGGTTTTGTTCAACACGATGGATGTTCCCCTGCCGCACGTCCCCGTGCGGCGCAAGTCATTAAGCGACCGGCATCGGGTGGACATCGAGGGAACGGGAAGCGGGCGGCACAGAACGCCGCAGCGCGAACGCCGTGCCTCGCCCACCGCGAGTGCCAGAACCTGTTCCGGGCCGGTCTCCGGACTTGCGAGTGGCATGCATCAGTGCACGCCGCCGGACGATGCCTTCCCATGCTGCTGGCACAGTGGCGTCTGGTTCGTTCGGAAAAACTCGCTTACCGTTGCGGGGGCAGTGCCGGCCTTGCTGCGCGAACAGCGCACCGGCTTCCCGTTTCATCCCCTTGGCGCGCGCCGTGGGGACACCTGGAACGCGCGCAACTGTAGCGGGTGGGGGCGGTCAGGGCAATTCGGCGTTCCCAATAGACTTGGTTCTTGGCCGGGCCGGTCTTTGCGTGCCCTAAAGCGAGTCGATGAAAGGCTCCAATGCTTTCACGGTGCTGGGCAATTGCTGTTGCAGCAACGTATCGAGCAGTTCGGAGGCGGTACGAGATGGATTTTTAAGCCGCTCACGCTGAGCGCGCACGGCGGCGACCACCGTGGGTGCATGGAGATCGATCAGATGCGCAATGAATTCGTCAGGATGCTGCGCTTCGATGCTTTTTGGCGCTAAAGCCGCAGCTGGAAAATCTTTTAGATTGAAAGTCACGATCACATCAGCTCGGCCAACGATCGCTGCAGCAAGCACATGCCGATCGTCTGCATCAGGGAGTTCCAACGCATCCTCGATGGTTTCATAGCCCGTGACGAGGCAGTCAGGCACTGCCTGGTTCCTCAGTTCGCGCGTGCGTGTGAGCTGATCGGACGTTAGGTCGCGGCGTTTTGCCGCCAGATTCCGTATCCACTCCTCGTGGATGCGGTCGGTCCATCTGGCCCGAAACATTCCTGTTCCGGCCAGTTGCATGAGCAGATCACGCAGCGGCGCCGGATAGAGGACGCACGCGTCGTAAAGTGCGACGAAAGCCATCAGTAGCCCATGTCCAGCTCTTGGGCTTGGGCGGCCAATGCGTCCATCGCGGCCTTGCTCTGTGCATCACGCTTTTGTTTGTAGTCCAGGACGTCCTTGGCGTAGAGCCGGCGATGCGTGCCTGTCTTGTGGAATTTGATCTCGCCGCGTTCAATCAATGCCACGAGGTGGGGGCGGGAGACATTCAAGAGGTCCGCCGCCGCCTGGGTGGTGAGTTCGGCATGCAGCGGCATGATGCTCACCCCCCTGCCTTCGGCCATGTTGGTCAGGATGTCGACCAGCATGCGCAAGGCGACGACAGGCACTTCAACCGTTTCGTCACCATTGTGCACGCGCAAACGTGCGGTCTCGCCGTCTCCGAGGCAGGCGGCCAGGAGGCGGCTGCTGGTTTTTGCCAATTCGGCTTCGTGGACGGTCGGCGGCGGTACCGAGTCCATGCCGAGACGGTTGCGTGAGCTGGTCATGGTCAAAAATCCCGTTCACGTTCAGGTTGTTGCGCTGGAAATGCAGGGGCCTCTTGGTAAGTCCGATAGTGGCATCTATTCGAAATAAACGCAACAAACGAAACATTTGAAAACCTGGGGCGGGATCAAATTTCCGTTCGGATGTTCTTCGCGCTCCATCCGGCCTTCGCCGGGATAGCGGGAAGAACGGGACGATCAATCCGTCTGCAATTCGGCGACGAAATCGTAGATATCCCCGCGATACCACGACGTGGTGAACTCCACCACGCGCCCATCGTCGAGAAATCCACGCCGCTCGATGTGCAACCCCGCGCTGCCCGCACTCACGTGCAGCAAGCGCGCCTGCCGCGCACCGAGCAATACCGCGCGCAGGCGCTGCAAGGCACGCACCGGGCGGCAGTTGTATTTCTCCAGCGCCTCGTACAGCGAATCGTGCACTTCGTGCGGATCCGGCAGCACGCTGGCCGGCACCACGCTGCGCTCGATCGCCAGCGGTTCGTCTTCCGCATAGCGCACGCGATGCAGGCGCGCCACCAGCATGCCGGGGGAAAGATTGAGCGCCATCGATTCTTCCGGCGTCACCTCGCCCACGCTGCGCTCGAAGAATTCGGAACGCGGATGCAGGCCGCGTGCGCGCAGGTCTTCGGTAAAGCTGGTGAGGCGCGACATCGGCTTGATGATGCGCTCGGCCACGAAGGTGCCGGCGCCGTGGCGCTGGGTCAGCAAGCCTTCCTCAACCAAACCTGAAATCGCCTTGCGCACCGTCACACGCGACAAACCCAGTGCCTGCGATAAATCGCGTTCGCTCGGCAAGGTTTGGCCCGGCTCGATGTCGCGATGCTGGATTACGTTGCGAATGGCTCGCCGCAGCCGCAGGTAAGCCAGCGGCTGGTGGGTGGTGGTATCGCGGCTGAGACGCCGGTATTCCTCGGCCAAGGCATTCTGCATAGTTGCGAACCATACCAATGCGTGACCAGTGGTACAACTGCGTCGTGAATCGGAAATCGTCCATCGGAAATCGGGAGGAGCGGCGTCCAAAGCCCCGCCTGTTGCGCCGCTTTTACGATTTACGCTTCCCGATTTACGATTTCCGGCCTTATGAGAACAATGCATACGATTGCACCGCACAAAAGACTGGTATTGCCTGGTACGGCATTGGTACCATCGGGATTCCCCGGCGGCCGCATTGTCGCGGCTGCCCGCATTCCATAGAGGTGAGTTGTGACTGCACCCGCGCTACCGGTCGAGCTGTTCGACCTGGTGATTTTCGGCGGCACTGGCGATCTGGCCGTACGCAAATTGCTCCCTGCCCTCTTCCACCGCTTCGTCGACGGCCAGATCCAGCCGGGCAGCCGCATCGTCGGCGTGGCCCGCGAAGGCCTGGATGACGACGGCTACCGCGCGCAGATCCGCAGCGCGCTCAACGGCGCCGCCGCCAAGCCGGGCGACACGCTAGACGCCTTCCTCAAGCTGGTGCATTACCGCCCGCTGGATGCCCGAAAGGATGCCGGCTGGGACGATTTCGCCAAGCTGATGGGCGAATGCCCCGATCACGTGCGCGTGTTCTATCTCTCGACCTCGCCCGACCTGTTCGTGGACATCTGCCAGCGCCTGGGCGGCTACGGCCTCAACCAGGGCCAGTCGCGCGTGGTGCTGGAAAAACCCATCGGCAAGGACCTGGCCAGCGCCAACCGCATCAACGACGACGTCGGCCGCGTGTTCGCCGAGTCGCAAACCTTCCGCATCGATCACTACCTCGGCAAGGAAACGGTGCAGAACCTGCTGGCGCTGCGCTTCGGCAACGCCCTGTTCGAGCCGCTGTGGAATGCCGGCCATATCGACCACGTGCAGATCACCGTGGCCGAAACGCTTGGCGTGGAAAAACGAGGCCCGTATTACGACCATGCCGGTGCGTTGCGCGACATGGTGCAGAACCACATGCTGCAACTGCTGTGCATGGTGGCGATGGAGCCGCCGTCCTCGCTGTCGCCGGATGCGGTGCGCGACGAAAAGCTGAAAGTGCTGCATGCGCTCAAGCCCATCAACGAAACCAATGCCTCCCAGCTCACTGTGCGGGGCCAGTACCGCGCGGGCGTCGGCGAAGGGCAGAGCGTGCCCGGCTATATCGACGACTTGAACAGCAGCAGCAAGTCGAAGGTCGATCATTCAAGCACCGAGACGTTCGTCGCGCTCAAGGCGGAAATCGCCAACTGGCGCTGGTCCGGCGTGCCGTTCTACCTGCGCACGGGCAAGCGCCTGGCCGAGCGCGTGTCGGAAATCGTGGTGGCGTTCAAGCCGGTGCCGCACTCCATCTTTACCGCGGCGGCCGGCCCGCTCGCACAGAACCGCCTGGTACTGCGTTTGCAGCCGGATGAAGGCGTGAAGCTGTGGCTTACCATCAAGCATCCCGGCCCGGGCGGTTTGCGCCTGCGCCACGTGCCGCTGGACATGAGCTTTGCCGAAGCCTTCGGCGTGCAGCAGCCCGATGCGTACGAGCGCCTGCTGCTCGACGTGGTGCGCGGCAATCCCACCCTGTTCATGCGCCGCGACGAAGTGGAAGCCGCATGGCGCTGGGCCGATCCGATCCTTGCCGCGTGGGCGGCGGCCGGCGAAGCGCCGCGTCCGTACACCTCCGGCACCTGGGGCCCGAGCGCCGCGGTGGCCTTGATCGAACGCGACGGCCGCACCTGGGACGAGGATTTCGAGCAGTGAGCGAGCAACGCACCCTGCATGCCTTCGACGACGGACAGGCGTTGGCCAAAGCCTTGTCGGCCAGCATCGCAGGCCAGCTGCGCGAGGCGATCGGCGCGCGCGGCGAAGCGTTGATGGCGGTATCCGGCGGCAGCACGCCCAAGTTGCTGTTCGAAGCGCTGTCGAACGAAACACTGGATTGGTCGCGTGTCACCGTCACCCTGGTCGACGAACGCTGGGTGCCGGACACCGACGAACGTTCCAACGCGCGGCTGGTGCAATCGCAACTGCTGCAACGCAAGGCGGCCGATGCGGAATTCGTGCCGCTGTACGTGGAAACGCCCACGCCGGAAGCGGGCATCGGCGAAGTGCGCGCACGCGTAGCGGCGTTGAAGCAGCCGTTCGACGTGATCGTGCTCGGCATGGGGCCGGATGGGCACACCGCTTCGTTCTTCCCTGGCGGCGATCGCTTGAGCGAGGCGCTGGATGTGTCCAACACCGCGCTGGTGCTGCCGATGCGTGCGCCGGGTGCGGGCGAGCCGCGCATCACCTTCACCTTGCCGGTGCTGTTGAAGGCGCGTGCGCTGTATCTGCATATCCAGGGCAAGGACAAGCGTGACGTGCTGGCGGAAGCGGAAAAGCCGGGCAGCACGCTGCCGGTTGCCAGTGTGCTGCAGGCCAAGCGGCCGTTGGATATTTATTGGTGTCCGTAAGGCGATTAGGTCTTACGGCATCTGTGTGGCCCGTATGGCCGTCATTCCCGCGCAAGCGAGAATCCATGTTGCTCTCACGCGAAAAACGGAGATGGATTCCCGCTTGCGCGGGAATGACGGCCAAGAAGCAATGTGGCAGTGCCACCAAGCATCAACGCCGAGCCTGCTCGGCCGGAGCATGAAATGAGTTTGCATCCCGTCGTTGCCGAAGTCACCGAACGCCTGCGCGAACGCAGCCGCGATTCACGCACTGCCTATCTGGAGCGCATCAACAGCGCCATCATCGACGGTCCGCATCGCGCGCGCCTTTCCTGCGGCAACCTGGCGCACGGCTTCGCCGCCTGCAACACGCACGACAAGGCGGCCCTGCGCGAAGGCCATACGCCGAACCTCGCCATCGTCACCGCGTACAACGACATGCTGTCGGCGCACCAGCCGTACGAGCGCTATCCGGAATTCATCCGCGAGGTGGCGCGCCAGGCCGGCGTTACCGCACAGGTGGCCGGTGGCGTACCGGCGATGTGCGATGGTGTCACGCAGGGGCGTGCCGGCATGGAACTGTCGCTGTTTTCGCGCGACCTGATCGCCATGACCACCGCGGTCGCCCTGTCGCACGACATGTTCGACGGCGCGCTGTACTTAGGCATCTGCGACAAGATCGTGCCGGGCCTGCTGATCGGCGCCTTGAGTTTCGGCCACCTGCCCGGCGTGTTCGTGCCCAGCGGCCCGATGCCCAGCGGCATCAGCAACGAACAGAAATCGAAAGTGCGCCAGGCCTATACGGAAGGCAAAGCCAGCCGTGACGAACTGCTGGAAGCGGAAGCCGCGTCCTATCACTCGCCCGGCACCTGCACGTTCTACGGCACGGCCAACTCCAACCAGATGCTGATGGAGATCATGGGCCTGCACTTGCCCGGTTCCAGCTTCGTCGCACCGGATACGCTGCTGCGCGATGCGCTCACCGCCGAAGCCGTGCGCCGTTGTGCGGCATTGGGCAAGGCGGGCGAACATGTGCCGATCGGCCATATCGTCGACGAGCGCGCCATCGTCAACGGCGTGATCGGTTTGCACGCCACCGGCGGCTCCACCAATCATCTGCTGCACCTGGTGGCGATCGCGCAGGCAGCCGGCATTGCGCTGCGCTGGGAAGATTTCGACGCACTCTCGTCGGTGGCGCCGCTGCTGGCGCGCGTGTATCCGAACGGCTATGCCGACGTGAATCATTTCCACGAAGCCGGCGGCATGGGCTTCCTGATCGATCAATTGCTGAGCGCCGGCCTGTTGCATGGTGATGCGCGCACCATCGCCGGTGGCGACCTTTCCAGCTACGCCACCGTGCCGCAGCTGGACGACGCCGGCCAGCTCGTCTGGAAGCCGGTCTCGAAGGAAAGCGGCAACCGCGGCGTATTGCGCAGCATCAGCGAACCGTTCCGCGCCGATGGCGGCTTGCGCATGCTCAACGGCAACCTCGGCCGCTCGGTGATCAAGGTGTCGTCGGTGCCGGACGATCGCCAGGTCATCGAAGCGCCGGCCGTGGTGTTCCACGACCAGGACGACATCAAGCGCGCTTTCGACCGCGGCGAACTCAATCGCGATTTCGTAGCGGTGGTGCGCTTCCAGGGTCCGCGCGCCATCGGCATGCCGGAGTTGCACAAGCTCACGCCGACCCTCGCCGTATTGCAGGATCGCGGCCATCGCATTGCCTTGGTGACCGATGGCCGCATGTCGGGCGCCAGCGGACGCGTACCGGCGGCCATCCACGTGACGCCGGAAGCGGACGATGGCGGCCCGATCGCAAAAGTGCGTGACGGCGACATCATCCGGCTGGATGCGGTGAAGGGCACGCTCGACGTGCTGGTGGACGCGGCGGAATTCGCTGCGCGCACGCCCGCGCTTGAAGATCTTTCCAGGCACCAGCACGGCATGGGGCGCGAGCTGTTTGGCATCTTCCGCCGTAACGCGGTAGCGGCCGATCTCGGCGCCGGCGTGTTTTGACCTATCACTCCCTCCCCTGCTTGCAGGGGAGGGCTGGGGTGGGGTCAGGCTCTTGCCTTGAAGCCTCGAGGCAAGTGTTCACCTCCTCCCGACCTCCCCCTGCAAGCAGGGGGAGGAGACTCGCCCAGGAACATCCATGAACATCGAAACCAAGCAACAACACGTCGAAGCCACCATGCGCCTTGCGCCGGTGATCCCGGTGGTGATCATCGAAGACGCCAAGCACGCGGTGCCGATGGCGCGCGCGCTGGTAGCCGGCGGCATTCCGGCGATCGAAGTGACGCTGCGTACGCCGGCCGCGCTCGATGCCATCCGCGCCATCGCCGCCGAGGTGGAAGGCGCGGTGATCGGCGTCGGCACCGTGCTCACGGCCAACGACCTGCATGCCGCGGAAAAAGCCGGCGCGCGCTTTGCGGTGTCACCCGGCATGTCGCCCAAATTGCTCGCGGCCGCCGATGACAGCGCCCTGCCCTTGCTGCCCGGTATCGCCACCGCCAGCGAAGCGATGGCCCTGCTTGAACGCGGTTATCGCCACCTGAAGTTCTTCCCCGCCGTGCCCGCCGGCGGCGCCAAATTGCTCGGCGCCTGGGCCAGCCCGCTGCCACAGATCCGCTTCTGTCCGACGGGCGGCATCTCGCTCGCTACGGCCAAGGATTTCCTCTCGCTGCCGAATGTGCTGTGCGTAGGCGGTTCGTGGCTGACGCCGAATGACAAGCTGAAGGCCGGCGACTGGGCGGGCATCGAGCAGCTCGCACGCGAAGCCGCAGCGCTCCGCGCTTGACGTAGGTTGGGGTGCAAACCGCCATCTACATGCAACGGGAATGTTGGGGGGGTTGCACCCCAACCTACGTTCGCTACACGCCTCAGCTGCCACGTTCCAGGCCGAAACCTTCGTCAATCCAGCCGGTAAGGCCGCCGATCATTTCCTTCACCGGCCGGCCAAGTTGCGCCAGTTTTACAGCCGCCTTGTTGGCCCCGTTGCAATGCGGGCCGGCGCAGTACACCACGAACATCGTGTCGAGTGAATACTCGGCCAGGCGCTGCTCGTTGATGGTGCGCGTGGGCATGTTGGTGGCGCCGGGCACGTGGCCGGCGGCGTATAGCGTGGGCGTGCGCACGTCCAGCAATACGAAGTCCTTGGCTTCATGTTGCGTGGCATACCAGACGTCTGCGCAGTCGGTTTCGTAGGTCAAACGTGCTTCGAAATGCGCTAGGGCTTGCGGACTGGCCGCGGCGGGAATGCGCGTGACAACAGTGCTCATGCGTGTTGCTCCGTGGTGGACATGCGCATAGTGTGGCCACTGGCGGATGCCGCCGACATTGGCAAGAATGCCCAGCACCATGAAGAAATCGCCAAAACGTTCCCGGCCAGGCCAAGCGCCCGCCAACACACGAGTCGCCGCGCTCGTCTACGACGGTTTGTGCAGCTTCGAATACGGCATCGCCGTGGAGATGTTCGGCCTCGCCCGGCCGGAATTCGAACAGTGGTACAGCTTTACCTCCTGCGCCGTGGAGCGTGGGTCGTTGCGCACGGCAGGCGGCTTGCGCGTACATGCTGACGACGGCCTGGAACAGGTCGCGCAAGCCGGCACCGTGATCGTGCCGGGTTGGCGTGGCGTGGATGCGGCGCCGCCACCTGCCTTGCTCGAAGCATTGCGCGCCGCCCACGCGCGCGGTGCGCGTCTGCTTTCGTTCTGTTCCGGCGTGTTCGTGCTGGCGGCGGCCGGTTTGCTGGATGGGCGCTCTGCCACCACGCACTGGCGTTATGCTGCGGTGTTGGCGGAACGCTACCCGCGCATCCGCATCGAGCCGGACGTGCTGTATGTGGACGAAGGCGACGTGCTGACGTCGGCCGGCAGTGCCGCTGCGATCGATCTGTCTCTGCACCTCATCCGTCGCGACTACGGCCCGCGCATCGCCAACCAGGTGGCGCGCCGCGCGGTAGTGCCCACGCATCGCGACGGCGGGCAGGCGCAGTTCATTCCCGCGCCATTGCCCGAACAGGGCACCGCCCTGGGCAAGCTGCTGGAGTGGATGCGCCGCCATCTGGATCAGCCGTTATCACTGAGCGAACTGGCCGAACGCGCACACATGAGCGAGCGCACTTTCTTGCGGCGGTTCGAGGAAGCCACCGGCTGTGCGCCCAAGCAATGGCTGACCCAGGAGCGCCTGGCGCGTGCGCGCGAATTGCTGGAAGGCAGCCAATGGTCGGTGGAGCGAATCGCCGACGCCTGCGGTTACGGCAGCGCAGATACCTTGCGGCATCACTTTCGCCGCGTGCTGAAAGTAAGCCCGGCTCGTTATCGTGAACGTTTCGCGCACGCAGCGGCGTGATGCACGGCGCAGGAAGCTCGCGTTGGATTAGCTGGCTCGCAGGTCTTGGGACGCAAGCCCGAATGCGTGGCTGTGGCAAGGGTGACTTCTGGGGTGTGAAACGGGCCGTGCTTGCTGCTTAAGCTGCGGGTCCCACCGTGCCGCTTCAGGATCGCCCCATGCGCAAGCTTCCGCTCGTCCTCGCCCTGGCCGCATTGCTGGCCGGCCATGCCGCCGCCGCCGCCGACAAGAAGGACAAGACACCGGAAGAACCGAAGCCGGAAGCCGCCTTGCTGCAACCCCAGGCTTCCGCCACCGAAGGCTCGGTATCCGTCGAAGGCAAGCGCATCGCCTATAAGGCTGTCGCCGGCACGCTCGTGCTGCACGGCAAGGGCGACAAGGAAAACGAGCCGACGGTCAGCATGTTCTACGTGGCCTATTTCAAGAAAGACGCGGAAGCCTCCAAGCGGCCCATTACCTTCATCTACAACGGCGGCCCGGGCTCGGCCACGGTATGGCTGCACATGGGCGCGTTCGGGCCGCGCCGCGTCGTCACCAAGGACGACACCCACACGCCCGCCGCGCCGTATCAGCTGGTCAACAACGACTTCAGCCTGCTCGATGCCTCCGACCTGGTTTTCATCGACGCGCCCGGCGCCGGTTTCAGCCGCCTGATCGCCAACGATCCGGATGCCGCCAAGCGCGCGGAGCAGATGAAGGACCGCCGCAAGGACATCTACAGCGTCGACGGCGATGGCCATGCCTTTGCGCAATTCATCACCCAGTTCCTGTCGCGCTATGGGCGCTGGAATTCGCCCAAGTACCTGTTCGGCGAAAGCTACGGCACCACGCGTTCGGCAGTGCTGGCCAACGACCTGGAAAACGAAGACAGCGTCGACCTCAATGGCGTGATTTTGCTGTCGCAGATCCTCAGCTTCGACAACGACATCGATGCCGCCAACGACAACCCCGGCAACGACCTGCCCTACGAACTGGCGCTGCCGACCTTCGCCGCCACCGCCTACTACCATCACAAGCTCCCGCAGCAACCGGCTGAACTGGAGCCGTTCCTGCAGGAAGTGGAACAGTTCGCGCTCGGCGATTACGCGCAGGCGCTGATGCAGGGCGCGCGGCTGGACGATGCGCACAAGCAGGCCATTGCCCAGAAGCTGCATCAATACACCGGGCTTCCGGTGGCCTATCTTCTGAAAGCCAACCTGCGCGTCAACGGGGGTATGTACGAACACGAACTGCTGAGCGACGGCGATGACACCACCGGCCGCCTGGATACGCGCTTCTCCGGCCCCTCGCTCGATCCGCTCAGCAAGGAGGCCGAATACGATCCGCAGTCGTCCTCCATCAGCGCCGCCTATATCGCGGCCTTCAACGATTACGCGCGCAAGGACCTCAAGTTCGGCAAGGATCAGCTCTATCGCGAATTTGCCGACGCCCAGGACTGGGATTTCAAGCACAACGGACACTTCGGCGCCGTCAACGTGATGCCGGACCTGGCCAAGGCGATGAAAACCAATCCGGACCTGAAAGTGTTCCTCAACGGCGGCTATTACGACCTGGCCACGCCGTTCTTCGCCGCCGACTACGAAATGCACCATCTGCCGATCCAGCCGGCCTTGATGAACAACATCAGCTATGCCTGGTATCCGTCGGGGCACATGGTGTATGCGCATGAAGAATCCTTGAAGCTGCTGCACGACAACGTGGCGCGTTTCATCGAGCAGACGGACAACGTCGCGAAGCATTGAGGCGTGGTTTGTGCCATGAAACAAACACTGCAGCTTGGAGCTTCCCCAAGCTGCAGTGGCTTTGCCGCATAACTTCATGCTCGCTCTGCATCAGCCCGCACGCATGCGAGCGCATGGCGATGTGAGTCCGGTATGCTTGGCTGCAAGCCGGGGAGAAACGCCATGCGCGTGCTGATCGATCGCTACATCGACGCTTACAACCGCATGGACGTCGATGCCATGCTCAACACCATGCACAGCGAAGTGATCTTCGAAAACTACACGGCCGGCGTGCTCAGCGTACGCACCGTGGGTGCGCCCGAGTTGCGCCATCTGGCGGAAGGCTCCCGCGGCTTGTTCTCCGCGCGCCGTCAAACCATCACGTATTACAGCGAAGACGAAGGCGTCGCCCGTGCGCGGATCCATTTCCAGGGCACCTTCGCCGTCGACCTGCCCAATGGCATCCGCGCAGGCCAGAGCATTGCGCTGGATGGCCGCAGCGAATACCGCGAACGCGATGGCCTGCTGATCTACATCGCCGACTACAGCGATTGATCAAGCGTCGCCACGTGGCAGGCTCTGCGCGCGTGCGCTTGGTCAAATGGTTTTAATCATTTTCCGCGCTTGCCCCTGGGCTTGGCAGGCTGCTTTGGCTTGGGCATCGGCATGAGTGAAGCGGTCTCAAGGATCAGGCGCCGGATGGCGTCCGAGTCGTCAAGCAGTTCGTCGGCAACGGGATAATCCTTGGTGCCCGGATAAGGCGGCCGCTGCGGAAGATCGGGCGCAAGGCTTGCGACGGCGCTGGACGGTTTGATGAAGAGACTGTTGTCGCAGGCAAAGGCGACGACTTTTCCGTCGACGTACAGCGCGTACTCACCGAACATCTTCTTGTACGTGAGCCGTTCGCCGATCGCGATCTGGTCCGCCAGGTATTCGATGTATTCAAGATCGGTAGCCATGCTGCTTGTCGCCGTGAATGGTCTTCCTGATTGAGATATTAAGCGGCAGGAGGATGGGAATGCTGGGCTTTCTCACCGCCAGCCTGCGCGGGGCCGCATTCATCCATCCCAGCGATTGGCGTTCTTGGGGAATCCCGGGCGTTGTATGCGGACCACGCAGAATCGCTGTCCGGTGGGCGCTTGCATTACCACCCAGCGCTCAAGCCGGGCGACCACGTGAGCACCCAGCTTTTCCAGGCGCGCCACTTCGGCAGGAATGTCGTCGGTCTCGATATCGATATGCACCCTGCTCTCATGCTCGACGCGCTGGATTTGCACGATGGGTTCGTCTTCCGGCGTTTCCAGCATGCGGTAATGGCCGCGCGAGCCTGGATGGCCGGGGTCGACGGGGCGCCCCAATGCTTCGGCCCAGAAGCTGGCGGCTTGGTCGATGTCGGACGTATTGCAGTCGATGAGCAATGCGCAAAGGCGGGAATGATGCATGGTGCCCTCATCAGGATGTGTGCGGGTCCAACTAGCGATGCACGTAGGTGACGCCGCTGGTGCCGTCAGGTTCGGGTCGGCGCAGCAAGGCGTTGTACCAGCGCCGTTGTTGGGCGAGGTCGCCCTCGATCAGCCATTGGGGTTTGCCGGCGACCCATGCGGCGACGGGCATGCCGTCTTCGTACAGCACACGCGTGCCGGCCAGCGCGGGCAGGCGGTCACCGGCGAGGACGGTGCCGACCAGGTTGAGGGGGTCGCTGCCGCTCAGGGTGACGAGTTGTTGTTCCGGCGGGCGCAGGCGGATGCTGCGCAAGTGGGCGATGGCTTCGGGGAGCGCGAACTGCTCGCCGACCAGCCCTTCCACGAAGCGGCCGCCGCGGATTTCGCCGCGTGCCTCCAGGCGATGGTAGACGCGCAGCAGTTCGCGCCACGAAGGCAGCCAGGGGGCTTCGCGTTCGAGCAGCTTCCAGAAGATCACGCCGTAGCGGCGCAGCAGGACGCGGGCGATGTGTTCGATCGGATCGTCGTTGCCTTGGCGCTCCGGCGAGATGCGCCCCTCACCCCGCAAGGGAGAGGGAGCAGGACGACGCACCAGGGACCACCTGCCCGCATCCTCGATCTCGCTCAAGCCATGCCGGCGCGCGCGGCGATGCCGCGGCGACTCGCGCTTGGCGGCCGGCGTAAGCAGGGCACGCAGGCCGGCGAAGCTGTCGGAGGTGACGCGGCCGGCGGAGACGAGTTCGCCGAGCGCATCTTCCAGTTCGGTGCGCAACAGGTGCGCGGCGTCGAGCAGTTCGTCGAAGAACAAGGCGCCGTGGGCAGACAGCGTATCGGCGACGGCTTGCGCCCGCGAAGACAGCAGCAGCTCCTGTTCCTGCTTGCCATCGGCCAGCGCGGTCCAGATCGGCAACTGCCGGCGCGGCAGCAGCACGATCGGTGTCGCCCGCACCGGGCCGCCACTGCCGCCGCCACTGCGCAGGCGGTTCCAGCCGATGCGGCCGGCGCGGCAGAGTTCGTCCAGCCAGCGGCTGGAGTAATCTTCGATGCGCGCGGCGAGCAGTTCGCTCTCCCATGCACCGGCCGCCGCTTCAAAACCTTCGAGCTGATGGAGTACGCCGCCGAGTGCATCGGGGCCGCTGAGTCTGGTGCCTGCCGTGGTGTGCTGCCATTCGAGCAGGAAGCGCATCAGGTCGCGGCGGCTGACCGGTTCGATTTCGCGGCGCAGGCGGCCGATGGTGTAGCGATGGATGCGTGCCAGCAGATGGCGCTCGCACCACTCGGTTTCGCTGGCGTCCGGCGTGAAATGGCCCTGCATGACGTAGCCTTCGGATTGCAGGCGGATCAGCGCAAGATCGACGTCGGCGCTTTCCACCTGCATCGAGGTGGCGAGTGCGGCGACGGTGCTGGGACCAAGGCCGGTGAGGCGGCCGCGCACCAGTTCCAGCAGGGCGTCTTCGCGGGACCAGCTTTGTGCGGCGTATTCGGCGGGCGCGGTGATGGGCAGGTTCATGGATGCATGGCGGTGCACCGCCTGCCACATTGGAATTTTTTCGGCACAGATCCAGATGCCGCCTGAAACCTGCTCCTCCCCCTGTATGCAGGGGGAGGCTGGGAGGGGGTTGCCGGGGCTTGCGGTGAGCGTGGGGACTTCACCCCACCCCGGCCCTCCCTTACTGCACGTAGGGGAGGGAGCTAGCAGCGTGGCGCGGTGAACGTTCGCGAGCTTGTGCAACCAGTCGAGCCATCCATTGGATTGCGCTTCTTCGCCCGTGACGAAGCCCAGCACATTCAGCGCTTCATGCATCTCGTCGGCACTGCGCACTTGTGGCCATGCTTCGCTGCGCACCGCGGCGATCGCCTCCGGATCGAGCTTGGCCAGATCGTCGGTATCCTCGATGCCGTTCCAGTGGCGCGTCTGGACCGCGCGAGTGCGGCGTTCTTCCAGCGGTGCGTCGTCGAGAAAGGCATACGGCGCCGCGTTGAGCACTTCGCTGGCGAGCGGGCTGGGCGCGGTGAGGTCGCGCGCGACCACGGTGATCGCGCCCGATTCCATCTTGCGCAAAACCTCGAGCAGGCCATCGACGTCCATCGCTTCGCGCAGGCAGTCGTGCAAGGTCTGGTTCACCAGCGGGTGATCGGGAATCTGCCGTTCGCCGACGATGTTCTCCAGGCAGGCCACCTGGTCGGGGAAGACGGTGGCGAGCAGGTCTTCGCTCTTCATGCGCTGCAGGGGCGCCGGTACTTTCTTGCCGCCGGCATAGCGTGGCAAGGCCAGCGCGGTCACCGCGTTCCAGCGCCAGCGCACCGGAAACAGCGGCGCATCGAGCAACGCCTGCACCAGCACGTGCTCGGCGGTGTTGCTGTGCAGGTAGCGTGCCACCTCGATCAGCGGAAAACTGTGACTGGTGGAGAGCGACAGCACGATCGCGTTTTCCGTCGCCGCCGCCTGCAGTTCGAAATTGAACTGGCGGCAGAAGCGCTTGCGCAGCGCCAGGCCCCAGGCTTTGTTGATGCGGCTGCCCCATGGCGTATGAATGACCAGCTGGGTGCCGCCGGATTCGTCGAAGAAACGCTCGAACACCAGCGTGGATTGGGTGGGCATCACGCCCAGGGCGGCCTTGGCCTTGGCGAGGTATTCCACGATCTGCTGCGCGGCCGATTCGTTCAGGCCGAGCACTTCGCGCAGCCAGTCGAACGCCGCCTGCACGCCGCCGGCATCGATGCGCGTGGCGATTTCTTCGCGCAGGCGCGACACGCCTACCGACAATTCGTTGCTGCGCCCCGGCGCTTCGCCCAGCCAGAACGGAATGCTGGGCGGCGCGCCTTGCGCATCTTCCACGCGCACGCGGTCGCGCTCCACGCGGATGATGCGGTAGCTGGTATTGCCGAGCTGGAAGATGTCGCCGGCCATGCTTTCAACCGCGAAATCCTCGTTCACCGTGCCGACGATGGTGGCTTGCGGTTCCAGCACGACCAGGTATTCGGCGGTATCGGGAATGGTGCCGCCCGAGGTGACAGCGGTAAGCCGCGCGCCGCGCCGGGCACGCAGCTCGCGATGCACGGCGTCGCGGTGAATATATGCCGCGCGCGCACCGCGCCGCGTGCTGAAACCGTCGGCCAGCATGCGCACCACGTCGTTGAAGGTGTCACGCGGCAGCGTGCGGTACGGATAGGCGCGGCGTATCAGATCGAACAGCGCGTCTTCGTCCCATTCGGCGCACGCCACCTCGGCCACGATCTGTTGCGCCAGTACGTCCAACGGTTGCGGCGGCTGCACCAGCGTGTCGAGTTCGCCACGGCGTACGCAATCGAGCATGGCGGCGCACTCGACCAGGTCGTCGCGGCTGGTGGGGAACAGGCGCGCTTTCGGCGTGCCGTTCACGGCGTGGCCCGAGCGGCCGGCGCGCTGCAGGAAGGCGGCGATGGAACGCGGCGAAGCAAGCTGGCACACCAGGTCGACGTCGCCGATATCGATGCCCAGTTCCAGCGACGCGGTGGCGACCAATACTTTCAGCTCGCCGCGTTTCAGCCGCTGCTCGGCCTCCAGGCGTTGTTCCTTGGCAAGGCTGCCGTGATGCGCAGCGACGGCTTCGTGGCCCAGCCGTTCGGAAAGATGCCGCGCGCCGCGCTCGGCCATGCGCCGCGTGTTGACGAACACCAACGTGGTGCGGTGCTGCTCGACCAGTTGCGCGAGCTGGTTGTAGACCAGCTCCCAGGTGTCGTTGGACATCACCGCTTCCAGCGGCACCGGCGGCACTTCGATGGCAAGGTCGCGGGCGCGGGTGTGGCCGACGTCGATGATGCTGCAGTCTGTTGCCCTCGTTTTAGCTCCCTCCTCTTCAGGAAGAAGGTGGGAGGTTCTGGCGAAGAGGTCGGTAATAAAAGGCTGTTGCTCTGTTTGCGTTTCCGGCGAGATGCGCCCCTCACCCCGGCCCTCTTCCCGCAGGGGAGAGGGAGCAAGGCCGGTACCCTGCCCCACCAGAAACTTCGCCACATCCTCGATCGGCTTCTGCGTCGCCGACAAACCGATTCGCTGCAACGGCCGCTGGCACAGCGCTTCCAGCCGCTCCAGCGTCAACGCCAGATGCGCACCCCGCTTGCTGGTCGCCACGGCATGGATTTCATCCACGATCACGCTGCGCACGCTTTTCAGCATCTCGCGGCCGGACAGCGATCCCATCAGCACGTACAGCGATTCCGGCGTCGTCACCAAAATATGCGGCGGCGCCTTGCGCATCAGGCTGCGTTCGGCCTGCGGCGTGTCGCCGGTGCGCACGGCGGTGCGGATCGGTGCGCCGGGCAGGCCGCGTTTTTCCAGCTCGGCGCCAATGCCTTCCAGCGGCGCTTCCAGGTTGATGTGGATGTCGTTGGATAGCGCCTTCAGCGGCGACACGTACACCACGCGTGTTTCGTCCGGCAGCGTGCCTCCACGCGCAACGCTTTCCTGCACGAGCTGATCGATCGCGGCAAGAAAGGCGGTAAGCGTTTTGCCCGAACCGGTCGGTGCGGCCACCAAGGTGTGCTGCCCTGCCCTGATCGCCGGCCACGCCGCGGCCTGCGCGGAGGTCGGCGCCGGAAACGTGTTGCCGAACCAGGCGGCAACCGCAGGATGGAAGTTCTGCAAGGGCATCGTAGGTAACCCGTGATCGCACGGGCGAAAACGCGTGGATCATGACATAGGGGTCGTTCCGCCGCGTATAAAGCTTTTTCGCCAGATCGCGCATCCTGCCCGACCGCTGTCTCAGCGGATGAGACGGTCCGTTACGCCACTGCACGCTGCCCGAAATAGCGCGCCGGCGGATGGCCGAAGCAGCGGCGGAACATGGCAATGAACGCGCTGGGGCTGGCGTAGCCCAGGCCATCGGCCACGGTGGCGACGGGCAGGCCATCGGCCAGTTGTTCCAGGCCCTTGGTGAGCCGCGCCTGCTGGCGCCATTGCGCAAAGCTCAACGCGGTTTCCGCACGGAACAGGCGGCTGAGCGTGCGTGCGGAAAGCCCGGCCCAGGCGGCCCATTCTTCCAGGCTGCGGTTGTCCTGGGGTTGCTCCAGCACGGCGTGGGCGATGCGCAGCAGGCGGCGGTCGATCGGCATCGGCAAGTGCAAGGGTTCCAGTGGCGCCTCGCGGATCTCGTCCAGCAGCACGGTCAGCACGCGTTCCTGCCGTTCGCTGAGTTCGCGGTTCCAGGTCCACGCGCTGGCACGGTGCACAAGCTCGCGCATCAATGCGTTGATGCCGATCACGCCCGGTCCGTCGGGCAGGCCCTGGACGATGTCCGGATGCAGGAACACGCCCCACCCGGTCACCCGACCGCTGATGCTGACCTTGTGCAGCTCGCCCGGCGGCATCCAGCCGGCGCGATGCGGCGGCAGCAGCCAGGAGCCGTGCGCAGTGTGCATATGCACCAGGCCGCTTTCCACGCAAAAGAACTGTCCGCGCGCATGGCTGTGCCAGTCGTGGCGCTTGGTCTCGGGCTTGTGGTCGCTGAAGGTTTCGCCATCGTCCCAATAGGTAATGAGGGAGGGGCCGTCCAGGCGTTCGATGAGTTGGTAAAGCTCCTGCTTGGTCCGCTGCATGGCCGAGTCTCGACATTTTTTGGCCAAATGACGTTATCAGCTTGTCATCCGTTTTGCCTAAGCTTCCTTTACTGATAGGCCGACTGGCCAGTCAGCCACGCCGCTGCCGCCGCTCGCGGCTTTTCCGGACGAATACCCAGGGGGCCGCCGACTGCGCAAGGCGCGGGCCGCTTGCTTGGCACGCCCATGTCGGTCACGACAGGCCTCGTTCGTCCGTCTTAATGAGCGATCCGCTTCAACGAAAGGAAAGGTCATGTCCCTGCTTCAACTGGTTGCCCTGAAGTCCGAAGTGTCCCGTTCCCCGCTGGAGACCTTTGTTGCCTGCGCCCATCAGATGCTCGACCCGGCCACGCCTGAGTCGGTCCGGCTGGCGATGGAACCGCGCCTGCTGGCGCAATTGCCGGCGCTGCGTGCGCTGGGCGTGTTCGAGCTGTTCGAATTGCGCAACCCGGCCCTGAAGGCGTGGATGAACGACGAGCTGGCCGAACTGGTGGCCCCGCAGTAATCCATTCCTGTCAATTTGCCGAAACAAAAGGTGTCCACTACATATTTGCCTTGACAAATATCTGGGGGGCAATAAAATATGCGGCCATGAACCCCGGACCGCTCATTACCCCCACCAGTCAGGAAAGCCTGGGCCTGCTGATCAACCTGGTTCGCGTCGAACTGGTGCGCAGCATCGAGGCGGAAATCGCCGCCAAGGGCCTGGACCTTCGTTACATCCAATTCATCATGCTCAAGCGGCTGTCCATGCTCGGACCGATGACGGCGACCGAGCTGGCCCGGTCGGTCGAGCTGGACGGCGGCGCCATGACGCGCCAGCTCGACCAGCTCGAAGGCAAGGGCTACCTGCGCCGCCGCCCGCACGAGCAGGACCGGCGCGCGCTGCGCATCGAACTGACCGAGGCCGGCGATGCGCTGTGGCAGCAGCTGACCGGCTGCAATGACCGCGTGCTGGAAGCGGCGCAAAAGTCATTGAGCGAGGTCGAGCGCGAACGCCTGCACGATTACCTCGGCCGCGTACTGCACGCGCTGCGGGACAAGAACAGGCATTGACCAGCAGGCCAGGGACCTGCCGCGCATCGGGCGCATGCCAAAACGCCCGCTGCATCGGCAAAAGCCGGAACACGTCGGCTGCAAGTCGGACCCGCCCAGGAAGGCGGCCCGATGAAACAGCTTCATTCACTTCAACATCGAGATTCAAAGCCATGCGTCTGCAAACTCTTGCGGCGGCTGTCCTACTTACGTTGGCCCTTGCCGGCTGCGCGACCAGTGGCGGCCTGCACCCGAACGGCACGCTGACCGATCCTTCGTCGCTCAAGGCCGATCGCAGCCTGGCGCACGTCGAGGTATCCGATGCGGCGTGGCCGAAGGAGGATTGGTGGAGCGGGCTGGGCGATCCCCAACTCAGCGCGCTGATCGCCGAAGCCCTGCGCGACAACCCCAGCCTGGCCGAAGCGGATGCGCGCGCACGCCAAGCGCAGGCTGCCGCCGGCGCGACCGATGCCGCGCGCAAGCCGACCGTCAACCTTGGCGGTAGCGCCGGCGAAGCCTTCATTCCCACCTCCGTACCCGTGTTCGGTACCGGCCACGTCGGCGCCCTGAAATACGTGGACGCCAGTTTCAAATGGAACCTGGACCTGTGGGGCGGCCAGCGCGCCGCATGGGAAGCGGCGCTGGGCCAGCAGCGTGCGGCGGAAGTCGATGCGCAGGCTGCGCGTGTCGAGCTGTCCACCAATGTCGCACGCGCTTACGTGCAACTTGGCTATGCATACACGCAACAGGACGTGGCCGAGGCCGAATTGAAGCGCGCCAGCGAAGCGCGCGACCTCACGCGCCAGCGCGTGGCCGCCGGCATCGACAACCAGATGCAGCTCAAGCAAAGCGATTCGGAAGTCGCCAGCGCGCAAGGGCAGAAGGCGCAAGCCGATCGTGCGGTCGATGCCGCGCGCACGGCGCTAGCCGTGCTGCTCGGCAAAGGCCCCGACCGCGGACTTGAAATCGCCCGTCCGCAACTGCTGCCGCCGGCCGCGCTGACCGTACCGGGCAACCTGTCGGTGGATCTGCTCGGCCATCGCGCCGATCTCGTCGCGGCACGCTGGCGCGTGGAAGCGGCCAGCAAGGACATCCAGTCCGCCAAGACCGAATTCCTGCCGAACGTCAACATTGGCGCGATGGCGGGACTGATCAATTTCGGCGGCGCCAACCTGTTCACGCTGAAGAACCGCTTCTACGAAGTGGCGCCGGCGATCAGCCTGCCGCTCTTCGACGGTGGCCGCCGCCGCGCCAACTTGAACAGCAAGGATGCGCAGTACGACCTCGCCGTGGCGCAGTACAACAAGACGCTGGTGTCCGCCGTCAACGAAGTGGCCGACGACTACGACGCCGTCGCCTCGATGCAGACGCAGATCGCCGCGCAGCAGCGCGCCCTGGATGCGGCGAACGATGCATGGACGCTGGCCGAACAGCGCTACAAGGCCGGCATCGGCAACTATCTGGAAGCGCTCAGCGTGCGCCAGCAACTGCTCGCCGCCGAACAGCGCATGGCGGCGCTGCACGCCCAGCAATCGGATCTCAACGTACAACTGATCCAGGCGCTCGGCGGCGGTTTCCGCCCGCAAAGTGCCGCCCAACTTTCCTCCAAGTAATCCAACGTTCCTGAGGCACCCCCATGTCCAGTCCGAATCCCAATACCGCCGACACGCCCGCCGTGCAGGCACCGCCGACCAACAAGCGGCGCAGCTTCCTGCTGCGGTTGTTGCTGGTGGTGATCGTGCTTGCCGCCATCGCCTGGACGGCGTGGTATTTCATCGTAGGGCGTTGGTACGAAAGCACCGACGACGCCTACATCAACGGCAATATCGTGCAGATCACCCCGCGCATCGCCGGCACCGTCATCAGCATCACCGCCGATGACGGCGACCTGGTGCAGCAGGGCGAAGTGCTGGTGAAGCTCGATCGCTCCGACGCCGACGTCGGGCTGCAGCGCGCCGCGGCGAACCTCGCCAACACCGTGCGCCGCGTGCGCGGCCTGTACAGCACCGTGACCGGTGCGCAGTCGCAGGTGGCAGTGGAGAAGGTTGCGCTGGAGAAGGCGCAGGCCGACTACAACCGCCGCCGCGACCTGGCCAGGACCGGCGCGATCTCGGCCGAGGAACTGGCCCACGCGCGCGATGCGCTCACCGCCGCGCAAAGCGCACTGGCTACGTCGCAACAGCAATTGCAGACCAACAAGGTGCTGGTGGACGACACCGTCGTCGCTTCGCATCCGGATGTGAAAGCGGCTGCCGCGCAGTACCGCGCCGCCTACCTGGATGACGTGCGCACCACCATGGTGGCGCCGGTGACCGGCTACGTGGCCAAGCGCACCGTGCAAGTGGGCCAGCGCGTGCAACCGGGCGCCGCGCTGATGGCGGTGGTGCCGCTGCACCAGGTGTGGGTGGATGCCAACTTCAAGGAAACCCAGCTCACCCACATGCGCATCGGCCAGCCGGTGGAACTCACCTCCGACGTCTACGGCAGTTCGGTGAAGTACAGCGGCAAGGTGGAAAGCCTCGGCGTGGGCACGGGCAGTGCGTTCTCGCTGCTGCCGGCGCAGAACGCCACCGGCAACTGGATCAAGATCGTGCAGCGCATTCCGGTGCGCGTGGTGTTCACCGATCCCTCGCAGCTCGACAAGAACCCGCTGCGCATCGGCATGTCGATGACCACCGACGTGAACCTGCACGACCAGAACGGTTCCGCGCTGGCGCAATCGCCGCGCACCGAACCGCGCTTCAGCACGGACGTGTACAAGGATCAGCTCGCCGATGCCAATGCGCAGATCGAGCGGATCATCCACGAAAACATGGGGCAGGCGGTGAATGCCAAGGGTGAAGACCCGATGGCAAAGGCGCACTGACCGGCGGCAGGGGAACGGGACACGCGTAGCAATGCGTTGCCCGTTCCACTGCGCTTCCGGGATGCATGCGTCGTCGAGTCCGTCGTGCGGACTTTTGTCCATCGCTTCCCGCCCCCCGTTCCCCGCATCATGAGCAGATATCCATGAGCACCCATTTCCGTCCACCCAACCTGGCCCTGGCGACGATCGGTTTGTCGCTGGCCACGTTCATGCAGGTGCTGGACACCACCATCGCCAACGTGTCGCTGCCGACCATTGCCGGCAATCTCGGCGTGAGTTCGGATGAGAGCACCTGGGTGATCACCTCGTTCGCGGTGAGCAACGCCATCGCCTTGCCGCTCACCGGCTTCCTCACGCGCCGTTTCGGCGAGGTGAAGCTGTTCGTATGGGCCACGCTCGCGTTCTCGATCGCCTCGTTCCTGTGCGGCATCGCGCAGAGCATGGGCATGCTGATCGTGTTCCGCACCCTGCAAGGCGCCGTGGCCGGCCCGATGTATCCGGTGACGCAGGCCTTGCTGATCGGCATCTATCCACCCAACAAACGGCCGATGGCGCTGGCGCTATTGGCGATGGTGACGGTGGTGGCGCCGATCGCCGGCCCGATCCTCGGCGGCTGGATCACCGACAACTACTCCTGGCCATGGATCTTCTTCATCAACGTGCCGATCGGCATCTTCGCCAGCTTCGTGGTGGCCAACCAGATGCGCCTGCGCGAAGTGGTCACCACCCGCCCGAAGATCGATTACGTGGGCCTGATAACCCTGGTGATCGGCGTCGGCGCGCTGCAGGTGGTGCTGGACAAGGGCAACGACGAAGACTGGTTCAATTCCAACTTCATCATCATCACCGCGCTCATCTCGGCGGTGGCCATTGCGGTGTTCCTGATCTGGGAACTGACCGACAAGGAACCCATCGTCGACCTCAAGCTGTTCCGCCATCGCAATTTCCGCATGGGCACCATCTCGCTGGTGCTGGCGTATGCGGCGTTCTTCGCCATCAACCTGCTGGTGCCGCAATGGCTGCAGATCAACTTGGGCTACACCGCCACCTGGGCCGGCTTCGCCGCCGCGCCGTTGGGAATATTGCCGGTGATCCTGACGCCCTTCGTCGGCCGCTACGCCGCGCGCTTCGACTTGCGCATGCTCACCGCCGCCTCGTTCGTGGTGATGGGCGCCACCTGTCTTATCCGCGCGAACTTCTACATCGGCGTGGACTTCTACCACATCGCATCGGTGCAATTGCTGCAAGGCCTGGGCGTGGCGCTGTTCTTCATGCCGGTCACCACCATCCTGCTGTCGGACCTGCAGCCGCATGAGCTTGCCTCCGGCGGCGGCGTCGCCACCTTCCTGCGCACCGTGGGCGCCAGTTTCGCCGCCTCGCTCACCAGCTTCATGTGGCAACGCCGCGCCGTGCTGCATCACTCACAGCTCGCCGAACAGATCACGCCATACAACCCGATCGCGCAACAGGCCATCAACCAGGGCGGCGATACGCAGACGACCTTGGCGATGTTGAACGGAACCATCAGCGCGCAGGCCCTGCAGATTTCCTTCAACGAAATCTTCCACGTGCTGGGCTGGATTTTCCTGTCGCTGATCGTGGTGATCTGGATGGCCAAGCCGCCGTTCGGGGCGAAGGCCGGGGCAGGGGGCGGCGGGCATTGAGTTGCTTGCCGCGGTGTCGTTGTCGGGTCGGCGATGGTGTTTATCCTTGCAATTGTGGAATTCAACTTCGTCGTTGCAAGGATGGTCGATTGCCTTTTCCCCGTCGATCTACTCCAGGCGCACAAGAAAACGGCCCCATTCGGGGCCGTTTTTTTTGTGCATGAATACCTGACTCAGAACGCAATGCCCACCAGCGCCATCGTCTCGCCGCGATTCGGTTCATGGATGCCTGCGTTGGAGATATGGCGGATGCCCACGCTCCAATGATCGCCCTGGTAACCGACCGTAGTGGTGAATTCGTAGGCGCTGCTCAGCGCCTCGGTGCGGCCGGTATGCACAGTGGGTTGTTCGCTGATGAAGAGGCGCCGGTACCACGCACCGGCGGGGCCGTAGTGGATGCGTATGCCGGCGGCGACCAGCCCGATATCGTCGCGGGTGGTGTAGCGGCCGTTGTCGAAGCGGCGCAGATTGCGGCCGCCGATCCAGCCGGCGGTGACGTCGGGCGCCCAGGTGAAGTTGCTGCTGCCGAAGGCATGTTCGTCGAAGATCACTTCGCCGAACGCGGCGGGCGTGCTGTAGCTGTCCATGTAGCTGACGCCGCCTTGCAGTTCGAACCGGGCCGCCATGGCAGGGAGTGCCGGTAACGCGAATAGCAGTACGGCAGCGGCGCCGCGGGTAAGGGGATGCATGCGCATGGGTTGACCTACGTGGGGATAGGAAGTGCGTTTGTGTACTCCAAAGTTTACAAATGATCGGGAGCGGTTTCCAGGCATGTTTGTGTCATTTTTTGCAACACAGTGTTGACTGGCAGCGTAGGTGCGCGAAAACGTCAGTGAAATGTAAGCAAAGCCTGTTCCAGGCCGCTTGAAGAAAGCTCAACCCTGCAAGCTCTTGGACGCCAGGCACTGCGCGATATCCAGGAACGCATGCACCATCGGGTCGTTGGCGTCGTCGCGGTAGATCGCCCACACGGCGGTGGCCGCGTCCGTATTCGCCAGGGGACGATACACCACGTTCTCCACCCGTATGCGCTGGATCGAACCGGGCAGCACGGCGACGCCGAAACCGCCGGAAATCAGGCCGATGATGGTAGGCAGTTCACGCACTTCGTACAGGATGCGCGGGCTGAAACCTGCGCGTGCGCAGAGCGCGACCACCTCGTCGTACAAACGCATGCCGAGGTGGCGCTGGTAGAAGATGAAGTCTTCGCCGGCCAGTTCGTGGATGTCGATGGCGCCGTCCCGGGCTGCCAATGGATTGCTGGCGTGCATCACCACGGTGAGCGAATCCTTGAACAGCTCGATGGCCTTGATGCGGTCCGGCAAGGCGTCGGGGCGAATCACGCCGACGTCGATCAGGCCCTGTTCCAGCGCATCGATCTGTTGCGAGGTGGCCATTTCGTGGATCAGCAGGCGCACGTCGGGCAGGCGTTCGCGAAAGCGCGCCAGCACGCGCGGCACGACGATGGTGAACGGGCCGGAAGACACCAGTCCAAGATGCAATTCGCCTAATTCTCCACGCTGCGAACGGGCGACCGATTCGGCCGCGCGTTCGGCCTGCGTAAGAATGGTGCGTGCGCGAGGGAGCAGGGCGCTGCCGGCCGCGCTCAATGCGATGCCGCGCCCTTTGCGCTCGAACAATTTCGCGCCGAGGCGCGTTTCGAGCGCATGAATCTGCTGGCTGAGTGGCGGCTGCGAAATGCCTAATCGTTCGGCCGCGCGACCGAAATGCAGTTCGTCGGCTACGGTGACGAAGTACTTCAGATGCCGCAGCTCGAGATAATCATTCGTCATGCGTATCAAGCCATTCGCTTTGCTGTATCGATCTTAGCAAGCTCTACCACTAAGCTTCGCATCCAGTGGCGGCCTTCCCCTAACCATAGGCAGCTACACGTTCTCGCCATGCCTTGAACTTGCTGGCCGCCATTCCCGCGAAAGACAAGCATCGGCAGGAAACGTAGCTCCTCACGTCGCCCTGACGCACAACCCCTGGAGCCCATCCCCATGCTGAGGATCGTACGGCTTGCGCTGGAGCGGCCTTATACCTTCGTCGTTCTCGCGCTGCTGATCCTGATTGTCGGTCCCTTGGCTGCCTTGCGCACGCCGACCGATATTTTTCCGGATATCAAGATTCCGGTGATCGCGGTGGTGTGGCAGTACACCGGCCTGCCGCCGGAACAGATGGCCGGCCGTATCGCCTCGCCGTTCGAACGCGTGCTCACCACCACGGTGAACGACGTGGAGCACATCGAGGCCAAGTCGATCGCCGGCTTCGGCATCATCAAGATCTTCTTCCAGCCCGGCGTGAACATCGCCACTGCCAATGCGCAGGTGGCGGCGGTATCGCAGACCATGCTCAAGCAGTTGCCGCCGGGCACGACGCCGCCGTTGATTCTCAACTACAACGCTTCCACCGTGCCGATCCTGCAGCTGGCGCTGTCGGGCAAAGGCCTGAGCGAGCAGAACCTCGGCGATCTGGGCTTGAACATCCTGCGCCCGCAACTGGTGTCGGTGGCCGGCGCGGCCATCCCCTATCCCTACGGCGGCAAGACGCGCCAGGTGCAGATCGACGTGGATTCGGCCGCGCTGCAGGCGCGCGGTCTCTCCGCGCAGGACGTGGCCAACGCATTGGCCGCGCAGAACCTGATCATCCCGGTCGGCACGCAGAAAATCGGCAGCTTCGAATACACGCTCAACCTCAACAACTCGCCGTCCGACATCAACGAGCTGGGCAACCTGCCGATCAAGCAGGTGAACGGCACCACCATCTACATTCGCGACGTGGCCCACGTGCGCGACGGCTCGCCGCCGCAGACCAACATCGTGCACGTGGACGGCAACCGTTCCGTGCTGCTGAGCATCCTGAAAAACGGTTCGGCCTCCACGCTGGCGATCGTGTCCGGCATCAAGCAACGCCTTGCCGACAGCAAAGGCATTCTGCCCGACAACCTCAAGGTGACGCCGATCGGCGATCAATCCCTGTTCGTGCGTGCGGCGATCAGCGGCGTGGCGCGCGAAGGTGTGATTGCGGCGGCGCTCACCAGCCTGATGATCCTGCTCTTCCTGGGCAGTTGGCGCTCCACCGTGATCATCGCCGTGTCGATTCCGCTGGCGGTTCTCGGGGCGATCGCGCTGCTGTCCGCGTTCGGCGAAACGCTCAACATCATGACGCTGGGCGGCCTGGCCCTGGCGGTCGGCATCCTGGTGGATGACGCCACCGTCACCATCGAGAACATCAATTGGCATCTCGAACACGGCAAGGACGTGGAAACGGCGATCATCGACGGCGCCAAGCAGATCGTGACGCCGGCCTTCGTGTCGCTGCTGTGCATCTGCATCGTGTTCGTGCCGATGTTCTTCCTGGAAGGCGTGGCGCGCTTCCTGTTCGTGCCGATGGCCGAAGCAGTGATCTTCGCGATGGTGTGCTCGTTCATCCTCTCGCGCACCTTGGTGCCGACGATGGCGAACTTCCTGTTGAAGCCGCATGCGCCGCATGTGGGCGAGCAGGGCGTGCATACGGCACCGCCGCCGTCGCGCAATCCGCTGGTGCGTTTCCAGCGCGCGTTCGAGGCGCGCTTCGAGCGCATCCGCGCCACCTATCACGGCATGCTGGATCTGGCCCTGGCGCATCGCCGTCCCTTCGTGCTCGGCTTTCTTGCCTTCGTGCTGGTGTCCTTTTTGCTGGTGCCGTTCCTGGGCCGCAACTTCTTTCCCGACGTGGACGGCGGCCAGATCCTGATGCATGTGCGCGCCCAGGTCGGCACGCGCGTGGAAGAAACCGCCAACCTGTTCAACCAGATCGAGCAGACCGTGCGCACGGTGATTCCGCCCAAGGACCTGGGCACGGTGGTGGACAACATGGGCCTGTCCAACAGCGGCATCAATACCACCTACAACAACACCGGCCTGATCGGCGAGCAGGATGGCGACATCCAGATCGCGCTCGACGAGGGCCATCGCCCCACCGCCGAATACGTGCGCCAATTGCGCGAACGGCTGCCGCGTGATTACCCCAGCGCGACGTTCTCGTTTCCGCCGGCGGACATCGTCAGCCAGATCCTGAACTTCGGCGCCCCCGCGCCGATCGATCTGCAGATCCGTGGCCCGAACCTGTCCGCCAACTTCGCCTATGCGAACAACCTGCTCGGCCAGATCAAGCGCATCCCGGGCGTGGTGGATGCGCGCATCCAGGAGTCGCAGGCCAATCCGGGCTTCGACGTCAACGTCGATCGCACGCAGGCGCAGCTGCTCGGCATCACCGAACGCGACGTCACCAACAGCCTGGTGGTGAACCTGGCCGGCTCCAGCCAGGTGGCGCCCACGTTCTGGCTCAATCCGGCCAACGGCGTGTCGTATCCGATCGTGATGCAGACGCCACAATATGCGCTCGACAGCCTGGCGCAGTTGCGCAACCTGCCGGTCAACGGCAGCAACGGGCAGGCGCAGGTGCTGGGTGGCCTGGTGACGCTCAGGCGCGCCAACACCAATGCCGTCATCGACCAGTACGACATCCAGTCGGTGGTGCAGATCTATGCCGCCACGCAGGATCGCGATCTGGGCGCCGTAGCGGCCGACGTGCAGAAGCTGATCGACAGCACCGCCAGCCAGCAACCCAAGGGCTCGCACGTGGTGTTGCTCGGCCAGGTGCAAACCATGAACAGCGCATTCTCGGGCTTGCTGTTCGGCCTGCTCGGCGCGGTGGTGCTGATCTATCTGCTGATCGTGGTGAATTTCCAGTCGTGGAGCGATCCGTTCGTGATCATCACTGCGCTGCCGGCGGCCTTGGCCGGCATCGTGTGGATGCTGTTCGCCACGCATACGCCATTGTCCGTGCCGGCGCTCACCGGCGCGATCATGTGCATGGGCGTGGCGACCGCCAACTCGATCCTGGTGGTGAGTTTCTGCCGCGAGCGCCTGGCCGAGCACGGCGACGCCACGCTGGCCGCGCTCGAAGCCGGCTTCACCCGCTTCCGTCCTGTCTGCATGACCGCGCTGGCGATGATCATCGGCATGGCGCCGATGGCGCTGGGGCTGGGCGAGGGCGGCGAGCAGAACGCACCGCTCGGCCGCGCGGTGATCGGCGGCCTGATTTTCGCCACCTGCGCGACGCTGCTGTTCGTGCCCGTGGTGTTCAGCATCATCCATGGACGCCATGCGTCCAAAGCCATTCGCGCTTCCGGAGAACCTGGCTATGTCGTCTGAAGCAAGCATCCGTCCGTCGCAACAACTGTCCAGGCGCGGCTTGCGCCTCAGCGGCATCGTGATTGCCGGCATCCTGGCAGTCATCGTGGTGATCGGCCTGGTTACCCGCGCTACGCAAGCGAACAGCCTGAAGACCTGGACGCAGGAACAAGCCGTGCCCACCGTCAGCGTGGTGGCGCCGGCGCCGAGCACATCCGGCCCGGTGCTGGACTTGCCCGGCCAGCTGCAGGCGTATGTGCGCGCACCGATCTACGCGCAGGTGAGCGGCTACCTGAAAAGCTGGAAGACCGATATCGGCACGCCGGTGAAAGCCGGCGAACTGCTCGGCGAAATCTCCACGCCCGAATTGGATCAGCAACTGCAGCAGGCGCGCGCGGAACTCGCCAGCGCCAAGGCCAACGCCGACCTGGCCGCGGTCACGGCGAAACGCTGGCAGGCGATGCTGGGCAGCGATTCGGTGGCGCAACAGGACGTGGACCAGCGCACTGCCGACTATGCCGCCAAGCTGGCGCAGATGAAATCCGCACAGGCGAACGTGGATCGCCTGGTGGCGGCCAAGGCGTTTGCGCGCATCGTCGCGCCGTTCAACGGCGTGGTCACGGCGCGCGACACCGACGTCGGCGCGCTGATCAATGCAGGCGGCGGTACCGGGCCGGAACTGTTCGTGGTGTCGGACATCCACAAGTTGCGCGTCTACGTGCAGGTGCCGCAGCGCTACGGGCCGTCGATCCGCCCCGGCAGCCAGGCGGTGCTCAGCGTGCCGGAATATGCGGGCCGCGAATTCCATGCGCAGGTGGTGGCTACCTCCAATGCGGTCAACACCACTTCCGGCACCACCCTGGTGCAGTTGCAGGTGGACAACGCCGACAACCAGCTCATGCCCGGCGGTTTCGCGCATGTACGTTTCCATCTGCCGGTGGATGGCACCGCGCTGCGCGTGCCGGCCAGTTCGCTGATTTTCGACAAGGCGGGCCTGCGCGTGGCGACCGTGGGCGCGGGTGACAAAGTGGCCTTCAAGACCGTGAGCATCCTGTTCGACTACGGCAAGACCGTGGCGATCGGCAGCGGCCTCAGCGCCGATGACCGCGTGATCGACAGCCCGCCGGACGGCATCAAGGACGGCGACGTCGTAAAGCTCGCCAACGATGACGTGAAGCTTGCCACCGAAGACGCAGCAGCCAAGCCGCATGAAAAAGCCTGAGTTCCTTCTTGCCGTGGTGATGGGCGCCGCGCTGGGCGGCTGTTCGCTGGCGCCGGCGTATCAACCGCCGGCCACGCCGCCGGCGCAGGCGTATCGCAACGTCGGCCCGTGGGTGGCGGCGCAACCGTCCGATCGCTTGCCGCGCGAAAACTGGTGGCAGCTGTACGGCGATTCTGATCTGGATGCACTGCAAACCAGGTTGCTGGCGAACAATGCCGACCTGGCTGCCGCGCTCGCCCACTACCGGCAAGCGCAGGCGTTTGCGGCGCAGGCGCGCGCCGGGCTTTTCCCGCAGGTCGGCGCGTTTGGCGAAGGCACGCGTCAACGCCAGTCCGATCACGCGCCGCCCGCGCGCAACCCTTCCGCGCCGGCCGACTACAACGCCTACACCGTCGGTGCGCAGGCCAGTTATGAAGTCGACCTGTGGGGCCGCGTGCGCAACAGCGTCGAAGCCGGGCGTGACAACGCGCTGGCCGCGCAAGCCGATCTCGCCTCCGCACAACTGAGCCTGCAAGCCGCGCTGGCCGACAGCTACATGCAGCTGCGCGGCCTGGATCAGCAGATCGCGCTGTTGCAGCAGACCATCCAGGCCTACGAGAAAGCGCTGAAACTCACGCAGACCTTGCACGGTGGCGGCATCGTGTCCGGCCTCGACGTATCGCGCGCGCAGACGCAGCTTTCCGATGCGCGCTCGCAGTGGTCGCAGACGCTCGGCCAGCGCGCCCTCATGCAGGACACCATTGCCGTGCTGGTCGGCGAGAACGCCGCCACCTTCAGCTTGCCGGCACGCACGGACACGATCCCGGTACCGGTGGTGCCGCTCGATGTGCCCTCCACCTTGCTGCAGCGCCGCCCCGATGTGGCGGCGGCAGAACGCCGGGTCGCCGCCGCCAATGCCGATATCGGCGTCGCGCGTGCGGCATGGTTTCCCTCGCTCACGCTCAATGCGCAGGCCGGCTACCAAAGCACCGGCTGGGCCAACTTGCTCACCGCGGGCAATCGCATCTGGGCGCTCGGGCCGACGCTGGCGCTGGATCTTTTCGACGGCGGCTACCGCAAAGCCACCATCCAGGCGGCCAAGGCCAAGACCGATGAAGCCGGCGCCAGCTATCGCGGCGTGGTGCTGAACGCCTTCCAGCAGGTGCAGGACAACCTCGCCCTGCTCGACCATCTGGGCACCGCCAGCGCCAATCAAAAGGATGCCGCCGACGCCGCGCAGCACGCGCTGGATCTCTCGATGAGCCAGTACAAGCACGGCGCGGTGAGCTATCTGGACGTAGTGCAGGCGCAGACCGTGGCCTTGCAGGAAAAGCGCGGCCTGCTCGAGCTGGATACGCAACGCCTGCGTGCCAGCGTGCAGCTGATCCGTGCGCTGGGCGGTGGCTGGTCGGCCGAGCAGTTGGCGCAAAAGTAAGGACACGGGTCCTCGTTGGCGGTGAGGCGTAACCGAACCCCTACGCCGCCAGACACATCCTCGAAAACGCGATTCATCCCAGCTTGCGATGTGCTGTTGGCAGTCGCAAGCTCACGAATTCGTAAACTCCCTGCATTCTCGCTGTCATCGCGCCCGCCTACGGTGGGGACTTGCGTAGGTCGTTCTGGGTGAGAACTACCTGCGCGCAGTCAACAGCGAGGAAAAACGATGTCTCTTGCACGCGCTTGCCGTATGGCCTTGGGTTCGATGGTGCTGGCGATGCCGATGGTGGCGCTGGCGGCGCCCAGCGGCGTCAGCGGTCACGTGGAGGCGGCCGCCACCCATGCGCCGGTCGCCGGTGCCCAGGTGCAGCTGCGTGAGGCGCAACGCACCGTCACCACCGACCGCAACGGCAATTTCAGCCTTGCCGACGTGGCGCCGGGCGTCTATACGCTGGTGATCAGCGTGCCGGGGCAGGGCGAGCTGGAGCGGCAGGTCACCGTGCAGGAGCGCAAGCCGGCGGTCGAGAACTTCGTCGTAGGCAGCGACGTGACATCGCTCAACCAGGTACGGGTATACGCGGCGGCCACGCCGGACGAACTGGCGCGCGCGCAGCAACAGCAGGCGCCGAACATGATCTTCGTGCAGCCGCAGGCCGCCGTCGAGCGTCTGCCGGACGTCAACGCCGGCGAAGCGGTGCGCCGCCTCCCTGGCGTATCGCTGGAAACCGATACCGGCGAAGGCCGCTTCGTCAACATCCGCGGCCTGGACGCCGATCTCAACAGCACCACCTTCGACGGCGTGCGCATGATGCCGACGAACGTCGCCACGCCCAGCGGCGGCGGCCGCGCGGTGGCGTTCGATGCGATTCCCGCCGGCCTGGTCGGCTCGCTCACCGTCACCAACACCAACCTGCCCGAACAGGATGCCGAGGCGCTCGGCGGCACCATCGAAATCAGCTCCAAGCAGATGCCCAAGGACAAGGACCAGTTCATCGACCTGCAACTGGGCACCGGCCTGGAAAACCTGCGCGACACGCCGATCCACGACTACGCCATGACCGGCGGCCTGCGCTTCGGCCCCAGCGCCAACGACAAGCCGTTCACCCTTATCGGTACGGTCAACTACTACCAGGACCATCGCGGCATCGACGACGTGGAAGCCGGTTACCTCGACCAGCAGGGTGCCGGCGTGCCGGACAAGGCGTTTGCGGCCTTGGACCAGCGTTACTACAACTACCAGCGCTCGCGCCTGGGCTACGGCGTGGAATTCGATTTCCAGCCCAATGAAGACAACAAGTGGTACGCGCGCTACTTCGACGCCGGCTACACCGAGCGCAAGAGCCGCGACAATTTGATCCTCAACTTCGCTGGCGCCCCGGTGGCCGATCCCAGCAATCCGAATGGCCTGGTCGATGATGTCGCCTATCAACGCGGCAACCAGCACGAAAAGGAAACCATCGACTCGCGCGTGGCGATGATCGGCGGCCAGAACGATTTCCACAGCTGGCGCACCGACTATCACCTGGCAATGTCGATCGGCTCGTACAACATGCCGTACAACTACAACTCGACGTTCGTGAACGGCAGCCCGAATCCCGGCAATCCCGACGGCTCCGGCCAGGCGATCGTGGCCTACGACAACATCACCCGGCCGAATTACCCCAGCTACAGCGTCGTGCAGGGACAGAACCCCGCCAATCCCAGCGGCTACACGCTGAGCGACTTCAGCGCCGGCACCGAGCACGATCACGACCAGGAATACAGCCTTGGCGACAACGTCACCGTGCCGACGCACTGGATATCGTCCAGCACCGACGAATTCATCAAGTTCGGCGTGAACGCGCGCCTGCGCAGCCGTCACAACGCGCAGGAAAGCTACGACTACAACCCGCCGGCGCTGGCGCTGTCCGATGCCGTGCAAGGCGGGCCGATCATCTATTACGATGGCCACTACGACATCGGTCCGTTGATCCATCCGCAGACCATCATCGGCTTGTTGAACAGCAACCCTGGCGCGTTCGTCGAAAATGCCGCCAACGACTTTCTGTCCGACCTGCAATCGCAAGGCCGCGATCGCGAGAACATCTTCGCCGGCTACGCCGAATACCAGTTCCAGCCGGTCGACAAGCTGAGCATTCTCGGCGGCGTGCGCTACGAGGCGACGCGGGCGCGCTACGAAGGCCTGAACGTGGTGACCAACAACGGCAACCTGGTCAGCTATTCGCCCAACATCGTCCAGCGCAACTACGGCAACGCGTTTCCCTCGCTGCAGCTGAAATACAGCTTCCAGCCGGACATGATCGGCCGCGTGGTGTATTCAAAGACCATCGCGCGTCCCGGCTTCCAGCAAGTAACGCCCTCCACCCAGGTGGACGACGTCAACGACACGGTCTCGCAAGGCAATCCGTCGCTGCGCCCGACGTACAGCGACAACATCGACGCCTCCTTCGAGTATTACCTGCCGGAAGGTGGACTGGCGTACGCCGGTTTCTTCGACAAGGAGCTGACCGACTACATCGTGCCGCTGGCATCGGTGCAGACGATCAACAACCCGATCGGCGCCCTGGACGTGTTCGCCCCGGGCACGCTGGTCACGTTCAGCAGCTACGAAAACATTTCCTCCGCCTTCGCCCGCGGCCTGCAGCTGGCCTATGTCGACCGCTTCCGCTGGCTGCCCGGCGCGCTCAGCGGGCTGGGCGTGAATACCAACTTCACCTATGTCGATTCACGCATCGAGATCCATCCCGGCGTGTACTCGATGCTGCCGTCGACGTCGCGCGATACCGCCAACTTCGCGCTCACCTACGAATACCGCGGCCTGCGCCTGGACCTGGGTGCCTATTACGAAAGCAAGAACATCTTCGCGTTGGGCGGTCCGCTCTACACCAACGCCGACGGCACGCCGGCGAGCATCTACGCCGATCAATATTCCTCGGCGCGAACCTCGCTGGATTTCGGCGCGAGCTATGCGTTCAACGACACGTTCTCGCTGTACTTCGGCGCCAAGAACCTCACCAACACCAAGCTGCGCTTTACCGAAACCGCCAACAACAACCGTCCCATCCAGCGCGAGTTCTACGACCAGACCTTTACCGCCGGCGTGCGCATCCACCTGTGATGCGCACCGCGACGCCAGCATGAAGACACGCGTGCGCATCCGCAAAGCCTGGTGTTTGCTGCTGGCCTGCCTGCTCATGCCGGCGGCGCACGCCGGGCAGGCGCCACCGGGCGAGTTGCGCCTGGTGATCGTGCTGAGCCGTCATGGCGTGCGTTCACCCACATCGGAACCTGCACGCTTGAATGAGTACGCCCGCGACGCGTGGCCGGCGTGGCCGGTGCCGCCGGGCTATCTCACGCCGCACGGCAAGCAGCTGATGGCGATCATGGGCCGCTGGTATCGCGTCCATTACACGCAGGCCGGCTTGTTGCCGCCGACGGGCTGCCTGGGTTCCACCCTGTATGTGCTGGCCGATGACGAGCAGCGCACGCTGGAATCCGCCCACGGGCTGATGGAAGGCTTCGATCCGCAGTGCAAGGTGGACATCCAGGCCGCGCCAAGAAAAGGCGCGGATGCGTTGTTTGCGCATGACTTTTCCAGTGCCTCGGCGGACGAGCGCATGCAGGCCCAGGCCGCGGTACTGGGCCGCATCGGCAGCGACGCCTCGCGCATGGCATCGGCCAACGCCGGTCTGATCGACGCGATGCAAAGCGTGCTGATGGCATGCGCGCCGGGCCAATGCGATGCAAGCAAGATCCCGGGCAAGAAATGGCTGATGGATCAGCCTGCGGCGGTGGAACCGGGCCACGGCGATGCCTTGCTCAGCGTCAAGTCGCCGCTGCACAACGCCAGCTCGCTGGCCGAAGACATGTACCTGGAATACGTCGAAGGCATGCCGATGCCGAAGGTGGCGTGGGGCCGCCTCACGCCGCTGCAGTTGGGCCAGCTGCTGGGGCTGCATTCGAACTATGTGGACATCAGCTTGCGCACCCCGACGGTTGCGCGCGCCTACGCCGGCCACCTGGCCCAACGCCTGCTCGCCACCCTGCAACAGGCGGCCGGGTCGAAGCAGGACGCGCCGGCCATCGGCACGGCCAAGACCAAGCTGATGTTTCTGCTTGGCCATGACACCAACATCGAAACCCTGGCCGGCCTGCTCGACCTGCATTGGCTGTTGCCCGAACAGCCTGTCGATCCCGTGCCGGTAGGCGGCGCGCTGGTGTTCGAGCTGCGCCAAAGCCGCGATGGCGAGGGCGAAGTGCGTGCCTACTACGTCAGCCAGAGCATGGCGCAGATGCGCAACCGCACCGAGCTGGACACCGCGCATCCGCCGCTGCTGGCGCCTATTTTCATACCGGGCTGCAGCACCTCGGCGCCGGGCTACGACTGTCCCTTGAGCCGGTTCGCAGCCACCGTGATGCAACATCTGCAAGCCGCCGAGCCCATGCAACAATAGGCGGACCTTCGCAGGAGCCTCGCATGACCACCAAGCCCAATGCCGACACCCACATCAACCAGGAAGGAAGTACGGACACCGCCAACCCGCCGGGCGGCATGCATGGGCCTCATCACAGCGCATTGGACATGGCCGAAATCGCGGCCCACGACGAAGTGCAGCATGAAGACGCATTGCGTCACTCCTCGCTGCGCGTGCCGCGCTAGGGACGATGGCGCTAGGGATGCTCTCGCCGTAGGTTGGCGGTGAGCGCAAGCGAACCCCAACGTCGCCATGCGGAAAGCGATGCTGGGCCTCAGTTGATCGCGGTCTTATCCGACAACTGATCCGGCAGCACGAACTGGAAACCGCGCTGCTCCAGCTGCGTAAGCAGGTCGTCCAGCATGCCGGCGGTGATCGGTTTTTCATGCATCAGCAGAATGGACTGGTCTTCCGTCTGCGCCAGGCTGAAGTCTTCGATCTGTTGCGGCTGCTTGAGCCAGCTGTCCTCGCTGTTCGCGTTCCACAGTACTTGCTGCATGCCGAGCGATTTGGCCACCTCGGCCACCGCCGGCGAGGTCGAACCGAACGGCGGCCGGAAATAGCCGGGGCGCTTGCCGGTCACCTCGGCGATGCGCTGGTTGCAACGTTCGATCTGGTCCCTGATCGCCGGCTGCGAAAGTTTCGTGAGGTTCGGATGATCGAAGGTGTGGTTGCCGATCACATCGCCCGCGCTCTCGAACTTGGCCAGCTCGCCACGCGTAGCGTCGTTGATGCGGCTGCACACCAGGAAGAACACCGCATGCGCATGGTGCTTTTGCAGCGTTGCCAGGATCTGCTCGTCCACGCCCTGGCCGTAGGGGCCGTCGTCGAAGGTCAGCACCGCATATTTGCGCCCTGCCAGCACGTCGCTGAGCTTGCGCAAGCCGAAGCTGTTCGCATGCTTGATGCCGCCCATGGCGGGGTCGATCACGAAACGCGGAGCCGCCATGCCCTGTGCGGTCAGCAACATCGCGTACAGGAAAAACGTCAGCAGGACGCCGCCAAGAAAGAAGTAACGTCGATAGCAGGTGTATAGCAACAGCATGGCAGCTTGTCCGGTGTGGCGGTCGATCCCGGCGCCTTGCGAGCGGCGCCGGAGACTGCCAACGGCGCAGGGCAATGCCCCTGATTCATCGCCATGCGCCGTTGGCGCCCAAGCGAATGCATGCGCCATGCCAGGCTGCCAATGCAGTCCTGAAGATGCCAACTGCTTGTTAAGACGGGCCTTTGCCAGGTGCTAGAGACGGCCAGCTATCCGGAAATGCAGGCTTTCCATCACAACTTTCACGTTGCTGACGGCAAGGCCCATTCAGACTTGCAGTGATGACGTGCAAAAGGTGACGCGCCGTGTCCGTTATCGCCCTTCGCTACCTAGCCGCCAATCGGCCTGCAGCATGAATTCACGTCCGTAGATGTTGTAGTTGTCGTTGTTGAAGTACGGATACAGCACGTTGCCTGCGTCGCTCGGCGGCATCTTGTTGGCGATGTTGTTGACCAGCAACGACAGCGCCAGCCTGCGGGTGGGCCGGTAGGTGGCGCTGGCGTTGAAGGTGATCCACGGCGACAGCCGCGCTGCGCCGGGTGCGCCGATGCCGACCAGGGTGGCGGCATAGTTGGGCGATGGCCCGTAGCGATGCCCGTACAGCGTGCCGCTCCAGTGTCCGGCGGGGCTGGTCCAGGTGAGGCTGCCGTTGGCGATGCTCTTGAACTCCGTGCTGTATTGCGCGTTGGCAAGCTCGTTGATCGGCGCCTGGCCAGCTTCGATCTGGTAGCTGTGATGCAGCATGTTGTTGTAGTCCAGCTGCAGCGTGAGCGTGCCTGCGTGGAAGAGCGCGAAGCGATAACGCGCACTGCCCATGATCGAGCGGGTCGCCTCGTTGGCAAGGTTTGCGTAATAGGTGGTGACGCTGCTGATCGGCCCGTGCTGGCCTTGGCGCTGCACCTGGCCGAGTGCGGTGCGGCATGCGGCCGAATCGGCGCCGAGCTGGCCGAGCAGGCATTGCGCATCGGTGCGCAGCAGCAGGTCCACGTCCTGCTGCACCACTTCGTTCTGGATGGCGATGTGCAGGTAATCCAGGCTGAGATCGAGGCCATCCAGCGGCGACCACACCAAGCCGGTCGTCCAGCTTTGTGCGGACGTCGGCTGCAGCCCGGCATTGGCCAGGGTGATGCCCCGGATGTAGTACTGGTACGCCGCGCCGCAGGTGGCGCTGTGCGCCTGCGCACACTGGTAGTAGTCGGTGGCGAGCGCGTAGAAATCCGTCGGGCCCAGATAGATGGATGCAAGGTCCGGCGCCTTGAACGAGGTGGTGTAATTGCCCCGCAGCAGCAAGCTGTCCAGTGGCCGATACTCCACGCCCGTCTTGTAGGTGAACTTGCGGTTGTTGTCGCCCCGGTCGTTGGCGTAGTAGTCGTAGCGGCCGGACAGGTCCAGCGTCAACGCTTTGAGCAGCGGCAGGTTCAGCTCGAACGCAGCGGCGGCATGCAGGCGCTGTCCGCCGCCGCCGGTGGCCGCGTGTTCAAAAATATCGCCCTGCGTAAACAGCGGATTGATCGGCTGGTGCCACGCTTCGCTGCCGCCCTCGGCGAGCACGGCAAATCCCGCATCGCCGCCGGGCAGGGCAAACAGCGCTGCATTGCTGAGCGTGGCGCGCGTGTCGTTGATCCAGGTGTTGCTGAATTCGTCGACGCCCTGGGTGAAGCTTGCATATTGCGCCGGCGTGATGGCGCGGAAGAAAGCCGGATAGTCGGGGTGATAGAGATTCACGCCGGCCTGCGGATCGACGCCGACGACCGGCCCGAGCATGCCGCCGAAGAACGCATCGATCTTCGACTTGATCCACAAGGGTTCGACCACGCGGGTGCGATCGCCGGTGCGCAAGTAATAGATGTCCCAGTTCCAGCCCGAATCGCCCCAGCTTCCATTGGCGCCGAGGTCGGCCTGGTAGAGCAGGTCGTTCTGGCGCACCATTTGCCCCGCCACGCCACCGGGCATTTCTTCCGGCGCGAAGGCCTTCTCGAAGTACACATAGTGACCGGTGGCCGCGTCGCCGATCAGCTGGTGCGGAACGTCGTCGGACGACCAGTCGCCCACGCCGTAGAACCAGCGTTGCTGCTGCCAGTTCACCATCGCATCGCCATACAGCCGCACCTGCTCGGACAATTGGTAGGCGAGCTTGAGCATGCCATCCATGTTGCGCAGCTGATTGCTGTAGGTGGTATAGCCGTCCGCCTTGCGCGAACCGCAATAAATGCCCGGCGGGCTGGGCGGCTGCGCGGCGAACGGCATCGTGCTGCCGCCGAACAGCTGGCCGGCGCAACCCTGGGGCGGCGTCAGATTGCCCAGCGGCTCGCCCGTGTACGTGTGCGCGGTGCCGTAGTCGAGCACGGCAGCCTGCAGTCCCGGCACGTTGTCGCGGGCTGTCAAGGCGCGCTGATAGCCCCAGATCGGCGAGGCATTGTCGAATTCGAAGGCGCCGAGCACATGCCACTTGCCGGCGTCATGCCCGTACGCAGCGCTGATGCGCTGGTTGGCGCCGCCGCCCTGCGAATAGCCGCCCACGCGCACCGACATTTCGCCGCCTTGCAGATGCGACTTGGTGACGATGTTGATCACCCCCCCGATCGCTTGCGAACCGTAGATCGACGACGCGCCGCCCGGCATCACGTCGATATGGTCGATCAGCGCCACCGGAAAATTCGCCACGCTGGTGAAGTTGATGCTGCCGTTGTAGAGCTGCCCGAAGTTCGCCACCGGCTTGCCGTCGAGCAGGATCAGCATGAACTGCGGCCCCAGCCCGAACAGGCTGACCGGCTGCGCGCCCTGGGTAAACGATCGCGCTGCTTGCGGGCCCTGGATCGAGCCGGTGGCCAGCACCGAGTTCTCCAGCGCGTCCGGCAGGTTGTTGAAACCGCGCGCGCGAATCTCGTCGGCGTAGATGGTGAAGGTGGGCGTGGCCGTCTGGATGTCGGCATTGCCGATCAGCGAGCCGCTGACGGTGACCATGCCGAGCGTCCTGGGCTTGTCGATGGCTTTCAACGCGATGGCCGTATCGGGCGGCGGCAGCTGGAAGCCGGTGGCGGGCTGCAGCACGAAGGTGGCGGCGTTGATGGCTTTCCAACCCAGGCCGCTGCCGTCCAGCAACTGCCTCAACGCATCGGCCGGCAGCAGGCGCCCGGATACGCCGCGCGTGTGCTTGCCCTCCACCAGGGCCGGATCGTAGACGAGCTGGATATCGCCTTGTGCGGCGAGTGCATCCAGGGCATTGCGCAAGGGACCGGCGGCGACGGCATAGGTATGCGCCTTCGCTGCGGACGGGCCGGCCAGCACCGGCGTGCCCACCACCGCCATGCCACCCAGCAAGAGCGGGCGTACGCAGGCCAGGACGTGGCGAAGCAGCGAGGCAGGCACGCCAATCCCACCCACGATGCGCGGCAAGCGAAGCCGCAGCATCCGTCCCCCACCACGCCCGCGCATTCCGCTCTTCAGCCTCCCCGTCCCATCCCCGCAAAGGGACCTATCCCCGCCCGCATGTCCGGGCGATTCGATAATAGGGCAAGGGGGCTTAAAGCGTGCATCTGGCGCTTGCCGGGATGCGTTCCCTTTCCCGCATCAAGTCCGGGGCAGGCTCTGCGAAGTACCTGATTGGCGCTATATCTCAGTTACGCGACGCATGGCTTCCTCCCCTGCGAAGTAGGGGAGGGAACAGATCCGGCGAACCGAGATTCGGCGCTTATCAGGTACTGTCACAGGGAAGGGACTTGTGCCGCACCAGACAATCCGCTTCTCTTCGAAACATCAACCATGGCACGCGTCCCTGCGCGCCAAAACTCAGTCTCAGAAGGTAAGGTTCCAGCTGTTGAGCGTGCCGTAGTCGCCGTAATACTGCGGATCGTTGTCGATCACCTTCAGCTTCCACGTGCCATTGGCCGGCACCGATGAGGCATTTACCGTCCAGGTGGTGTTGATGTTGCCGTCATCGCCGTAGTCGGGGTTTTGCAGCACGGCGTAAGCGCCGTTGGGCGCCACCAGTTCGATGGTCAGGTCGCCCGACCAGTTGTGGGTGATGCTGGCGTGTACCTTCAGCGTGGCAGGTGCATTGCCGGACAGCCCGCTCACCGCGATGCTGCTGGTGATGGTGGCGTTGTCGTTGATCACCACCTGCTTGCTGCTGCTGAACACGCCGCCCGTGCCGCCGCCGCTGCTGCTGACCGTGACCGATGCGGACTTGGTATTGGTGGCGCCGGTGCTGTCCGTGACGGTGAGCGTAACGGTGTACGTGCCGGCCGCTGCATAGGTGTGGCTGGGGCTGGCGGCGGTGGACGTGCTGTTGTCGCCGAAATTCCAGGCATACGAACTGATCGTGCCGCCGGTATCGGTGGAGCTGTTGGTGAAGCTCACCGCCAGGCCGTTCACCGTGTCGGTGAAGTTGGCCACCGGGTTGCCGCTGCTGCCGCCACCGCTGCCGGAGCCGCCCCAATACTTGGTGACGTAGGCGTTGAACTTGGCCACGTCGAGGCTGCCCCAGCCGGTGGTGTTGTCGAAGCCGGCGGCCGCCTTGTAGCCATAGCCGTTGTAACCGTTGTTGCCCGACGTGACGTCATGCAGCGGCGTGGCGTCCTTCGGGAAGTAGGCGTACATGTTTTGCGTCGGCAGGCCCAGGCTGTTGTTGTTGGCCGATTCGACGCGCGCCCACAAGCCCACGAACAGCGGCGAGGCGAGGCTGGTGCCGCCCACCTGCTGGTTGGCCTGGCCGTTGATCACGATCAGCGCGCCGGAACTCGAGGCCGCGTCGAAGGCCACGTCCGGCACCTGGCGCTTGGTCACCGACGAACCCAGCGCGGAGGTCTGCCATGCCGGCGCGCCCTCGAACAGGCTCACGCCGCCACCGGTCGCCCACAGGCGCTGGTTGTTGTCGCCATTGCTGGGATTGACCGCGGCAAGTCCTTCGTTCCACACCGTCTCGCCGGCCCAGGTGGTGTTGCCGTTGGTGCTCAGCGTGGTGCCGCCGACCGCGACCACGTTGGGCGACGAGGCCGGCTCGCTCACGCCATAATGGCTGAGATCGATCTGCACCGTGCCGCTGGCATTGGCGACGTAACCCGGCGCGCCCTCGGTGGGATCGCTGGACCACTGGTACACGCCGGCATCGCCCGAGGAGACCGAGAAGGTCTGGCCCTGCGCAACGGCTTGCGCGAACACTTTGTCGTCCGCGGCCTGCGTGCCGGAATTGTTCGCTGCCGTTTCGTCTTCGCCCAGCGATACGTTGATCACCTTGGCCACGTCATCCGTCACGGCCTTGTTGTAGGCCGCGGTGATGGCGGCGTCGGTCAACTGGCTGTCCTGCGCATCGCCGTTGATCGCGGCGTAGAAAACCAGCTGCTTCACGCCGCCGGACATCGCCACGATGTCCTGGCTGTCCAGATCCCATTCCGACGGATCGCCGTCGTTGGCCAGCGTGCCGCTGCCTGCAGCCACCGTCTTGGTGTTCACCGTGGCCAGGCCGGCGCTGCTGGTGAAGCGGTTGAGATCGCTGATCGTCTGGGTCATGTCGCCCCAGGTGATGATGCCGACCACCGTGTTGGATGCAGTGGGTGTGCTGCCGACGTCGTAGATCTGCGGGAAGTCGGTGGGATTGTGGCCGGTCACGCCGGCCGCGGCTTGCGTGGTGATGGCGTCGCGGCTGATCCGGTGCGACATCACATGCGGTTTGGCGTAATCCTGCAAGCCCAGCACGCCGTCGACGATGCCGCCGAGCGATTGCGGCACGGTCACGTCCGTGGCATTGGCGTAGTGCGCTTCGCCCTTGAAGCGGAAAGTCTTCATGGTGGCGTTGAAGGCCGCGTTCGCGTTGGCCGCGGTGCCGTCCGCCGAAATCAGCAGATGGTTCGGCGCTACCTTGATGTTGTGAAAGCCGGATGCCTGCAGGTGCGCCACCACCGCCTGTACTTGCGCATCGGTCGGCGCATATTGCGCCGTGAACTGTGCGGGCGTCAGGAAGTGATGGTAATTGGCGCTGCCCGGCTGGTTCACCGAGGCAAGAAAACCCTGCAGTTGATCGACGTTGCGCAGATTGAGGCTGACTTCCACATGCAGCGGCTTGCTCGCTTCCAGCGGCGCGACCTGCGTGCTGTCGATGGAAGGATGCCCGGTCATCACCAGCGTGGAAAACTTGCTGCCGGTGTTCTGTATGCCGGCATGCGTGCGCGTGCCCACGCGCGTGCCGGCCGCATGCGCGGTGCACAGCAAAGCCAGCGACAAGGCCGCCGGCAACAGCAATGGACGTATCCCCAAAAGCCCGGAACGGTTCGACATGTATGAACTCCCTCGAATTTTTTAGGGCAAAACGAAGCCGATGCGGCTCGCAAGCCCCATGCGATGAGTGAGCCGCGCGTGCGGCAGGTTGATTCACAGCAATGCCCGACGCGCTGGAAGAACGTTCCAACGGTTGCGTCCCCTCGATCCCTCCACGCCAACCGTATTGCAGCGTCGCCGATGGTTAAGACGGGTGCGAACAAGACAACCCTACCTGACAGCTGCAAGCTGGCGCGGAGCTTGCGCCATATGTCGCGGACGAATGGGCATGAAGCGCAGCACGACATCGCTACGATCACATTGGATAACGATCGCTATGCTATAAATCGCGTCGAAGCATTTCGTGTCGAAACGATTCTTCCATGATGGTCGATAGAGAAGAGCAAAAGAAGCTTACGCGCCAACGCATTGTGGAGGCTGCCGGCCGCGGATTCCGGCGCGGCGGCTATGGCGGCATTGGGGTCGATGGCCTGGCCAAGGAAGCGGGCATGACGTCCGGTGCCTTCTACGTGCACTTCGATTCCAAGAAAGCCGCGTTTCGTGCGTCGATACTGCAAGGCATGCACGAATTGCACGATGGCGTGCTGCGGCTGCAGGCCGAGCATGGCGCCGCCTGGTGGCCGGAATTCGTGCGGTTCTACCTGACGGCCAAGCGCACCTGCCAGCTGGCGGAAAGCTGCGCCTTGCAAAGCTTGCCGCCCGAAGTCGCTCGCCTGGATGACGAATCCCTTCGCGGCGAATTCGAAAAGGAACTGCGCGGCATTGCCAAAGCCATCGCGGCGGGCCCGCCGTCGCCCATTGCACCGCCCGACGAGGAATCCGCCTATGCCGCGCTTGCGCTACTGACGGGCGCGGTCACCATGGCCCGTGCGGTTTCGAGCAAGGCGCTGGCGCAGAGGATTGCCGACAGCGCCTTGCATGCGTTGTTGCCGACCGGCGCCGCACCGAAAAAAGCCAGGAAGAAAAAGTAGTCTTCCTGCCGGTGGCACCTTACGCTGCGGCGGCTTGCTGGATCGCCGCGCCCAGCTCGTCGTTCGAATAGGCTTTGCCGCCGATGCCCCAGGGGCCGTCGACGGCGTGCTTCACCACCACGTAGGTGCGCTCGCGCGGGTGTGCCGCCGCTTTGTATTTGTCGATGATGTCGGTGACATCGCCGATGAACTTCTGCGCCACGTCGGCATTCGGAAAGGTGATCGCCGGCACGGTCACCTCGACGACCGCAAGCGACTGCGGCTTGCCGCCTGCAAAGCATTCCGCCTCCGGCTTCACGCTCAGATGGCCGATAACGTTCGGCGTCATGAACGAATTGCCGGTCAGGCCGTGCGCTTCCAGCAGCGCCGCCGCAATTTCGGGGAACACTTCACGCTCGCCTTCCGCGCTGAGAAGGCCCTGGGATACCTCGACTAAAATCGGCATTTGAGCAACTCCTTGTTCATATGGTCAGTCAGGCCAGCATCACGATCAAATGAAATAACGATCGTGATGTGATGATGGTTACATAACGATCGTTATCTGGTCAACAGGGCCTGCCGCCGACCGGCGACGCTCCATCGGTGGGCTGCCTCTGCGCCAGAACAACGCCATAAATGCCGAGCAAGCTATGGCGATCGCGGGGTGCGCGGAAACCACCGCGCCGGCCGGGCGATAAAAAAGGGGAGATCATGGAACGAAAACCTGGGCTGGATCTGCTGCGCGCGGTTGCCATCCTGTGGGTGATGCCATTTCACAGCTATATCGCCGGATACATGGGGGGCGGTGTCCTGCGCTGGAGTGGCTGGATGGGCGTGGACTTGTTCTTTGCGCTGTCGGGCTTCCTGATCGGGTCGCAGGTCTTCCATGCCCTCGTTTCGCGCGGTGGCGTGGATTTCGTCGATTTCTATCTCCGGCGGGGCTTTCGGACCTTGCCTGCCTACTGTGTGGTCCTGGCTATCTATGTCGCGTGGCCTTCCATGCGCGAACAAACAGGCATGATGCCGCTGTGGCAGTTCCTTACCTACACGCTCAATCTTTTCATTGATCCAGGCCGCGCTTCCTTTTCGCACGCATGGTCATTGTGTGTGGAAGAGCAGTTCTATCTGCTGTTCCCGCTACTCGCGCTTGTGCTGGTACGTACAGGTCGACGATGGCGCGGAGCCATCGTCATCGCGGCATTGGTCATAGGCGGAATATTGCTTCGCGCCTGGCTGTGGATGCACCTTGTTAAACCCGTCCAGGCCAGCAGCAGCGATGCGTATTTGCGTTTCCTGTACTACCCAACGTACGCGCGCCTGGACGATCTGCTCGGCGGCGTTGCGCTAGCTGCCGCACGTTGCTATCGCACGCGAGGGTGGGCGTGGATCGAACGCCATGCGAATGCGGCGTCGATCGTCGGCGTACTGCTCATCGGCTTGTGCGTGTGGGGTTTTGCGGGACAGCAGCGGTTTGGCCCGGCTGCCAACGTGTTTGGCTACCCGGTACTCGCGCTGGCCATGACAGCGCTGGTAGCGGGAGCCGCGAGCGAACGTGGCGTGATGGCAGGCATTCGAATCCCAGGTGCGGGATGGTTTGCAGCCGCGTCGTACAGCCTCTATCTGACTCACAAGATGGTCTACGGGCAACTCCATGGGCGTTTTGCTGCATGGGTGGACGGGCACGGCATGTGGACGGCGCTGATCTACATGGCAGCGGTGCTCACAGTTGGCGCGGCGCTTCATTACATGGTGGAACGCCCATGCTTGCGGCTGCGCGAGCCGGTGCGCCGGATGTGGGCACAGCGAGGGCGTCAATATGCAAGCACGCAAACGCCCTAAGGATGCTCTGATTAATTCAGCGTAGGTCACGGCGGCCCTGTGAGTTCGCAGAGCACAGGGCCATCGGCGCACGCGGGGAGGGCACATGGATGTACCCGGCTTTGAGGAGCGAGGAAGGCAGACTGGCGCATCGTCGAGACGATGGACCGAAGCTATGCGGACTCACAGGGCCGCTGCGGCCTGCGGTGGATTAAATCAGAGCATCCCTAACGCCATGGCACTAACTTAAGCGTGTATCTCGACGCTCGCAGTGATGCACCCGCTCCCCTGCCAGGTAGGGTGGGTTGGGGTGGGTGCGAGCGTAGCGAGCGGCAAGAGCCTGACGTTGGCACATTGCTTCTTGTTATTAGAAGCCATAGCGACATTCGGCTGCACGCTAAAGCACAAGCAACCCCACCCCAACCCTCCCCTACTGTCGCAGGGGAGGGG